>Ga0193726_1000084_pt1 | contig 165202 bp, 135 predicted proteins | sample H2c1metaG_FD_144928 | JGI IMG/M metagenome (GOLD analysis project Ga0193726, IMG submission 144928) | Soil microbial communities from a riparian zone of the East river system, Colorado, United States - H2c1 | ecosystem: Environmental > Terrestrial > Soil > Riparian zone | place: USA: East...
CACGCGGCATGGCTGGTTCAGACTTGCGTCCATTGACCAATATTCCTTACTGCTGCCTCCCGTAGGAGTCGGGCCCGTGTCTCAGTGCCCGTGTGACTGGTCGTGCTCTCACACCAGTTACTGATCGTAGGCTTGGTGGGCCGTTACCCCGCCAACTACCTAATCAGGCGCACGCCCATCCAAAACCGCCGGAGCTATAATAACAAGATGATGCCATCTCGTTATCTTACGATGTATTAATCTTCCTTTCGGAAGGCTATTCATCAGTTTTGGGAAGGTTGCGTACGTGTTCCGCACCCGTTTGCCGGTCGCCAGCGAGTATTGCTACCCCTGCTGCCCCTCGACTTGCATGTATTAAGCCTGCCGCTAGCGTTCATCCTGAGCCAGGATCAAACTCTCCATTGTAAATGAGTTGTTTGAACTGACTAATGTAATTTCATTGGAAATTAAACTTGTCAAATTCTAATTTGTATTATTTGTGCAGATTTACCTGTTTGAATCATTACTGATTCGTGCTATTATTTCCAAACTTTCAAAGATCTTTTCGGTCTTATTCCGACCCCCTTTTTTCATTGGGAGTGCAAATGTAAGAGCCTTTATTTTATCACCCAAATTTTATTTCAATTTATTTGAAAAACATTTTTGAAAACGCTTTAAAAACAATCGAATTTTTTGAGCTAAAATTTTAAATGAACTAACCCGTTTTTTTTGCGGAGTGCGAAGGTATCAACCTTAACATTACCAACCAAATTTTTCTTTATTTTTTCTTAAACTATTTTTAAGAAGAAGCGAAGTAAACAGTGTTATTTTTCGAAGAACTTTCCGCCTTTTTTCAATTGCGGAGCGCAAAGATATAAGTCTGCAACTTACCAGCCAACTATTTTTGAATTAAATTTCATAATTAATTCACATTGAATTGTTAGTATCGTCTGAAACTATCTACTACACTGAATTAGACTATAAAAAGATTTTTAAGGAATTGGCCTTAATAAGCAACATTTACTAAGAAAAGCCCTTGAGGAGGGACTGAAAAATCTGCTTTAGCGCAATCTTTACCTTCTATTATTTTCCTGAAATCATCAACTGAATTTTTGCCCGTACCCACTTTAATCATTGTCCCTACTAATCCACGCACCATTCCACGCAAAAAACGATTTCCTTTTACCGTAAAAACAAGCATATCGTTTTCCATCTCCCACACAGCTTTTGTAAGCTTGCATTGAAAGGTCTTTACCTGAGTATTCTTTTTAGAGAAGCTGGTGAAATCTTCGTAGGTTAATAACAAAGCTGCCGCTTCATTTAGTTTAGCCATATCAAGCTTGTAGGGAAAGAAGAATGCCCTATCGGCAAGGAACGGAGTTTTATACTGGTATATATAGTACTTGTATTCCCTGCCAATAGCATCAAAACGGCTATGTGCGTCTTCTTTTACTTTGTATAGCTTTTTGATCACGATATCTTCAGGAAGAATGGCATTGATATGGTACACCGATCTGTCAAGCTCTTCGGCAGACTTATCATTCAGCGCTTCCGAATCAAAATGAAAATAATTGCTTAATGCATGCACGCCAGCATCTGTTCTTGATGAACCCGTTAAAGAAAATTCTTGTTTGAAAAATATTGTCAGGGCTTTTTCTACTTCAGCCTGAATAGAGTTGGCATTCTGCTGAATTTGGAAACCGGCGTAGTTAGTTCCTTTGTAAAATAATTCTATGAAATAGCGTGACATTAAAGCAAGGTAAGAAATATGCTATAAGAAATACTTAGTGCTTTATCATTTCTCTAAACCTGCTTATATAGTAGTCATCTGTTAACTGATCCAGCAACGAATCAAAATTACCATCCGAGACATACGGAAAAGCTGCGGCAAAGAAATTGTATTTGCCTTCATCCTTTAAAAACAATACGCTGAGGTTCCTTATCTCATCGGTAGTAAAACATTTGTGCCTGAACACTTTCCTGGCCTCGCTTATCATTTTTTGATCTTGTTGAGTGGCTGCCATTTTTTTACGGAGCTCTAAAAAATCATCATTGGAAGCTTCGGCTTTACAATTAGAATTATAGGTTGGCTGCTGTGCTTTTACAGGAGTGGGCTGTGGTGCAGCTGGTTTAATATCATGATCATCCACTGCATCAGAAATAAGGGTAGAAAAACTGTTTTCTTTTGCAGCAGCTACAGGAACGCTTGTTTCGTGTACGCCGGCCATGATCACTGCCGAGGTTTGTAAATTAAATAACCCCCACCCTTTTGGAAAGCTTTTCAAAAGATAGCCGAGGTCTTTTTTGTCTATTTTACAATCGAAACTCTGCAGTATCCCATCTCCTTTAGGAAAACCCACTTTTACTTTATACCAGCCATCACGTAGTTGCGGTAAAATAACATATCCGTAAGAGGATGAACTATAGAATTGATCATTCAATTTTACATAAAAGGGCCGGTTGGGATCTGCCTGTATGTAAATGAAATGGGGTTGCTGCGCAAAGCTGCTTTTACATATAATAATAAGCGATAAACAATAAATAAGCCTGCGCATCAGTATTTTCTTTGGATTCAAACGTATATATTAGTAATATCTTTTACAATTTAAGCAAAAAATTGGTGCCGCTTTAACGTTTGGACAGTTATTTTTACAATACTAAAATCTATTTATGAAGAAGCTATTTATTTTGCTGGCATTTGCGTTCAGCATCCTTTCTACAAACGCGCAAACTAAAAGTTTGGCGTGGGAAAAATCATATCGTGGTAGCGCTACTAAGATCAATGATGTTGTGCATACCAAGTTAGATGTGCAATTTGATTATAACAGATCGTGGATGTACGGAAAAGAATGGATAACATTAAAACCGCATTTTTATCCAACAGATTCCTTAACACTGGATGCAAAAGGAATGGATATTAAAGAAGTGGCAATGATGAAAGGCGCAGATAAAACTCCTTTACAATATACGTATGATAGCCTGCAATTAAAGATCACACTTGATAAGCAATATTTTGCCGATGAAAAATATACGCTATACATCAGTTATACTTCAAGGCCCAACGATCAAAAGGCAAAGGGCAGCGCCGCTATTACGGATGCTAAAGGATTATACTTCATCAATCCAAAAGGAGAAGAAAAAGACAAGCCTACACAAATATGGACGCAGGGGGAAACAGAATGTAACAGCGTATGGATGCCTACCATCGATAAGCCTGATCAAAAATCAACAGAAGAAATTTACATGACCGTACCAGCTAAGTACGTTACCCTTAGTAATGGTTTATTGATCAGTCAGAAAACAAACACAGATGGCACGCGTACTGATTACTGGAGAATGGACCTTCCGCATGCACCCTATTTATTTTTTATGGGCGTAGGTGATTACACTATTGTAAAAGATAAATACAAGGATAAAGAAGTAAACTATTATGTTGAACCACAATACGCATCTGTTGCCAGAAGAATATTTGGTAACACACCTGAGATGATCGGTTTTTATGAAAAGATATTAGGCGTTCCTTATCAATGGCCTAAGTATTCACAAATAGTTGGTCGTGATTTTGTGAGCGGCGCTATGGAAAATACAACAGCAACACTGCACCAGGAAAGCGCTTATCAAAATGACCGCCAGTTAACTGACGGCAATATATGGGAAGAAGTGATAGCGCATGAATTGTTTCACCATTGGTTTGGTGACCTTGTAACCACAGAAAGCTGGAGCAATATAACTGTTAATGAAAGCTTTGCCGATTACAGCGAATATTTATGGGATCAATATAAATACGGAGATGATGTTGCCGGTGAACATGGCCGTGAAGACATGGAAGGCTATTTAAAAAATACCGATGCTGCTAAAAAAGACCTTGTACGCTTTTATTATTCTGATAAAGAAGATGTATTTGATGTGGTAAGCTATAATAAAGGCGGATGTATTTTAAATATGTTGCGCAATTATGTTGGAGATTCTGCATTTTATAAATCGTTGAATCTTTATTTAACAACCAATAAATTTAAAACAGGCGAAGCGGATCAATTACGGTTGGCTTTTGAAGAAGTTACCGGCGAAGACCTCAACTGGTTCTGGAACCAATGGTATTATGGCAGCGGCCATCCAGTTCTTGATATCAGCTATGGCTATGACGTTGCCACTAAGAATGCTTATGTATATGTAAAGCAAACGCAACAAAGTACCAACCCCTTTAAACTGCCTATTGCGATCGATGTATATAGCGGAGGTAGTAAGATCCGCCAGAAAGTATGGTTAAAGAACTTCTCCGATACGTTTACTTTCCATCAAAATACTGTTCCAGATCTTATTAATGTAGATGCAGATAAAATATTGTTGTGTCAAAAAACAGATAATAAAACGGATGCCAATTATGTTTTTCAATATAAAAATGCACCGAACTATTTAGACAGGTATGAAGCATTGGATTATTTTGATTCGAAAAGTATGCCTGAGCTTGCATTGGGCCTGACTGATAAGTTTGCCGGCTTGCGTTTGTTAACCATCACTAAACTAACAGCACAAAAATCATCGCCCGATCAAAAAGTTATTGATGCGATTGCAAAAATGACCACTACAGAAAAAGATAAAAAAACAAAGGCGGCCGCCATATCGTTTTTAGTAAAAACCGGAGATCCTAAATACCTTGATATTTATACAAAAAATGTAACTGATTCCTCTTATACTGTTGCAGGCGGTGCATTAGAAGGCCTTACTAAATTACAGCCTGACAAAGCCTACGACCTGGCAAAAAAATATAGTGCTGATGCTAAAGGAGCTTTGGGAGATGCTGTTACTTCGGTATTGATAAAAAATGCCAAGGATGAAGATTTCGATATCGTTGCAGATCATTATAATAATTTACCTCCAGGCCAGGATAAATATGATATGACCTCAACTTTTTGCGATTACTTATCAAAAGCAAAGGATACCGAAAAAATAAAAAAAGAAATAGATAATATCATTTCATTCAGCCAGGCAATCCCTTCACAATACAGGGTATTTACTGATAAAAAAATAAAAGCATCTTTAGACAAAATAGGCAGTGCAAAAGGGCAGGATATTAAAGATTATATTAATAGCAATTTTAAATTTGTTGCATCTGCACAATAGTTAAACGGCTTATCGAATTTGTCCCGGCTTTGTGCCGGGATTTTTTTTATCTTTATTTATCAACTCCGTCAATATGTGTTCATCAGGCTTCCGTTCATATCTATTGTTTTTTTCATTACTGCTGGCTTTTGCAACGCCAACCATTGCACAACAACAAAGCGCTCCGAACCTTGATAGCTTAAAATTCTTAGGTGTATATATTATTCCATTAAATTTTGTTTATAATAATACAATTGTTGGCGGTTTATCGGGTATTGATTATGATACGGCCAGCAAATTATATTATATCATCAGCGACGACAGGAGCGATAAAAACCCTGCACGTTTTTATGAAGCAAGAATATCTTTTACCGAAAAAGGAATTGATAGTTTTCGTTTTGTTGGTGTAAAAAATATGTTGCAGCCCAATGGCGCCGTTTATCCAAACAGCAAGCAAGATCCTTATCACACGCCAGATCCTGAAGCTATGCGGTATGACCCTATCAGTAAAGAATTAGTATGGAGCAGCGAAGGCGAAAGGATCGTAAATGCAGATTATACTGTTTTGGAAGATCCTACGGTTATAGGCATTTCAACTTCCGGAAAATTTATCGATAGCTTTCTTATTCCACCAAACCTGGTGATGCAGGCTGTAGAAAAAGGGCCAAGACAAAACGCCGTATTCGAAGGATTGAGTTTTGCCGATAATTATAAAACACTTTTTGTAAGTGTAGAAGAGCCTTTGTATGAAGATGGGCCAAGAGCAGATATAACAGACAATAATACCTACACAAGAATTTTAAAGTTTAATATGGACAGTAAAAAAACTATTGCCCAGTATGCTTATAAAATATCGCCTATCCCATTCCCGGCAAATCCGCCCGGTGCATTTAAAATGAATGGTATACCGGATATTCTTACGATCGGCCATAACAAATTATTATTGATCGAACGCTCCTATTCTACCGGGAGATTGGGTTGTTCTATAAGGTTATTTATTGTAGACCTTAACAAGGCTACAGACATTAGCGATATACCTTCTTTATCAAAACCGGACAAGTCATTTATCCCTGCATCAAAAAAATTATTGCTGGATATGAAGAGCCTGGGCATTTATATTGATAATATAGAAGGTGTAACCTTTGGACCCAAATTACCGAACGGGCATAAAACCTTATTATTTATCGCGGATAATAATTTCAGTATTTTTCAAAAGACAGAACTCTTATTGTTTGAAGTAAAATAATTAGCTCTCTACTTCTTTTAACAGGTCTTCCAGATCCAATGCAGCTGTATACATTTCTAAAGAGCCGTCTGGTTTTTGCGGCCATTGTTCTATCGGCCTGTCCCAATACAATTCAACACCATTGTTATCTGGATCATTTAAATAAATGGCCTGTGATACGCCATGATCGCTGGCGCCTGTTATCGGATAATAAGCCCTTCGGAGGCGATCGAAAATAACAGCGAGGTCTTTTCTTGTAGGATATACAATAGCCGTATGATACAAGCCAACACCATTGATAGGCGCAGGCGGCGCATCTTTACTGTGCCAGGTATTTAAGCCTATATGATGATGGTAGCCACCCGCAGAAATAAATGCAGCCTGCGTTCCGTACACGGCCATTACTTTAAAACCAAGCAGATCGCGGTAAAATTCCAATGACTTTTCTATATTGGAAACTTTCAAATGCACGTGCCCAATTCTTGTCTGCGCCGGCACTATATATTGATCACTCATAAAATAGGTATTTCTAATTAGCAATTTAGATTTTTTCACGCAAAGGCGCAAAGTTAAAAAGCCGCCAAGTTTTTACTTAGCGGCTTTGCTTTCTTATATTGCTTTGCGTGAAACTACTCTAAATCAACTACTTTATCTTTTGGGTATTTGATACTGTAGCTGATCCGTATCTTTTTTACTTCTCCCGCTGCCAGCTTAAGGTTCCAGGTTAGTTCTCCTGTTTCAGCATTAACAACAGCTTCTTTGCTTTCTAACAATTCAACTTCGATATCTTTATTTTGAGAAATAGGATATTGATCTTTTACAGCAATATCGATCGCATCTTTTTTATTATTTTTTACCGTTATCTCGTAAGTGAAGGTTTGTTTTTTGTTAGATCCTAAAAACTTAACACTGCTGTAGTCCATTAGTTTTTCTCTGGTTACTACTACCCTTTTATCAACGCCCATCGTTAGTTTCAATGTATCATCTGTAGAAGACGGATCGATAAAAGATTTACCAATATAGGTTCCTTCAAATATTATGTTTGCTTCTCCCGGTAATAAGTTCAATTTTTCCCAATCGGAGATCTGTGCTAACAAATAAGCCTGGTTATCTAGTTTAGGTATAGAGAAGAATTTGTAACTCGCCGGTACCGTATATTTTTTCAATATAGCTGTTTGCGCTTTACCGTTAGTTGGTACATCATAAGGAAGATCGATATCAAAACTTACATTTAATTCTTTGTTAGCGATTGCTGTATGTTCATCCAGGTCATTACTTGCTCCCCTTGTTGTAACCTGCGCTGATTGTTCCTTATCATCTTCCGTTTTTTTCATCATTGACATGGCCGGACTTGCATAATAAACAACAGGTTGTGTATAATCTACAAACCAGGTATCCATTGATGGCGCATTGCCCGATTCGTTAGGCGTTGAAGTTGACAGACTTAATTTAACCTGCTTCCAATCGATCCCTGTTGTCTGGTAAATTTTTGCGCGATAAATTATTTGTAAAGGCGATGTGATATTATCTGCTTTCAGATCGTAGAATGGCTCCCAGTAAGCATTTTGTGTGATGTAGGAAACCGTAAAATCATACCTGCCTGCTTCTGCGCAATTCAATTGTAATATTAGCTTGCCTGTTTGTTTGGTGTTTTTCTTTTCTTCATCGGCTATTTGATCTGTCAGTTTACTTGTCAATGCAGTTAATTTTTCCTGCTTATCATTTAAACCATCCAGCTGCGCTTGTAAGCTGATCAATTTAGCTTCGTAATAATTCATCAGCTTAGTGAGCTCTATCACGCTTAACCCGGTCTGTGAGCCCCTAACATCCCTGTTTAATTTCAACACGCCCAATAATTGATTGATGATACCAATATTGTCTTTTACTTTATTCAGGTTCTTGTTTACTTTTTCTACAGAGTCTTCTAAGAATTTTACTGCAGGCGTTTTAACTTCGTCTTGCAAATTATCTGTACCAAATTCAACACCCATAATGGTTATATTGCCATTGCAGTTTACCTGGATGCTATTAATATCAATGCTATTGCTAAGACCATCGATTATTAATTCGCTGCTGCCCTGTGTTACGTCAGCTTTTGCAATATGTGTGAGCTCAGCACCAACTTTATACACTGTTACAGCTGTGAGCGTGCTTTTTATTGTATTGCTGTTATCGCCATCTTTGGCGTTTGCTGTGTAACTCCCTATAAGCGTTAACAGTAAGAATAGATATTTTTTCATAATTGTTTTTTTATAGGATGATATAAAAAAACAGATTACATAAATGGAAAGCTAAATGAAATGTTAAAGGGTATTTAGCCACAAGGGCACTAAGACACAAATTGTGTCTTAGTGCCCTTGTGGCAAGAAAAAAATCAGTTATTAACTATGCAAATATGCCTCTGTAGGTTCGCAGGTACATATTAAGTGCCTGTCGCCATAGGTATTATTAACACGACTTACGCTTGGCCAGAATTTATTTTCTTTTACAAAAAATAATGGATAAGCCGCTTCTTCTCTTGTGTAAGGGTGCTCCCATTCATTGCTACAAATGATGTATTGTGTATGCGGTGCATTCTTCAACAAATTATCTTTCGCATCTGCAACGCCACTTTCAATGGCTTTTATTTCAAGGTAAATACTGATCAATGCATCGCAAAAACGATCCAGCTCGGCTTTGTCTTCGCTTTCCGTTGGCTCTATCATTAATGTACCTGCAACAGGGAAAGATAATGTTGGTGCATGAAAACCATAATCCATTAATCTTTTCGCCACATCTTCTGCTTCAATACCGGCGCTGTTCTTAAACGGGCGCAAGTCAACAATAAATTCATGAGCCGCAGTTCCGTTCTTACCGGTGTATAATATTTTGTAATATTTTTCTACCCTGGATTTCATGTAATTAGCATTCAGGATCGCATATTCAGTTGCCTGGCGAATACCTGTTGCGCCTAACAATTTGATATAGGCATAACTGATCAATAAAATACTGGCGCTACCATAAGGCGCTGCACTTACTGCATGAATATTCGTTGCAACATTGAGATTTACATGTCCTGGCAAAAATGGCACCAATTGTTTCGCTACGCAGATAGGGCCAACACCGGGGCCACCACCGCCATGAGGAATTGCAAAAGTTTTATGCAAATTCAAATGGCAAACATCTGCACCGATCAAACCCGGACTTGTTAAACCAACCTGCGCATTCATATTTGCGCCATCCATATAAACCTGTCCGCCGTATTGGTGTATGATATCGCAGATCTCTTTGATACTTTCTTCGAACACGCCGTGTGTTGATGGATAAGTAACCATTAAAGCTGCCAGGTCATCTTTATGTTCCAATGCATGTGCTTTCAGGTCTTCTACATCGATATTTCCTGCATCATCACATTTGGTAACTACCACTTTCATACCTACCATTACTGCGCTTGCCGGGTTGGTGCCATGTGCACTAATCGGGATCAGTACAACATTTCTATGTCCTTCATTTCTTGATTCGTGATAAGCACGTATCGTTAATAGGCCCGCGTATTCTCCTTGCGCACCACTATTCGGTTGAAGTGATGTTGCAGCAAAGCCCGTTATCTTACTTAAATAATTTTCCAGCTCTTTAATGATATGTAAATAGCCTTCGGTTTGATTAACCGGCGCAAACGGATGTAGTTTGCTAAACTCCGGCCAGCTAACAGGAATTAATTCTGTTGCGGCATTTAATTTCATTGTACAGCTACCTAAACTTATCATTGATGTATTCAAGCTCAGGTCTTTATTTTCTAAAAATTTGAGGTAACGCATCAGCTGGCTTTCGCTGTGATGTGTATTGAACACTGAGTGTGTAAGATATTTTGATGTTCTTGTTAGGTTTAGACCACCGACTACCGACCACTGACCATCTTTGAACTCCGATAACAGATGTTGTTTTTCGGTCGTCGGTCGTTGGTTGTCGGTCGCCTTAGCAAATACTTTCACTATTTCGATAACATCATCCAAACTTGTTGTCTCATCCAGGTTAATACCAATAGTGCCATCTCTGAAATAATTAAAATTCATTTCATGCTGCTCTGCTATCGTTTTTAATTTAGCAACGTCTGCCACTTTTAATTTTAGTGTATCAAAGTAAGCTGCGTTGATCTGTTCAATGCCTAAAGCTTTCAATTCGTTCGCTAAATTCTGCGCTAACACATGTGTGCGTTTAGCAATATTTTTTAATCCGGCTGCGCCGTGATACACGGCATACATAGCGGCCATGTTTGCTAATAAAGCCTGCGCTGTACAAATATTGCTGGTTGCTTTTTCTCTTCTGATATGTTGTTCACGCGTTTGTAAAGCCATACGCAGGCAACGGTTACCCTGCGCATCAATACTTACACCAATGATACGGCCGGGAATATTTCTTTTAAATTCATCTTTAGTTGTGAAGAACGCTGCATGCGGACCGCCAAAACCCATCGGTACGCCATAACGCTGAGAGTTACCGATAGCAACATCTGCACCCACTTCTCAGGGAGGGGTTAATAGTGTTAGGGCCAACAGGTCTGTTGCCATTACTACCATCGCATTTACTGCATGCGATCTTTCGATGAACTCGCGGTAATCAATAACCGCTCCATCGCTGTTTGGATATTGAACAATGGCGCCAAAGAATAATTCATTTAGTTTGACTGCTTTAAAATCTCCAAATACCAATTCAATACCGATCGGTGTGGCTCTTGTTATTAAAAGATCTTTTGTTTGTGCAAATATTTTTTCATCCACAAAAAATTTCGGCGCTGTGATATCATCATGATTTCTGTTCTTGTGATTGAACAACATCGTCATGGCTTCTGCTGCAGCAGTACCTTCATCTAATAAACTTGCATTGGCAATAGGCAAACCAGTTAAGTCGCTTACCATTGTCTGGTAGTTCAATAAGCTTTCCAAACGGCCCTGTGCAATTTCAGCCTGGTACGGCGTGTACTGTGTGTACCATCCCGGGTTCTCAAAAACATTTCTTAGGATCACACTTGGTGTAATAGTATCATTGTAGCCCTGTCCAATATAACTTTTGAAAACTTTATTTTTTGCAGCAACTTTTTTTAATTCGGTCAGGTATTGAAACTCGCTTATTGCATCCGGTACTTCCAGGTCTTTTTTAATTCTGATCCCATCAGGAATGGTTTTACTGATCAGCTCTTCTAAAGATGCAACGCCAACAGTGGCCAACATTTCTTTCGTTTCATGTTCATTTGGACCAATATGTCTTTCTGAAAATTCATTCTGTTGTTGCTCGAAAATATCCATAGTTGCTGTTTTTTTGCCGGAAAATGGCGTGGAAGTCTGTATTCATGCAAATTTAAGCCAAACGCAAGAAGATTTAAAACCAATATCTTTGTTCCTTTCCATCTGTGGAAAAGTATGGGATAAATATATAATTATGAGCGACGAAAAACTTTTGAGGGCATGGGAAAAGAAGTCTGGTGACAGGCAAGCACAGTACAAAAAGTACCTCCACCGTGCAGACAAGAATACTGTATTGAAAGCCATCCCTGCTCTAACAGAGGCTGCTTATTCCAAGATCGATTGCCTTCAGTGCGCTAATTGCTGTAAAAACTATTCGCCAAGGTTCAAAACCACTGATATTAAGCGTATTGCCAAACACCTTAAAATGAAAGATGGCGACCTGATCAATAATTACCTGAAAGTAGATGAAGACGGGGATTATGTAATGCGTTCACAACCCTGCTCATTTTTGGGGGCCGATAATTACTGTTCTATCTATGAAGTGAGGCCATCAGATTGTGTACGCTTTCCTTATACGGATGAGGATGTATTGCTTAAAAGACAGCCACTTACATTGAAAAATTCGTCTTTTTGCCCTATTGTTTATTATGTGTTGGAAAAGCTGATAGAAACAACCTAATACTCCATTTCTTTTAACTGCGGCGCTTTGATCCATGTTGCAACAACGACAAATAAGGTCATGCAACCTCCAAAAACTACGGAGACCACATTGCCCATAAGTTTTGCGGTAAGTCCGCTTTCAAACTGGCCAATCTCATTAGAAGAATTGATGAACATAGAGTTAACGCTCATTACCCTGCCACGCAAAGCGTCTGGTGTTTTTAACTGAACGATATTGCTTCTGATCACTACACTTACACCATCCATAACTCCACTAACCAAAAGCGCGGCAAAAGATACTACATACCATTTTGACAAGCCGAAAATGATAATACATAATCCAAAACTACCCACGGCTAATAATAATTTTAATCCTTGTTTCTTTTTTAAAGGATACAGTGTTAATGATAGCACCATCGACATAGAACCAATATCCATCGCAGCATTTAACCAGCCGAAACCAATCGGGCCTACGTGTAAAATATCTTTTGCATAAACGGGTATCATCGCTACGGCACCACCAAATAAAACAGCAAAAAGATCTAATGTGATGGCGCCCAATATTTCTTTTGTTGAAAAAACATATTTCAATCCTTCAGCCACCGCTTCAAATGTTTTTTTCTCTGTATTTAAAATAGGCGGCTTTTCTGTTAGTTTAGTAAATGCGATCCAACCAACAATAATAAAACTAACGATCACAATAAATGTTCCGGTAACATCAAACCAGGCAATTAAAAAACCCGCTAATGCATGTCCGAAAATATTTGAAGTTAGATAGATAGTAGAATTTACCTGGGAAGCGGTTGTCAGTATTTCTCTTGGCACTAAAGAAGCGATCATAGAGCTTAAACTCGGACCAGCAAATGCTCTTATAATGCCTGTCATAAAAATGGTGGTATAAATAAATATCATGATCAGCTTGGTGCCGAAATGACCGCTAAACCAATGCGTTGATGTACCTAATAAAATAAAGGAGCAAACGGCATACAATAGTACGCTGATCAACAGCAATCTTTTTTTCTCGCTTTTATCGATCACATAACCTGCATATAGTGATAAACTAATAGCTGGTATTGCTTCTGCCAATCCCACCATTCCTATGTAAAACGCATCTCTTGTTAACTCGTATAGCCACCATGCTACTAGGGTAGACATCATACGCAATCCCATGTTAAACACAAAACGGCCAATGATAAAATTTCTGAATTCAGGTATTTTTAAAATACTAAGTGGAGCAGAGGTATTCAATAGATGATTTATTGATTAGAGTGGTAAAGTTAAAAAACAAAATTGACTGTCTGATCTATGAGGTCTGATTGCTGATTTTGAAATACTCTTTCAAATCCTAATTCCTACATCAGATATCAGAAATGGATTACGGAAGCGTTATATAATATTGACCATCGGCATATTCTTTATCCAGTGCGTCAATAATAATTTTTAAGTGGCCGTTATCTCCCAAAAAATCGGCGTTGCTAACATCAATAAATAAGGTTTTAATATTATGCTGCTTGATGTAATTGGTATAGGTTTCCTGCAGGTCGAATAAATATTGGTCGCTTATATTTTGCTCGTAGCTGCGGTTTCTTTTTTTAATGTTTTCTTTCAATCTGCTGACCGGCGCATGCAAATAGATAAGGATATCGGGCTGTATGATCTGTGGCGTAATGATATCGAACAATTTTTGATAGAGGCGAAACTCATCATCAGGCAAATTCACTTTAGCGAATAACAAACATTTCGTGAACAGGTAATCTGATATGGTAATATTTTGAAACATATCTTTTGTTTGCAACAGGTCCTTTAATTGTTTATAGCGCTCTGCCATAAAAAATAATTCTAAAGGGAACGCGTATAACTCCTGGTTCTCATAAAATTTTGGCAGAAAAGGATTGTCGGCAAAGGCTTCCAGTATCAGTCTGGCGTTGTAATGCTTGCTGAGCAAGTGTGTTAGGGTTGTTTTACCGGCACCGATATTCCCTTCTATTGTAACAAAATTGTACTTCATAACTGACTTGCAAAATAAGATGAAAGAACAGTTGTTCAATTAAAACTTTTTAACATTTAATACATCTTTGCAGCCCAGCAATAATTCATGGATAGTTTTAGCAAGAACCGGATGTATATAATTGGGAGCTAACTCGTTCAATGGCGTTAATACAAACAAGCGGTTTTGTATTTCCGGATGAGGAATGATAAGGTCTTTCTCCTGAATAATATCATCATTGAAAAACAAAATATCAATATCTATAATACGAGGCGCATTTTTTTCAGTCCGAACCCTGCCCATTTTTTCTTCAATAGCAAGCAATACAGAAAGCGTATCTGCAGCTGATAGTTCTGTCTCTACAATAAGCACCTGGTTCAAAAAATCAGGCTGATCGGTTTTACCCCAGGCGGCAGTTTGATAAAGCGATGAGGCAGCAACAATATTACCAATATACTTCTCTGTATTCGTTGCTGCCAATTGCAGCTGCTCCTCGCTATTCCCCATATTGCTGCCAAGCAAGAAGTAAACTTTATTCATTTATCAAATATAGTTGCTTGTCAAATTCAAAAATTTTTTATACTCCCTTTTTCCCGATAGCTTTACGTAAAATTTAACCAAAATAATGCAACAATACAGCCAGTTTAAAGCCATGTGGGCCATAACTAAAGCTAGCCTGATCGCTATTTTCAGAAGTCCGCAATCCGTATTTTTTGGAATATTTTTCCCGATAGTTTTAATTGTAATTTTTGGCGCTTTAGGTGGTGGCGGAGGTTTAAGTATTGATGTTGGTATCGATGCAAAATCGGACACCAGCAACATGATCTATACAGCGATAAAAAATTCGCCTGTATTAAATATCAATGATGCAAGACAAGATACTTTAGAAGACCTGATGAATAAAGGCAAGATAACCGCCATCATCCAGATCAATAAAATACCAGGCGCTAACGGCATTCCTGATATTTATGATGTACATTTAAGATCGTCTTCTGCTAACCAGCTTCAGCTTCCTGCTTTACAATCTGTGATCAATGGCATTATTTCTTCTCTTGATAACAGAATACAGCCTGAAAGAGCTTCTATTGCCAGTATCTCAGTTGAAGAAGTAAAGGGAAGAGAATATAAATCGATCGATTTTTATTTGCCGGGCATGATAGGGTTTTCTTTGATAGGCTTGGCTGTATTTGGCGTAGCATTTTTATTTTTTAATCTTCGGGAGACATTGGTCTTAAAAAGATTATACTCTTCTCCTATTAACAGGTTAAATATCATTTTAGGCGAAACGCTTGCCAGGGTAATATTTCAAATGATCACTGTTTTTGTATTGATATTATTTGGCAGATTTTTTTATGGCTTTACTTTAGCGAATGGCGCCGTAACATTTATTGATATGGTTATTGTGAGTTTGATCGGATTGATCGTTTTCATGGGCGTGGGCTTTGTGATCAGCGGCGTTGCTAAAAATCAAAATATCATTCCTATCTATTCTAATCTATTCATGTTCCCACAATATTTTTTATCCGGAAGTTTTTTTCCTACAAGCATTTTACCTAAAAGTATTCACTGGCTTATACAGGCCTTGCCGCTAACGGCTTTAAATGATTCACTACGTAAAATTTCTTTTGAAGGCGCCAGTATATTTGATTGCTGGGCACAGATAGGTATTTTGCTTGGCTGGGGTATAGTTATTTATTTTATCGCGGTGAAAACCTTCAAGTGGGAATAGTGCTAATTAATAATTGATAATTTAATTTATATGCGTTTTATAAAGCCTTTCATAATTGGCATTACCGGCTTATTTATTGTTGTTACCTTATTGTCTTTGTTGATCCCTTCAAGGATACGCGTATCGAGGGCAACGGTTATTAATGCTTCGCCGGATAAAATATTAGCACAATTAACAGAGCTTAAAAACTGGCCGAACTGGCACCCGCTTTTTAAAAAAGATTCAGTTACGATCACCTACGCTACTCCATCCAATACTCAAAATGCGTATTGTGATATTACTTATAATGGTAAGATTACACACCTGCAAGTAACAGGCTTTGATTCATCTTCTATTCGTTTTTTGCTAACATCAAAAGGTGAAGACGATATTGAAAATGAGCTATCAGTAACACCGGTAGAAAATGGCCAGGTTCAGGTCGAATGGAAAGCCCTAACCATATTACCTTGGTATCCATGGGAAAAATTCTATGGGATCTTTATCGATAACCTAACGGGATCATTTTACGAAAAATCTTTAGAAGGATTAAAGACCTACCTCGAATCAAAATAATATTTTTTTGTATTTGTTAAGAATGATGAGCGGCATGATCATTGGCTGTAAGAATTATGAACGGTACAACTGTGCCCTGTATTTATTGATACCTTGGTTTTGATAATTATTTCATCACTAAAAAAAATAAACATGAAAAAGTTAATGATTGCTTTCGCTGTTTTTGCGATAGCTAATTCTTCTGCCTTTGCGCAAACCGCTGCACCTGTACAATCATCTACCATTACTCCTACTGATGATCGTGCAGTTAACATGGCAAAAAAAATGCAACAGGATCTAAATCTTACAGATGATCAGTACAACAAGATTGTTGCGGTAAATACAGAATGTATGAAACGCAGGGAGGCTTTAAAAGCGAGCGGAGAAACCGACCATTCCGCCTATAAGCCTATTATGGATTACCGCGATCAACAGTATGCGGCTATCCTTACGCCGGATCAGGATGCTAAATTTAAAGATATGGAAGCGCAAAGAAGGGCTTCACATTCTGATAAATAATAGCTACTGCTGTTGTTCTTATATATTAAAAGGCCCCGATAAAATATCGGGGCCTTTTAATATATAATTTCGAAACTTATTTACTGATTTTCGAAATTGACTTTTGTTTTGCTTCCAGCAGGATCTATCACTTCAAGAATATAGACTCCTTTGCTGGCATCTTTACCGAATTGAATAGGAAGCGGCCCGTCATTTACACCATGGTATTTTGTTGCACCATAATATACCTGCCCTGATTCGCTGATTATTCTTATTCCATAATTACCTGCCGGTAAATTTGTTAAGCTAATATATAAGGTTCCGTCTGTAACAGGGTTTGGAAATACTGTAACAGCAGATGAAGCAACAGGCGGTGCAATAATGCCAGCGTCTAACACGGCGCTTGCAATGGCAGATGTATCCTGGATAGCGCCATTATCACCGATTGTATATACACGATAATAATTAGTGCCGTATACCGCATTGGTATCTACCCAATTGTAAGTGTAGCTGCTAACATCCGTAGGTGTTGCCAATGTTGTATCCACAATAGCAAAGTTTATTCCGTCTGTAGATCTTTCAACAACATACGATTCTGTATTTACCTGATTCGTTACACTCCATTGAACATCTATACTCTTGCTCTGTGTTGTAGCTGTTATATTGCTATACGTTACAGTTGCCGGTGGCGTCGCAGTAAATATTATACTGAAACGATCAGCCGCAGAACTCGCAGGATCGCTTGTTACAGTAAAGTTCACAGTAACAGAAGTATCTCCTAAAAGTATTGGTGTAACCGTATTGGTGAATGAATCAACAAAAGATGCTCTTATATCCGGACGGGCAAAATCAATTGTTTGAATTACATACTTGTAAAGTGCTTGTTTTAAACTAGCCACTGCAAAATGTATTGTATCGCCTGCTTGTGGTGGAGCGCTTTTTTGGATCGATAAATTTTGGCCGCTTTTTAAAATAGACAGTCTTTCATTAAAGCTGAATAATTTTTTTATGTCCTTGCTATAATCTACAGTATTGGTAAAATCGCTGCTAAATTCATTCAAAGCACCATCAGCTAAATAAGCATTTGCAGGATCTGTAGAATACAATGTGGTACGTAATTTATATAACTGTGCGCCAGATGTTGGTCTCATTAAATAAAGATGATTATCAGTACCGGTAACTTTATCCCCTTCATCTATCTGAACAGAGCCCGATGTACCGTCTACTGCAAACGCAGCACCCGATTGTATATCGCCATTTATATCGAAGCTATCAAAAAGCGTAGGATCAGGAGAAGCATCATAAGAAGTACCGTTCCAGCTTAATGTAACCCAACCACCTGTTCCTGTTGCAATATTGGCTGCTGATCCAATATTTGGATCCCATAACGAGAATGAATTACTGCTTACAGCCGAACTGCTATTGGCATATACAAGGTTGAAATTAATTGTTGCGGCATATGGATTACCCACAACAGTAAATCCGCTATTAACCGGCACCGTTACGCGGCCCGTATTTAATAAACCAGTTGTACGTAAAGTAGCAGTTGTTGCAGGCGTACTTGATGTACCTGTGTAAACAGGGAAACTTCTATCGCCACGTACAAACAACATATAGCCCTGATAAGTTGAAAGAGAAATAAAAGTATTAGGAATAGAGAACCATGAATTAGCTGCCGTTAGCTTAGCAATAGATGCGCTATTGGTTGCACTTTGATCATAACCGCTAGCCGCATTGAAAGCCCCGACTGTTGGACCAGAAATATGCGTACCAAAAGGAGCATTAGGATTTGATACACTTCCGGCAATACTTTGTCCACCTTCCTGCCAGGCAGCACTAATAGTTGGTGCACTGGAAGCTTGAACCGGAGCAGTAACCAAGCGCCATCTTCTATGAGCCTGATAAAAGCGTTGTATGGTTACGTTGCCGTTAATTGTAGCCTGCGCTACACCGGAAACTTCTGCTATTTGACCAATACTTGCCGTAGTAGTAGCATTAGATACCAATACCAGTGCATTATTGGTGTTCAATGTTGCCGTGGTATAACCAAAACTTAATTGACCGGTTATACTTACCGGATCTGCTGTATTAATGGTCAAGCCACTTGCATTCGTATTACTATCTATTAAATTATTTATTGTTGAAGAAACAAATGTACTTCCTCCAATACTTTGAGCTGAAGCTCCAGCCATTTCGATGGCGCCAGCGGTAGCATCAAATGTGCCACTGTTAGTTATACTACCATGAATACTTAATGTACCACCACTTGCTACTGTAACTGATGCCCCACTACTAATAGTGATACTATCCACATATGAAGTGGCTGTTATATTCGGATAGAAACTAAGGCTACCAGGTATTACCGCATTTGTATTTACCGTAGGTACTACTCCACTACACCAGTTAGTGGCCGTATTCCAATCCGTTGTATGCCCGGATGCTCCACCTACCCAAGTATTCCCTGTTATAGTTAATACACTACTACTTGCTGTCCCTGTCACCGCAGGTATATTACTCACAACTCTTATTAAGTATCCTGTTCCGGCAACTGTTGCTATAGGGATGGTTACAGAAATACTTTGTGATCCGGTTGAATTAGTAGCTACAGACTGTAATATAACTGGCGATGCAAATGAACCTGAAACATCTGATAATTGAGCAGTAAAAGTTGCACCTGCAAAACTAGCTGTAGGTGTGTACGTGAAAGGGATTGTGATACCCGAAGTGCCTGCACAAATAGTTGTTGGCGAAATAACTCCCGTTGCAATTGCTGCATTGATAGGAACAACTTCTCCGGTTCCTAATTGTGTAGCTGCATAATTAGTTCCGCCGATTAAGAACTGTATTTGCGAAAGTTGCAGCGCAGTTAAAATTTTTGAAGCTCCTACAAAAACTCTTCCTTCTGTTCCCGCTAAAGGTGAGGCCAAAGTGCCTATTGTACCTTGCCAACCTGTAATTGTTAATTCAGAAGTTACTGTTGTTGCTGTCGTGAATTTTACGGTATTTGCTACGGATGTTTCTAATGCCAGGGTATCATTACTACTATTTACATTAATAGTTGTAAAACTGAGTATTGAACTAGCACCGCTACCTGTGGTACTTAATTTTCCACCGGCGAATGTAGCAATACCTAAAGTCTGGGTAGTACCGGCCGGCATTGTAAATCTTAGCTCTCCTGCTGCAAACTTAGTGGTTCCTGTATAGGCATTAACACCGCCTAATACCTGCAAACCAGTACCCGACATTGTAAGACCTATTTTATTACCACCGACTATAACACCCGAGTTTGTAGTGGTATTATTTCCAAAACTATAAGACCCGCTACCACTGATCGTTAATGTAGCAGCAGTGCCTCCTAAATTTGTTACCGAATTTTTTACTGCAGATACATTAGTTCCTGTTACAGAATTAAGCCCTGCAATCGTTTGAGAAAATCTAAGATCCAAAGTACCAAGTGTTGTACTTGCTGAACCTAAATTAACCACGCTTGTAGTTGCTATACCATTTGCAATACCGACTCTGCCAGTATCCTGTTGGATATTTGTACTTCCGGTATAGGTTGATGCCACAGTAAAATTAAATACACCCGTACCAATTTTAGTAAATGAGCCAGTACCTGAAATTACAGCCGCATCAGTCATTGCAAATCCATTATCATCGAAAGTTCCGCCACTTGCACCAAGAACAATACCCCGGTTAGCATTAAAAGAAAACGGCGCAGCAGCAGGAACAGCAAATGCCTGAATAGTAGCTCCGTTAATAGTTATTTGATTGCTTACTGGCGCGCCCGGATAAGTTCCAAAATTTGAGTTCCCATTATTCCCTGCTATTACCCCGCCATTAATTACTGTTTTGCCTGAATAAGTATTAAGTCCTAACAATACTAATGTACCACCGCCTGTTTTTGTTATTGAATTTGTTCCGGTAATAGTTGCACTATCATCGGTAAATGTAGAGCCGGTTGCAATATCGAAATTACCACTGCTTGCAAGAGCAATACTTAATGCCGTTGTACCACCAATTTTTGGCTGAACAATTAAAGAAGAATTACCACTAAGCGATAGAACATCATTTGCTACGCCACTTATAATATTTGTAAATGCTGTTGTATTGCCAAGGGTAAGTATTCTTGGCGTAACAGAAGTATCTGTTATTGTGTAAGCTGTACCGTTCTTTACATTCAATGATTGCGCTGTTACATTACCGTTAGATATATTAGGTGTAGTAACGGGTGTAGTAATTAATAAATCATTAGTATTGGTAGGAAGAGCGCCGTTTGTATAGTTAGTGGCAACTTGCATATCAGAGTTTTGAAATAAATCCGTCTCTTGTGAAAAAAGAAAAGGAACAATTTCTCCTGTTGACAACTGTATTGCGTTATAAGTAGTAGCTCCACTAACAAATTGTATATGTGTTAACTGCGCCGGAGTTAAACTTGCTGAAGTTCCAATAAAAATTTTACCTTCTGTTCCTGCACCTCCATGAAAAGTTCCTTTCCATCCATTAATTGTTAAAATTTTACCTGCTGTAAATGCACCCGCAGCGGTGAATTTTATTGTTTGAACGACAGTACTATCTAAATTAATGATAGAATTATTTGTAATAACAATACTGCTAAATGTAAGTGTTGATGATGCACCACTACCTATAGTACTTAACGTACCGCTATTGAAAGTAGCCGCACCTATACTTTGTGTAGTACCGGCAGGCAAAGAATAACGTAATTCTCCAGCTGAAAATGTGTTGTTACCCGAGTAAGTATTAGCAGCTAATAGTACTAATACACCAGCACCGGTTTTTGTTATAGAATTTGTTCCTGTAATTGCTGCACTATCAGTAAGGGTAGATCCTGTTGCAATATCGAAATTGCCACTACTCGCAAGAGCAAGACTCAATGTTACACCAACTGTAGGCTTAATAGTCAATGATGAATTACCGCTAAGCGATACAACATCATTTGTTACACCACTTATCACATTACTAAACGATATCGCGTTACCTAGTGTAAGCACTCTTGCGGTTGTTGAAGTATCGCCTATGGTATATGCAGTACCATTTTTTACGTTTAACGATTGCGCTGTTATGTTACCGTTAGAGATATCTGGCGTTGTAACAGGCGTGGTGATCAATAAATCATTACTATTTGTAGGTAGTGCTCCGTTCGTATAGTTAGTTGCAACTTGCATGTCGGAGTTTTGAAATAAATCTGTTTCTGCTGAAATAGGAACAATCTCTCCAGTTGATAGCTGTGTTGCCTTATAAGTAATAGCTCCAACAATAAATTGTATCTGTGATAATTGTGTTGTAGTTAAACTTGCCGTACTTCCTATAAAAACTTTTCCTGCTGTTCCTGAATTAGCAATGGCTCCTGTCCATCCGGTAATTGTTAATGCTTTACCTGCTGTAAATGATGCTGTGGTAAAAGTTACAGTATGAACAGCGGCTCCTAAACTTATAGTAGAGTTGTTAACAAGTGCAAGCGTACTAAAAGTAAGAGAAGACGAAGCTCCGCAACCTGTAGTACCAAGCGTACCACCGTTTAAAGTATCAATTCCTAAAGTTTGTGATGAGCCGGCAGGCAGCGCATACCTTAATTCCCCCGCATTAATTTTAGTAGGCCCAGTATAGGTGTTTATACTACCTAATACCTGCAAGCCACTTCCTGACATTGTAATGCCAACACCAGTACTTATTACTCCTGAATTTGAAGTAGTACCAGTTCCGAAAGTGTAGCTTCCCGCTCCGGCTAATGTTAATACAGGAGTTCCTGTTGATGAATTTACTACACTATTACTTAGCGCTGATGCGTTGCTACCAGCTACTGAATTTAGTCCTGCTATTGTTTGAGAATTAGCGTTTAGATCAAATATACCAAGACTTGTAGTTGGTGTCTGGCCAAGATTAAGCACAGTTGAAGCCGACAAAGCATTGGCAAGCCCCGCTTTAAGCGTATCCTTTTGTATATTAGTATTTCCGGTATACGTGGCTGCAATACTAACAGTAAGTGTGCCGGTTCCGATCTTGGTAAGGGATCCTACACCCGAAATTACGGCAGCATCAGCAATAGCGAATCCGTTATTATCAAGCGTTCCTCCACTTGTTCCAAGAGAAATACCACGGTTAACGTTAAAAGAAAAACCAGCTCCATTTGCTTGTATTATACCTCCATTAATGGTTATATAATTACTTACTGGCGCACCCGGATAAGTTCCAAAATTGGTATTACCATTTACCGATGAAACAATACCCGTATCAATTACGATCCCTGTATAGGTGTTAACTCCCGAAAGTGCTAAAGTACCGGTACCTGTTTTTATAATTTTATAGCCAAGTCCCAAATCTGTGATTATTGAACTGATAGTAAGTGTAGAACCGGATCCGATATTAAAATTAGCTGTACCCCCTAGTGTTACCCCTAATGAAGCTGTGCCAGTGCTAACTTTTGGCTGAATGGTTAAATTAGAATTATTTGCTAAAAGGAATTCATCCATTCCTCCGGAAAAAGCATTAGTAAAAGAAGTTCTGCCGATGGCAAGTGTACCCGCAGAGGCCGTGCTATCTCCTAAAATATATGAAGTAGCATTTATTATATTAAAAGATTGAGCAGAAAGTGTACCTCCCGATATATTTATTTGGGTGCTAGGAGTTGTTATTAAAACATCGGTAGAACTGGTTGGAAGGCCACCAACTGTATAATTACCAGCAGTTCGCATATTGGTACCGCTAGAAAAAAATGTTATTTGAGCTGTCCCCATTTCCGGTAACATCAGTATAGAACCTATTGCCACGGCAACTAACAAAAAAGGCTTATCAAAAAACCTTGTCCGATCCGGTATGTTTTGTGAAGGTAAATACGATAAATCGCCATTAAAAACAGCACACAACTGCCTGTAAATAAATTTCATATCGGGAATTTTGGTCAATAAAGTTAGATAGGCATTGCTGCCTGTTTCAAAGATAATGATATATTATTTAAAACGTTCTTGGTTTTAAAATTTAATAATCATCATTTAACACATATGTATTTTTTTTAGAATAAACACTACACAGATTGTCAAACATATTACTAAAACACTGGATACTAATGTATAGCGTAATGCAATTAGCGTTGAAATCAGTTGAAGGAGATAATTTAAAAACTATATAGAAGTCGCTTTCAGCCTTAAGCACGAAATGAAGCTTTCGTTATTTTTTATCAGAATGCCCAAGATTTTTTGTAGGGTTCACCAGGTCCCGGATATGTTGCTTTAATTCTTTGATCTCTGGAAAACCACCCGCCTCTTTTCTATCAAATATTTTTGTATCGTTTAAATAGATCGTGTATTGCCCTGCTATCGAACTTGGTTCTAGTGATACACTTTTTATATCATCTGTAAATGTTGTCAATATTTCCTGTGCCGTATACGCTGCTTTTAATAGCCAGCCGCATTTAGGGCAATACTGAATATTTATAGTTGGTTTCATTGGCTAAATTTACTGCATTCAATTCAACAAAAAACATACACGGTAATGCAAACATATGGTTGATCGTGTTTATTAGACAACAATTGTATCTTTAAACAAATTATGAGAGCATCCAAAAAGATCGCAATAAAATTTAAACGATTTTTAATTACACTTGGCCCGGGATTAATAACAGGCGCAAGCGATGATGACCCATCTGGCATTGCAACCTATTCACAAGCAGGCGCACAGTTTGGCTATGCTACTTTGTGGACCGCTGTACTTACTTTTCCTTTAATGGCGGCGATACAAGGTATGTGCGCAAGAATAGGAATTGTTACATCGGCAGGATTGACCGTTACTTTAAAAAAGCATTATCCGAAAAGTATTTTATACACCATGCTATTGTTTAGCTTTCCTGCCATTACACTAAATATTGGTGCAGATATACAAGGCATGGGAGCCGTTACACATATGATGTTGCCGCAAATTCCCACATTTGTCTGTTGCATAATATTTACGGGGATATTGATGTTTGTGATCGTTCAATACCCTTATCAAAGAGTTGCCATGATCTTAAAATGGCTGTGTTTATCTGTTTTGCTTTACATCATTGTACCATTTATGGTAAAGCAAGATTGGCTCGAGGTGCTTAAAAGCACTTTTGTTCCTACAATAAAATTCAACAGGGATTTTTTATTTATACTGGTGGCGATATTGGGCACTACTATTTCGCCTTATCTTTTTTTCTGGCAGGCTACGATGGAAGCTGAAGACATGGCGCATAGTCAAAAAGCAGTGATCGTTAACAAACAGATCATGACCAATATGGAAGTAGATGTGAATGTTGGGATGTTCTTATCAAATGTTGTGATGTTCTTTATGATACTGGCTGCTGGCTCTGTGCTTTTTAAAGCGGGCATTCATGAGATAGACACGGTAGACCAGGCTGCCAAAGCCTTGGCGCCTTTAACAGGTAAATTCACTTCGTTGATCTTTACCATCGGGATCATCGGAACAGGATTGTTAGCCATTCCTGTTTTGGCTGGCTCGCAATCGTATATGCTATCCGAAACATTTGGATGGGAAGCAGGTTTAGATAAAAAATTCCCGCAGGCAAAGGCTTTCTATATTACTATTATCTTGTCTTTATTAGTGGGCCTGTGTTTAAATTTTATTGGCATCAGTCCTATTCAGGCGCTTATTTATACAGCTATTTTATACGGGGTAACGGCGCCCGTTTTGATCGCTATCGTAATGCATATTGGCAATAATAAAAAAGTAATGGGAGAATATACCAACAGCAAACTATCAAATATTTTAGGCGCGATCACTTTGGTTCTAATGACGATAGCCGCAGTCGCCGTTGTCTATTTTCAATTTGCATAACACAAAAAAATATTTTTCTATAACTTCATTGTCTAATTAACTAACTATGAGAAAACTATTATTCGTTGTATTCATTGCGATAAGCCTAAGCAGTGTTGCACAAAATTATCCGGGATACAATACAAGTAATTATATAGGAGTTAACAGCGTATTCTTTAATCCGGGCAATATTGTTGACAGCCGCTATAAATGGAGTGTTAACCTTGCAGCCGTTAATATTGATGTTTCTAACAATTATGCTACGTTAAATACAAGTGCCATATTTAAAGGTGGCGATACCTCCGCCACTGATCTTAAACGTATCAATTTCGGCAATACCGATTTTTTAATAAATGCAGATGTTTTTGGCCCTTCGTTTATGTTCAATATAAACGCTAAAAATTCATTTGCTATTACTACACGAGGAAGAGTAATGGCTAACGTTGATAAAATGCCCGGTGATTTTTTGAACGCCCTGGAAAACAATGGCGACAATGTCACCTTTCCTGCTGCGCTTAATACAAATGGCTTTAAAGTAAGTGCCAATGCCTGGACAGAAATTGGCATTACCTACGCCAGGGTATTGCTTGATAAAACAAATTTTTTAAAGGGTGGTATCACACTAAAATACCTGGGCGGAATTGATGCTGCTTATTTTTCACTAGATGCAAACGGCAAAATTGACGAAGATGCCGATGGTAATCCTTTTGTTCAAAATACAAAGGGTAATCTTAATTATGGCCTTAGCGGATCCGACATTAACAATATAAATTTTAATTTTAACGGAAGCGGTATTGGAGGTGATATCGGAGTAGTATATGAATACCGCCCTACAGACATTTCTGAAAAAGATGAAAATAAATATAAGTTCAAAGTAGAAGCTGCACTACATGATGTGGGAAGTATCCGGTATAATCATGGACCGAATGATGCTGCTTATTCTGTAAATACCAATCTAAACCCTCCGTTTGATTCTTTAACATTAAGCAGGTTCAAAAATGTATCTAACTTTAATGATCTTGATACGGCTTTGAAAGATGCGGGTATCAGCATCCAGCAATCTTCTACCGCACATGGTACATTTAATATGTCCTTACCAACTTCTTTGAGTGGCTCAGTTGATTATCATGTTGTATCTGGCCTGTATATTAATTTAGGAGGCGCTGTTTCATTAAATAACAATAGTTCAACCCTGTACAAAACACATATAGCTAATTATATTGTGCTTACACCGAGATTTGAAGGAAAACATTTTGGTATAAGCGTTCCCATTTCTGATGGAAGTATTGCAGGGTTTAACGCCGGGTTATCTTTAAGAGCTGGGCCAATATTTATAGGCTCGGGTTCCATCGTTTCTACTTTATTGAGAGGTGATGCTCAAGAGGCTGATTTTCATTTTGGTATTATTGTTAACGGATTACACAAAAAACCAAGAGTAAGAAAGGAAAAAGAACAACCATTAACGCCTTCGGCCGCTATTGTTCCAATTGATACACTGGCCACAAAACCTGTTGCGAAAGGCATAGATACTGATAACGATGGTATCGTTGATAGTCTTGATAAATGCCCGACAATACCCGGACTTGCAAAATACAATGGCTGCCCAATTCCTGACAGTGATAGCGATGGTGTAAATGATGAAGCAGATAAATGTCCTACGATACCAGGACTTGCTAAATACAATGGTTGTCCAATTCCTGATAGTGATAGTGATGGTGTGAATGACGAAGTAGATAAATGCCCTACAATACCCGGACTCCCAAAATACAATGGCTGCCCAATTCCTGATAGTGATAGCGATGGGGTGAATGATGAAGTAGATAAATGTCCTACGATACGCGGGCTTGCGAAATACAATGGCTGTCCAATTCCTGATAGCGATAGTGACGGTGTGAATGATGAAGCGGATAAATGCCCTACACTTGCCGGTCCTGCATCAAACAATGGATGTCCTGTAATAAAAACATCGGTCGTTCAAAAAATAAATATTGCAGCAAAGGGATTACAGTTTCAAAAAGGTAAATCCATCATACTAAAAACATCTTTTGCAAAATTGAATACTGTCGTTCAAATATTAAAAGCAAATCCTTCCCTGAATATTGATATTGCGGGGTACACAGATAATTCCGGCGACTCGATCAAAAACAAAAAGCTTTCAACCGACAGGGCAATTGCAACAAAAGCCTATTTTGTAAAGAAAGGGATAGCTGAAAATAGAATTAGCACAGAAGGTTATGGCGACCAGGATCCAATAGCTCCAAATGCCACACCACAAGGAAGAGCCAAAAACAGAAGGGTTGTATTTACTTTAAAGAATTATTAAGATCAATATTTTATGAAATATCCCATTACAAAAACATCGGTCGTTTGTACAATCTTGAGCTTAGGTATAATGCTAAGCGCTTGTAAGAAGCCGAATAAGGTTGTACAATCAAACGTGCCGTTAAACATACCGGCAATTTCTTTTGTTATACCTTTTGGCCAGACCAGTAACGATACAACGATTACAATTTACTATAATGTAGACAGTGTTATCAGAGCCGCTAACCCATCTTTTAATTCTTCTAATATCAAATCGGTAGTGGCTGCTTCTGTAACGCTGTCTTCATCGAATGCTGATAACCTGGATAATTTTGGCAATTTCAGCTCCTTTTATATTCAGATGATATCGGGTGAAAATCCAACGCCTGTAACTTTTGCACAAGTGACTGATAACCCCAGCGCATACGCGCTATCATTAGATGTTCCTACAAATGACAGCCTGCAATTAAAAAATTATTTTTATACCAACTCCTTTACATTTACGATCAGGGACACTGTTTCATTTCCAACATTTATTGATCTTAATACAACCGCAACTATTAAATTCTTTGCGGTAGCAGGCCCTAATTAGGATATTATTTTACTACGCTTTTTTTATTCACAGGCTTTTTGTTTACTTTTTCCTTTTCGCCATACAAAACCTGGCAATTATTACAAAAGAAAGTGCGCCTGTGAGTCAGGCCTATATGTTCTCTTATTAATTTAATATTACAACGCGGGCATATTGATTTACTATACGCTAACCAATGCTTTCTTAATTCAAAAGCTTTCTTCCATTGTAAGAAATCGAAACTATAATCCCGTGCCTCTGTTACGATCTCTTTGATCTTCTTTGCAGGTATACTACCAACAATACTTTTAGGGTGCACTTTGGTAATAAATAATACTTCTGTTTTTATGATATTGCCAACGCCGGCAAAAATATCCTGATTCAATAAAGCATCGCAGATCAATGCATTGGGAATATTTTTTAATTTTTCAATAGCTTTTGCAGCATCCCAGGTATCGTTCAGTACATCGGCAGACCAATCATATACCTTATCGATATCGCCTTCGATTATTTTGACAGAGCAGGTATAAAAATAGAGGTCGCCACTTTTAAATTTCAGGTGTAACCGCAAAGCTTTATCGGGCTTTGTTTGCTCGTTGATACTATAAGAGCCAAACATCAGTAAATGTATTTTGATGGTAATTGATGGGAGGCATATTAATGTATGTTTACCCCAGCTTTTAAAAGCTGTTACCTTTTTACCGGCCAGCATTGACATATCGATCTTTGCATTGCCGGTAGCTGCCATTATTTTTTCTCCTTCAAATATCTGCACAGCTTCTTTTAATATAACTATTGACGGGCCTTCAGGCATATTGCTATTTTAATACCGTATAACAAAGCACAGACCAATAATATTGGTTTTGTTTTTGATAGATCATCTCAAATAAAATGATGCATATGAAATGGCATATCGGTTGTTCGGGATTTAGTTATAAAGAATGGAAGGGAGTTTTTTATCCTGATAAATTAGCGCAAAGCAAGTGGCTGGCTTACTATTGTGAACATTTTAATACGCTGGAATTAAATAATACTTTCTACCGATTTCCTCTGCTAAAAACAATGAAGGATTGGCATAATAAAACGCCTGAAAATTTTTCTTTCGCCGTTAAAGCACCACGTATCATTACACATTACAAACAGCTTGTAGATACACAAGATCTGATAAAAGAGTTCTATGCCGTATGTAAAGAAGGGCTCAACAATAAACTTGGGCCTGTATTATTTCAATTTCCGCCACGGTTTTTATATACACCTGAAAACTTGCAAAAGATCCTGATCAGCCTGGACAGCGCTTTTATAAACGTGGTTGAATTTCGGCACAGTAGCTGGTGGTGTGAGGAAGTTTATACACAGCTTGCAAAGAAAAATATAATTTTTTGTGGTGTTAATCACCCCAGCCTACCTAATGATGTGGTCATTAATAATTCAATTGTTTATTATCGCTTACACGGCGCACCAAAATTATTTCTGTCGGAATACAATGAAGAAACATTAGAAACGATCGCTAATAAAATATTTGACAATAACCGGATAAAAAATGTTTATTGCTATTTTAATAATACCATGACAGTGTCTGCCATAAAAAATGCACAATGGCTACAACAATATTCCATGATGAACAAAGTATATTAAGATACTTTTTTTGATTTAGAAGAAAGGCTTGCTTTTAGCTGATCCATTAGATCTTTTGTTTTACTTGGATTAGCTTTCATTTGCACAACTGGTGCCTTTGCTTTGCCTTTTGCTTTGGCCCTTATCAGTTTTAATAACTGGCCGGAGTACTCATCTTTGTATTTAGCAATATTAAATTTTCCCGATAATTGATTGATGAGAGAAACAGCCATTTTTAATTCATTGGCTTTTATCGTTGCTTTCTCAGGCAATCCCAACCCTTTGGTATCAAGGATCTCTTCAGCAAACCGTACCCTGTTCAAGATGATAACATTTTTAGAAGCCCTAAGTATTGCCAAACTTTCTTTGCTACGCATTACAAAAGTTGCGATCCCTACTTTACCGGTTTTTTCTAAGGCTTCGCGTAACAAGGCGTAGGCACGTACACCAGATCTTTCCGGAACAAGGTAATAAGGCATTTCATAATAAACGCTGTCGATTTCTTCAGCTGATACAAAATCGTTGATCTCGATCACTTTAGATTTTACTGCACTCACGCTTTCAAAATCTTTGTCTGTAAGCACAACATATTTATCATTGATAAAATACCCTTTAACGATATTGTTCCAATCAACTTCTTTACCCGTTTTCTCATTTACACGTTTGAACTTGATATTGGACAGGTCTTTTTTATCGAGCATATCAAGATCGAGGGAGCTGTTTTTGGTAGCGCTAAATAGCTTTACAGGAACGTTAACCAAACCAAAGCCAATTGTGCCAGTCCATAATGATTTCATATTGGTGCTTTTTTGTACTGATTATACCAACAAAAATCGGGCACAAATTGCGCCCGATCTATACTATTAAAATTTTACTATGGTTTATCGGCTGTTACATCCTGCGCCAATGTTGCATCATCTGGTGTTTTAGCCAGGTCTCTATCGAAAGAATACAAAGCAGAATGTTCATTCCCGGCAACTTTTATCTTATCCAATAATTCTATCGCCAATGTTTCTTCTTCAGTTTGTTCTTTTACGAACCATTGCATAAAATTCCAGGTTGCCCAATCTTCTTCTGTCAGGCTAAGCTTTACTACTTTATAAACAGAGGCCGTATTATCAACTTCCTGTTTAAACACATTCTCAAAACATTCCTGCAAATTTTTAGGATCTTCAATAGGATCAGGAATAGCCGTAACCTTAACCTTACCGCCTCTTTTTAAAATATATTCCAGGATCTTCATCATATGGTTACGTTCTTCCTGCGCATGCCTGAAAAGGAAATTAGAAACGCCACCAAAAGCCTGGCTATCAGCCCATGCGCCCAATGATAAATAAATCTGTGCAGCATGAGCCTCTTTGGTCATTTGTGCATTTAATGCAGCTTCAATTGTTTTTGAAAGTCTGTTTGTGTTCATGTGTTGTCGGTTATATCAATGAATGTAAGTATTATTTTTTATTTGCGGGATGACTATGCATATGCCTTGTTAAATTTATTCCGTAGGTATAATTGGTAGCCATTATCACATCGTTACAATCAAAGTGTTTTATTACACCATTTTCTGTCAGTGCCACTACCCAACAAGTATTTTGGTGCATACCGTAATCTATTAAAAATATAGCTTGTCCTGTACCCAATGGCGTATCCACAAGAATGGCAGGATCTAATTGATGGATCATACAATAATTTTTGTTCTATCTTATTGTAAGTCAAAACTGTGCCAGTTTTTCCACACTATTCTTATTTATGGATTTTAGGTAGATCGCCGGCAAAAATCCTTGTCCTAAATCATTCCCGAATTATCACTCACTTCGTGGAATTTTTTACTAAAAGAGGTACTTATTTTTTGGATTTATTATTCTTATTTTCTGGCATGGCTATTGGGAACTATTTATTGTAATCATAATTCAAATAACAATTAAAAATTAAAACGATGCCTACTAAAATGCATAACGATTTAGCTCGTCAGAATGACGACACAAAAAATCGCCAATCAACTCAAGGAAATCAATCTAAAACCAAAGGTCAATCAACTCAGGCTACGAGCAAAACAGCTCATAGATCTACTACGAAAGACGAGGATGTAGATAACAACAATTCTTCGAGAAGTTCAAGAAAGTAAGTAAAAAAATAAATTTAAGGCAAGGAGAATAGAAATATTCTCCTTGTTTTTTAATACCTTAATAACATGAGCCTTGTAAAATACAAACAGAAAAGAAGTTTCGCTAAAACACCTGAGCCTAAAGGCGGAAGATCCAGCTATAACCAGCTTCGTTTTGTTATTCAAAAACATGCGGCATCACATTTACATTACGATTTTAGGTTAGAGATGGATGGCGTGCTAAAAAGTTGGGCTGTGCCCAAGGGACCTTCAACTGACCCAACTGTAAAGCGTTTAGCAATGATGGTAGAGGACCACCCTTTTGATTACAGGAATTTCGAAGGTATTATTCCAAAAGGAAATTATGGCGGCGGAACTGTTATTATTTGGGATAAAGGAACTTATGAGCCCGATGATAATTTAAGCACCGATAAAAAAACTGCTGAAAAAGATCTGCTTAAACAATTAAAAGCTGGTATGCTAAAATTTACATTACACGGAAAAAAATTAAAAGGGTCATATGCTTTGGTTAAGACTAACGGCCGCGGAGAAAATTCCTGGCTGTTAATTAAGCATCGCGACAAATACGCATCTGAAAAAGATATTACAACGAAAGAAAAATCTGTTGTCTCTAATAAAACATTAAAACAAATTGCTGCAGCTCCTGAAAATATCTATGGGCAACAACAATCATCGAAAGAAAAAGCTGCAGTAAAAAAAAAGTCCGCCCCAAAGGAAAATAAAGAAATAGGTATTTATTTAAACAAGACTAAAAAAACGGCCTTTCCTAAAAAAATAACACCTATGTTAGCCACATTGGTCGATGCTCCTTTTGATGAGGATGGCTGGTTATATGAAGTGAAATGGGATGGATACAGAACTGTGGCATTTATTAATAAAGATAAAGTTGAGCTTAAATCAAGAAATGATAAATCATTTAATAAAAAATTTTACCCCATATATGATGCTGTAAAGCGATTAGGTTTTGATGCCGTATTGGATGGAGAGATCGTGGTATTGGACGATAAAGGAAAGTCAGATTTCGGCGATCTGCAAAACTGGCGCAGCGAAGCTGATGGTGAATTATTTTATTATGTGTTTGATATCCTCTGGTTAAATGGCAAAGACCTTACGAAATTAACATTAGCAGAACGAAGAGCTATTTTAAAAGACACGATCCGAAATGAAGGCGCTATAAGAGTAAGTGAAAATTTTAAAGAAAAAGGAACTGTCTTTTTTGAAATGGCGAAAAAGCTGGGCCTTGAGGGAATCATGGCGAAAAAATCGGATAGTCTATACCATGAAGGAGTAAGATCGGATGACTGGCTAAAAATAAAATCAAATAAAGGCCAGGAAGTAATTATTGGAGGCTTTACAAAAAATGATGATTCGTCGAAATTATTCAGTGCTTTATTGGTAGGTGTTTTTGACAAAGGGAAATTACAGTATACAGGAAAGATCGGGACAGGATTTAATGAGGCTACGCAGGCAGCAATGATGAAACAATTTAAGCCATTGATCACTACAAAAATCCCTTTTGTTGAAACGCCGGATATCAATAAGCCATCGAGGTTCAGGCCTGATCCTCCACATGCAACAGTTAGCTGGCTGAAGCCAAAATTGATTTGCGAAGTAAGCTTTACTGAAATGACAACTGATGGGGTAATACGCCACCCTTCTTTTAAAGGGATGCGGATCGATAAAAAAGCTGCTGCAGTTATTCGGGAAAAAGAAATGCCAACAACCAAAATAATTAAAGAAGAAAAAATGATAGCCAATAAAAAAATAATCGTTCCTGCAGGAAAAACTTCCCGCAAAACATTGTTAAACCCTACAGATGAAACTCAGGTAAGAGATATCAATGGTCATGAATTAAAATTCACTAATCTCAGTAAAATATATTGGCCTAAAGAAAAGCTGACAAAGCGGGACATGATAAATTATTACTACCAGGCTGCTCCTTATATTTTACCTTATTTAAAAGACAGGCCACAATCCCTTAACCGTTTTCCAAATGGCATTACGGGAGAAAGCTTTTATCAAAAAGATGTAACCGGCAAAGTGCCGGATTGGGTAAAAACATTTTTGTACCATAGTCAGGCTGATGATAAAGACAGGCATTATTTAGTTGGCACAGATGAGGCAAGTTTACTGTACATGACTTCTTTAGGCTGTATTGAATTAAATCCATGGAGCAGCCGCATTCAATCTCCCGATAAACCTGATTGGTGTATCATCGACCTTGACCCAGATGAAAATAATTTTAACCAGGTTATTGAAACGGCGCTCGTAACAAAAAGTATTTTAGATAGCATGAAGATTGACTCTTATTGCAAAACGAGCGGCTCTACCGGCATACACATTTATATTCCTTTAGGAGCAAAATATTCCTATGAACAATCAAAAGAATTTGCACGCGTGATCGTACGATTGGTTCATGAGCAATTGCCTAAATTTACAAGTATCGAAAGAGTAAAATCAAACAGAAAAGGAAAAATATATTTAGATTTTTTACAGAACAGGCCACAGGCAACTATTGCCGCTCCTTATTCTTTACGCCCAAAACCCGGCGCTACTGTGTCGATGCCTTTACATTGGGAAGAAGTGAAGAAAGGATTGAAGATGACAGACTTTACCATCACCAATGCAATAGACAGATTAAAAAACGAAAGGGATATTTTTAAACCGGTAATGGGTAAAGGCATAAATTTGGAAAAGATCGTTAAAGACTTTTAATACCATATGGATAAAAAAATTTCATTTAAAGGAATTGTAGAAATATTTAAAAATGCCTTTAAAGGATTCAGCGATAACAAGATCACCAAGCTAAGCGGTTCGCTTGCTTATTCTGTTATCTTTTCTTTAGGACCTTTATTTATTGTCATTATTTCTTTGTGTAGTTTATTTTTAGGCCGGGATGCCATTGAAGGAAAAATATATTCATCCTTGGCAAGTTTTGTAGGATCAGATACAGCTGTGCAACTACAGGATATCATTAAAAATGCGAACTTAAGCGGTAAAAGTGAAATAGCTATTACGATCGGTATTATTTCTCTACTGATCGGCGCTACCAGCATATTTGGTGAGATACAGGATTCTATTAATACCATTTGGGGTGTAAGATCAAAACCGAAAAAAGGTTGGGTAAAATTTTTAGAAAACCGTTTTCTCTCTTTTTCAATTATCGTTGCTTTGGGGTTTTTATTGTTAGTTTCTTTAGGTGTCAACTCTATTATAGATGTCTTCAGTGCTCAGTTGAAAGCACATTTCCCCGATATTGCTTTTGTTGTTGTCTATACTATTAATGTTGCCATAACTTTTATTGTTACGACTTCCATATTTGCAGTAATATTTAAAGTTTTGCCTGATGCCATCATTCATTGGAAGGATGTTTTTGCAGGCGCATTGGCCACTACTTTATTTTTTATGCTGGGTAAATTTGCCATTTCATTTTATATTCGAAAAGGCCATGTAGGAAGCACTTATGGAGCTGCAGGCTCGTTGATCGTTATATTACTGTGGGTATATTATTCTTCTATCATTTTATATTTTGGCGCAGAGCTTACAAAAGCATACGCTGTTAAATATGGATCAGCCATCCATCCTAATGAATATGCCGTTACAACTAAACTGGTGGAGGTAGAAAATAATACAGCCACTAATAAATAATTACTAGTGGCTGTGTACAATCAAATTACTTTATCTTATCTGATCACAATTATTTTATAAGAAGACGTTTGGGTTTTAAGATAATAAACACCTGAAGGAGACTTACTCATATCAATCGCCTGTTCACCACTATACAAAACTAATTTTTTAACCATGCCTCCCTGATCATCAAAAATAGTAGCCCTTGTATTATTTAATGATGAGCTAGTGATATTTATATTTAATGTATTGGTTACAGGATTATTAAATACAATGGATTTATCTACCGTCGTTGTTGGACCTCCAGGTTGCGACGTAGTAGTAACTACATTTTCTATCACTGTTGATGCAGTATTAGTTATGATCGGTGCATTGTAATCAAAATAAATAGCCGCGTAATTATTAATGGTTGTGCCAACTGTTACTGTTGAAACCGGTTTTACACTAAAGCTAACAAACCCATTACTACCAACGGAATTAATAGTATTATCCGGAAGTAACACATTTAAAAATTCAAATACGATCACGTTTCCTTTCAATGTTACTTTACAAGGTTTAGAAGAATTGATTATTTGTAAACTAGTAGCCTGTAGTAAATTACTAAGTGTATCTGTTACTACTATATTGAAAGCTGTATCATTTCCTGTGTTTTGAAAACGAATGGTATAGTTGATCGCTTTCCCGTTTGCTACGTCTTGTGGTGTAAGTATTGGTGTAGCTTCCTTATCATTTGGATCGTATGAACTACTTATTAAATTTTCGATACTATCTGCAGCTTTAGCACTTCCTCCTGCAATACCGACTTTCGTAACAACTGTATCTCCTATTATTGCAGATACTTTTACCGTAAAATAAGCAGTAAAACTATTTTGTTGTCCTGGTACAAAAGTTCCTGCCGCCAAGCTCAGGCTATCGCCATTATTAATAACTGATGGGTTAGAGCTTGAATCATATACCAGCGTTTGATCATCGTAATTCAATACAATAACAGGAGACAATGTAGTTGTACCAACGTTAGCATAATTTACCGGGCAGACAAATTGAAAGCCGGGCCTTGCATGGTTAGGGTAAGACATTAATTTCACAGTAAGACTATCAACTGAAGCCGTAGGCTGAAGTGCATAATCCTGTGTTGTCAATGTATCATAACTTGTAAAATTATAAGTTACTGAAGCAGGCACAGCTTTATAATAAAGCGGTTCCTTAACTGATAAGGTATAGCTAGCGATATTACCTGTTGCAGCTATTTGATAATATCCATTTTCGTTCGTAAATGTATAGGTAGTATCGGATGATTCTAATTCTACGTATGGCCTATCTAATTCGCCTGCATCTTGCACTCCATTACTATTGTTATCGTAAAATGCATGTCCTGTTATTACAGGAAAAGCCTGGCACTGATTTACATTATTGGTAGGGTTACATAAAGGATAAGGGTTTTGATTGGAAAAATAATTAACCGGCGTATTAGTAGAATCAAATCCTTGTATCATTATAAAATTTCCGGCATTAGGAATACATTGTATTTTATCAATGTCCATGGAAATATTAGATAGTGACATCGGTAGAATGGGAAGACAATAAATATTATTTTTTTCACAATTCAGATCTTCTAAAGAAGATGGCAAAGCTGGCAAGCTTGTTAGCAGATTATTAGAACATTGCAATGATTGAAGTGAATTTGGCAATGCAGGTAAACTCGTTAATTGATCATACATACAATCAAGCGTGGTAAGCGAAGTAGGTAATGCAGGCAGGGTGGTTAGTGCATTGGTCAAACAATATAACATTTTTATTGAATTGGGTAATGTTGGCAAGCTTGTTAACTGATTAGCTTCACAGTCAAGATATTGCAATGAATTTGGCAATGTTGGCAAATTGGTAATTTGGTTTACTCCACAATACAAGGTATTTAAAGATGCAGGTAATGATGACAAACTAGTTAATTGATTGTAATCACATTCAAGGAATATTAGTGACCCAGGTAATGTGCCTAAACTCGGAATTGCATTAGTTGAACAATTTAAAAAAGTTAATGATGATGGCAACGATGGCATAGTACCGATCAAGTTAAACGAACAGTCAAGATAACCAAGAGAAGCCGGTAAAGCCGGAAGACCAGTAAATTTATTATTGTTACAAAGTAAAGTATCTAATAAAGTCGGCAGAGTCGGTATACTTCCTGAAAGGCTGGCCTGAGAGCAATCAAGATAAGTTAATGATGACGGCAAACTAGTCACAGTTCCTGAAAAATAAGTTTGAGAAGAATTAAAATGAGTAATTGAACCAGGTAAAACCGGGAAACTCCCACTAAATCTATTTTCAGAACAATCAACAAACTGTAAAGTGTTGGGTAAAGCAGGCAAGCTGTTGATCCAATAATTTTGATGGCAATCAAAATACGTTAAAGCAGTAGGTAACGCTGGCAGATTGTTGAGCGCATTCATTGAGCAATCAAGATACGTTAAGGAATTAGGCAAGTTGGCTAGAGTATCAAGCCGATCTTCAGAACAATCAAGGTATGTTAATGAACCAGGCAAAGTTGGCAGACTTACTATTTGATTTTGCGAGCAATCTAAATAAGTTAAAGATGTAAAATATTGGATCCCTGTAAAATCGACAATTCTTAATCCGCCAACTTCCAGTGTTGTTTCATTTACAATAGCGCTGGATGTTGTATCCAACATATTAGCCCCATTAAAACTTGAGGGATATTTGGTTTGTAAAAAAGCCCTGAAATTATTATCGGGGATACTTACGTATTGGGCGGTAACAAAGTTGGAAATAAAAACAAGGATGATTAATAAGGGTAGAAGTTTTTTCATACAACCAGTTTAATTTTAGTTAAAGGATAATAAAAATACTATTTTATCGCAAAGCAAAATTACCGCAATCGTTAAGGCCTCATTGTAGTAGTAAGCTTATTAATAGGATATACCCTAAATTTAGTCAAAAGGTTGGGCTAAGTGGTTGCATAAATGAAATATTTATGTAATACTTTATTAATCAGCGTTTTACATAAATAATAACAATAAAAAACTGAGGGGACTATTTTACTGTTGTTATACTTAGATCGACAGTTAAATTATCTGACAGGGTACTTGACCCTCCCACTTCAAAATCTCTTCGGTTAATACTGAATGATCCTTTGAATAGATAGCCATCATTATTTGGCGTAGCAGTAAATGGAAATGAGATATCCTTTGTATGGCCCTTGATAGTAATTTTTCCGAAAATAGTTAATTGGCCAGATGCAGACTTAGTGATCTTAGTAGAAACAAATTCAATGCGGGGATATTTTTTTACATTAAAATACGATTCTTCCCGCAGATGATTATCCCTTGTACCGTTACCTGTATTGATCGTATTGGCATCAATGCTCACCGCAAATTTTGCATTTTCAGGATGGTCCTTATCAAAGCTGATATCTCCCTGTAAGCCGGCAAATGAACCGCCGACACTTAACCCGAAATTTTTTATTTCAAATTTTACTGAAGACGATTTATCAACAGGCTTGTACTGAGCTATCACCAGATGTGTGATCAACATGGCCGATAGCAATAAGGTATATCTTTTCATACTTAATAATACGTGGTCTGACGGTTTGTGGTTGCCTGATTATTTTAAAAATCCTTTACAAATTTACGCACGTTTGTGCTTCCAGCGTTTATGAGACCATAACCATATCTCCGGCTGCTGCCTGATATCCTCTTCTAGCTTTCTGATATACATTTCAGATACTTCATCTTCATCTACTTTTTCCGGACTCTCGATCAATATCTCTGATATCATTTCATAATAGCCACGCTTTACTTTTCTCATACTTGTAAATACAACAGGCAATTTCATTTTTTTAGAAATGACTTCCACCCCTTTAAATACGGGCGTATCCTGGTTCAAAAAAGTTGTCCAATAAGCATGATCTGGATGAGGCGTTTGATCAGACAGAAAAGCTGTTACATTTAACCCGTTTTTATGCACGGTCATCTCTCTGTAAGTATCCTTCATCGCAATCAGCTTTGAGCCATTGCGCATACGTATCTTTTGCATGAGCGCATCAAAATACGTATTGCTCAGCGGATGATAAATTACAAAAAGCTGTTGTTCTGTCTGTGCGTTAAATGAATTACATGCCCATTCCCAATTACCAAAATGCCCCATGACCAGGATCACACTTTTTTTCTCCCTGGCAAATTGGGCATATACTGCAGAAGCCTCAGGAGTAAGTTTACAACGTTTAATTATTTCCGCCTTACCAACTGTCAGCATCTTAATGGTCTCAATAACAAAATCGCAAAAGTGCCGATAAAAATCTTTTTGAATAGCTTTGATCTCTTTATCCGTTTTTTCAGGGAAAGAGTTACGCAAATTTTGCTCTATCACTTTCTTACGATAGCTAAAAACATAATAGAGATTGAAATATAAAAAATCAGAAAACAAATAAAGAAAAGCAAAAGGCAGTATAGACACCAAATAAATAATTGGGACAATGAGGTAGTAAGCCAATGCATAAAAAATTGCAAAGGGTTTTATATCCTTGTATGATAAACGGCTACTTCCCATCAATAATTTAATTATTTCAGTACACGGTCAAATTGAACAATAACTATACCAAGTGGTACCCTTATCGTAAAAAGACCGCTATACAAAAAGAAAGGTTATATCATCAGACGAATGAGGCTGCCGGATATTTTAAATATTATTCAAATAAAAAGAGGTTTTTGTTGCAGAATAAATAATATGACAGAATTTTTACTGGAAATTAGCAGTTAACATCTGGAGTGACTATTTGTGGTATCACGCTAACTATCATTACTAAGTCTTAATTTAAAGCACTCCTTGTGCACATTTTTTTGTATTTTACTGAAAGATGTCTTATCGCACTACTATACAAAATAACGTATATGTTTTTACTGACCTGAAAACATTATTAGCCAAAGCTTCTCCTTTGCGTAGCGGCGATGTGTTGGCAGGGCTTGCGGCTGAAAGCTATGAAGAACGAATTGCAGCACAAATAGTATTAGCGGATGTTCCTTTAAAGAATTTCCTCAGCGAGACAGTTATTCCTTATGAAGAAGATGAGGTAACAAGATTGATCATTGATGAGCATGATGCTGATTCATTTTTATCGATCGGGCATTTTACCGTTGGTGAATTAAGAGACTGGTTATTAAGCGATACTGCTGATACTATTACCTTACAAAAATTAGCAAAAGGTTTTACGCCGGAAATGATCGCAGCGGTTTCTAAATTGATGCGCAACCAGGACCTGATCGCTGTTGCACAAAAATGTGAAATAATTACGCGCTTCAGAAATACGATCGGTTTAAAAGGCAGGCTGTCAACGCGCTTACAGCCCAATCATCCGACAGACGATATAAAAGGTATTGCAGCAAGTATGATCGATGGATTATTGTATGGCAGCGGCGATGCCGTGATCGGCATTAATCCTGCAACTGATAGCCCGGCATCTGTTGTATCCTTATTAAATATGATCGATGGATTGAGAACTAAATATGATATACCAACACAAAGCTGTGTGTTATGCCATGTCACCACTGTTTTACAAATTATTCAACAGGCTCCTGTTGACCTGGTTTTTCAATCGATCGCAGGAACGGAGAAGACAAATAAAAGCTTCGGTATCAATTTGTCCATTTTGCAAGAAGCGTATGATGCGGCTTTATCATTGCAACGAGGAACTGTTGGCAACAATATAATGTATTTTGAAACCGGGCAAGGCTCTTCTTTATCCGCCAATGCGCATCATAACGTTGACCAACAAACGCTGGAAGCAAGAGCATACGCTGTTGCCAGAAAATTTAATCCGATGTTGGTAAATACTGTTGTTGGATTTATTGGCCCGGAATATTTATTTGATGGCAAACAAATTATACGAGCCGCTTTGGAAGATCATTTTTGCGGAAAATTATTAGGTCTGCCAATGGGTGTGGATGTTTGTTATACCAATCATGCAGAAGCTGATCAGGATGATATGGATAATTTATTGACCTTGCTCGGCGTAGCCGGCTGCAACTTTATTATGGGCGTACCGGGCGCTGATGATATCATGCTAAATTATCAATCAACCTCATTTCATGATGCCTTGTATGTTAGAAAAGTTTTAAACAAAAAACCATCACCTGAATTTGAGGCCTGGTTATTTAAACAGCGTATTATGGATGAGCATGGCAATCAGTTGCCTATTCAATCATCACATTTATTATTACAATAAGTATGTCTTCCAATATTTCTAAAAATATTATTCAACCGGATGCCTGGCATTCTTTAAAAGCATTTACTGCTGCAAGGATCGCTTTGGGCAAAACCGGTACGGCTATTCCTTTAAAAGAAGTGCTTGAATTCAAATTAGCGTTTGCACATGCCCGTGATGCTGTTTATTCTTTACTAGATAATAAATTATTGTTAGCGGGATTGGAAGCTTTTAATACTCCTGTTCATCTTTTGCAAAGCAAGGCTGTTAACAGAACTACTTATTTACAAAGACCGGATCTTGGCAGGCAATTAAATGATGATTCAAAAAACATATTACAAAACAGCAGCCATGACCAATATGATATCTCGATCATATTAGCAGATGGCTTATCTGCGGAAGCAGTAAACAAAAATGCGTTCCCATTATTGCAGCAATTGATCCCTGCATTACAACAGTACAGTATTGCGCCCATCGTATTGGTACAAAATGCAAGAGTGGCGATCAGCGATGAAGTAGGTTCACTACTACGATCAAAAATATCGCTCATTTTAATTGGAGAAAGGCCGGGGCTTTCATCGCCTGATAGTTTGGGTGCTTATTTAACTTTTAGCCCGACAATAGGATTAACAGATGAAAGCAGGAACTGTGTTTCCAATATTCGCCCTGAAGGCTTGCCATATAATTTTGCTGCAGAAAAAATTCTTTACCTTATTCAGGAATCTTTTCGATTACAATTATCAGGCGTACATTTAAAAGACAATGCAGGGCTGATATCTTGAATAATGCTGTCATCCTGAGCAAAGCGGATCTGCCTGGCTTTGTACTAATGTTCAATATTTGTTCCTTGGTTTGGCAGATTCCTCCTTCGTCGGAATGACAACAAACTAAAAATAAACCTCGTAATATGAAAACTTTAGGTGGGCATAATTATTTTGTATACATAGTTACTAATAAAAACAAAACGGTATTGTACACAGGTGTAACAAATGATTTATACCGAAGGATAGAACAGCATAAAGAAAATGCTATTCCATTCAGACATCCTTCCTTTGCAGGAAAATACAATGCCTATTTTCTCTTACATTTTGAAAGATTTGAAACCATAGAATTTGCAATAATGAGAGAAAAAGAAATCAAAGGTTGGCGGCGAAGCAAAAAAGAAGCATTAATAAACTCGATAAACCCTGGCTGGAATTTTTTGCATGATAAAATATAGCTGTCATCCTGAGCAAAGCGAAGGATCTGCCTGGCTTTTGTATTGATGTTCAATATTTGTTCCTTGTTTGGTTGATTCCTCCTTCGTCGGAATGACAATAAAAAGCCTCATATTTCCATGAGGCTTTTTATTTACTATGTCGAAATATATTTTATGCCAAACTTTTAGAGCCAGCTTGTTGTGCAATTGCTTTGCCCGGTGCTATAACAATTGATTGTCCTGCTATGATAAATGTATGACTGGTTTTATTGGCCACATCTGCAATAATATCAACCTTATCTTGCCCGATCGTTACTTTGAACCTGTCGCCTTTATAGATCATATTAAACTGAAGGCTGTTCCATTTTTTATATAATCTTGGATTGATCACTACGTTTTTTGCAGTAGACTGAACACCCCCAAAACCAAACACAGCTGTCATCCATGCACCACCGTTAGCAGCGGGATGCGAACCGCCCATGAAAATAGTCCCTACATATACTTTATACTTTGCTTCGATATCGATCTTAGCTGTCCGCATAAAGTAATCATAAGCAAAATCTATATTGCCAAACTCAGTCGCCACCATTGCATAGGCACAAGCGCTTAAGCTTGAGCCATGTTCTGTGCGAGGCTCGTAATATTCCCAGTTTGCTTTTTTAATATCTTTTGAATAACGATCCTTGAACATGTTCAACATCATTACCACATCAGCCTGTTTGATAATTTTTGTAGGCACAGCTAAACCCTGACCAGCACCCAGGTATTCATTCGGATGGATCATCTGTGCTTTCAATTCTTTAATAGTTGTTTCTCTTAATTTAAAGTACGCATCAAATTGTTCGATAACACCATCTTTATTTGGCTGAGGAACGTATAATAGTTTTTCTGCTTCAACGAATAATGGCAATTCATTTTCGATATTGATCTTTTTCACCAATGTGGTAAATGCTGCAGGATATTTCTCTTTTAAATAAGCAACTGTTGCATTCGCAATCTCAAACGTAGCTTTTGTAACCATGTTTGTGAAAGCATTATTGTTAACGCGCTCATGGTATTCATCTGGCCCGATCACATCCAATATCTCATACCTGTTCTTGGTCTTTTGGAAATAAGCATAAGAGAAATAGAAACGCGCACATTCTAAAATAACTTCAGCACCTCCTTCTAATAATAAAGAATCATCGCCGGTCAATTTAAAATATTCCCACATCGCAATGGCAACATCTCCGCTGATATGTACTTGTTTATCTCTGAAATGTGTACGTAGGTCTCTTCCTGTATTTGGATCGCCGATATTGAAATAGGTACATGCATCATCGCCATCATCCTGACTTTCCCATGCATAAAATGCACCATCAAATCCGATGCTTTCTGTTTTGGCTTTTCTGCGAGCGCCATCCAATGTTTTAATTCTGTACCGCATTAGTTCCACTGCTTTTTCAGGGTACGTGTACAGGAAGAATGGGAACATGAACATTTCTGTATCCCAGAAAATAGCTCCTTTATAAACCTGCCCGGATAATGCTCTTGCAGGAATAGAATTAGCACTGCCGTTTACCGGAGCAACTATCAATAATTGAAATATGCTATAGCGTAAAGCCTGTTGCGCTTCATCATCGCCGTCAATTTTTACATCACAGTATTCCCATTTTTTCGTCCATTCTGCAGTATGACTGTTTAGGCATTTTTCGTAACCAGCATTTTTAGCATCGGTTACTGCTTTAACAGCAGCTTCCGTTACTGAAGTAACATGGTCGTTTTCTGTAAATACTGCAAAGTATTTATAGAAGGTATATGTCTTACCTACTTCCGTGTCTAATTCGATCACGGTTAGGTTCCTGTTATCTTTTACTTCATGTATTGCTTTACCAAAAGATACATCAACCGCTTCGGCTACTGCTACTTTTTTTCCTAATTCGTTGGTAACAGCGTGTACTAATAAAGCGCCTTCATTCTGTTCTAATTGGAGATTCACTAAATGCTTACCATTCAGATCCCAGATATTACAATCGATACCTGTGTGGATCGTTACTTTAGCAGCTTTATCAGTAGTCAGACTATACTTGATAACACCTAAGTTTGGTTTATCAGCACTTAAGAATCTTGTAGAATTTACCGTTACTATTTTTCCGTTTGCTTCATAAGTAGTTTCGCGGTTAAACAATGCATTTTCTAAATGTAATACCTGCTCGTGTTTTTTTACAGTTGATGTTAATGCAGAAATGACATGTCCATCCAATGTGATCTTAGTGTATCCTCCGTTAGGAGCATTCACCGGCTCACGCCATGAATCACCTACGCGGTCAAAAATACCAGCAATGGTTATCCCAACTAATTCATCAGGACCAAATTCATCAAAGGTTCCGCGGTAGCCCATGTAGCCATTTGCGATCTGGTAAACATTACCCATACGCATGATACTTTCTTTCTCATTTACGAATGTATCAGTACTTACTTTCCAAAGATTCTTACTCATATAATTATGCTTCTTTTTTATCTTTTACGAACAACATTAATACACCCGCGACAATCATTGCTACACCACCTAATACAATGGCGTAAATAGCCTGGTTGTGAAATACAGTACGTACTAACAAACCAAGAACTGCTGCCGCCAAAATTTGCGGAATAACAACAAAATAATTAAACATTCCCATGTATACACCCATCTTCTTTTGCGGAACAACACTGCTAAGAATAGCATATGGGAAGGTTAGTAAACCAGACCATGCAACCCCAAGTCCGATCATTGATATGATCAATAATTTAGGATCTTTAAAAATGTACATTGATATCAATCCTACACCGCCTGCAAACAAACAAAGCATATGCGTTTTTACTCGTGTAAATTTTTTAGCAATTACGGGTAAAAGGAATGCTATTAATGCAGCAACGCCATTGTAAACACCATTCAATATACCTACCCAGTCAGCACCATCATTATACAATGAAGAAGTGGTATCACTAGTACCATAATGATAACTTGTAATAGCCGGTGTACAATAAATGAACCATGAAAACATAGCAAACCAGGTAAAGGTGGTTACCAATGCGAGTTGCATCATAGTTTTGGGCATATTGTGCATGTCATATATGATCTCAACAATGCCATTTCTTTTTCCATTGACAAAAAGCTTCGCAGTTATTAATTGCAACAAGCCATAGGCCGCAATAGCAACTGACAGGATGTATAATCCCTTGTCCCAGTCATAATGAAACACAATGAAGGTTGCAATTAAACCAGCAATAAGATAACTTGAACCGGAAGCATAATATTTTTTTGTATCAAGGATAATCTCTTCACCTTCTTTTGCTGCATCATCTGCTTCATGCGCGTTAAATGCCTCCAGCTCTTCTGGTGAATATTCTTTAGTAGAAAAAATAGTCCACAAAACAGCAGATATATATATCAGGCCGCCAGTGTAAAAAGCAAATTTTAAAGATGGAGATAAATGCTCACCTGGAGCAGGTACATTGGATACGCCAATCAATTTAGTAATAATATATGGTAACGCAGATCCAACAATAGAAGCAGCTCCAATAAAAAATGTTTGCATAGCAAAGCCTTGCGTTCTTTGTTCATCAGGTAACATATCTCCAACAAATGCGCGCATAGGTTCCATGGTAATGTTGATCGATCCATCCAACATCCATAACATTCCGGCAGCGATCCATAATGATGGTGAGTTAGGTAATATAAATAATGCTAAGGAAGCCAAAATTGCTCCTGTAAGAAAATATGGTTTGCGACGACCTAAACTATTCCATGTTCTATCGCTCATGTAACCAATGATCGGCTGAATGATCAATCCTGATAATGGTGCAGCGATCCATAAGGCTGGTATCGCATCTTGCTTTGCGCCAAGTGTTTCAAAAATACGGCTAAGGTTACTATTTTGTAAGGCAAAACCAAACTGGATACCAATATAGCCGAAACTCATATTGAACAGTTGCCAGAAACTTAATAAGGGCTTTTTTTTCATATCGCTTTTTAGTTAGATTAAATGTATGTACAATCGTTATTTTTTATGTTGTTTTTCTACAAGGTATTGATCCATTTGTTCGATCGTTATTTCCGAAAGATCTTCCACTACCACATCAGCTCCATTGCTTTTTAATTCATGCGCATTGTCTTCTCTTGCTACACCCAACACCAAACCAAAGTTTCCTTTTGCTCCGGCCTGAACGCCTGATACCGCATCTTCCACCACAATAGCCCGACTGTATTTTACACCCAGGTTATCTGCCGCAGTGGTAAAAATATCCGGTTCGGGTTTTCCTTTCAATCCAATTTTTGCAGAAATAACACCATCTACTTGCGTTTCGAACAAATCTTTTATTCCTGCTTTGTCAAGAATAACATCACAGTTCTTACTTGATGTAGCAACGCCTACTTTAATACCACGTGCTAATAATTCTTTTATTAATTTGATGGTAGAATCGTACAGGCCTACCCCATTTTCTTCTAATACTTTATTAAAAAATTCGTTTTTTCTGTTGCCTAATCCGCAGGCAGTTTCTTTTCTTGGTTCATCGCTCGGATCGCCGAAAGGAATATTGATCCCTCTTGATTTTAAAAAACGATCTACACCCTGGTATCTTGGGCGGCCATCAACATAAGGAAGGTAATCGTCTGTATGTGTAAACTCTTTAAAAGGCTCGTTGTGTTCTTTTTCTCTTAAATGAAGGTATTCATCGAACATTTCTTTCCAGGCATTTGAATGGACAACAGCCGTTTTGGTAATTACACCGTCCATATCAAAAATTACCGCATCAAAATTCAACATAGTCTAATTTTACAAGGCAATGATATAAATATCGATCGCCGGGATTATTTAAATATTATTTATCAATATGATATTGTGTAGTTTGGTTGCAATTTTCCGAGGAAAAAATCACGCTATATATAAACTTAGACTGATTGGCTAAAGTATTAAACATGGCAGGCGCAAAAATACAGCAATATCGGGTTTGCATTTTTTAAAAGTTTTCAAAAATACAATTTAATTTCACACCACAATTTTAAAATTATGGGATATATTCCTTCTGTAAATCGTTACAAAACAATGCCTTATAAGCGCTGTGGCAAAAGCGGATTGTTATTGCCAGCCATTTCTCTTGGTTTATGGCACAATTTCGGTTCGGTAGACGATTTTGAGAACGGCCGAAAGATCGTCCAGCGGGCTTTTGATGCCGGGATCACGCATTTCGACCTGGCAAATAACTATGGGCCCATCGCGGGTTCGGCAGAGACCAATTTTGGCAAGATGCTGCAACTGGATTTCCCCGGAAACCTGCGTGATGAACTGGTTATCTCTTCCAAGGCGGGTTATGATATGTGGCCCGGGCCTTATGGCGAATGGGGTTCACGCAAATACCTGATCGCAAGTCTTGACCAAAGCCTGAAAAGAATGCAGCTCGATTATGTCGATATTTTTTACTCGCATCGGTTTGATCCCAATACACCGTTGGAAGAAACGATGATGGCGCTCGATACGATCGTTAAACAAGGCAAGGCTTTATACGCCGGCATTTCCAGCTATTCTGCAACTGACACAAAAAGAGCAGCCGACATTTTAAAACAGCTTGGCACACCCTGTTTAATTCATCAACCCAGGTATTCGATGTTAGATCGTTGGGTGGAAGGTGGTTTGATGGATGTGCTGGAAGAATACGGCATTGGCTGCATCGCTTTCTCGCCGTTGGCGCAAGGCATGCTGACCGATAAATATCTAAACGGTATCCCGGAAAAGTCAAGAGCTGCTAATCCAAATGGTTATTTACAGACAAGCGATATCACTCCTGAAAAAGTAGAAAGATTAAAACAATTGAACCAGATCGCGAAGCAAAGAGATCAATCACTGGCACAAATGGCGCTGGCCTGGTTATTAAAAGATAAACGCATTACCTCTGTTTTAATAGGCGCTAGTTCAGTAGAACAATTAGATAATAACCTGGCTTCGTTAAACAATACTTCTTTTACAAGTGAAGAGTTAAAAGCTATTGAAAGCATTCTTGCTGAATAAATTAAATGTAAAATGTAAAATATCGAATGCAAAATGTAAAAATTGAACATTCTGATATTACTGTCTCTTTAACTTTTACATTTATTATTTTATATTCTACATTTTACATTTATCATCATATGATCAAAAATATTGCTTCTTTCATAAAAGTAAAACCGGCATTAGCTATCGGGTTTTTATTTTGTACTACCAGTTTGCTATTTGGTATTTGGGTAGCATCCATCCCTGGTGTTAAGTACAGGCTTGGTTTTACGGATGGAAGTTTAGGACTTTCCTTATTGCTTTCGCCATTGGGTGCCATCACGGCTATGCTGCTTTCTGCAAAAGTTTTCAGCAAAGTACCTGTAGGCAAATGGATGCTGGGCGGCTATATTGTCCTATCGGTTTTAGCGATACTACAAATAAATGCGCCCACACGAATTGTATTCTGGATCGTTCTATACCTTTTTGGCGTTGTGAGTTTTTTAAATGGCGTTGCCGTAAATGCTACGGTAAATATGATGGAAAAAAAATACAACAAATTATTCATGAGCACTTGCCATGGTATGTATAGTTTAGGCGGTACCGTTAGTGCCGGATTGGCTGCCATATTTTTTTCTTTGCATGTTATTTCAGGCATTCAAATAGTTATTGTAGCAGCAGCCATTGTTGCCGTTATTTTTTGCAACAGGCATTTGTTATTGGATAATAAAGACATTATCCATTCCGGAGAGCGGCTTAAATTTCCTTCGCTTCCGATACTCGGGTTATCATTCATTTGCATGGTGAGCTTTATGGCAGAAGGATGCGTGGCAGATTGGAGCGCTTTGTATTTTAAAGATGTACTACATTCTCCTAAAGCATTTATAAGTTTAGGCTATGCGGGGTTTTCTGCTGCAATGACGATCGGCCGTTTAAATGGAGATGCGTTGTTGTCAAAGATCGGCAGTAAAAAAATAGTCATCGCCGGGAGCCTTGTTGCTGCTACCGGATTTTTAACTGTGGTATTAGCTCCTTTTATAGTAGTTGCCATTGCCGGTTATATACTGATAGGATTTGGTTGTTGCTGTATTGTGCCGGTATTATTCAGGGCATCAGGAAATATTCCCGGCGTAAGCGCCGTAGAGGGTTTTGCCATGATCACAACCGGAGGATTAATTGGTTTTTTGACCGGACCATCTGTAATAGGTTTTATCTCTCAGGCAGCCGGGTTATCTAAAGCGTTATCGTTATTGATCTTCATGACAGTAATGGCAGCAATAGTTGCGTGGCAAAATAAATTTATAACTAATAAAAGATCTGCCGAAGAAGAAAATTTTATTGACTTACAATAAAATAAAAATTAAGAATACTAACTCCCTAGTGCTTGCAATGAACTTAAACGCCTTCCGATCTTCCCGGCGGAATATTCATACTCCATCATAAAAGTTTGTAATTTTTTTAGTCTTAGGTCGCTCATAGCCGCTGGGCTGTGTTCCTTCTCCAGCGCTCCTTTGGCCACTGACGAAAATCTGCTTCGCATGATTTTGTCTGCCTGCGCTTTGCTTGGCACCTTAGCCAAAGAGGCGCTTCCGTAGGAACTGGTAGAGTTAGCGGAGTGGATTATTAATTACTTTACTATATCACAATAATAAAAAGGGAACCGAATTATTTCGGTTCCCTTTTTTATCAAATCAAAAATACAGGTCAGTAAGTATTTTTACTTGTCTATTCGATCAGGTATTTTTTATTCCATACCGTAGTAGCACTCTGTATGCGGATAAAATAGAAGCCCATACTTAATGAAGGCAATGTTACCTGTTGTGATCTTTCAACATTATAATAAAGTTGCGTTGCTACAATTTTACCATTGGCGTCTATCACATTCAATGAAATATTGCCGGGCGCAGCATCAAATAATAATGTTATCAATGATGCTTTTCCACTCACACCCGGATTAGGATATACCGTTACATCGTTGGTTGTCACATTTGTTTTATCGTCTGTTGATTGATCAAATTCAGGGCGTGCCTGCGCTGTGCAGCTTCCGATCAATGTCCATGCATCTGTCCAGTTTGTTCCTGTACCAGGCGCATAGTACGATGGCGCAATAGCACACCAACCCGAGTAAGGCCATGGTTTACATTGATATTGATTACCATCATTTTTAACGATACTACCGGCAACATAATTACCTCCTGTAGAAACATATTGAGGTATTGTAGCACAATCATCCGTACCGGTATTTGCAGTTACTGTAATAGCTACTGCAGCTGAAGTTGTTCTACCCCCTGCGTTATCCGTTGCTATGGCTGTTACTGTATAAGTTCCTGCTGCAACATTGTTCCAGCTAAAATTATACGGAGCTGATGTAGCTGTACCTAATAACGTTGTACCATTATAAAAGTCAACTTTACTAACTGTACCGTCAGCGTCTGCTGCGCTTGCTGCAATAACAATAGTTGCAGGTGCAGTAAAGCTGGCATTATTAACAGGTGAACTAATGCTCACTGTTGGATTGATATTAGCAGGAGGAGTAACACCACCACCGCAAGCGCCATTCAACACCCAAACATCATACTGGCCGCTATGCGTAATCGGATCTTCATTTTGTGTCCACCATTTTGCCGTGTATTGATTTCCGTTCCTGGAAACTACCGATGACCCTACGTATGCTGTTGCAGCATTCCATGCAGGTATTGTACAGGTTCCTGCAGTAGCGATAGTGATCGTTAGAACACTCGTTCCGGTACCAGCACTATTTGTTGCTTTTATAGTATCAACAAAAGTTCCGGCTACAGTTGGCGATCCACTTATTGTTGAACCTGCCAAAGCCAAGCCTCCAGGTAATGCACCTGTAATAGCAAAACTTGTTGGGGTATTCGTTGCCGTTATGCTGTAATTAAATATGGTGCCAATTGTACCCGTTGCAATAGGCGCACTTGTGATCACAGGTTTATTAATTGGTGCGATCGTTATGGTTAACACCTTCGTGCCCGTGCCGCTTGTATTGATCGCTTTTATTGTATCGGTAAATGTTCCGGCAATTGTTGGTGTGCCACTTATTGTATTTCCGGAGAATATTACTCCCGCTGGCAATGTTCCGGTAACCGCATAACCCGTTGGAGCATTTGTTGCCGTTATGTTATAACTGAATGCAGTATTAACGGTTCCATTTGCAGTTGGAGCACTAGATATAACAGGTATGCCTGGTGCTGCTGCAGCAATAGTTATTGTTATCGCTTTCGTTCCTGAGCCACCGGCGTTGGCTGCCGTTAGCGTAACAGCAAATGTTCCCGATACTGTTGGCGTACCATTTATTAATCCTGTAGTTGTATTAACGCTTAAACCTCCGGGTAATCCTGCTGCTGCGTAACTTGTTGGAGTATTCGTTGCCGTTATGTTGTAAATGAATGCTGTACTAACAGTGCCGCTTGCTGTTGTGGCACTTGATATAACAGGTGGTTGTGTAACTACAACTGTACCGTTAAATATTTTCTGAAAATTTGCTGCATACGTATTATTGCTACAAACCTGATCCCAGTTAATAGACCAATCCATCATACCGCCTAAGGATGGATAGCCTCCCGCCTGCTGTAAAGTATATGAACCAGGTTGCGGGCCTTTACCCAAAAGGTAATTAACGGCCTTTCTTACTGTTGCCGTATCTGTAAAACCACCGCCTGCTGCACTTGCACAGGCAGGTAAACCAATAGCAACTTTACTGGCCGGCAGTCCTGCAAACATTCCACCTGGTGTATTAAATCCTTTTATAACAGCTTCTGTTTCTGCTACGATAAAATCTGCAGTTGCTTCTGTATAAATTTTACCATCGATACCGAACATACTACCCGTATTATATAATTGTACCTGCAAAATATCTATAGAATCCCGCAAGGCATCGATAACAGGTAATTGAGATCCCCAGATCCCACCGTAGGCAGACATACCACCTTGCACATCCGCAGTTTCCGGAGCCATTGTTAACAGTAATTTTTTATTGTGCGTTGCACGATAATCCTGCATCACCTGTTTTAAACCTGCTATCAGATTTATAATTGGTGCATCTATAGGTGCGGCAATCGTACCACCTGATATAGAAAGCGAAGTCCCTTCAAAATCAATATCAACACCATCAAAACCATAAGTATTCAGAACAGCATCAAGTGAACTAATGAAAACATTTCTTTGCGCCACAGTTTGTATCGAGACTGGATCACTTTCACCGCCTATACTTACAATTACTTTTCTTCCCTGACTTTGTAAGGTTTGAATTTGACTGATAAATGCAGCCTGCGTACCTAAAATTGGTGTAAACCCAATTTGATATCCTGTTCCATTAATAGGAACAGCAAAAGCAACTACAACATTGTTATAGCGTGTATCAACCTGGTTAAGCTGAATGTAAGGGCTTCCCGTATCTTCCCAATCTTGCCAGTATCCTAATAAAGCTGGCTTACTAACTGTTTGGGCTTTTGTTTGCTGAGAGATCATAGCGGTGATCAATATGAGCAGCAATAGTAGCAATCGTTTCATATTCGTTTTTTGTTTTAGTTAATACAATCGTTTAGGTATGAAAAAGGGTTAAATATATTTCTGCAAAAAAATAGCCTGCTGCTACAGATAGCTAATCACTAACATCATCAAATGCAAAATCTAAATATATCATTGCTGTATCAGGCAGTTTATCTACCGGTTAACAGTGAATTATTTTAATAAAAGTCATTACAATGAAATTGCAAATAGGTATTATAAAGAATTTAGAATAGAGACCATATCAATTGATACTACTACGGCGTAGCTTGATTGGTGTGTTAATTAGCAAAAATAAAATCAGGGATGTATAAGCAATCGCGGGACAAATATATAGGTTCTACTAAATAAACAAAATATTTTATGCAGGAATAATAGGGTACCATTAAAAGTAGCTTGTGATTTTTTATTTTTCTTTACTTGAGTCGACATACAACTGCAGATCTTTCATTTCTATCCAACCATCGCTTTCTTTTCCCTTTGTATTAAAAAATTCTACATAGCCATAGCCATCCTGTTCCTTACTAACATACACTACCTGCCTTGTATTAAAAAATGCTTTTCGCTTGGTTGAAGAGTCTGGTGCATTGTGGAAGTAAACTTTATTATCATTGCTGGCGTTAATAGTATAACCGGTTGGTTCAAATTCATTCGGCCCATATTTTTTATTAAGGTCAATTAACCAAATTGAATCCTGGGCTACATCGTATTCATAAGTTTTCCTGGTTGCGCTATCAATGTAAAACCATCCAGCAGTTTCAAAACGTGCTTCACTAGCATCTTCTACATCGTAACCAAGATGCATTATATAATAACTGGCAGAATCTGTATCATTCATCCCATCAAATATCCATTTAATATCCAGCACCGTATCTGCTTGCGCATCGCGTATCATTGGATTGCGTGTACGTTTCAAATATTTTATATATGCCCAGGTAAGTGAATCACTCCAGCTAGGTTCAAGAGCTGATGAATCGATAATTATTTTAGTTGAACTACTGCTATCTTTTTTATTTACCGCAGTGTTTGTTGCTGTGCTACTATTGCCGCAACTGATCAATAAGACTATAGATGAGAATAAAATTAAGGGCCTGATCATGGGTAGTATTTCTATCAAATATATTCTTTATTTTGAAAATTTATCTTTCTTCCTAACTACTGAAAATAAAGCTCCTATTTATATTCCTGAGCTTCTGCCATTGCGCAAGTTCCAGATGGTAGCGATCATCAAATCGATCTCTTCACAAGTATTATAAAAAGCCAATGAAGGACGAACGCTTGACTCTACACCAAATCTGCGTAAAATTGGTTGGGCACAATGATGGCCGGATCTAACAGCTATGCCTTCTTTGTTCAGTGCCTGTCCTACCTGCTCGGTAGTATATCCATCCAGTACAAATGATAATACGCTTGCTTTTTCGCGCGCCGTACCTATTAGTCTTAATCCTGGAATTTGTTTCAGTCCGTTGGTAGCATACACCAATAGTTCATGTTCGTAGCGAGCTATATTTGCCATACCTATTCGCTCAACATAATCTATCGCGGCTCCAAGTCCTACTGCATCTGCAATATTTCCGGTGCCTGCTTCAAAACGAAAAGGTGCAGGATTGTATACAGTTTTTTCGAATGTTACATCAACTATCATATTACCGCCGCCTTGCCATGGAGGTGTTGCATCCAGAATTTCCTTTTTGCCATACACTACACCGATGCCTGTTGGACCAAAAACTTTATGTCCGGAGAACACGTAAAAATCACAATCATACAATTGTACATCAACTGCCATGTGAGAGATTGCCTGTGCTCCATCAACCAAAACTTTTGCTCCGTAACGATGCGCTATTTCAACCATTTCTTTCACCGGCGTTACTGTACCCAATGCATTGGATACTTGTGTAAACGATACCAGGCGTGTTTTAGGCCCAAGTAATTTCTCATACTCGTCTAACAATATTTGGCCATCATTGTCAACAGGTATAACACGCAATCGCGCGCCTTTTTCCGAACACAGCATTTGCCATGGAACTATATTTGCGTGATGCTCCAAGTGAGAGATCACTATTTCATCCCCTTCGTTAATATTTTTTTGTCCCCAGCTTTTCGCAATTAAATTGATACCTTCTGTAGCACCCCGCACAAATATTATTTCGCCTACTGAGCTTGCATTTAAAAAATGCTGTACTTTTTCTCTTGCTGCATCGTATGCATCCGTAGAACGTGCAGCCAGTGTATGCGCAGCACGATGTACATTGGAGTTTTCATGCTCGTAGAAATAAGCAATACGATCTATTACTGATTGAGGCTTTTGTGTAGTTGCCGCATTATCTAACCAAACTAAATTTTTACCATTTACTTTTTCAGATAAAATAGGGAAATCTCTTCTGATAGCATGAACATCAAATAAGCCGGCAGATAAATTTTTATCGGGTGCAAAATTTGGTTCATTACCTAACGGAGATAAAGTTGGCACTACATTAATAGAAGAAAATGTTCTTGATGTATCTAAAAAACTAAATGCAGCCGGATGTCCGATATCGCCTGTACGTTCTACAGCACCTGGAACAAGCGGTGAGCCTACACTTGGTAAAGGAGTTGGAGGTACTGATGCAGGAAAATTGCCAGGCAAAGCAGTGATACCTCTAAATTCAGTTTCAGTTGGAATTTTTGCTGCTGGTGCAATTGATTGCACAGGAATATTGGCTGAATTAAATGGCGACCTTGCTTCTTCAATAAAAGAAAAGCTAGGCACCGATGAAAAACTTTCTGCAGAAAAACCACCGGGAATTCCCGGCGAATTAAATGAAGGTACGTTAGCTGGCAATTGAGGCAATAACTGCGTTTGTTCATTCCCGGTAGCAAGCCCTTTTAATTGTTCTTCAGTAATATTTTTGTTTTCAGCTTCACCGGAAAATTCAGTCAATTGCGGTGATATACCAAATGGCGAAACACTAGTAAATTTATTTGCGTCAACTGGCAACTGTGGTGTAGCTGTTTTCTTTTCAATGCCTTTTATAAATTCATTGGCGTACAGTGCCAGTACTGCTGGATCAGGAAAACCTGCAGCCAGTGCTTGTTGCGCACCGGTAAGATCTATTTCAGGCAATGAAGAATTAGTATTTATACTCATGGTAATTTCCAGTTTCTACATTATCAAGTGCTGCAATGGCATCATCTGTTAATATAGCTGCAGAGCAGTATAATGAAACCAAGTATGATCCAATAGCATTTTCATTTAACCCCATAAAACGAACTGATAAGCCAGGCGTTTGTTCACCCGGTAAGCCAGGTTGGTATAAACCGATCACACCTTGTTTTTGTTCACCTACACGAATTAATAATATAGATGTTTTACCACCCTGCCCTACAGCCGGATGTGTTTGTCCGTCTACTAATAATTTATCCGTTGGTACCAATGGAATACCCCTCCAGGTTAAAAATGGCGAACCAAATAAACTTACGGTTGGCGGTGGAACCCCACGGCGTGTACATTCTCTTTCAAAAGCTGCGATAGCTCTTGGATGTGCCAGAAAAAAAGATGGTTCTTTCCATACTTTAGAAATAAGGTCATCCAGGTCATCCGGCGTTGGTGCGCCAGTACGTGCATTGATACGCTGTGATAAAGGCACATTTTTTACTAACCCATACACATCATTATTGATCAGTTCAAATTCTTGTTTTTCTTTTACCGTTTCAATTGTTAAACGAAGCTGTTCTTTGATCTGATCAAATGGATTACTATATAGATCTGATGTACGTGCATGAATATTAAGTACAGCAGATATTGAATTTAATGTGTATTCTCGCGGCGCTTCATCATAAGGTACAAATGTTTTAGGCAGTGCCTGCCCTTCTTCTTGTCCACAAACAACATCTACATTTTTTTCATTGATCACTCTGTTAACCCTTAATGTTCCCGCTTCCAAAGGTTTCCAGTCTAACAATCGCACTAACCAGCGTGGAGTTATAGCGCCGTATTGTGGTACCGTTTTAGTTACATTCGCCAGTTGAAAGGCTGCTTTATCACTCAATGAATGATGGATATTTTCGCTTTGTGCCATGATGATTACTTATAAGATTTATGATTATTATTTGTTGCCAAACAAAGCTATTGTTTTTATATTTAATATCCTACTATCTTAGTGGACTAACAAAAAAATATTGTATATTCGTAACTAGGGCAGATATGTCCGGCTCAATACACTTTATCATAATCTTTATATAAAAACACTGAAAAGCAAACATTTATGGCCGGAATATTAGAATTAATAGGCAACACTCCCATGGTGAAATTAAATCAACTTGCTGTTAACAGAAACGTAACAATTTATGCCAAATTAGAAGGAAATAATCCTGGCGGCAGCGTAAAAGACCGTGCTGCATATGGCATGATAAAAGGCGCTGTGGAAAGAGGTGAATTAATGGGAGGCATAAAACTAATAGAAGCTACAAGTGGCAATACTGGTATTGCATTAGCAATGATCGCCAGTATGTTTGGCATACCGATAGAATTAGTAATGCCTGAAGATGCAACAAGAGAAAGGGTTCTTGCAATGAAAGCATTTGGCGCTGAAGTAGTGTTGACTCCTAAGGAAAGATCCATGGAAGGTGCAATAGATTATGCCAATGATAAGGTAAAAAAAGGTGGTTACTATATGCTGAACCAGTTTGCCAATCCGGACAATGCAGCTATACATTATACTACTACCGGACCAGAAATATGGAGAGATACAATAGGAACCGTCTCTTATTTTGTTTCATCAATGGGCACTACCGGAACGATCATGGGTGTATCAAAGTATTTAAAGGAACAGAACCCTACAATACAAATTGTTGGATGCCAGCCTACAGACGGATCGCAAATACCAGGCATTCGGAAATGGCCGACAGCCTATCTTCCAAAAATATTTGATGCGGAAAAAGTTGATCAAACTATAGAAGTAAGTGAAGCAGACGCCCGAAACATGACAAAAAGATTAGCAAAAGAAGAAGCCATATTTTGTGGAATGAGTAGCGGCGGCGCCGTATATGCTGCGATTGAATTATCAAAAAAAATATCAATGGGCGTGATCGTATGTATTATTTGCGATCGCGGTGACAGGTACTTATCTTCTGATCTTTTCGATTGACTGGTACCTTATCAGAATAAAAACAATATTTTATTATTTTTGTATCCCCTAATATTCATTTCGTAATATGATCAAAATGTTACCGTTAAACGGCTTACAATTGCCGCATATTATAATGTACTTGATAACGTAGCAGCTAATTGCGATCTCAAATTTATAGATTGTAAAATGATGAATTAATGCCCTAATGTGAGATATATTTTCTACAACTACTCCATCGTTTCAGTAGAATTCTTTCAAAATATAATTATTGTTATTAACAGCTGTTAGTAAACAGTGATTATTTGATTGGGTATCATTAATTATATTTACTAAAAGCCAGTATTATCAATAGTTTCAGCAATTTTACAATTCGTTAGACTTGATAAAACTGGGCTTAAGTTGGTTATGAAATCGAATAATGGCAATTTATCTTTGCGGAAGAAAAGAAAAAAATAAGTCAAAATCGTCACTTCTAAAACTAATAATATGGAAACGCTACAACCGTTGCAACCCCAACAAAGAGCCAAAGAAATATGGCACATCTTTTTTAAAAAAGAAAATCACAGTTTTTTCACTGCTAAAGATGACACCTTAACATTGGTTGACATGTACATCAACGAATCTAAGTATGGTAATCATTTAGAGGCTGTTTCGTACTGGGAGAAAGTTAAGAACGCAGTAAAAAATCTGTAATAAACAAAAGCAATAATAGTTTGTATTGGTGGAGATAACTCTGCCTGATAGAGATCACTTCTCAATACAAAACTAAGTGAAGAGAATATATTTTATTGATTTAAGATAGACCCTCGTTTTGAGAATTCAGAACAAATTAATACCCTCCGTTTTTACATGGAAGGTATTATTTATTGTTTTTTAGTTTTTTCTTTAAAAGATCCACCTTCATCTATTCATTTCTTAAGGCACATTAATAGTTGTGTTGACCATTGTAACTGCTCCATGTAAAGAAATTGCTCTACCGTTCAATACTGTTTGAACAGCATTTCCTGCAGTAGAAAAAGTTATTCCTGCATAAGCAAGGATAGTTCCTTCCATGACGCCTCCACCTGCTCCATTAATAGTTGCTGCGGAACCTACATGCCAGAATACATTTTTAGGTAATGCGTCATTTATCATTATAACACTACGTGCACCTGCCGGGCCTGCAATACCCACTGTTAATCCCGAAGCCGTTTGAAATATCCATACGGCATTTGAATCACCCATTGCATCGAGCGTAAGATTCCCATTGGTGATCTTAAAAGTACCGCTTGCCGATTTATATACTCCGGGAGTTAAAGTTAGTCCGCCTAATTCACCTGCTCCGGGATCTTTACCTCCTGGCTTTGAAGCCGCAGAGCTATTATTATAAGCGCTTGTTGCATCTAACAACCCTTGTTGTGCAATTGAAAAAGAGGTCGCATTGCCCGGAGCCGGCGGAGCAGTATAGATCCTTCCGGTTACGCCACCCTTGTTAAGAGGTGTTTCAGTATATACATCTCCTGTTGTTTCATCATGAAACCCGGTTACTAAAGTAGATGCACCCGTTGTACTAATGCTTCCATTATTTATCATTGTATGTAATCCCTGGTTAGTTATACCGGCACTACCTCCAAAGCTGCCAAAAACAGCGGCGCTTGATAAAACCGGCGCTGATACTTTTCCTGCACCTGCATCTTTGCTACATCCTGCAGCAAAAATCATAACGATAAATAGCATGAACCACTTATCACCATACGTTGTAAAATAGTTTTGGCCACATAGGCGCAATAGGATACCCATGGTATCAATAGATTTTTTTTTCATTATTGTATTTTAGATAAACTGAGTAGGACAGTATCGGATCATAATCACGACCTGTTTTTATATGCTGAACTGAAAGGATAATTATTTATTCTAGCTATCTTAACGACTCACTATAGTAAAGGATAAAACTGTGCCGCCTTTATAAACCGTTATGCGAAAATATCTCAAGCTAATATTGATGATTTGGATTTAATAGAAAAGTAAATCGTAGAGTGATTTGCCCCATACGGGATATAGATAGGCATAATTGTCTAATTTTTGTTTCTGATCTTTAGTAAATAGTAATATTAAAACGAGGAAATTCAATATTGTTCGTTTTGAACCCAGCGGTAAAGACAGTTTCTATGAAGTACTAAAATCAAAGCTAATGGGTAAGCAACAATAGATGCAATGTTTATTTATTCAACAGCTGATAAACTTGTTCATTTTGATACACATTATCGATTGCTTTTAAAGGCAGCGAAATAATAAAGGTTGTACCAAGATTATCCTGGCTTAACGCAGATATAAAACCATTATGTTTTTCTACAATTCTTTTACACAAAGCTAAGCCTATACCCGTTCCCTCATATTCACTATTTCCATGTAATCTTTTGAACATGTCAAATATTTGTTCGGCATATCTTTGATCGAATCCTATACCGTTATCCCGAATAAAAATCCGGTAAAATGGAGTGGTTGTGATAGTATTAACAGCGCTCTCTCTCTTATCTTTATTCAAACCGACCTCTGCATAAATATTAAGCACAGGAGCTATCTCTTTTTTGGAATACTTTAATGCGTTCCCTATTAAATTAGAAAGGAGCGGCCGAAACAGCCCTGGTATAACATCCAATTCAGGCAGATCCCCTACCATCACCTGTGCCTTTTTCGCAATAATGGTATCTTGCAGATCGAATAAAACTTCCTGTACTAACAGGTTTAGATCCGTTTTTACTAAACTGGCTGAACTATTGGATATTTTAGAAAACTCAAGTATGTCTTTTATCAAATTTTGCATACGTTCTGCCGAATTCTGAATTCGCTGAACATATTTTATAGCCTCCTCATCGAGCATCCCTTTTCGTTTCACAAAAAGAAAATCGCTATATATCCTGATCTTTCTTAATGGCTCTTGTAGATCATGTGATGACATAAACGCAAAGCGATCCAATTCTTTATTTACCGTTTCTAATCGCTGAACACTTTCGAGTAGCTGGCGATTCAATTCAACGACTTTCTCTTCCGATATTTTCCTTTCATGAATTTCATTTTCAAGACTCTTGTTGATCACTATTAATTTCTGCTCATGAGCCTGCAGCTGGTAATTTTTTGTATAGAGATCAACAAACACACCTACTTTGATACGCAACAATTCCGGATTGATCGGCTTGTATATATAATCAACCGCGCCTAAACGGTATCCCTGGAATATATGATCCTCTCCATAACTATTGGCAGTTATAAAAATTATTGGGATATGTCTTAATTTTTCTCTTTCGTAAATTAAAGCAGCAGTTTCGAAGCCATTCATATTGGGCATCTTCACGTCCATTAATATCAATGCAAAGTTAAATTCCGACAACAATATCTTTAGCGCTTGTCTCCCTGAGCTTGCCTTTACTAATTCATACCCGTCAGCTTCCAATATGGTTTCCATCGAAAAAAGATTATCCTCCCGATCATCAACTAAAAGAATCTTTTGCTTCATGAATTATATTATTTATAAAACCAAATGCGCATTAAAGAAAGCAACTGATCTATTTTTAACGGCTTAGTAATGTAATCAGATGCACCCGCTTCAATACATTTTTGCCGGTCTCCTTTCATGGCTTTGGCCGTAACCGCTATGATCGGCAATAAATTATTGGTATGCTCTCTTCTTATTTTTTGGGTTGTTTCGTAACCATCCATTTCAGGCATCATAATATCCATCAATACCATATCAATTTTCGGGTTATCACTATTAATTATTTCTATGGCTTCCTTGCCGCTTTCGGCTGTAATGGCATTTACATTTAGCCTTTCAAAAACTGTTGTTAAGGCGAATAAATTTCTTACATCGTCATCAACTACCAACACATTTTTACCGGTTAATATATCGTCTTTAATGCGCATATTTTCAATGATACGTTGCTTTTCCGGTGGCAGGTCTCTATGTTTTTGATGAAGATGTATAACTGTTTCTTCCAACAAATGTTCTAAAGAATTAACACCTTTTAATAAAACCGTATTGGATATCTGATTTATTTGCGCCAATTCTTTTTTATCAAAATCTTTTGCAGAATAAACAATAACAGGTGTTAGTTTTTTCTTAGTGTCACTCACTTTATTAACCATATCAATCCCAGATATATCCGGCAACGTATAGTCCATAATAATGCAATCAAAATCTTTTTGCGCTAATTGCTGGATCGCTTTTTTACCTGTATTGGCAATACTTATAGTAACGTTATCATTTTTGATCATTTTTGAAATCTGCGAAGAATCAATTTCGTTATCTTCTATCACCAATATTTTCTTTGCCTCAGTTCTGCTTGTTGATAGTATATCTGCAAAAAGGTCGTCCAATATTTCATTACCTAATGGTTTTAAAAGGAAGCTTCGTGCACCACGTTTTAAAGCCAATACCTTATTTTCTTCTCCTGAAATAAGATGGATAGGGATATGCCTGTAATTGAGATCATTCTTAAGCATATCAAGCACTTTCCATCCACTTGTATCCGGCAACTTTACATCAAGTGTTATGGCTACAGGGTTTAAGCGATTAATAAAATCGAACACCTCTATATAACTTATAGCCACAACAGCCTTTATGTTATTCTTATGCGCCTTTTCTATCATGATCTTGGCGAACCTGAGATCATCTTCAACAATTAAAAGTACCTGGTCTGTAGGTAAGATATTTGTTCTGTCATCACCTGTGTCATTTATCATTTCATTTACCAGGCTTTTAGCCTCAGCTCCCCCATTAGTTGCCCGAATAGAATTCAGCAGCGAATCTATAGATACTTTATCTTCTCCTATTTGAAGTTGTTGCTGATAAGCAGTATCCAGCCTGTTTACTTCTTTTACTATATTCTCAGGTGCATTTTCTATTGGCAGGAATAAAGTAAACGTACTTCCCTGTGATAAATTACTTTCTAATTCAATAGTACCTCCTAACAATTCTGCCAAGCCTCTACTAATAGACAGACCTAATCCGGTACCTCCGTATTTACGACTAGTGGAACCTTCAGCTTGCTGGAATGCTTCGAATATAATATTTTGTTTTTCCTGTGGAATACCAATACCTGTGTCATTAATAGCAAAGGCCACTACTGTTTTTGCTTCAGTAAGATTAGCATTTGCTTGTTTCCAGCTATTGTTAGCATTGTATATATTTAATTTTACTTCACCCTTTTCCGTAAACTTAAATGAATTGGAAAGGAGATTTTTAAGAATCTGATTTAACCTTTGTATATCCGTTTCCATTGAAGCAGGAAGTTCCGGATCTATTTCAATAGTGAAGCGAAGATGTTTTGCTTCTGATATAGGTTTAAAAGTAGTTTCCACAAAATAGGCAATCTCTGAGATACGTACCGTTGATATATTTGCCGAAATAAACCCTGATTCAATTTTAGAAAGATCAAGAATATCGTTGATCAACTGAATAAGATCATCTCCGCATGAGTGAATTGTTTTTGCGTAACGTATCTGTTTGTCATTCAAATTACCTTCTGCATTTTCATATAATTGCTGCGCAAGAATTAATAAACTGTTTAATGGCGTTCTCAATTCATGTGACATATTAGCTAAGAACTCAGATTTATATTTCGAAGTAAGCGTAAGCTGTTCGGCTTTTTCTTCCAATGATCTCCTTGCTTCTTCTACCTCTTTATTTTTTGCTTCTACCTCATTTTTTTGTTTTACCAGTAACAATGCTTTATCCTGCAATTCATCATTTGTTCTACTTAATTCTTCTTGTTGTTGTTTTAACTCTCCTGCCAATGATTGCGACTGAGTCAACAATTCTTCCGTACGGGAGTTGGCTTCAATTGTATTTAATACGATACCAATACTTTCTGTAAGCTGACTTAAGAAATCCAAATGGGTCTGACTAAAAATATCTAAAGAAGCCAGTTCAATAACAGCCTTTACTTTATTTTCAAATAATACAGGAAGAATAATAAGGTTAGAAGGTTTGGCTTTTCCAAGTCCTGAATTAATTTTAATATAGTTGTTTGGAATATTGGATAAGATGATACGTTCCTTTTCGTATGCTACTTGCCCTACCAGCCCTTCGCCGATAGAGAACTGAGTCGGTATACTTTTGTCTGTTTTATACCCGTATGCTGAGAACAGGTTTAGTTTTACTTCCTGTGTTTCATCTTCCTGATTTAAAATATAGAATGCTCCCCAATGTGCTGTAACAACCTGTGCCAACTCCGACAAAATTCTTTGTGTTACAGTTTTCAGATCTTTTTGTCCTTGCAACATTTGCGTAAATTTAGCAAGGTTTGATTTCAACCAATCCTGTTCCTGGTTCAGCAAAGTTGTTTCTCTTAAGTTGGCGATCATCTGGTTGATCGTATCTTTTAACGCTTCCACCTCTCCTTTTGCTTCCACACGAATGTTACGCGTAAGATCTCCTTTTGTTACAGCGGATGCCACTTCCGAGATCGAACGAACCTGCGTGGTAAGATTTTGTGCAAGCTGGTTTACGTTTTCTGTCAAATTTTTCCAAATACCCGAAGCTCCCGGTACACTTGCCTGTCCACCCAATTTTCCATCAACACCAACCTCACGTGCCACTGTTGTTACCTGATCTGCAAACAACGCCAGTGTATCGATCATTTCATTGATCGTATCAATTAACTGCGCAACCTCACCACGTGAAACGATCGCCAGTTTTTGTTTAAGATTACCTGTTGCTACCGCAGTTACTACTTTCGCGATACCGCGCACCTGGTTGGTAAGGTTGGATGCCATCATGTTCACACTATCCGTCAGATCTTTCCATGTACCACCCACACCTCTTACTTCTGCCTGTCCTCCCAATTTACCTTCTGTACCTACTTCACGTGCAACACGCGTTACCTCGAAGGCAAATGAATTCAGCTGTTCCACCATTGTATTGATGGTATTTTTTAGATCAAGGATCTCTCCTTTCACATCAATAGCCACTGTTTTTGAAAGGTCACCACTCGCCACCGCTTTTGTTACCTCAGCGATATTTCTTACCTGCGCTGTAAGGTTACCCGTCATTTGATTCACAGAATCCGTCAGATCTTTCCAGGTTCCGGCAACTCCCGGTACGAATGCTTGTCCACCAAGTTTTCCATCCGTACCCACTTCACGCGCAACACGCGTTACTTCAGATGCAAACGCACGCAACTGATCCACCATCGTGTTCAATGTTTCTTTCAATTGCAGGATCTCTCCACGTACATCCACCGTAATTTTCTTTGACATATCTCCATTCGCAACGGCGATCGCCACTTCCGCAATATTACGTACCTGCGCAGTAAGGTTACCCGCCATCTGATTCACAGAATCAGTCAGATCTTTCCATGTTCCTGCAACACCGGGTACATTTGCCTGTCCTCCTAATTTTCCTTCTGTACCTACTTCACGTGCCACACGTGTTACTTCAGATGCGAAACCTCTTAACTGATCCACCATTGTATTGATGGTGTTTTTCAATTCAAGAATTTCTCCTTTTACATCCACACCGATCTTTCTCGATAGATCTCCATTCGCTACAGCCGTTGTTACCTCTGCGATATTTCTTACCTGTGATGTAAGGTTACTTGCCATTTTATTTACAGAGTCAGTCAAATCTTTCCATGTACCTGCAACGCCCGGTACATCCGCTTGTCCTCCAAGCTTTCCTTCTGACCCCACTTCACGCGCAACACGCGTTACTTCAGACCCGAATGAATTTAACTGATCCACCATCGTGTTGATGGTATTTTTTAATTCAAGGATCTCTCCTTTTACATCCACCGTAATTTTTCTGGATAGATCCCCTTTCGCCACAGCTGTTGTTACTTCCGCAATGTTACGTACCTGTCCAGTTAAGTTACTCGCCATACCATTTACAGAATCGGTCAGATCTTTCCATACACCGCCCACATCTTTTACTGCAGCCTGACCACCGAGTTTTCCTTCCGATCCTACTTCACGCGCCACACGCGTTACTTCAGATGCAAAGCTTCTTAACTGTTCCACCATGGTATTGATGGTATTTTTTAATTCAAGGATCTCTCCTTTTACATCCACGTCAATCTTTCTCGATAGATCACCTGTTGCCACGGCCGTTGTTACCTCCGCAATATTTCTTACCTGAGAAGTAAGATTACCTGCCATGATATTAACACTATCCGTCAGATCTTTCCATGTACCATCCACACCCGGTACATCCGCTTGTCCGCCCAGCTTTCCTTCCGATCCTACTTCACGCGCAACACGCGTTACTTCAGATCCAAATGAATTTAACTGATCCACCATCGTATTGATGGTATTTTTTAATTCAAGGATCTCTCCTTTTACATCCACCGTAATTTTTCTGGATAGATCTCCTTTCGCCACAGCTGTTGTCACTTCCGCAATATTACGTACCTGCCCTGTTAGATTACTTGCCATCCCATTCACACTATCGGTCAGATCTTTCCATGTACCTGCAACACCTTTAACCTGTGCTTGCCCTCCGAGTTTTCCTTCTGTACCTACTTCCAATGCCACACGTGTTACCTCGGAAGAGAAAGAGTTAAGCTGATCCACCATTGTATTGATGGTATTTTTTAATTCAAGGATCTCTCCCCGAACGTCCACTGTAATTTTTCTTGACAGATCTCCTTTCGCAACGGCTGTTGTTACTTCCGCGATATTACGTACCTGGCCAGTTAAGTTACTTGCCATCTGATTTACTGAATCCGTCAGATCTTTCCATACACCACCTACGCCTTTTACTTTTGCCTGTCCGCCAAGCTTTCCTTCCGATCCTACTTCACGCGCCACACGCGTTACCTCAGCAGAGAAAGAGTTAAGCTGATCCACCATGGTATTGATGGTATCTTTCAATTCAAGAATTTCTCCTTTAACGTCCACTGTGATTTGTCTTGATAGATCTCCTTTCGCCACGGCTGTGGTAACCTCTGCAATATTTCGCACCTGTCCTGTCAGGTTACTTGCCATTTGGTTTACGCTATCTGTTAGATCTTTCCATGTACCCGCAACTCCTTTTACCTGTGCCTGTCCGCCAAGTTTTCCTTCCGTACCTACTTCCAGTGCCACACGCGTTACCTCAGACGAGAAAGAGTTAAGCTGATCCACCATGGTGTTGATGGTATTTTTTAATTCAAGGATCTCTCCTTTTACATCGACCGTAATTTTTTTAGATAGATCTCCCTTTGCTACAGCTGTTGTTACTTCGGCAATATTTCTTACCTGAGCAGTTAGGTTACTACCCATTTGGTTTACTGAATCCGTAAGATCTTTCCATACTCCCGCTACGCCTTTTACTTTTGCCTGTCCGCCCAATTTCCCTTCCGATCCCACTTCACGGGCCACACGTGTTACCTCCATTGAAAACAGGTTTAACTGTTTCACCATGTCATTCACTTCTTTAGCGATCCTAGAAAATTCACCTTTTAGTACATGGCCGCCAATTTCAAGTGGCATTTCCTGTGAAAGATTTCCTTTAGCTACGGAGCTGATAACATGCGCGATCTCAATAGTAGGATGTACAAGATCGGATATCAGAGAATTCAATGCATCCACCCCTGTTGCCCATTCCCCTTTTGCATTTGGGATATCGATCCTAAGGGTTAATTTCCCCTGCTTGCCTATAATGTTGCCTGCTTTGGTAAACTCCAGCATCATCCTTTCATTCATGGAAATGATATCATTTAATGTATCACATATCTTTCCATTTATTCCAACCTCATCGATCGGCATACGGGCAGAAAAGTCGCCGTTCTTAACTTTGGTCAATACATCTAATAGCGTTCTGTTGTCAAAAAAAGTGTCCGACAAATTATGATCAAAATCACCATTCAAAATCTTTCGATTACCCGGTTTATTTTTTTCATGTTCAGCAACTAGGAGTTCTTTCGCTATTCCTTTTTTAGCAGGTTTGGTTTTTGGCTGTATGTCCATATAAAGGGATTAAGTAAGAAATTATTATTATGTGAGATTTGTGTTTGAGTAAAATTTTCTACAGGCTGTGGCATAAAAACCACTTTTATAAAAGATCAATAAATAACCTATTCGCAATTAATTGAAATTCAATTAGTAATGGTGTTTTAATTTCCTTTCCAGCCAGTAATTACTTATATGACCACTATTTTTATACCAATTTTTTATGTTTTTTTAAAAAATTTATAACCGGTACCCGATAAAAAATATTGGTTTATTATTTGATGTACTATATCAAAGAGAAAGAGAAATTTAGTAAGTAGTATTTTAAAAAGGCACGATTATTTACAGTGAGCAATAAGACAAGAGCTTTTCTGCGATCTTGTATAACTGAGAAAGTTCAAAAGGTTTTGTAATAAGTTCAGTATCAAATTGTTTACAATAATTAATATCTGATATGTTGGAGGAAGTGGTTAAAACAACTACAGGCAGGTCCTTTAGTTTTTCTTCATTCTTTAAAATAGCGAGCAGTTGCCTTCCATCCATTATTGGCATGCTGATATCAAGTACTACCAAATTAGGTAACTTCTTATCACTATCTCTGGCTTCTTTTAATGCAGCTAACGCTTTATTACTATCAAGCGCAGTTAATACACTACAATTGTTATCAATAGAAAGAAGTGCTTCTTTTAAAATTAATATATCGTCTATATCATCGTCAATTAATAATATCTCAGCATTCATATATAAATCCATTTTTTTTAGAAAGATATTAATAAATCAATTAATACCTTAAGAATATGATTAATAATATGTTAACAAGCGTTTTAATTTCTTTATAAATCTTATAATATTAAGCCCATGAACAGTAACGATATATTACCATGTAAAATTTTAATTATTGATGATGATGAGGATGACTTTTTTATAACCAGCGAGTATATTAAGCATATTCCAGGTTATAACTTTATTATTGAATGGTGCTATAAATATGAGGAGGCCTTAAAGCATATTCGCAATAATGAGTATGACCTATATATGGTCGATTATTACCTGGGCGCAAAAACAGGATTAGATTTCATTAAAGACAGTGCGAAACATTCTGATTATCCTATTATCTTATTAACGGGAAAAGGCAACCATAAGATCGATATAGAAGCCATGCAGGCAGGAGCTATCGATTACCTGATAAAGGGGGAACTGGATACAGAAAAGCTGGAAAGAAGTATCCGGCATTCTTTACAAAGAAGTAAAGCCATGAGGGCGCTTAGCGCTAATGAAATAAAGTACAGGCATATATTTGAAAATTCGCTGAACGCTATTTTTTTAACCAACGAGCAACTTGAATTTTTAGATGTAAACCCCGCAACAGTGGCATTACTTGAGTACACCAGGGAAGAGCTGATTAACTCAAGCTTATATTCATTTTTATCTTCCACTTTTGATAAAACAATATTTCAAGAAGTATTAACAGATAATGAAGATATAAAGGAAGAAGTGGAACTAATAACGAAATCCGGAGAGGTTCGCTATTGCCTGTTGTCTTTTTCAAAAGAAATAGACAGTTCGGGCAAACCGTATTTACAAGGTATTGCGAACGATATCAGCAATCTTAAAAAAGAGGAAAAACAAAAAATATACCGGGAGAAGCTTGATATAGCTGAACGTATATCAAGAACACTGGCACATGAAATAAGAAATCCACTTAATAATATAGACCTGGCTGCAGAACAAATAGCTTTGGGAATGCCCAATATAAATACATTTACAGAAATAATCAGGCGCAATAGCAAACGCATCGGCGCTTTAATTACAGAATTATTAAGTGGTACGCCAAATATTGTGTTAACTGAAAACAGCTTAAACCTGCAGCAAATAGTTGAAGAAAGTCTCACTTTAGCGAAAGATAGAATAGTGCTCAAAAAAATAAAACTCGATACAAATTACGCAAACGAAATAATTACAATAAAAGCTGATTCTAATAAACTTAAAATTGCTTTTTTGAATATTATCATTAACGCTATCGAAGCAATGCAGCCAGATAAGGGTGAGCTAACTGTAGTATTAAAAAAAGAAAATTCAAAAGCTATTGTAAGTATTCAGGATAACGGATGTGGTATAGCCGAAGAAAATATACCCCTGCTCTTCGAAGCTTATTTTACGGATAAAAAGAATGGTCTTGGCCTGGGTTTATCAACGACCAATAATATTATTAAATTACACAACGGGGAGTTGAGTGTATTTTCAAAATTAAATGAAGGCACTAACTTTGTTATTGGCTTACCGGTAGCATAAGTATATTAAGGTATCGATGACCTTAGGAAATTTTCTTGTGATAATGGCAATGTCACGATAAAAATCGATCCAATGTCTACACTACTTTGCGCAGATATAAGACCATGATGGTTGTTTATTATTCTTTGGCAAACAGCAAGCCCAATACCTGATCCTTCAAATAAGCTTTTACTATTGAGTCGTTGAAAAATAATAAAAATACGCTCCAAATACTTTTCTTCAAATCCGATCCCATTATCCTTAAAATATATCCTGCAGAATTTCTCTTGGGCTTTATGAGAATTGTTAAGCGCTTTTTGGCTGAATTTATAAGGCACAGTTGCCCAATAATTATCAGGCAATTGATTCCCGTCGATTATTTCACATGAGACAGTGATCTCGGGGCGCTTGTTATTAAATTTTATAGAATTACCCAATATGTTCTGAAACAATTGCGCCATTTGTACCACATTGGCTTCAATGACAGGTAATTTATTTATATGAATTAATGCATTTAATTTGGTTAGTTTAATTTCCAGGTCAGAAATTACCTGCGTGGATATGGCGTTTAGATCTACTTCAGTAAATTTTTCACCAGTCATGTTAATATGAGATAGCTGCAGGATATTTTCGATCAATTTTTGCATCCGTATAGATGAATGTATGATCTTCTCCATGTACACTTTGCCTTTATCGGATATGTTCTCTTTACATTCCATCTCAAGAAGATTTGTAAAAACGCTGATCTTCCGCAATGGTTCCTGAAGATCATGTGAAGCAATATATGCAAATTCAGAAAGCTCTTCATTTGAAAATATTAATTGCTCTGCCATTTGATTAATAGATAGGGCAACCTGTCCTATTTCATCATTCGAAAAAGCAGTAGCTCTTACGGTGAGATCGCCTCTTTTAATTTTATCAGATGCCTGTATTATTTCATTTAATCCTCTCGTAATACTTCTGCTTAGCAAAATAGAAAAGAGCAATCCGCTTATCTCGACTGTCAACGCAACAGAAAATAATATTTCCATTACAAGATGCTCCAGCCAACGGGACCCTTCTCCCAAAGTGTAAGAAAAATTATCCTCTAATAATGTTACATTTTCATTTATAACATCTACCCGCTGAAGCAAACTGTCCAATACTTTTTGAGATGTAACCGGGGCATTCACTTGCATTTGTATGCTTTTGCTAATAGGAATTAATCCTGTAATAACAGAATCTCCTTGACTCCAAAATGAAATAGCTTTGCTTAGATATGAAATATCGTGAAACCTTCGTATTAGCTTTATCATACCATCTACATCATCGGGATGTACACGACCTTCAATAAAACCCTGCCGTGCAGAGTCTATATTCATATTTTGCTTTAATAGTTCTACTTTGGTTTTATGGTCACCAAGCGGTACAGACATAAACTTTTCAAAATTATTATAATCCTTTTCATTATGGGTACGTGCATATTTATTTAGGGTATATACAGCATCTTTTTCTGCCTTGGACCATAGTCCCTCAGCACCCACAAAAGCCCTTACAGAAGATAAACTGTGAACAGCAAACCATAATACCAACAACTCAACTACGATCAACACGGCCATAGTGCCAACAATTATGAAAAGCTTTCGCGAAATTGGAATGTCTTTTATGCGATTAAAAGCCGATCTTTTTTTCATATAGTTTCTAAAATAATAGTAAATATTTTCTACTACTAAGATATAGAATAATTAATAACTGAAATAGTGACAGCTAAATTGCTACGAAAGGAAAGAATTGGTAAATGAAATACAGTGAGAATGAATGTAACTACAGTAGAATATGTCTCAATTGCATGAAGGCTATTTTCCAATACAAAACTTACTAAAGATATAATCCAATGTATCCTCATTTGTAACCTCGCCAGTGATCTCACCGAGATAATGAAGGCAATGGCGAATATCCGGTGCCAGCAGATCTCCAGACAATTCATTGTCCAATGCAGTTTTAATATGATCCAATGAGTGTTGCATTTGTTGCAAAGCTGCATAATGGCGTGCGTTAGAGACCACTACATTTTCTGTTGCAAGGTTTGTGCTGATCGTTGTATTGAATAATGTCTTCTTCAACTTATCAATACCGCTGTTATTTTTTGCAGAGATAAAAATAATATTTTCTATTGCTTCGAATTTTTTAGTTGCGGTTGATTCGCCAGTGATATCGGATTTATTGGCGACCAATAAATATTTGATCTGTAGTTTGTTGAAATTATCGATCGCTGTTTGTAATTCGGCCATCGTTTCTGTAGCAGCATCAAAAATGTATAATACCACATCGGCACTATTCATTTTTTCTAAACTCTTTTCTATTCCTACCAATTCAATTACATCTGTACTATGTTCGCGGATGCCCGCGGTATCTATCAGCCTGAATAAGATACCATCGATATTAATTATTTCTTCGATCGTATCTCTTGTTGTTCCTGCTATCTCGCTTACAATAGCGCGGTTCTCATTTAATAAAGTATTCAGCAAAGTACTTTTGCCGGCGTTTGGTTTTCCTATGATCGCTACGCTTACACCATTCTTTATTACGTTTCCTAATTGAAACGACTGCAATAATTCTTTTGTAGTTATCTGTGCAGCTGTTATTAGCGCATAAAATTTTGTTCTATCGGCAAACTCAACATCTTCTGTTGCAAAATCAAGCTCCAATTCTATTAATGCAGAAAACTGAATTAATTGTTCTCTCAGTTCTTTTAAAATAATACTAAAGCCACCTTTGATATTGTGTAAGGCTGTTTTTTGTGATGCTGCTGTATTGCTTGCTATCAGATCTGCTACTGCTTCTGCCTGTGTAAGGTCTAATTTCCCTTTTAAGAAAGCGCGTTGTGTAAACTCTCCATGTCTTGCTAAACGTGCGCCTTTTTTTATAATGGCTTGCACAATTTGTTGTTGTACATACGGACTACCATGACAGCCAATTTCTATTACATCTTCACCCGTATAACTTTTAGGATCTTTAAATAAAGAGAGCACTACTTCATCAATATCTTTTCCATCTTCTTTTAAAAAACCAACATGTATCGTATGCGTTAATTGTTTGGTTAGATCTTTAGCAGGAAACAATTCGTTCATGATATCGAAAGTGCGGGCACCGCTTACCCTTATCACGCCAATAGCGCCAATGCCCGGAGGCGTTGCTATCGCTACTATTGTATCATCCCAACCTGAAAGCTTGTTTAACATGTTGCAAAGATAGATTAATAAAAAAATCTCCCCGGTTACCCGGAGAGATCTGTTATAATTTTATTGAATTGTACTTATTGATCGCCAGAAACTATGAATGTAATCGGCTGCCTTTTATAGGCATTTACATTACGGCCGTTTTGCAATGCAGGGATCCATTTTGGTGCTCTTTTTATTGCCCTTATTGCTTCTTCTTCCATACCATATCCAAAATTTGTTTCCGGTTGAATATCGCTGGCAGAACCATCTCTACCTACAATGAACCGTATGATAACCTGGTACCTGCCTACAGGCGCACCATTATCAACAGGAACATTCGGATCAAGATTCTTGGTTAAAAATTTCATCCATGCACCCGGACCTCCAGGAAACTCAGCTTCCTGTTCAACCTTAACAAAAACCGAATCATCGTTCACCGGCGCTTGTGCAACCCCTGTACCCTTATCATCGATCGGTGCCTGAACTATTTGTTGCGTGTTATCGCTTTTTACAGTTTCAGAACTGATCGCCGTTGTTTCCTTTATATCTGGTGGCTTTTCATCTTTTTTTACATCCTCATCTTTTTTTACAACAGGAGGTGTAAATTTTACCTGGTTCACTGCCGGTGGCGGTGGTGGTTTTATTGGTGGTGGCGGTGGAGGTGGTGGCGGAGCATCTTTAGGTTTGATCTCTGCTATTTGTGTATCTACCACTTCTACTACTGCAACTTTATTTTGTTTAGGTAATAAATTCAAGATCACGAAAGGTAAAAGCAATAGCAGTAACAAGGAAGCCGTAAAGATCAAAGCTCTTGTAAGCCTGACATTGTAAGTCTTGCGAAGTTCATAAGCCCCGTAGTCTTTATTTCTACCCTCGAAAATAATATCGAGTATATCAGCGCTTAATATTTTATTTATATCCATTGTAAATGCTTTGTATTAATTAGATTCAAAATAGTAGTAATTCCATACTATTTAGTTTATACCATTCGCCTGTTCTGTTTGTTGTATCAGCTTGGCTTCCTCATCGGTCATATCTACTTCTGCATAATGTCCCGGAGGTATCGCACTGATCGTCATTTCGTCTAATATATCGATCGCATTTTTATAGGTTGCCTTTTTATCCGCCTTGATGATGAACATCAGGTCTACGGATGGGGTTGACCTTTTCTTATCAACAATTACCTGGCGAATATCCTTAAAATTGCTGCTTTTGAATTGAGAATTCGGATCAGTTAAAATACCATTGTAGTAATATATTTTATCTGCCTTACCCAATAAAAGCGTTAACGTAGCCGACTGTTTAACTTCCAGCTGATTATTTTTATCAGGCTTTGGTTCGTTTAAATTCATGGCTGTAGGCTGGCTCATTGTGGTAGTGAACACAAAGAAAGTAATGAGCAAAAACCCAAGATCAACCATTGGCGTAAGATCTACCTTAGTAGATTTTTTCGGGCTTTTTTTAACGCCGGGCCCTTTTTTATGACCGCCACCCGACGAAGTATCCATTTCTGCCATGTCAGTATTATTTTTTTATCTCTCTGTTATAGAGCAGATGGTTATTTATTTGCTGCAGGATTCAATGCCAGTTCAGAACCGGCAGGAATACCTTCTGCATTTGTTACTACTTTAAACTTGTATATCTCATTCTTAGCAAAAGCGTCCTTAATGTTTTTGAAGGAAGAATAAAAAGCTGCGTTATCACCCTTCACTAATAAGTTAAGGTTATCCATATCCTCGCCTCTGTAGGCATCAGACACGCTTGCTATCCAGTCTACCAATTCATTGTTAGTACTATCAGTAGGTATCCCCGGCATTTGTGCAGGAGGTATCGGCGTAGCAAGATCGAGTGATGCTTTTAAATTACTAAAAGGCTCACCATAAAAATCCTGCTTTTCTAATTTAGCTAATTCTTCTGGTGTTAGGTTAAGCCCTTTTGATCTGTTGATCCCTTCAATAACATCATTTTTATGTGCATTATCTCCTACAGATAAATACACTTTGCCGTCTTTTGTTAGTGTTACCATAACAGCATCAGATTTTGCTACTTTGGTAGAAACCGATGAAGGTGTATTTATTTGTACAACTTCAGGCGGTTTTTGTTTGGTAGCCAATATGAAAAAAGACAACAATAAGAACGCTACGTCACACATCGCAGTCATGTCGACATTGGTGCTTTTGCGCGGTACTTTGACTCTAGGCATTTAAAAAAATTTAGTGATTTACTATTAGATGCAAAATGGTAGCAATTCCATACAATTATTTGTATAGAGAAGCGAAGCTTTGCGTTAATGTAAATCCTGATTCATCAATACCGTAAGTGATCGCATCAATTTTGGTAGTGAAAATATTGTAGAAAATAATTGATATAGCAGATGTGCTGATACCCAAAGCCGTATTATATAAGGCTTCAGAAATACCCTGAGAAAGCCTTGTTGTTGCTTCAGCTCCTCCCGCATCACCTAACGCAGCAAATGAAGTGATCATCCCAATTACTGTTCCTAGTAACCCTAATAAAGTAGCTACTGAAGCGATGGTAGAAAGGAACACCAGGTTCTTTTCAAGCATTGGTAATTCTAAAGAGGTAGCTTCTTCCACTTCTTTTTGAATAGCGATCATTTTTTGTTCAGTTGATAACTCTGTATTGGTGATCAATTCTTTGTATTTGTGCAAACCAGCTTTCATTACATTGCCTACTGATCCTTTTTGTTTATCGCATTCAGCGATGGCTGCATCTACATTTTTGTTAGCCAAATTGTATTGCACTTTGCGGATAAATTCTGCATTGTTGCCAGTACCATTTGCTTTAGTAATAGTTAAAAATCTTTCGATAATGAAAGTAATAACTGTTAACAAGGCTCCGATCAAAATAGGAACAAGGATACCACCCTGGTACATTCTGTAAAGGCTTCCTACAGGCCCTTCGCGATCAGGCCAAAACCAGCCTTCTCCAGCTTTTACAAAGTTTGATGCGTTACCTAAAAAAAACCTCCAAATTATATACCCGGTTATTACACACAACAATGGTGCAAGCCATGAAATAGAATTACTTGATTTTTTCGCTTGTACTGACGTTACCGGTCTTACTTCTGCCATGACATTCAATTTTTAATTAGTGTTAAATTATAATTTTTAATTGTTGAAACTATTTGGGACTACAATTCTACTGAAAAATTGCTTTTCAGCAATGAAATTACCTTTATTTCATCAATTGGTAATCCCCTCGCAATTTAGTAGAATAATTGGGAAAACCAACGCCGGATAAGCATTTTATATGCATTTACCACTCATCAAAAAAGCTTATTTGCTAAATAGTTTAACAAAATGATGGGAAATTAGTCTACCAATTAAATAGACTAATAAAAAATATAGCAAAAATCACTCGTATCGGAGTGCCACAATGGGGTCTAATTTGGCTGCTTTATAAGCCGGATAGAGCCCCGCTAACAACCCTACCAATGAACAAACGGCTATCCCTACAATCACCCATAACCAGGGGATAATAAAAGCGGTTTTTAGCGCAAAGGCCACCAAATTTCCTAATAAAACACCGGCTAAAATGCCTGCCACTGCACCCAGTAAACTGATCAATATCGACTCCCATAAAAACTGGGCTTTTATCTCATTGGATTTGCCGCCTAATGCTTTTATCAGGCCTATTTCTTTTGTCCGTTCATTGACGGCCACCAACATTATATTCATTAAACCGATTGCGGCTCCTATCAGTGTGATCAGGGCAATGGCTAAAGTGGCATATTTAAGAAAGCTTAAATTGGCCATCAGCGAGGCAACGATACTATCACTTTTATCAATATAAAAATTATCAGCTTCTTTTATATCCAATTTTCTGATCGGCCTAAAAGTGCCCGTGGCCTCTCCTACCGCTGCATCCATAAGGTTAAGATCGCTGACCATTACGGCGATATTATACGAATTGGTTTCTGCCCCAAAAGTGCGCCTGATATTATTCACCGTGGCGAGCACCACTTTATCTGCATTTAAAAATGCGCTGGAGCCCTTATCTTTTAAAATGCCGATCACCCGGTATTTATTATTATCTACAGTGATCATTTGATCCATGGCTTTTTCCGTATTATCACCGTATAATTTTTGGGCTACCACGTTACCGATGATACAAACATTTTCACCGCTTGTTACATCGTCCGCACTAAAATTTCTGCCGTATTCAATTTCATATCCGTTGATATACAAATAATTTTCATCGCCGCCCAGGATCCTGATATCCGGATTGGTTCTTTTGGTACCGTTATCTACAATGATACCCTGAGGACCGGGTAATGAAATGCCAACCTTAGCAGGAAAATTAAATTGATCCTTAAATGCCTTTGCTTCTTCGTAACTGATAAGGCGGCCGCTACTGGATACTTTTTCTTTTAGAGAATTACGTGTTGTTAGCTTAACATCATCGCGGTTTGGTCCGCCGCCAAGCCTGATAGTACGTTCTTTATAGCGAATGCTGAAAGCATTGGCCCCCATAGTTGAAAAGCTTGTAGTGAGTTTTTCATTAACGGCCTGCACCGCAGTGATGATCGCTATCAGCGCCATTATCCCCAATGCGATAATTACAACAGTAATGGCTGTACGCAGCCTGTTGCTTTTAATTGTTTGATATGATAATGCGATAGAATCAGCCGTCTTCATTATCTAAAAGTAAGCACAAATGAGGAATCCGGGAGAAAGCTAAAAGTTAAAAATGACAACACTTATTTATCATAAGTTATTCTTCACATGATGTGTTTCTAGAATCGCTTTTAATTCATCGATCTGCTCTTCCCAAATATCGTGTTTGGGGATGGCGTTGGCGAATGTTTTATTTTGCCAGATAAATACCCAATTTTTAGTCTGTGAAACTTTATAGATCTTATCCCAACTAAATTCAGAATTGAAAGATTCGCCTTTTATGGATAAATAGTCTGCATTAAAAGTATAGATGATCAATTCTCCACTTCTACCAGAACCATTATAATTTCTTTTAGCAGTGATATAAGTTAAGACAGGCCTGACAAACAATATCAGCAATAGAAAAAATAATTCCTGGATAGTAGAATAAGTAGGATAAAAAATAGCGGCGATAATTCCTGAAATAAGAAAAAAGGAAAATAAGGCAGTCGTGATCTTTATAAATAACCTGCTATACAACAAAACGAATGTAGCCTTGATAAAATCCCGCTCTGATAATTTTGATTCGATGATCATACCTGATTTAATTAGCTTAATAGTATAACCATCCAGTAAGCAGACTTGGATATAATCCTAATACTATTATAAGTACTGCTGTGATGATCAATAATGCTTTGAAAGCAGGCGTAACATCCCATACATGTGCTTCAGTTGAATTATTATCTTTGAAGAACATGGCCTGTATTATTTTAAAATAGTAGTAGGCGCTGATAGCAGCACAACATACTGCAAAGATCACCAGCCAGATACAATGGCCGTTTTGAATAGCGGCGATCAACATATAAAATTTTGCCTGAAAGCCTGCAGTTAACGGAATACCCGTTAGTGATAAAAGAAATACCGTTGCTGTTACAGCCAATATGGGTTGTTCTTTAGCAAGGCCATTGAATCCATCAATGGTATAATCATTCATTTTTATCAGGATGGCAAATATGCCTATCGTTGCCAGGCTATATGCTGCAGTATATAAAACAAGTCCTTCTTTAGCTGTTTGGTTCAAAGCAAACAATGCCAATAGCATAAAGCCCGCTTGTGCAATACTTGAGTAGGCCAACATACGCTTTACGCTTTGCTGGAAGACTGCTGTCAAATTTCCTATCAATAATGTTGCAGCTGTGATGATGACGATCAATGTTTGCCATTGTCCGTGCATTTTACCAAAAGCATTATCAAACAAGCGGATGAAGGCAATAAAGCTGGCTGCTTTTACAATGGTAGACATGAAAGAAGTAAAAACAGTTGGTGCCCCATCATACACATCGGGCGTCCAAAAATGAAAAGGCGCTGCAGATACTTTAAACGATATCGCGATCATTAAAAACACTAAGCCTGCTGCGATCAGCACGGGTAATTTCCCTACCCCTAAATTGATGCTATCAATATAAAAAGATCCATTGGTATTGCCGCCATACACCAATGCAATCCCCATTAGCATGATACCGGTAGAAAATGCGCCCATCAAAAAATATTTCAATGCGGCTTCATTGCTTTTCAGGTTGCGTTTATCGCTACCTGTTAGTATGTATAGAGGGATTGACATTATTTCTACCCCGATAAACAAGATGAGTAAAGTATTAAATGTGGCCACCAAACAAACGCCGCATAAAATAAAAAATATCAGTGCAAAATATTCAGAGACACTTGAACCTACTTTTTCAAAATCTCTTCCACTTAATAAAAAGAATAATAAAGTGCAGCCTAATGCAACCGTAATGAATGTTAGGTTAAAGCTATTAACATGTACCATGTTTTTAACCTCTATATGAAAGAAAGTGTCGCCGGAATATAATTCGTAACAATTGGCAATAAGAATAATAGCCAGGCCAAATATGGCCCAGTATTTTGGTGTGCTCTTACTCTTATTGAAGACGCCACCAAACATCATTACGATACCCCAAATTGCTGTTAATATAATTGCATTCATGCCCCTGTCCCCTAAAGGGGAATTTATTTTTTGTTATTTAAATCTTGTTACTATTGCTGCTACCGTATCTTTTGTAATATCGAACATTGGCTGTGGAAATACACCCAATGCTATTATCAATATTACCACAACACTCAATATTAATTTTTCGTTCCACGAAATTTCTTTGATGGTTGATGTCAATGTATTTACTTGTCCGTAAAATACTTTTTGTATCATATTCAACGTATACACTGCCGCAAGGATGATACTTAACCCTGCAACTGCTGCATACCAGGCGCTAAATTTAAATACGCCGCTGAACATCATAAATTCTCCCACAAACGCATTGGTCAATGGCAATGCAATATTGGCAAAAGCAATTACTACCAATAATATAGTTAATACGGGAGCCTTATGCGCTACGCCACCTAACTGAGATATTTTTCTTACGCCGGTTTGTTTTTCTAACAGGTCGATCACTATCCACAAAGCGATGATATTGATACCATGGTTGAACATTTGTATCATTACACCTTCTATACCTATCTGCGTCATAGAGAAAATAGCGGCGCACATTAAACCGATATGCGCAATAGAAGAATAAGCTGCCAGTCGTTTTAAATCATCCTGCACCATTGCTATGCAGCTTGCATAGATCATGCCCGCAACAGACAAGAACATTACTATTGAACCGAATTTTATACTTGCTAAAGGGAACACGGGGATCAACCAACGCAACACGCCAAATAAACCCATCTTTACCATGATACCGCTCAGCACCATTGTTGTTGATGTGGGTGATTGTTCATAAGCATCGGGCTGCCAGGTGTGAAAAGGGAATACCGGCATTTTGATGGCAAATGCTATAAAGAATAACCAGAACAAACAACTTTGTTGTGTATGTGATAAATGAGCAGCATAAAAAGCTTGTACCCCAAATGAATGCTTACAATAATCAGTCGAGGCTGTATGCTGATACACGCAAATGATTCCGATCAACATTAATAATGATCCCAGGAATGTGTAGATAAAGAATTTAAAAGTTGCCTGTATTCTTTTTTCTCCGCCCCAGCGGCTACATAAAAAATACACCGGTATCAATGCCAACTCCCAGAAGAAATAAAACACCAGTGCATCTGTTGCAACAAACACACCCATTAATCCTGCCTGTGTTAATAGCATCAATGCATAATATAAGTTAGAGTTCTTGTATTCGTTCTTATAAGTTGCAGTAAATATGATCGGGAAAGAAACAGCTGTTAGTAAAGTCAGTATTCTTCCCATTCCATCAAGGCCTACAGAGAAGCTTGCGCCGAGATATTGTAGCCAGTAATAGCTTACATTATTAATGTAGAAATATTTATCGGCAGAATAGCAAATACTGCCTATTGAAATAATTAAAGTGATTATAGTAGCTATTAGGCTCCATGCTTTTACACTTTTATCATTCTTGATAAATAAAGTTATCATTCCCGCTAACAGCGGAAACCAGATCAACAATTCAGGAAACGTTATCCAAATATTTGCAGGGTTCATATATTCTTAGAAAAACAATTGAATGATAAATAAAATCAAAATACCTATAACCATCAGCAATACATAATTACCTACTTGTCCGCTTTGCAATAAACGTATTTGCCTGCTTCCGTAATTAACGCTTTTACCTACGCCGTTCACAAATCCATCGATACCACTTTTTTCTACTACGTTATTTAAGAATGTCGATAATTTTTTCAATGGTTTAACGATGATCGCATCGTACAACTCATCAACGTACCATTTATTTTCCAATACTTTACCAAAGCCTGTTTCTTCAACGGTTGTTTTTTCGTACTTGCTAAATTTATTGATCGCAAAGATCAAAGCGCCTAATGCACCTAACACCGAAACAGCCATCAAAGTATAATCAGTTGTTGGCGCTAATTCTCTCTTTGCAACGATGGCATAGCTGCCGGCAAATATGGGTGATAAGAATTGTTCTAATTTATCGCCACCATTCATAAATACGCCGGGGATGTTGATCCATCCGCCAACAACAGCCAGTATGGCTAATGTGATCAATGGGAAAGTTATCGCAGCAGGACTTTCATGCAAATGATGCTCCTGATCATATGTGCCCCTGAATTTTCCTAAGAAGGTCATGGCATACAAACGGAACATATAAAAAGCTGTCATGAATGCGGTTAATACCCCAACGATCCAGTAGATAGGATTTTTTGCAAAGGCCGCACCGAGTATCTCATCTTTAGAAAAGAAACCTGCAAAAGGCGGCATTCCCGCAATTGCCAGACAACCCAATAAAAAAGTGATATGCGTGATGTTCATGTATTTTTTCAATCCGCCCATATTGCGCATATCCTGTTCGCCACCCATTGCATGGATAACGCTACCTGCGCCTAAGAATAACAATGCTTTGAAGAAGGCATGTGTCATTACGTGGAACACGGCGCCTGTGTAAGCTCCAACGCCCAGGCCAACAAACATATAACCTAACTGACTAACGGTTGAGTAAGCCAATACTTTTTTAATATCATTTTGTTTTAACGCGATCGTTGCAGCAAGCACTGCTGTTGCTAAACCGATAATGGTAATGACCGATTGCGTGAACGGCGCCATCGTAAATAAGATATTGCTACGCGTGATCATGTAGATACCTGCAGTAACCATTGTTGCAGCATGTATCAAAGCGCTCACAGGTGTTGGGCCCGCCATCGCATCCGGCAACCAGGTGTACAATGGTATCTGTGCACTTTTGCCTGTAGCACCTACAAATAATAATAAAGTGATACCGGTAATATCAGCAGGCGTAAGTTTAGCGATATTTACTGCAGAAAAAACATCTGCATAATTAACCGTTCCAATTTTTGTGAGCAACCAAAACACTGCTAATAAAAATCCAAGGTCACCAATACGGTTCATGATGAATGCTTTTTTAGCAGCATCCGTATAATCATTATTTGTGAACCAGAATCCGATCAATAAATAAGAACACAATCCTACTCCTTCCCAACCGATGAACATGATAATGTAGTTAGCTCCCATTACCAACAGCAACATCGAGAAAACGAACAGGTTCAAATAAGCGAAATATTTTGCGAAGTCTTTTGGTTCTTCGTCGTGCATGTAAGAAGTAGAATAGACATGGATCAAAAATCCGACACCTGTAATGATCAATAAAAACAGAGAAGACAATTGATCTATCTGAAAAGCAAAATTGATGTGTAGTGAATCCGTATTAATGAATTTGAAAAAAGTAACAACTTTTGTATTGCCGCTCTTTACCTGGAAGAAAACAAAAACACTGATCAAAAAAGAAGCTAAAATAACACCGCTGCCAATAAGTCCTGCCAGGGCTTTTGATAATTGCTTACGGCCTAATCCATTAATTAAAAATCCGACTAATGGCAGGAAAGGGATCAGCCAAACTAGTTGTAAAGTATTGTTCATAATTGGTGTGATGGACCACCGACAACCGACCACTGACGACCGCTTAAATACGGTGGTCGGTGGTCAGTTGTCGATTGTCAGTTCTTCAATCTATTTAAAAAATTAACGTCTACCGAATGTGTATTTCTATAGAGCATTACAATGATCGCTAAGCCTACCGTTACTTCTGCAGCTGCGACCACCATAATAAAGAATACAAAAATCTGCGCATCGCTTGCCAATGTTGGATTGGTTATAGCAAATTCAACATTGTGCATTTTTGAAAATGCTACCAACAATAAATTCACTGAATTCAGCATCAGCTCTACACACATAAAAATGATGATCGCATTGCGGCGTGTTAACACACCTATCACTCCAATACAAAAAAGGAGGATCGCGAGTACTATGTAATTATATATCGGCATAAACTATTTAATATTTGATATGTAATATTTAATATTAGTTAGGTACTAAATATTTGTTTGTTTTATTTTAATCTTGAAAAGAATCTAATACACTTTAAACCGAAAGTAATATTAAATATTACTTCTTACATATTACATTATTAGTCTTTCTTAGAAATAACAACTGCCCCTATCATAGCACTCAAAAACAACACACTGCTTATTTCGAATGGAAAAACGTAATCTGTAAATAATGCTTTGCCCAGTTGTTCTATCAAACCAACATCACCTGTAGTCATTTGTACTAAATGCATACTTGTATCAGTTTGTTTTAATGCGGCTACTAACACCAGCATCAAGCTTGCGCCTGCGATCGTTCCAATGAACAACATCAGCCTGTTCTTTTGCGGTTCAGACTCTGCATTCAAATTCATCAACATTACCACGAATAAAAACAGCACCATTATCGCGCCTGCGTAAACAATAATATTTACGATCGCAATGAATTGTGCATTCAATAAAATATAATGCCCAGATATGGCAAAGAAAGTAACGATAAGGAATAAGATACTGTGTACCGGATTTTTACTCACAACAACCATCGCCGCAGAACCAACCGCTAACAAACTTAAGAACCAGAATAGAATTTGTGTGATGCCCATTATTAATTTGATAATTGAATTGATAATTATTTTACTGCTACTCTGCCGCCCTTTGCTTTTTCGTAGGCTTCAGGTTCTGTAACAGGATTTGGTATTAACAGATCTTCTTTACCATAAATAAAACCTTTGCGTTGGAAATTAGCCGGTGCAAATGTTTCGCTTAGGTAAATAGCATCTTTCGGACAAGCTTCTTCGCACAAACCACAAAAAATACAACGCAACATATTGATCTCATATCTAGCTGCATATTTTTCTTCGCGGTATAATCCTTCCTCACCTGGTTTTCTTTCTGCGCCTTCCATTGTGATGGCCTCAGCCGGACAAGCTACTGCGCATAACCCGCAGGCTGTACAGTTTTCGCGCCCCTGCTCATCTCTGTTCAAGACATGCAATCCTCTAAATACCGGACTGAACGGACGTGTTTTTTCAGGATAACTGATGGTAGGCACCTTCTTAAACATATGACTGAACGTAATGAACATGCCTTTAATAATTGCAGGCAGGTACAGGCTTTCCATAAAGCTTAGCTTCTTGCGTTCTACTTGTTTAACTCTGTTTGTTAATGCTTGCATATATTTTGTTATTAGCTACAACCATAAAAGCTGCGCAAATATATTTTTTATGTTAGAAATGCCAGTGATTTTGTTGTAACAGAATAATAGCTCCTGTTACCAACATATTACCCAATGCTAACGGTATCAAGACCTTCCAGCCTAAATCCATTAATTGATCGTAGCGGAAACGCGGGATCGTCCAACGTACCCACATAAAGAAAAATAAGAAACACACTACCTTAAATAACAATACAAACAAATGTATCAATGCCATCCAGTTCGTTCCTATTTTAACAGCCCATGCCGCATCATTTACAAAAGGAATATCATAGCCGCCGAAAAATAAACAGATCATGATGGTACTGCTGATGAACATATTGATGTATTCAGCAAATAAATAAAAACCCAGTTTCATTGATGAATACTCTGTGTGGTAACCGCCAACCAATTCACTTTCTGCTTCTGCCAGATCGAATGGTGTTCTGTTACATTCTGCAAAAGCGCAAATTAAAAATATCAAAAAGCCCAATGGCTGTTTAACAATATTCCAGCTGTACCAATGAGCCTGTTGCTGCACCACCATTGTCTTTAAACTCATGGTGCCTGTTACCATTAACAAGGCGATCAAGGAGATACCCATCGCCAATTCGTAACTGATAATTTGTGATGCAGCGCGTAAGCCACCCATCAAAGAAAATTTATTATTGCTTGCCCAGCTACCGATCATTATTCCGTACACACCTAAACTCACAACACCAAACACGTATAAAATTCCAATATTAATATCTGCAATTTGCAAAGAAAAATCTCTTCCTAAAATATGTATCTTATCTCCCCAAGGCACAACTGCGCCTGTCATCATCGCTGTTAGCATCGCCAAACTAGGGCCTAAAATAAATAAGAACTTATTCGAAAAAGTTGGAATGATCTCTTCTTTAAAAAACAATTTCAATCCATCTGCCAGCGGCTGTAAAAGGCCAAAAGGCCCAGCACGATTAGGGCCAACCCTATCTTGCAATACAGCCGCAACTTTACGTTCGGCATAAGTTGAATACATCGCGATAACCAATGAAGCTACTACTACAACAGCTATCAAAGCGAGTTTTTCTATTACTACTGCTACATCAATTGCTAAAAGCATATTTTAATGGTCTAATTCTTTATAGATTATTCAAAGTCAAAATTTAAAAGTTAAAACCAAAAAGTTACTTTCTTTTCAACTTATGGGTTTTGACTTTTCACTTATTACTTATTATCAAAGTCGTTGCTATGCGCAGGACCTTGTATTTTACTTAGATCGATATTTAGTTTATTCACTTCACTTACATCATGAATATCCATTAATAATAGAGGCTCTCTGCCGCCCATTACTTCCTGCAATGTTTCTTTTGGTTTAACCACACCCACATAATGCCCCTGCGCAATCACAGAATGGCGGTTAATTACTGTTGGCCCTTCTATCGTCCAGTCTTTTGTTTCTTTTTTATCAAAGCGGCAAGTGTTACAGATCCATCCCGGCTTGCCATCAAAGCTTTGTACTTCACCCCATTGATCTTTTCTTGCTGTTACGCGAAACACTTCTTCACCACGCAACCATAAAGTTGTTTTACCACAACATTTTGGGTTTTCGCAATTGCGGTGTGCATCCACAGGCTTGGTAAACCAAACACGATTTTTAAAACGGAAAGTTTTATCTGTTAATGCACCAACCGGACAAACATCGATCATATTACCGCTGAAGTCGTTCTCGATCGCTTTAGAAATATAAGTTGAAATTTCTGCGTGCTCACCTCTGTCCAAAATACCATGTACGCGTTTATCAGTTAATTGATCTGCTACATAAGTACAACGATAGCAAAGAATGCAACGCGTCATATGCAATTGTATGTAAGGGCCGATATCTTCTTTTTCAAATGTTCTTCTTGGAAATTCGTAACGTGTGCCTTCTTTGCCATGTTCGTAACCAAGATCCTGCAAATGACATTCACCGGCCTGGTCACAAATAGGACAATCCAACGGATGATTCAATAATAAAAATTCTACCACTCCTGCTCTTGCATCTTTTACTTTATCGCTCGTAATATTTTTTACGATCATGCCATCCATAACAGTTGTTCGGCAACTTGCTACCAATTTAGGCATTGGCCTTGGATCAGCGGTTGAACCTGCAGCTACTTCAACAAGACATGTACGGCATTTACCACCGCTACCTTCCAACTTACTGTAGAAGCACATTGCAGGAGGTGTAACATCACCGCCAATTTCTCGAGCAGCAGTTAATATGGTCGTACCAGGAGCAACCTCGATAGTAATATTATCAATTGTTACTTTAAAATTTGCCGGTGGTGCTTTTACTTCTTCAGCCATAATCTTTGCGAAACTTTGCGTTGAACTTCTTTGCGTTCTCTGCGGTTATAAATTATTCACAACTCTTTTTATTCCTTCAATTTATATTATTAAGCTTCAAATAATGTTAGCCAAAATTAGCATACTTACTTGATTGACCTTTATACTCTGAATCTAGCGGTTCATATACTTTCCCTCTGAAAACAAAGAAAAATATATAAATAAGAATCCCAAGATGGAAAACTAATGCACCTACTCGAAGATCTGACCAATGGAAATTAGACCAAATGTCAATTTTATTTCTAAGAAGGTTCCAATCTTGTATCCAAATAAAAAGCCAAGCTACTGTTATTATATCCCATACTAAAAAAGTAAGTTTTGAAACAGAGAATCTTCGCCCTCTAGCAAGTAAATTTTCATCTTTATCCAAAATACAAGCTTCAATATATTTTTTCTCTTCAAAAGTAGAACTAGTAATTTCAAGCTTCAACTTTTTTTCTTCACGATTTTTAGTTTTATATTCCCATCGTTCCTGCCAATATTTACTACCACGATTCATTAAACTCTGAGCTAACGAAATAAGAAAGGTTATAAATGATACATAAATGCAATAATCAGACAAATCATTACTATCGGGCTTTATCTGCTTCAAAGTAAAATATCCTGTCGTAAATGCTAAAATCAATGCGCCAAAAAACCAACCTCTTTTCCAAAAATTATCAATCTCAAATTTTCTCAGTTCAAAAATTTTTTCAAACTCTAATTTCGTAAGCTCAAATTCTTTTTCATCATCAGTCATAGTAATAGCCTTTAGGGTTCAGACAGCGGCAACAGGAACATGAATCGGATCAGCATAATGCGCCATTCCGTAATTTCTTCTTTGTGCTTCTTCAGGATTGTTGATATGCCATTCGAACTCATCACGGAAATGCCTGATCGCCGCTGCAATTGGCCATGCTGCTGCATCACCTAGCGGACAAATAGTATTTCCTTCGATCTTACGTTGTATATCCCAAAGCAGATCGATGTCACTCATCTTGCCTTTTCCTGTTTCGATATTTTTTAGAACTCTTTCCATCCAGCCCGTTCCTTCACGGCATGGAGAACATTGTCCGCAACTTTCATGATGGTAAAAACGCGCTAATGTCATTGTATGACGAACAACACATTGGTCTTCATCCAATACAATAAATCCACCGCTACCCATCATTGAACCTGTTGCAAAACCACCATCGCTTAGGCTTTCATAGTTCATCATACGCTTTTCACCTTTGGCTGTTGTCAACAAAAGATTTTGCGGTAAGATAGGAACTGATGATCCGCCGGGGATACAAGCTTTTAATTTTTTACCATTGGGTATACCACCACAATATTCATCGCTGAAAATAAATTCTTCAACAGAGATGGTCATATCGATTTCATAGATACCAGGTTTATTAATATTTCCGCAAGCAGAAATTAATTTAGTCCCGGTACTTTTTCCAACACCGATCTTCGCATATTCTTCGCCACCAATATTCATGATAGGAACAACTGCTGCTAATGTTTCAACGTTGTTAACTACCGTTGGCCTTTCCCATGCGCCTTTGATTGCCGGGAACGGTGGTTTAATTCTTGGATTACCTCTTTTACCTTCAAGGCTTTCGATCAATGCTGTTTCTTCGCCACAGATATATGCACCCGCACCACGATGAACATACATTTCACAATCAAACCCAGAACCTTGTATATTTTTTCCTAACCAACCATTTTGTCTGGCTTCTGCAATCGCATTTTCTAAAATTTCAGCTACCCATGCATATTCACCACGGATATAAATATAACTCGCATTACTACCTAACGCGAACGAAGAGACGATCATTCCTTCGATCAATAAATGCGGAATGAATTCCATTAAATACCTATCCTTAAAAGTTCCCGGCTCACTTTCATCTGCATTACAAACTAAGTGACGCGGAATACCTTCGGGCTTAGCGATAAAGCTCCATTTCATTCCCGTAGGAAAACCCGCACCACCACGACCGCGCAGTCCGCTTTTCTTTACTTCTTCTACAATATCTGCAGGAGCCATTTTCAGGGCTTTCTCTACACTACGGTAACCACCTTCACGACGGTATACTTCGTAGGTACGAATACCTTCAACATGTGCTTTTTCTAGTAATAATTTTCTTCCCATTTATTAAAATGTAATCTTTCTGATTTAATTAGCTTTCGCTCTGCACTCTTCAATGATCGTATCTACTTTTTCTTTGGTAAGATGTTCACGATAATTTTTACCCAGCTGCATCATTGGTGCATAGCCGCAAGCGCCTAAACATTCAACGGTCTTTAAAGTAAACATACCATCGGCAGTTGTTTCACCAACTTTGATGTTTAGTTTTTGTTTGATATAATCAATAATATTATCACTGCCATTTAACATGCAAGGGCCGGTCTGACAAACTTCAAACATGAATTTGCCAACAGGTTTTAAATTGTACATGCTGTAAAAGCTCGCTACTTCATACACTTCAATTGGTTCGATCTGTAATAAGCTCGCTACATAATCCATCACCGGCGTATCTAACCAGCCACCAAATTCATCTTGTGCCAAATGTAGTACAGGTAACAAAGCGCTCTTTTGCCTTCCTTGCGGATAATGCGAAATGAGTTCTGCAACCTTAGCTAATTTTTCCTGCGAAAATGTAATCATAACAATTTTTATTATTTGGAGATGTGATGATTTGGAAATTTGATGATTGAAAACATTATCACATTTTCAAATTTCCAAATCATCACATCAAAAAATTAAGCATCCAATTCTCCGGCGATCAAATTCAAGCTACTCATTGTAATGATCGCATCGCTCAACATACTTCCTTTTGTCATTTCAGGATACGCCTGGTAATAAATAAAACATGGCCTGCGGAAATGCAATCGGTATGGTGTTCTGCCGCCATCACTGATCAAATAAAAACCTAATTCACCGTTAGCGCCTTCAACAGAACTGTATACTTCACCTGCAGGAATTTCCGTTTCGCCCATTATTATTTTAAAGTGATAGATCAATGCCTCCATTTTAGTGTACACATCTTTCTTCTCCGGTAAATAATAAGCAGGAACATCTGCATGGAATATATCTGCGTCCGTACCTTTAAACTCCTGTACTTTTTTGTATGCCTGGTTGATGATGCTTAAGCTCTGCCACATTTCTTCTCCACGTACTAAGAAACGATCGTAACAATCACCCGTTGTTCCTACCGGAACAGTGAAATCAAAATCCTGGTAACTGCTGTACGGAGTATGCACACGTACATCATAATCAACACCTGCTGCTCTTAAATTCGGACCTGTAAAACCATAGTTCAATGCGCGTTCAGCACTTATCGGGCCGCAGCCAATTGTACGCCCCATAAAAATACGGTTACGCAAAAACAGGTTCTCGAATTCTTTTAACTGAACAGGATATTCTTTTAAGAATTTTTCTAATTTTTCAAATGCAGTGTTGGTAAAGTTTCTTTCGAAGCCACCGATACGGCCGATATTAGTTGTTAAACGTGAACCGCAAACTTCTTCATAGATCTCGTAGATCAATTCACGGTATTGCATTAAATATAAAAATCCGGAGAAAGCGCCGCTATCCACACCCACAATAGAATTACAGATCAGGTGATCGCTAATTCTTGCCAGCTCCATTATAATAATACGTAAGTAATCAACTCTTTTTGGCGTTTGAACACCGAGTAATTTTTCGCAGGTTAAATGCCATCCCATATTATTAATCGGAGATGAACAATAATTTAACCTGTCTGTTAAAGGAGTAATTTGATATAAGGGCCTTCTTTCCGCAATCTTTTCAAATGCTCTGTGAATATATCCTACTGTTGAAGTAGCTTTCTGAATACGCTCACCATCCATTTCCAGAATATTCTGAAACACACCATGCGTAGCAGGATGCGTTGGACCAAGGTTTAGTGTAGTAGTTAGTTTTTCTAAAGAACCTTCTGGTAATACTATGTGTTCAGTTGACTGCATTGCTTATTTTTTTGTTACCAACTTTTGTTCGTTATTCATCATCGTCCCCGAAAGCTTTCGGGGCTCACAGCGTTTATACATTGCTCATCTTATCTTCCAAACATCGCATCATCTTTATCAACTCTTGTCTGCTCTTCCATCGGAAATTCTTTTCTCATCGGGAAATAATCCATCTCATCGACATTCAAAACTCTTATTAAGTTAGGATGGCCTAAAAAGTTCACACCAAAAAAATCATATGTCTCTCTTTCCATCCAGTTTGCTGATTGGTATAAAGCTGTTGCGCTAAATACATCGGGCTTTGTAATATCTGCAAAAACTTTAAAACGAATGCGGACATTATCAACCAAATTATGCAAATGATATACAACAGCTAATTCCTCTCCTTTTTTTGCAGGATAATGAACAGCTTGCAGATCTGTTAAAAATTGAAAACGTAATTCAGCATCATCAAATAAAAATTGTAACACTTTTAAATTCTGATCTTTCGGCGCGGTAAATGTCAGCATGCCATAAGGCTCAACCCAATCCGTTAGCTGATCGCCAAATTTTTCTACCAGCCTTGTTTTAATTAATTCGTTCGTAAGTGCCATATTATAAATCAAAAATCAAAAGTAAAAACCTAAAAGTTATTGAATTCCATATTCAGCCAACATGTCTTTGTACTTTTCACCTGTTCTTCTTCTCAAACTTTCGTTCCCTACCAGTTCCTGAATTTTCATAAAGCCATCCAAAATAGCTTCCGGTCTTGGCGGACAACCGGGCACATATACATCTACCGGGATGATCTGATCAATTCCCTGTAAAACAGAATAGGAATCAAATATACCACCGCTACAAGCACAGGCGCCTACTGATAAAACCCAGCGTGGCTCTGCCATTTGTAAATAAACTTGTTTTAAAACCGGACCCATTTTTTTAGAGATAGTACCCATCACCATTAAAAGGTCGCACTGGCGCGGAGAGAAGCTCATACGCTCTGCACCAAACCTTGCTATATCATAATGACTGGCTGCAGTAGCCATAAACTCAATACCGCAACAAGATGTTGCGAATGGTAGTGGCCAGATGGAATTTTTTCTTGCCAATCCAACTACTTTTTCAAGCGAGGTTGCCATAAAGCCATCACCCATGAAGCTCGCAGGAGCTTCTACCATCTTAACCTTATTATTAAATCGTACCGGACGTGACATACATATTGGTTATGTAATAATTAATATTGAATATTGTTGAAACCTACATTCACTTTATATCTATTTAATATTCAATAAAAAATATTAAATATTAAATCCCTAATCTTCCCAATCCAAAGCGCCTTTCTTAATGATATAGATAAAGCCTGCAATGAATAAACCTACGAACATAACAACTGCGGAAAAACCATGCCAGCCTAATCCGCGAAAGTTTACGGCATAAGGATAAAAGAAAATAACTTCTACATCAAACAACACAAATAAAATGGCTACCAAAAAATATTTGATCGCCATCGGCTGACGTGCATTACCTTTTATTTCAATACCACTTTCAAAATTTTGTAGCTTGTCAGCTGAATTTCTTTTTGGACCAAAATAGTGTGTTGCGCCCATCATTGTTCCAATAAAACCAATGGCAAAAATCAATTGAATACCAATTGGTAAATAATTTGCAGCGCTGTTAATGTTAGAGATTTGAAGCAGGAAAAGACCCATAATTACTTTTATTCAGGATTTATGACAAAAATACGACAAAGGGAGCAAAAAAAAATCTCTCTTTAAAAAGAAAAAATCCTCATTCGGGACAAGCGAATGAGGGTATGATCATATTATCTTTTTGCTATATTCTTACTGTGTATTTCCGGTTGCAGGAGGTGCTTTTTTAGTAGCTACAGGTTTCAAATTCAGCTTACTGATCACTTCTTTATTTGATAAAGCCTGAGCATCAGTAGGATCTAAAGCCAATATTTTATCGCAGTAATCCAGCGCTGTCTGTTTATCACGTTTTACATTAACATAATAAGGAACAAAATATTTGTAACTGCCGATCAGCTGTTGTTTATATTTTGCCGTATCAGCCATACCAACATCTATTGCTTTTTGGAAAGACGGATTGGCTAAGCCTTTTTGCATCGTTGAATCAATTCCCCAGTAAGATTTACCCATCATATAAAAACCAAAAGCATCATCAGGAAATTTTTGGGTGTAGATAGTAAATACGCCAATCGCTTCTTTATAAGCGCCATCTCTAAAATAACTATAGCCGGCATTATACAGATCTGTTTTAGTAGGATTTGCTTTTACAGCTACTATTTTATTGTAATAATCTCCCGCCTGTTTATATGCTTTGGCATTTTGATAATCAGTAGCGATCGATCTTAAATGCGTTACTTTATCAGACTCCCCTGCATCTAACGCCAATCCTTTATTAATTGCTGCCGATGCCAGGGCTGTATCAGCGGTTCCTAATTTCAATAACACACGTCCGTAAGTAACATAATCAGTTGAGCCAACTTTGCCGGGCATTTGCTTAGCGAAATATGTTTCGAAAGAAGATTTTGCATCCAATGAATCTCCTAACCTGAAATAGGCGTAAGCTTTTAAACCATATAAAGAAGGCGTTGGTGTTGCGCTTGCGCTGATGCAACTATTTGATTGAGTGACCGCATCATTAAATAAGCCTTGTGCATATTTCATTGAAGCCCTGTAATAACAAGCATTGGGTTCGTCATCACCTTTTAAAGTTAGATATTGCTCCAGGTATTGTCCTGATTTTGTAACATCAGTAGTATAAAAATAATCATACAAAGTATAGTATACGGGCGCGTAATTAGGGTCTTCTGCAATGGCATCATTATAATACTTCATAAACACATCCTGTTGCGTATAGCCTTGTGTCTGGTATATTTTACCAATTTTTAAAGAAGCCCTGGCATAATTATGTTGCACTGATAATGCAGTCTGATAAGCAGTTTGCGCTCCGCCGCCATTGCCCATTTTTTTGTTGGCATCTCCCAGGTTACAATATATATCAGGGTTTTTTGCGCCATCTTTCAACGCAATTGCCATGTTTAATTTATCTATGGCGTATGAAGCATCTCCATTTTTAGCTTGAACATTTGCAAGGCCGATTGCATTTAATACTGCTGCATTTTTGCTGTTGCTTAAACTGATAGCTGTTTCGAAACGGCTGCGTGCATCAGTTGCTTGCCCTTGTAATAATTCTATATGCCCGATCCCCGCGATCAATAATGCGCTGTTAGAATTTGCCATTAATGTTTTTTGATACAATGCCTGAGCAGAAACCGTATCAGCCAATTGAATTTCGGTTTGGCCCAGCCAATAAGCTATGTCTACATCATTTGGATTGGCAGCTATCAATTTATCAAAAACATTTTTAGCGCTTATATACTTTTCATAATAGAAAAATTTCTTTCCATCATCAATGCTTTGTGCCTTAACAATTGTAGCAATAAACAATATGCTACATAAAAATAAAGCCGGTTTGATCTTAGTCATTTTTTTTGATTTATACTTATGCAATGTTATTATTTTTTACAACAGCTTTTGCAAAAGCAAATTTAATTGCTGTCTAATTTTTCGTTAATCTTAACAGTTCTGATCTGAAACCCAATTTTAGAAGGCTCTAAATATGCCCGCCTAAAGATCAATTGGCCACGTTCAAACTGTAAAAAATCTATAAAGTTCCAGCCTAATCCGCTGTAATTTTCTTTCAGGATATAATACAAACCGCGTACCAGTGGATAGCGCCTCGTTTCTATGCCCGATTGAGAAGGTTTTACATAAGGTGAATCTTCGCACTCATCACATCTTACATAAGCCATCTTTACTTTTTTTAGCATATTGACCTGGGCGCTATCTTCAGGGTTACCTATCCAGCTTATTCCCACCATACCGATCGCATTTGGATCATTGGCCACATAATCTAAAACACCCTGACTATTTTTTGCGGCTCTTACAACACTGGTATCAAAAGGTTGGCCCTTTAAAATACTATCAATGGCAAACCTAACGGTGCTGGTTGCACTAAGTCCGTCGAAAATAACCGATCGTTTTTTACCCGCTTGTCCTGCTAATATTTTTTTCAGCTGATCAAATGTAAAAACGGTATCAGTGCTTTTACTATTTACAATGACCGCGATCGCATCTGTTGCTATCTTATCCCAATGCGGGATGAACCCTATTGAATTATCAAAAAATTTACTTTCTTCGTCGGTAAGCCCTCTTGTTACGATCACCATCCTTGTGGCAGAATCATTTAAAATATCTTTTAAACATTCAGCCTCGGGTTTATAATGAACAATAATTTTTGCATCAGGATAAGAATCTTCGAAAGCTGCCACTTCTTCATCTATCACAGGCTTGAATGATTCATCTACACTGATATTGATGGTGCCGCTCCTGATCGTATCTGTTTGTTTGTTTTGTGTATGATCGCAACTACTTATTATTACCACCAAAGCAAATAAAAAGATCTTCCAAAAATTAGTCATGCTACACATTTTTATTATAGCCCCTGTAAATTCTGAATGCACCATATATCCAACAGATCACGCCAAAAAGTTTTATCATCAATGGATCGTACAAAGCAACAAACTGTGCCGTATATTTTATCGGAAAGATGATCAAACATCCTGCGATCACCATCACGCTCCCCATTATATAATTGCTGATACTGCGGATAAGGATCGAATTCTTCTCCCTTTTTGTCAGCCGTTCATTCTCAAATTCTTCCTGATCCATGCCTTGTTTATATATGAGTTGCCAAATTACTGAAATTATTATGGATTGGCATTTTCCGAAACAAACTTTACAGGAATAATATGATAAACGGATACGTTTTGGCCTTTTGATTTTCCCGGTATCCAATAGGGCATTTTCTTTAAAACCCTGATCACTTCATTATTAAAATCATCTCCACCATCTTTTATTATTGTAAAGCCTTTCAATTTTCCATCAAAGCCTACTACAAATTCTACCTGAACACTTATGCTGGCATCATCAGGCATATCAGGAGGCGTTCTCAGGTTTGCCTCTAAAAACTTTCGCAGAGCCCCATCGCCACCCGGGAAACTCGGATATACATCAGGCGATAAGGTCGGCGTATTTACATCAACTGAATTAGTAGTCGATTTTCCGTCAGCTGTTCCTGTAACTAAGCCTCCGGTTGCTGTAACCAGTGTGCTTGCTGAAACTGCCGTACTTGCAGCAGCAGCTACTACAGCAGTTGCCGGCTCACTTATTTTCTGTAAACTGTCTTTTACAAATGTGATCTTATTGCCAGGGTTTTGTCGTACCACTTTTGGCGTTATCGTAATTGCTTGCTTTGGAGCAGCGGGCTTTGCAGCTGGTTTCACGGGGCAATAAGGTATCAATACCGGTCCATCTGTATACATTATGGCCTCCGCTTTTTTGTTGGTTTTAATAAGCGTTAGGCAACACAACAAAGCTGCTACTGCTAGCATTATAGCCATCGCTTTATACAAGCGGTTTTGATAAGATCTACGCAAGTCATATGCTCCATATGCTTTATTACGGTTTTCGAAAATGATGTCCAATACATCGCTTTTCATAATTAAGTCGCTGTTCATGTTTGGTTGGTTTTGAATGAAAAAGAATTTTTCAAAACCGGCGCCGGTAATTATAAGATGATCTTCTTTTGCAATTCCATAAAAGAATGGATAATTATAGCGTACTAATTAAAATCGTCAATTATCCATTATCCTGTTATCCATTAAAATTGTATTTATATTTGCCATCATGAAAATCTTAATGGTTTGTCTGGGGAATATTTGCAGAAGCCCTTTGGCAGAAGGAATTTTAGAGAAAAAGATACAGGAGGCAGGTTTAGACTGGATAGTGGATAGCGCCGGAACAAATGGGTATCATGTGGGCGAATCACCACATAAATTATCGCAAAAAGTAGCTTTGGAACATGGCATCGATATCAGCCACCAGGTGACCAGAAAATTTGTAAAAGAAGATTTTGACAGGTTTGATAAGATCTATTCGATGGCAGAAGATGTTACGGATGAGATAAAAATGATCAGCGGACAAAAGTACAATGCTGCAAAAGTTGATCTATTATTGAATGAATCATATCCTGGACAAAACAGGGATGTTCCAGATCCATGGTCGAGACCAGAATCAGTTTATCACGAAGTATATAAATTAATTGATGAAGCTTGTGATGCTATCATTGCAAAAGCTGTTTAATTGTTTTGGAATTTGTTTTATTGTTTTTTGGAATTTAAAATTTTTAATTTTTAGTAATGGCAAAACCAAGCATACCACAGGGCACAAGAGATTTTTCCGCAGAAGTGGTGCGTAAACGCAATTATATTTTATCTACTATAAAAAATGTTTTTGAATTATACGGCTTTCAACCGCTGGAAACACCAGCGATGGAAAACCTGAATACCTTGATGGGGAAATATGGTGAAGAAGGCGACCGCTTAATTTTCAAGATCATCAACAACGGCATCAACGATCCTAAAAATATCGATAAAGCAAAAGCAGGTTTTGAAAAAATATTGGAAGGAAAAAGCAGCACGGACCTAACAGAACGCGCATTAAAATACGACCTGACCATTCCATTTGCAAGGTATGTTGCCATGAACCATACACAACTAACGTTCCCGTTCAAACGCTACCAGATACAACCTGTATGGCGGGCAGACAGGCCCCAAAAAGGCCGCTACCGTGAGTTTACGCAGTGTGATGCGGATGTTGTTGGCAGTACTTCTTTGTTGAACGAAGTGGAGCTGGCGAATATTTATCATGAAGTATTTACTCAATTAAGAATTACAAATTATGAATTAAGAATTAATAGTCGCAAGATCCTTACCGCTTTATCAGAACTGTGTGGAGGTGCGGATAAATTAATTGATATCACTATCGCGATTGATAAACTGGATAAGATCGGCATAGAAAAAGTAAAAGAAGAATTGCAACAAAGAAATTTAAATGCTGATCAGATTTCGATCATTGAAAAATATTTGACTATCAATGGAACCAATGAAGAAAAATTAGCAAAAGCAAAATTGTTATTTGGCAATATTGAAATTGGCGCAAAAGGAATTACAGAGTTGGAATTTGTTTTTCAACAAACAAAAAATATCAAACTGGAGATCGATTTTACTTTAGCACGCGGATTAAATTATTACACCGGAATTATTTTCGAAGCAAAAGCGCCAGCTGAAGTTCAGATCGGCAGCATCGGTGGTGGTGGCCGATATGATGACCTCACCAATTTGTTTGATGTTCCCGGCATACCCGGTGTTGGTATTAGCTTTGGTGTGGATAGAATGTATGACGTAATGGAAGATCTGAAGCTTTTTCCTGAAAATTTACATGTAAGTACAAAGGCGTTATTTTTTAATATGGGAGAAGCTGAAAGTCTTTTTGCTTTTGGCGTTATGCAACAATTACGCAGCAAAGGTATTGCCTGCGAATTGTACCATGAGTTTACCAAAATAGGCAAGCAGTTCACTTATGCAGAAAAAAAGAATATCCCCTTTGTGGTCATCATTGGCAGCAAAGAAATGGAAGAAAACAATTGCGTAATTAAAAACCTGGCAACGGGTATACAAAATACCATTGCAATAGATAAATTGCAAGTGGCAATAGCTACTAGTTAACAAACGTTTTATTATAAGAAATAAAGGATCCTGGGTATGAATATTGACAAAATCATTCGCGACGTTTCTCTTTTTTTTATGCTGCTTATCCCTATTGCGTTATTCACCCAATACCTTCTTTATCCGCAGGAAACAAGATGTATCTTAATTAATTTCTCCAGTTTAAAAAAAGATGGAAGAGTATATTATGACACTACTGCATCCCCGCAAACGATTGATTCATTGAAAACAATTATAGACTCCGCCTCAACCCGTGTTACAAATTTCTGGGGCGAAAAAAAATCTGACCCTAAATTTATTTATTGTACCACTGCCGATGAGTATAAAAAATACGGAGATGATAATGCCAGTCCGGCCACCACACATTATAAATTAGGTAATTATATCGTGATCAGCCATGATGGTCTCAGCATAAATATTATAGCGCATGAAATGTCTCATGCTGAATTAAAACAACGCATCGGATTTTATAATGAAACCTGTAAAATACCTACCTGGTTTGATGAAGGAATGGCCATGCAAAATGATTACCGTAGTTGTTATTCGGAAGATAGCTTTAGAGTGGCTTCCAACAATTATAAAAAGATGGCCGATTGTAATAAATTATTAACGGGCAAGGAATTCTGGAGTGGCTCTACACAACAGGTCGCGCTTAATTATATGACGGCCAAACATGAGGTAAAACGCTGGTACACAAAACCAAAAGCCGATAGCCTGATAAGTGCCTTAAATTCCGGCAGATCTTTTAAAGAAGCTTACGGTCAATAAGTTATGTGCCGGCCTTTTCTTTCCAATTGAACCAATATGCTGTTTCCTCGTACATTAACAGTAACTTTGTGCCTGGAAGTATTCTATTTAGGCGATAAATAGTCGCTTTTCTCACTCATTAGACAAAAAAATAAAGAAAGTTTATGTACACCCATATTTGGAATAAATACCTGCCCGTGATCAGGATCCTGTTAAAAAAATCAGCAACAGGTAACCAAACGCTTGATCTTAACCGTATCGATTTTGAAAGAGCAGGTAGCGGACGTAAAGCAGGATATAAATTCAACATTGAATTTGAAGATGGGAAAGTCGCAAATGTTATTAGCGGTTCTGACCTGGCAAGCCATTTATCAATTGTAATGCTGGAAGATGCCAGCACAAAAAAAATATTAAAAGAAAGTAATTACAGCGTAAGCTTAAATACAAGGTTTCAATTATTAATAAAAAATACTTCCCCTGCACCGAAAGCTGAAACACCTGCAACAGAAACTTCGGAAGAGTAAACAATTTTAATCAGCTATACATTTTGACATTTAAAGATTTTGGGTTTGATGAGCGTTTAATAGAAGGTATAGAATCTTCAGGTTATAACACGGCTACTCCTGTTCAGGAACAAGTGATCCCATTGGTATTGCAAGGCAAAGATGTGATCGCATCTGCACAAACAGGCACCGGTAAAACGGCTGCATTTCTTCTTCCACTAATTAATAAAATAATCACCGGCCCTTCTAATCATGGAAGCAGCATTACTGCTTTAGTGATCGTGCCAACACGCGAATTGGCTGTACAGATCGCGCAACACATGGAAGGCCTCTCCTATTTTACTTCGGTAAGTTCTATTGCTGTTTATGGCGGTGGCGATGGCAATGCATTTGTTCAGGAAAAGAAAGCATTAAGCATGGGCGCCGATGTAGTGATTTGCACACCGGGTAAAATGATCGCGCATTTAAATATGGGCTATGTAAAATTCGACGGACTTAAATATTTAGTATTGGATGAAGCCGATCGTATGTTGGATATGGGTTTTTATGATGACCTGATGCGCATCATCAATAGCCTGCCGGCAAAAAGACAAAACCTTTTATTCTCGGCAACCATGCCACAAAAAATAAGAGAGCTGGCAAGAAAAATTTTGCACGAACCTGCAGAAATAAATATCTCTATCAGCAAGCCAAATGAAAAAATTGTTCAGTTGGCTTACGTTGTATACGAACCACAAAAAATTCCTTTAGTAAAATACATCCTGCACCAAAAAACATTTAAATCTGTATTGATATTTTGCAGCAGTAAAATGAGTGTAAAACAATTGAATCGTGATTTGAAGAAAACAGGTTTACCAATCGATGAAATTCATAGTGACCTTGAACAGGATGTAAGGGAAGATACTTTAATGAAATTCAAAAGCGGCCGTTTACAAATTTTAGTGGCTACAGATATTTTAAGCCGTGGTATTGATATTGATAATATTGACCTTGTAATAAATTACGATGTGCCGCATGATGGTGAAGATTATGTGCACCGTATCGGCCGTACCGCGCGTGCCGCCGCAGAAGGAACTGCCATCACTTTCGTAAGTGAAAAAGAACAACGCAAATTTGCCAGTATAGAAAAATTGATCGGTAAACCTGTTCCTAAAGCGGTTGTACCCGAAGAGTTTGGCGAAGTACCTGAATATGCTCCTACAGCTTTCAGGCCAAAAGACGGTGCGGGCAGAAGCCAGAAAAGGCCGGGTGGTTACAATCAAAACACATCAAGAAGACCTCATTAATACAATTTCACGCAAAGTCGCGTAAGAAAGCAAAGTCGCAAAGCGACTATCTTATTTTACTTAATTCTCTTTGCGCCTTTGCGTGAAAACCTTCCCTACAAATGAAATATATTTGTAAAAACAATATCCTATTTCATCCACCGCCAACATATTATCCAGTCCGATAGAATATTTAAAAGGCGTTGGCCCTTTAAAAGCTGAGCTGATAAAAAAAGAGCTCAACATATTTACATTTAAAGATCTGTTAGAGTTCTATCCTTTCCGTCATGTTGATAGAACGAAGGTGGATAAAATTTCTTCCCTTACACAACAAACAGAGTACGCACAGATTGCAGGAAAATTAATTCAGTTCGATATTGTTGGAGATAAAAGAAGCAAGCGTTTAGTTGCTTATTTAGAAGATGATACCGGCGAAATAGAACTCACCTGGTTCCAGGGAATTAACTGGATAGAAAAAACTTTACATATCGGTCAGCAATACCTGGTGTTTGGCAAAGTAGGTTTCTTTAATCGGAACGTACAAATGATGCACCCCGAAATGGAAATCTTTACTCCCGAAAAAGCGGGAGGCAAAAAATTTTTAGAGCCCGTTTATCCATCTACAGAAAAACTAAAAACACGCGGCCTAAATGGAAGAGCGATCGGAAAGCTAACACATGCTTTATTACAATTAATTACGCCAAAAGATCTTCCCGAAAATTTACCGGAATCGATCGTAAAACAATATCGTTTTGTTTCAAGATTTGATGCTTTTTGCAATATCCATTTTCCTGCATCGGATGAATTATATACACATGCCCTGCGCCGTTTAAAATTTGAAGAACTGTTTTTTGCACAAATACGCCTGGGCATTATTCGGGGTGAGCGGCACCGTTTCAGTAAGGGTTGGGTATTTGATAAAGTAGGCGACCTGTTCAACAATTTCTACACTAATTACCTGCCATTCGAATTGACCGGAGCCCAAAAAAGAGTACTGAAAGAAATAAGAAAAGACACGGGCAGCGGCAAACAAATGAACCGTCTCTTACAGGGAGATGTGGGCAGCGGTAAAACTATTGTAGCACTTTTGAGTATGCTGATAGCGGCGGATAATGGTTTTCAGAGCTGCATGATGGCGCCTACGGAAATATTAGCACAACAACATTTTAACAGCATTACCGCATTGGTAAAAGATATGCCGGTTGTTGTAAAAATACTGACCGGCTCATCAAAGGTTAAACATCGAAGAGAGGTTTTAAAAAGCTGTGAAGACGGAACACTCAATATCCTGATCGGCACACATGCCGTGATAGAAGATAAAGTGATCTTTAAAAATTTGGGATTTGCGGTGGTAGATGAGCAACACAAATTCGGCGTAGCACAAAGGGCACAGCTCTGGAAAAAAAATACAATGCCACCGCATGTATTGGTGATGACAGCAACACCTATTCCAAGAACACTGGCGCTAACCGCTTATGGTGATCTTGATTATAGCGTAATGGATGAGCTGCCACCGGGCAGGCAACCGATAGCCACTGTGCACCGTTATGAACAGGCAAGGCCGCAGGTAATGGATTTTATCAAAGAAGAAATAGGTAAAGGCAGACAAGCATATATCATTTATCCATTGATCGAAGAATCTTCTAAAATGGATTATGAAAACCTGATGAAAGGATACGAAGAAGTGAAATCGTTTTTTCCTGAACCAAAATATTGGATCAGCATGGTGCATGGCAGGCAACCGGCAGAACAAAAAGATACTAATATGCAACGTTTTGTAAATGGCGACACAAATATAATGGTAGGCACAACAGTTATTGAAGTAGGTGTAAACGTGCCCAATGCCTCAGTAATGGTGATCGAAAGTGCCGAAAAATTTGGTTTATCGCAATTACATCAATTAAGGGGAAGGGTTGGTCGTGGTAGTGAGAAAAGTTTTTGTATCTTACTGACTGGCAGCAAAGTATCTGCTGATGCAAAAGAACGTTTAAAGATATTATGCGCCACTAATGATGGGTTTAAAGTGGCCGAGAAAGATCTTGAAATTCGCGGGCCGGGAGATATTGGCGGAACTAGGCAAAGCGGATTATTAGACTTTAAACTGGCGAACATAGTACAAGATAAAATAATATTGGAAGCTGCTAAAAAAGCAGCGGAAGCTATTTTAGAAGAAGATCCGGACCTAAGCGCTGAGAAAAACTTATCGCTGAAGACATATCTGCAGCTACAAAAAGGCAAAACAGTCTGGAGTAAGATCTCCTGATTCTTAACCAAATGTTACCGTTGGAATATTAGGGTAATATTAGCATTTGGATCAAGAACTTCGCAAAAAATTATAAGGTACGATGCTACAAAGAATGGCTACTTATTTTTTATTGATTTTTGCAGCATCGTTTGTTGCGCAATCTTCCTATGCCCAGTTACAATTTGTAGAAAACAAAGGGCAATGGGATAAAGCGATCGTTTTAAAAGCTGATATTTCTACCGGCGCATTTTTTTTACAGAAAAACGGATTTTCAGTTTTACTAAACTCGCCGGCAGACCTCTTAAAGTTGGAAGAAACAGTACATGGTGACCATACACCAAAGCCTGCGCCGGATACGAGCAAAAGTAGTGTAGGTTTTGTTGTCGCTAACTCTTCTTCAGCTACAACTACTTCAACAACAAGTACAACTTCATCTCAGCCTGTTACTATTCACTCGCATTTTTATACTGTAGAATTTGTAGGCGCTTCTGATAATGTAGAGATCGTTCCTGAAAAAGGGTTACCCACTTACAACAATTATTTTATTGGAAATGATACTACCAAATGGCAAAGTAATTGTAAAATTTACCAGGCGGTAACCTATAAAAATATTTATCCCAATATCGATGTGCATTATTATACTACGGGTGGCACTTTGAAATATGATATCATAATAAGGCCAGGCGGCAACCCTAATGATATTGTGATGAAATACGCTGGCGTAGGTGATGTACAGGTTAAAAACAAAGAGCTGATCATTACAACTTCTGTCGGTGAAACAAAAGAACTCTATCCTTATACCTATCAATTGCAAGGCGATAACCGCGTTACACTCGATTGTAAATACCAGGTAAGAGACAGCACCGTAAGATTTAAAATAAAAGAACATGCAGATGGCTCTACTATTGTCATTGATCCAACATTAATATTCTCTTCGTTTACAGGCAGCACCGCTGATAACTGGGGTTATACCGCAACCCCGGGGCCAGACGGAAGCTTTTATGCAGGAGGGATCGTTTTTAATAACGGAGGATCTTTCCCTACATCGCCCGGATCATTTCAGCAAACCTTTAATGGCGGTGTTGTTGATGATGAGATAGGATATGGATATGATATAAGCATCATTAAATTTTCTGCCAACGGCGATAAAAGGCTCTATGGTACTTACCTTGGAGGAGAAGGCAATGAACAGCCACACAGTATGATCTGCGATGCACAGGGCAATTTAATAATCACGGGCCGCAGCTGCTCTCCTGATTATCCAATAAAACCTTCAACAAATTCGGTATACGAAAGTACCAATCACAATACCAGCGATTACGATATCATTGTTACAAAATTCAATAGCACGGGCACGGGTATAATTGGTTCTATAAAAATAGGGGGAACCAAAGATGACGGTGTAAATATCAGGGGCAAATATGTACCTCCTCCTTCGGGTACACCTGATGGAGCAGGGAGCATCCGCAGAAATTATGGCGATGACGCAAGAGGTGAGGTAATACTAGATGCCGGCAACAATATTATTGTAGCATCCTGCACACAATCAAACAATTTTCCCGTTATAAATACCGGTATACAAACTTCTTTTGCTGGTACATACCAGGATGGTGTTGTACTTAAATTTGCACCTGACCTTTCCTCCATAACCTTCAGCACCTACTTTGGTGGAACTGGTGATGACGCTTGCTTTGCCGCAGCTATTGATCCGATAACAGGCAATTTATATATAGGCGGTAGTACTACAAGTACCAATTTACCCGGTAATAAAACAGGCGTTACAGGACCTAATTATTTTGGAGGCTTGACCGATGGATATGTAACAGAATTGCAACCTGATGGAAGTGCCATTATTAAAACAACTTATGCGGGCACAAACGGTGATGATATGTTGTATGGTTTAAAATTTGACCGATCCGGTTTCCCTTATATCATGGGTTCAACAACAGGCGATTGGCCCATTATAAATGCAGCTTTCAGTAATCCGGGAAGTAAACAATTTATAGCGAAATTAAAACCTGATCTTTCCAGCTATGTTTACTCTACAATATTCGGTACTAACGCCAATGTCCCTAATATTTCACCCGTTGCATTTTTAGTTGATCGTTGCGAGAATGTTTATATATCGGGATGGGGAGGCTCATTTGATAATGGTGATGGTTATCCGTCGGTCGGAACGTCAGGCATGACCGTTACAGCCAATGCTATTCAAAAAACTACTGATGGAAACGATTTTTATTTTTTCGTGTTGGAAAAAAATGCCAATAGCCAATTGTTTGGTAGCTTCTTCGGACAAGACGGAGGCTTTGCCGATCATGTTGATGGTGGAACAAGCCGCTTTGATGATAACGGAATTATTTACCAGGCGGTATGTGCTAACTGCTATGGAAAGAATGCAGTATTTCCCGTAACTCCCGGTGTATGGGCTCCTAAAAACGGCACTGGGACAAATGGTTGTAACGAGGCTGCTGTAAAAATTGCGATGAATTTTGCAGGAATTACCGCGGGGATAAAAACAATTGGCGATGGAATAAGTGACGATTCAATTGGCTGCTTGCCATTTACAGTTGAATTAATAGATACAGGTTCTGTAGCAAAAAAATACATGTGGAATTATGGTGATGGATCTGCCAAAGACACAACAACAAGTGTTCTTTCATCACATGTATTTAATACAGTAGGCGTGTTTACAGTGATGTTAATCGCAGAAGACAGTATTAAATGTAACATAAGGGATACTGCCTACAAAACAATCAGGGTTAGTACAAACAGTGCTACCGCAAATTTTACCTACGCAAAAACCGGTGTATGTTCTGCTGACCTGAATTATGTTTTTACAAATCTTTCAACGGATGTGACCGGCACTTTTTCTCCTAAATCTTTTGTATGGAATTATGGCGATGGCTCTCCTAATGATACACTTAGCTTAACAGATACCAAGAACCATACATTTGCTTCAGCAGGTTCGTACGTTGTAACATTGTGCGTGATTGACTCGCTTGTCTGCAATGAACCTGCCTGTACTAACCAGGTGATACGGATCGCATCCAATGTAAAAGCACAAATAGCTACTCCTGCAAAAGGCTGTGCCGCTTATACAGCGATATTTAATAATACAAGTTTAGGCGGAACAAGCTTCGCCTGGAATTTTGATGATCCTGCAAGCGGTGCGCTAAATACTTCTACAGATATCAGCCCTACACATATTTATAATAAACCGGGAACGTATATCATTAAGCTTATCGCTACTGATAACAATACTTGTAACAAAATAGACAGTACAACATTTATTGTTGTTGTTTCACCAAAACCAGTAGCGCAATTTTCATGGTCGCCCAATCCTCCGGTAAACAATACACCTACACAGTTTACCAACACTTCTACCGGAGCCACAAAATACTTTTGGGATTTTGATGAGAACAGTAATACGTCAACAGAATTTCAACCTTCTTACCAATTTAATTTATCAACCACTTTTCATGTTTGCCTCCAGGCGATCAATGATGAAGGATGTATAGATACAGCTTGTCAGGATATTAGCGCCATCATAACTCCTTTACTGGATGTGCCCAATGCTTTTACGCCTAGCAAACCCGGAAATAACAGCGTTATAAAAGTAGAAGGCTTTGGTATTGGTATCATGGATTGGAAAATATACAACCGGTGGGGACAACTGGTTTTTGAAAGTACCAACAAAGAAAATGGCTGGGATGGTACATTCAAAGGCGTTTTGCAACCGATGGATGTGTATACCTACACGCTGCAAGTACAATATACCGACAACAAATTATATACAAAAACAGGAGATATCACTTTGATAAGATAAGATCGAATATTTAATAAGTAATATTTAATATTGATTGATGGACTAAAGGAAGATAATAATGAAAAGAAGAAAATATTACATATTAGATCATCCATATTACATTTGAAAAGAATACTGTCCATATTAATATTTACTATTTCATTTGCTTTCTCCCTGAAGGCGCAGGACCTTCATTTTTCTCAATTTTTTAATGCACCACTGACCATCAATCCTGCTAATACCGGTTTTATACCTGATGCAGATTATCGCGTTGGTGTACATTACCGCAACCAATGGTCTTCTATATTAACTGCTCCATATAAAACAGTGAGCGCTTTTGCCGATGCACAGGTTTTAAGAAATAAGATCGAAAATGGCTGGCTTGGTTTGGGTGGCTATATATTAAGCGATGTTGCAGGCACGGGCACATTAAGATCTACACAAGTATATGGTTCAGTTGCCTATCACCAAATGTTAGGCAGAGGAAGTTTATTATCTGCAGGCTTTAATTTGGGTTGGGTAAACAAACAGATCGATGCCAGTAAATTAACTTTTCCGGATCAGTTCAACGGTACTTTTTTCGACAACACTATTCAAAACAGTGATGACGTTATCACTAAACCCAATGTCAGTTTTTTTGATATGCAGGCAGGTGTTAACTATGCCTACTTTCCTACTGATGATATATATATTAATGTGGGCTATTCCATCCAACACGTGAACGCTCCTACAGAATCTTTTTTCGGTGATAAAACATCTGATGGCAAATTACCTTTGCGGCAGATAGCTTTTTTTAGCGCCCTTTTAAAACCTAATGCTAAAGTTATCCTTAACCCCAATGCTTATTTTACAACACAGGCAAAATCAACAGAGCTTATGTTTGGCTTAAATGCTAATTACGATCTGGAAGATGGCGGCAATAAGCAATTGATCCTGGGCGCTTATTATCGCTGGGGCGATGCAGCTATTGCTGTTGCAGGAATTGAGATAAACCATATACGCTTTACTTTTAGCTATGATATTACCACATCTGCATTGGCACAGTTTAATGGTTCACAAGGTGCCGAAGAATTTAACTTAATGAAAAAAGGATTTTATAATGATAATAGCTCTCCGAAACAATCTTTATGTCCGGAGTTTTAATTTGAAAAGTTGATATGAAAAGAAGCACCATAATTATTTGCCTGCTGATGATCACGGCGCATACAATGGCACAATTCAACGGCCAATATGCGAGCCATGATAGTTCGGATGGAGATGATACTTACGGATTCAACAGAAAATCTTTATTTGCCGGTGGTACGATTGGCATAGGCGCCAGCAATTATAGTTTCAATGCAGGTGCTACTCCTGAAATTGGTTTCACCGTAAGATCGTGGTTGGATGTGGGCGGCCTGGTAAATATCAATTATTATTCTGAGCGCCCCGATCCTACTTACACGTACAATTACAATACAAGAACAAGAAGCTTTAACTATGGTATTGGAGGATTTTTGCGTGCCTACCCGCTTCCATTTCTTTTTCTGCAGGTAGAGCCACAACTAAATTTTCTTACAACAAGCTATGCGGATTATAGCACTACTCCCACAAATAATTATTCTGTTCAGGCAACAGCTCCGAGTTTATTATTAGGTGGCGGTTATTGCCAAAGGATCACGGGCCGCAGTAATTTTTATTTTGCAGTGATGTTTGATGCGCTGGATAGCAAATATTCACCTTACCGCGATCCTTATACTAACACCATACTGCCGGTATTTCAGGCAGGCTTTGACTTTAACTTACATCCGTCACAATAACACAACGGCCGAATACTTCCCAATTGTAAGTAGCAATGGGGTATATTTTTGCGATCGAAAAAAATATACCCTATTCCACATCTTACATATTAAATAACGTACTTATCTTCAACAAAATTCAATATGTCTCCTATACTATTGCTGTCGTTTGTTTTGGGATATTTTTTGTTATTGTTTGCCGTAGCTGCATATACCAGTCGCAATTCAACAAACGATTCATTTTTTATTGGCAACCGCAATAGCAATTGGATGCTGGTTGCCTTCGGCATGATAGGCACTTCATTGAGCGGTGTAACTTTTGTAAGCGTGCCAGGTGCAGTTGCCAAAGAATCATTCGCATACTTTCAAATTACATTGGGTTATTTTATCGGCTACATCATTATTGCATTTGTTTTGTTACCGCTTTATTACAAATTACAGCTTACATCCATCTATACGTATTTAAATGGCCGGCTGGGGATAGCCTCTTACAAAACAGGCGCCTCATTTTTTATATTATCAAGAACTTTAGGCGGGACTGCCAGATTATACCTGGTAGTAAATATTTTACAGGAAACCATTTTACAAAGCTTCGGTGTTCCTTTCTGGCTCACTACATTGATCATTCTTATAATGATATTATTGTACACTTATAAAGGTGGTGTAAAAACTATTGTTTGGACAGATACTTTGCAAACAACCTGTATGCTGGCGGGTTTGATCATTTGCAGTATTTATATTTTAAGTAACCTTCATTTGGGCATTGGTGAAAGCTTACAGGCTATGAATGATAAAGGCTATTCGACCATTTTATTTTTTAATCCAAACAGCAAATTATTTTTTGTAAAACAAATAGTTGCAGGTGCATTCATCGCCATTACAATGACGGGCATGGACCAGGAAATGATGCAAAAGAATATCTCCGTTAAAACATTAAAAGACTCTCAAAAAAATATTATCACATTAGCGGTGATCATGTTAGTGGTGATCTTATTATTTCTTTTTTTAGGTGGCCTGTTATATTTATTTGCTGCGCAGAATAATGTAACAGCCATCGGAGATAAGATATTTCCTGCAATAGCATTGCAATATATGCCACATTTTATATCCGTTATATTTATCATTGCGTTGATATCGGCATTATTTCCAAGCGCAGATGGTGCTATCACTGCACTTACTTCGTCTTTTTGTATTGATATCCTTGGCATTCAAAGAAGGCCGGATCTAACTGTTGAAAAAAAGAAAAGAATTAGACAAACTACACACCTCACATTCGCTGCGGTGTTTTTAGTAGTAGTATTATTATACAAATGGAGAAATGAAGCAAGCATGATCGGCCTGATATTAAAAGTTGCCGCTTACACCTATGGACCATTGCTTGGTTTATTTACCTTCGGTATTGTATTAAAAAGAAATGTAAATGACAAATTGGTCCCGGCGGTTTGTATTGCGGCGCCTATCATTTGTTTTTTTGTAGATAAATACCAGCAACAATGCTTCGGTGATTTTCAAATCGGATCTGAATTACTGATACTGAATGGCGCGCTTACATTTATTGGTTTATTACTTATCTCAAAAAAGCCGTAACCAGTATGGATACCCTTATCAATATTTTAGCGGAACAATATGCAGAAAATTTTTCTTCGAAAGAAGATGCCATTGCCTATGCTGTTGCGGAAGCTACTTTACAAACACATCCCCATGCTCATTTACAAAGCAGTCATTTACAAGGCAAGTTATTAGAAACGATCAGCTGTTTATTACAACCACTACGCATATTAGAGATAGGTACTTTTACAGGGTTCAGTGCCTTATGTCTTGCTAAAGGCTTACAACAGAACGGCGTATTGCACACGATCGAATTAAGAGAAGAAGATGCGATCATTTCACAAAAGAATTTCGATGGATCTTTGTTAAAAGAAAAGATACACTTACATACCGGTGACGCTCACCAAATTATACCGGGTTTAAATGAGGACTGGGATATTGTTTTTATTGATGCCGATAAAACAGGGTATATTGATTATTACGAGTTAATTTTGCCATTGGTAAAGCAGGGTGGGCTGATCATTGCCGATAATGTTTTATTCCACGGCGAAGTTTTAGAAGATACCATTAAAGGAAAGAACGCAAAAGCCATTCACGCTTTTAACGAACATATAAAAAAAGATAACCGCGTAGAGCAAGTGCTGTTAACAGTAAGAGACGGCTTACTCCTGATCAGGAAACTATAATAAACAAACACATGAAGAAGGTTTTATTAACGATCGTTTTAGCTACTATGTTACAAGCTGCATTTGCTCAGCCAATGACGGCTGAACAATACATAGCCTTGTATAAAGACCTTGCTATCGCAGAGATGCAGCGTTCGGGCGTTCCGGCAGCGATTACTTTAGCGCAGGGATTATTAGAAACAGAAAATGGCAACAGCGTACTGGTAAAATATGCCAATAACCATTTCGGCATTAAATGCAAAGACACCTGGACCGGCGGAAAGTTTAGTCATGATGATGACTTACCCGGCGAATGCTTTCGTGTATATAAAGATGCGGCAGCTTCTTATAAGGACCACAGCGATTTTTTACGCAGCAGGCCAAACTATACTTCTTTATTTAACCTGGATCCAACAAATTATAGGGGCTGGGCATATGGATTAAAAAAAGCAGGTTATGCTACCAATCCAAAATATCCATTGATACTGATCAGTAATATCGAACAATATAATTTGGAACAATATACAGTATATGCAATGACGCATACACCTGCAACAGATAGTGCGGCGGTTGATACCGTAGAAGTAACAAAAATTGTGACTGAAAAAACAAGCAATCCAAACCGCGATACAACTACCACTCAAAAAACTGTAACGACCATTGTAAAAACGGTTCCTGCAAAATCAGCCGTTGCCGATTCTACCAAAAACTCCTGCATTCCCGAAACCACGCTGATAATGCACGAAGTAGGACAAGGCGAAAGCTTATATTCAATCTCTAAAAAATACAATGTTACGCCACAGCAAATACGAGATTGGAACAAGCTCACCGGCGATGACCTGAAAATAGGACAACAATTAATTGTGACACCGTAAACGATCATCGCACTTAAAAAAATTAAAATGATTATACAAGTAAAGGATAAAAGTTTTAAGCCCTATTTAAGTGCAGAAGAAATTACTACACAAATAAAAAAGATAGCTGCGCAGATCAATATTGATTACGCCGGTAAAAGACCCATTTTTATCGCTATTTTAAACGGCGCCTTTATGTTTGCTGCCGATCTCTTTAAAGAAATAACGATCGATGCTGAAATAAGCTTTATTAAACTGGCTTCTTATGTAGGTACAAAATCTACCGGGAATGTACTGACCTCTATCGGGCTCGATGAATCATTGAAAGGCCGCCATGTTATTATTATAGAAGATATTGTTGATACAGGCACTACCCTTTTTAAGTTTTTACCGCAATTGCATGATCAACATCCCGCATCTTTAAAACTGGCTGTCTTATTAAACAAGCCAGATTCATCGATACATCCTATAAACATCGATTACCTTGGGTTCATCGTGCCCAATAAATTTTTACTCGGTTTTGGGTTAGATTATGACGGATTGGGAAGAAATTTACCCGCTATCTACCAGTTGGCAGACTAATATGCTATATTTATCGTTTCTATATTTCGTATTACCACATACTAAAACCCGACTAACTTGAAATCATTATATGCCTACCTGCTCACGCTGGTAATAATCTGCAATACTACAGCTCAATATTATATCCGCGGAGATGTAAAGGATGAGCAAGGCCAGCCGATACATAATGTGAACGTGATACTGCTTTCTAATAAGCAATTATACCTTTCAGGTACTTCGGGAGAATTCGGCATCAATGCAACTTCACTAACCGATACCCTTTCGGTAGATCTTGATGGGTATCAATCACAGATCATTCCTGTTAAAACAACAGATTATCAAAAGATCCTATTAAAGGCGTTGCCTTCTAATAAGAGTGAAACAAAAAAAACATTGCTGTCAGTTTCAACAGATCCTACAGGCCTATCAAAATATACCTGGCATATCGATGATGATTCTCATTTTTCTGTCATTGAAAATACCACAGCAAATACTATTCAATATCCTAACTCAGGATTTTCTCTAAACATAAATAAAGAGACCTACAGCAGCATCCACCATTACATCAACACACAAAGCCCTGTACCACCGGATGCAGTAAGGATCGAAGAACTGTTAAATTATTTCAACCTCAATTACCAGGCGCCTGATACCAATGATGTATTTAAGATCGCATCTCAATTATCAGATTGCCCCTGGGATCCAACGCATCAATTGCTTTACTTAAATATAAATGCCAGGGTAATACAGCTTGATAAGGTACCGCCATGCAATCTTGTTTTTTTAATTGATGCATCTGCAAGCATGGACCTGCCAAACAGGTTGTCGCTTGTAAAAGGCGCCTTTCAATCTTTAGTAAAAAATTTAAGAACAATAGATACCATATCGATCGTAACATATGGAGGTACAGTTAAAGAATGGTTGAAACCAACCTGCGGTGCCGAAAAACAAAAGCTATTACAATCTATAGAACAAATTACGCCTGATGGTGAAACACCCGGCGCCGATGCCATAAAAATGGGTTATAAAGTTGCTATTAAATCTTTTATCAGGAACGGCAACAACAGGATCATCTTGGCGACCGACGGCGATTTTAATGTAGGTGTTACGTCAGAAAAAGCATTGGAAGACCTGATCGTTCAACAAAGTCATACAGGTATTGCATTGAGCTGTTTGGATGTTGGCAGTGGCAATCCTAAAGATTCTATGTTGAGGGTATTGGCAAAAAAAGGTAATGGCAATTATGCGTACCTGGGTAATATTGCGGCCGCAGAAAAAGTATTGATGAATGAAATGGCGCCCAATGTGTATGCCGTGGCAAAAGATGTTTTATTAAATGTTTATTTTAATAGTGGTGTAGTGAGCGCTTATAGATTAATAGGTTTTGATAATAAAAGAGATGCATTTACAGACAGCGCAAGCAATTTAAAAAGCGAAGAAATAGGAAGCGGTAACAGTGTAATGGCCGTGTACGAACTAACACCATCAAATGCCAGAAGATCGCCTGGAGATAGCACCCGCAATACGGTTGCCAATATTTCTTTAACCTACACTCCTGCCGATAATAAGCAACAAACACTAGAATATAATTGTCCGGTTAATTATACATCGTTCAATGCCTTGAATAAGGATCTGCAATTTGCTACAGCTATAGTTTTGTTTGGAATGAAATTACGCAACTCGCAAGCAGTTGCTAATACAGATTGGAAAACGATCGAATCGATCACAAAGTTCTCCTATCAACCAAACAATTATTTGCAAAATGATTTTATGAAATTGGTGAGTGATGCGAAAAAAATATATGGCAAGAAATAATTAATTAAGAATTAATAATTAGGAATTAATAATTCTTTAAAAGCAGTGCAGTTATTAATTGTTCATTAAGTAAAAATGCCGTTCCGTTTAAAACGGAACGGCATTTTTACTTTGGGATTTGTATTTTGTTTTTTGGATATTATTAAGCGAAGCTTAATTAAACATTTCCCTAACCTTATCAAAGAAAGATTTATCTCCTTTTTCCGGTTTAGGTTGAAAGTTTTCGCTTTGTTGCATTTTGTCTAATTGTTGTTTTTCTTCTGCACTTACGTGTTGTGGTGTCCACACATTTACATGTATCAACTGATCACCTTTATCATAAGAATTTACTGAAGGAAAGCCTTTGCCCTTTAAACGGAATATTTTACCGCTCTGTGTTCCTGGTGGAATTTTTATTTTAGCCTTCCCATCGATCGTTGGCACTTCTACGCTTGTTCCAAATACGGCCTGAGGAAAAGAGATGTGCAGGTCAAATGCCACATTTAATCCATCTCTATGTAAATATTCATGTGCTTCTTCTTCAATCAAAACGATCAGGTCTCCGTTAGCGCCGCCTCTTTCGCCCGCATTGCCTTTTCCGTTAACGCTTAATTGCATTCCTTCCTGTACGCCTGCCGGTATATCTAATGTTACTGTTTCTTCGCCGTACACTCTGCCATCGCCTTTACAAGTAGTACACTTGCTTGTTATCGTTGTTCCTTCGCCACTGCAAGTAGGACAGGTTGTAACCGTTTGCATTTGTCCGAGAAAAGTATTTTGCACTTTTCTTACTTGTCCGCTACCGCCGCAAGTAGTACATGTTTGTACACTGTTCTTATCTTTTGCTCCGCTGCCATTACAAGTTGCGCAGGGAATATATTTTTTAACCTTTACTGTTTTAGTAACCCCCTTTGCCATTTCCTCAAAATTGAGTTTTAGCTTGATGCGGATATTACTACCTCTTGTTCCACGGCTATTGCCACCCGGACGGCGGCCACTGCCACCACCAAAAAAACTACCGAACGGACTATCATCACCAAAAATATCTCCAAACTGGCTGAAGATATCATCCGTATTCATGCCGCCACCAAAACCACCACCGCGGCCTGCGCCACTGAATGCAGCGTGACCATAACGATCGTACTGTGCCCTTTTATCTGCATCGCATAATACTTCATAAGTGGAAGCTGCTTCTTTGAATTTTTCTTCTGCAGCCGCATCGCCGGGATTACGATCAGGATGGTGTTGCATCGCAACTTTCCGATACGCTTTCTTTATCTCATCTTGTGAAGCTGATTTTGTTACCCCTAAAACTTCGTAATAATCTCTTTTCATAAATTAGCTAATTTGCTGATATGCTAATGTGCTAATTTCTATAACATGCTGACTGCATATTAGCTAATCAGCGCATCAGTACATTAGCATATTATTTTCCCACCACTACTTTGGCGAAACGTATTATTTTATCATTTAAATAATAGCCTTTTTGTACTTCATCCAACACTTTTCCTTTCAGCTCTTCTGAAGGTGCAGGGATCTCAGTAATGGCTTCATGTTTTTCAACATCAAAATCGGTGTGTACGCTTTCCATAGCTTTTAAGCCTTTTGATTGTAGTACATTCCTCAGCTTATTAAACACCAATTGAATACCTTCTTTTATCTGTGGAAGATCGGTACTTACCTGTATTTGCTTTTCTGCTCTTTCAGAATCATCTACTACATCTAAAAGGTCTTTGATAACCTCTTTTCCGGCAGTTTGTGACAGCTCGTTACGTTCTTTAGCGCTACGGCGCTTAAAATTATCAAACTCCGCAAAAAGGCGTAAATATTTATCTTTTTGCTCTTCTAATTCTTTCTGTAATTTTTCAACAACGCTCTCTGTTCCTGAAGCATTTTCTGCCTCCGGATTCACGTTTATATTCGAGTCATTGATATCTTCCGCCGATTGCATTTTCTGTTCCATATTTAAAAATTGATTGCGAAGGTACAACAGTCAAACATATTGCCAATGCTGACTTTGCAGTCAAATTGACAATTTTAAAATCTTTTATTGCAGCTAATGGCAAATACCTGCCTGAAGATGTCCGGTTAACTGACAAATTTTAGCAATAAAGAACAATAAAAAAGAGGAGGGAGGAGAAGGCTATTTTACTACCTGGAACTTGCCTGATTCTACAATAACACCGTTACCATCGCGCAGCTGATAAATATACATTCCACGATAAAAATCATCCAGCTGTAAAGTAACGACCTGGCTTGCAGCCTTTATCTCGTAAACTTTTTTGCCCATGAAATTGTATATCTCAATCGAAGAACCTTTATCGAAGTCGGCAGATAGGAATTCGAACGCTATAGAAGAGCTAGCGGGGTTTGGATAAAATTTTAAATATTTTGCAGCATCGTCACTAAAACCGGGCGTTTTTATTTGAGCAAAAGAAGTAAAAATTAAACCAAATAATAGAATTAATATTAATGACACACGTTTCACTGTAGCTAAGTTACTACTATCTTTTAATACCGCCAACATTCTATTCGTGTCTTTTTTATACAGAGTTGTGTATAACGGGTACCCGTTTTTGCACCAAAACCTATGTAATTCCTTTCTTTTTCGCATCAGTTAATAAAACTAAGTTATATGATAAACGCTATTCAAATACCAAAACCATGTCATGAAGACTGGAATGCAATGACTATCAATGAACAAGGAAGGCATTGCTTACAATGCTGCAAAAATGTAGTTGATTTTACTGCAAAAGAACCCGAAGAGATCCTGCAATATTTAAAGGAGAATACTACAAAAAGGGTTTGTGGAAGATTCAGGTCGGCTCAGGTGGATACTCCTGTCATTCCCAACGAAGAACTAACCTTCCATATTTTCAATTCCTCTTTATCCTATTTCAAAAAGATAGCAGCATTGATACTGATAACATTTGGGATCGTACTTACGAGCGCTGACAAAACATTTAGCCAAACAACCAAAACGGATAGTACAAAAAAAATTGAACAACCAAACACAGTACCTGTTAGTCCCGTAATGATGGGTGATGTAGAATACCTGCCGGTACATAAACCTGCTACAACCAAAAAGAAAGTAAAGAAGACTAAGTGCCATGCAAAGAAAGCGCCCTCAGATAGTGCAAATATAATGCTTATGGGAATGGTTGAAGCTCCTGATCAAAATCAATAAAGCCAATTAAAAAAGAAAAAGTAAATTTGGGAAATAAAATGATTGCAAAATGTCAAAAATGCAAAAGATCCGTTTAGCTACTTTGTTATTTGTTTTGTTTGCTATCAATGCAAAAGCACAGTACAAGAGTTTTAAAATATCTCCCAATGGAGATACCATCAATATTGTTGATAAGAAAGGATTAAAACAAAGCAGGTGGGTAAACACTGTTGCGCCACTAAGAGGCGAACCGGGTTACGATGAAGAAGGCGAATATAAAGATGATAAAAAAACAGGCACATGGAGATTATATAATACTACCGGCGATCTTGTTGGCGTAGAAAATTATCTCTTTGGCGGAAAGGACGGATTGCAGCAATATTATAGTTACCTCGGAGGTTTAGAAAGAGAAGAAAATTGGAAAGGTTATAACCCTGATGCACCTTATGATACAATACCTGTTTATGGAACGGGTAGTGGAGAGATCACTTCTTTCAAAATTGTAAAAGCTGAACAGTATAGCGTTAAAGACGGTGACTGGAAATTTTATAATACCGAAACGGGCGAAGTAGAAACAACCCAACACTGGACAAGAGGCCATCTGGATAAGGACCCCGATAGTGACGGCGGGGGCGCTCCGCAAGCTGATAGTACCTCTAAAGCTCCAACAAAACCTCAGGCTGTATTAGATTATGAAAAGGGCAGTAAAAAAAGAAAGAAGGAACGAGAGGGCAATACCAGCACCGGTGATTAACTTGAACCTTTGATTGAAAAAGAAATTATTGCCCTGCATATTTTACTCATCAACTTTTACATTTTTTTTTAGATTTAATTTATTGTCAGACGGAGACCGTCAGACAATAAAAAAGCCCCGGTCTTTCGATCAGGGCTTTTAATTTATCAGGACTTATTATTAATCTTCTATTTTCACTTTACCTTTTGCTTTAGCCATCACTGTTTCTGCAACAGCGTTTGGAGCAGGACTGTAGTGACTGAATTCCATAGTTGAAGAAGCACGTCCGCTTGATAAAGAACGCAATTGCGTTACATAACCAAACATTTCGCTTAATGGCACTTTGGCTTTAATAACCTGTACACCATGTTTGCTATCCATACCTTCTAACATACCACGGCGACGGTTCAAATCACCTGTTACATCACCCATGTACTGATCAGGAGTTAGTACTTCTACTTTCATGATCGGTTCTAGTAATGTTGGTTTTGCTTTACGGCCAGCTTCGCGGTATCCTTGTTTAGCACACAATTCAAATGACATTGCATCACTATCCACCTGGTGGAAAGATCCGTCTTTTACTGTCACTTTCATGCTTACCATTGGGTAACCTGCCAAAACACCTGTTGTCATTGCAGATTCAAAACCTTTTTGAATAGCCGGTACAAATTCTTTTGGAATACTACCACCAAACAAAGCGTTCACGAATTGGAAGTTTGTTTTGCTATCTTTTAGGTATTCATCATCAGCAGGGCCGATGGTGAAAATGATATCAGCGAATTTACCACGACCACCAGATTGTTTTTTCAATATTTCTCTGTGATCAATTGTATTACCAAATGCTTCTTTGTAAGCAACCTGAGGCGCGCCTTGATTGATCTCAACCTTGAACTCGCGTTTCATACGGTCAATGATAATTTCCAAATGCAACTCACCCATTCCACTTAAAATGGTTTGGCCGGTTTCTTCGTCTGTACGTACACGTAAGGTAGGATCTTCTTCTACCAATTTCGCGATCGCCATACCCATTTTATCAACGTCTGCCTGAGTTTTTGGCTCTACAGCGATGCTGATAACCGGTTCAGGGAAAGTCATAGCTTCCAAAACGATCGGATCATCTTCATTACAAAGCGTATCTCCTGTTTTGATATCTTTAAAACCTACTGCTGCACCAATATCGCCTGCTTCAATAAAATCAACAGGGTTTTGTTTGTTAGCATGCATCTGCATGATACGGCTGATACGTTCTTTTTTACCGGTACGTGTATTCAATACATAAGAACCTGCATCTAAACGACCGCTATATGCGCGGAAGAAAGCCAGACGACCTACGAAAGGATCTGTCATAATTTTAAATGCCAAAGCACTGAACGGACCTTTTGGATCTGCAGTACGTATTAATTCTTCACCGGTATCAGGATTGATACCTTTAACAGCATCAATATCCAAAGGACCAGGCAAGTAACGTACGATCGCATCCAATGCAGTCTGAACACCTTTATTTTTGAAAGACGATCCACACATCATTGGGATGATAGAAAGGTCGATAGTTGCTTTACGGATAGCCGCGTGCATTTCATCTTCAGAAATGGTAGTAGGATCGTCGAAGAATTTTTCTAATAATTTTTCGTCGTACTCTGCTACTGCTTCGATCAATTCCTGACGGTACTGATCTACTTCTTCTTTCATATCTGCAGGAATAGGCACTTCTTTAAAAGTCATCCCTTTATCTTCTTCGTTCCAAACGATACCTTTCATTGTGATCAGATCAACCACACCTGTAAAGTTATCTTCAGCACCGATCGGTAATTGTAATGGAACCGCTTTAGCACCTAACATTTCACGAACCTGTTTAACCACGTTCAGGAAATCAGCACCACTTCTATCCATTTTGTTTACGAATCCGATACGCGGAACTTTGTAACGGTTAGCCTGGCGCCAAACAGTTTCAGACTGTGGCTCAACACCAGATACTGCACAGAATAATGCTAATAAACCATCCAGTACACGCAGTGAACGCTCTACTTCTACAGTAAAATCCACGTGACCCGGGGTATCGATAATATTAAATTTGTATTGTTTTGTATCAGGTGTTTTTTTACCCTGAACCATTGGATAATTCCAAAAGCAAGTTGTTGCAGCACTAGTGATAGTGATACCGCGTTCTTGTTCCTGAGCCATCCAGTCCATTGTAGCACCACCATCGTGCACTTCACCTATCTTATGGTTAACTCCCGTATAATATAATATACGTTCTGTTGTAGTGGTTTTACCGGCATCGATGTGAGCGGCAATACCAAAGTTGCGTTGATAACGTAAATCTGACATCTTGTTTTGTTTGCCCTCCCCCATCCCCTAAAGGGGTGACTGGAAGAAGTTGTTATGAATTAAAGTGAATGTGTTTGTTTTATTGCCGCTATAAATAGTAGCAGATCCGCCGTGGAACTCCCCTTTAGGGGACGGGGGCGATGTTTAATATGATAATGATTCTCTCATAATACGCTAAATAAACCCTGCCGAACCCTTTTGTATATGCTATACATGGCGGAGCCTTTAGCGGCGCAAATATACGCCGATTTTATGGAATGTACAAATCGTAAGCGTTCTTTAAGTATAAGTTACTGATTGTTAGCTATTTAATTATTTTTTAGGCAAATGTTTGCTTAAAAAATCCTTTGCGGCCTTATTCCAATGATCCCAGGCTTTTTCCCGTTTCTTATTTAAGCCATCTGCCGTTTTGGTGAATTTTTTAAGGGCTTTATTATAGTCGTTTACCGCAGCTTTATATTCTTTCACCTCAGCTTTTGTATGAGTAGGTTTTCTTTCATAGTTACTCCTTTGCTTTTGAAAATCTTTTGCAGCAGCAAAATAATCAACTACCCCTTGAAGTTTTTCATCTGATTCGTCTGAATAAAATGTTAGAATGGCCTGGCATTTTGTTACCAGCGAATTATCATCATTAAAATCTTTGGTAGAATCCAATTGCTTTAAACCATTTTGTGCATCCTGGTAGACGATCTTTTTATTTTGCGCAACACTATTGCTATCCTTTTTCTTTATCGCATCTAACAAATAAGACTCAGCACTATATGTTTTGAAAAACAGCAGGTAAATTTTATTGTAATAAATATTTACAGCTATGGCCTGATCTACTTTATCGCTATACTCATCTTTAGGGACTGTGACCTTAGTGGAAAATTTTATTGCTGCCGCATGATAAGATACCATAATAGCTTTTAGTTTTTGATCGGCCGTTACCTTGGCAGCTAAAAGATCCTTCATTTTATCATATGATTTTTCCGCAGCTGATCTGTTCGTGGCGATCTTGCCATAATCGACATTCAACAGGTCAAAACAATTCTTCATAAATAAAGCTGCCGAATCTTTAAGATCTTTATTCTTCTGAAATGCCGGCATAGCGCCGATCGCCAGTTCCGACTTATTTATTTCCGTTAATATTTTTTTGCCTGAAGCTGTCAGCTTATCTGCTTTTTTATTTTTGGCAACATCGCTGCTATATGACAACATATCAGCAGAAACCTTTGAGCATTGTTTATTGATCAGACCAAAATATGTTTTTGCATCAGCAAGATTTTGCGACTTTGCCGACGAAGCAATAAAAAAAGTTGCAGTAAGTAGTATAGCCGAAAAGAACCTCATTACTATTTATTTTAAATTTATGCACTACAAAAAAATGTCAGGATATATTCCTGACATTTAAATAACGCTATGTGCTTATTATTTCAATTTCATTTCTGTGATCATTCTTGCGATACGATCATCCAGTTTTTTTTCTGTTGCATCAAATTCTGCTGCGCTGGCAAGTTTCGTGTTAGTGCTAAAATAAAATTTTATCTTAGGCTCTGTGCCGCTTGGCCTTGCGGATATCTTCGTTCCATCATTCAATACAAATTGCAACACATTACTTACCGGAAGATCTATCTTCCAGGTTTTGCCTGTCTGCAGATCTTTGCCAACTTGTAACTCATAATCTAATAAATGTTGTACCGGCGTTCCATCAATTGTTTTAGGTGGATTTTTTCTGTAATCATCCATCATATCCTGTATCTCTTTTGCACCGTTCATACCTTTCTTCGTGATGCTTACCAGGTTCTCTTTAAACAAACCATATTGTACATAGATATCGATCAGCTTATCATATAATGACCTGCCTTTGTTTTTTTCATAAGCCGCCATTTCGCAACCTAATGCTACGGCGCTTACCGCATCTTTATCTCTAACTTTATCGCCTACCATCAAACCGAAGCTTTCTTCACCGCCAATGATATAATTTTCTTTGCCTTCTTTTTCTTTGATCAAATTGGCGATCCACTTAAAGCCCGTTAATACATTGTAGCAGGCAACGCCGTTCTCTTTTGCAATAACATCGATCAGGCCTGTAGTAACTATTGTTTTTATTACCATATCGTTTGGCTGCGCGATGCCTTTTGCTTTTCTTGCTTCGATCATATAGTTAAAGGCAATAGCAGCGGTTTGGTTACCGTTCATTAATACCCATTCCCCTTTATGATTTTTAACGCCGATGGCTACCCTATCCGCATCGGGATCGGTACCCAATAAAATATCCGCATCGATCGCCTGGGCTTTTTTAAGGCCAATGCTCATGGCTTCTTTTTCTTCCGGATTTGGATAGATAACAGTTGGAAAATTACCATCCGGCACTTTTTGTTCTTCTACAATAGTTACATTAGTAAAACCAAAACGCTCCAATGCGCCCGGCACCAACATAATACCCGATCCATGAATAGGTGTGTACACAATTTTAAGGTCATGTTGTGCTTTACATACTTCAGGATAAACGGACAATGTTTTTACCATATCAAGGTAAATAGCATCAACTTCTTTTCCAATGCTGGTAATATTTGCTTCGCCACCACTCCATTTTACATCATCAACAGACGCTATTTTATTTACTTCCAAAATTACATTTTCATCATGTGGCGATACCATTTGTCCGCCATCATCCCAATAAGCTTTATAGCCATTGTATTCTTTTGGGTTATGGCTTGCTGTTACCACAACGCCGCCCTTACAACCAAAATGACGAATGCTGAAACTTAGTTCAGGCGTAGGTCTCAGCGATTCAAATAAATACACTTTTATACCATTGGCAGCAAAAACATTCGCCGTTGTTTCTGCAAAAAAGCGACTGTTATTTCTACAGTCATGTGCAATAGCCACTTTAATTTCTCCGGTAAAACATTTTTTAAGATAGTTGGCATAGCCTTGTGTTGCCATACCTACTGTATATTTATTCATACGGTTGGTGCCAACACCCATGGTGCCTCTTAAACCACCTGTACCAAATTCAAGATTTTTATAGAACGCTTCCGTTAGTTCATCAGGGTTCTCTTTTTGTAAGCGGGTTATTTCATCTTTGGTAGTTTGATCATAATTACCTTTTAACCAAACGGCCACTTTTTCATTTACATTATCCATATCGAAATTTAATTGAGAAACTAAAAATAATGATAAATGGTTAATTGTAAATGGTAAATGTGAAGATTATTTATATGTTTAGATAAAAGCTGAATTAAGAGCTGATATTGAAATGTGCGATCCCGAAAGCGTTCGGGAGAGCCTGCCACCAAAGCTGCACAATGAACAAATGTTCGGATCCAAAAAGTAAAATCATTAATGATCAAACGGAGACGCTGTGATCATTAACCATTTACCATTAACAATTAACCATTATTACTGTCCCGTACTCTGGATAGTATTCTGGATATTATCGATCTCGGCCTTCATATTTTTGCGTTTGAACAGGTTCGCATCGGTTTTACCAAAACGCCAGGTAAAAGTTAAACGAACCACTTGCGGATCTCTTATGCGGTAATTATCCTGGATATAGTACGGTGTTTGAGAAAAGGAATTATAGGTCTTCGTTCTAAAAATATCGCTCATCGTTAAAGTCAAAGAAGCCGCATTGTTTTTTAGGAAATCTTTTTTAAGCGCCGCTTCTACTTCTCCAAATGGCTTTACATAGCCGTTAGCGTTAGGTTGTTGTTGGCCGAATGTGCCGGGACCTTGTCCGCCACCGGTGCTTTGCGGAATAACGGTTTTTGCATTGTACGTGCCACTCAATTGTATGGAATAATTTTTAGGGAGTTTAAAGTTGTTGCTTATTTTACCAAACCAGCTATACTGGCTGGTATCAGTACCGCCGGGCAAATTACTCGCATTGATCGTGGCATCATAAAAATTAAGATCGGTTGTAACATCCCACCAGCTTGTTAATTTGTTTTTGCTTATCAATTCCAATCCATAGGTATAACTGTTTTTTGCATTGCCATAAGTGGCAATTGTTACACTATCCTGTTTGTATTCGTAAGTAGATAATAAATTATCAGATGTCCGTAAATAAGCCGTGGCTAAAAATGTTTGTTTGCCATTAAATTGATTTTCATAAGAGAACTCAAATAAATTATCAAACTCAGGAACAAGGTTTGGATTACCACGAGTTAAATTCAATGAATCTGTAAAATTCGTGAACGGTAATAGCTGGAAGAAACTCGGACGGTTTACTTTTCTTGAATAATTCAATTGTATATCCTGCCTATCGGTTAATTTATAAGTTGTGTATACGCTTGGGAAAAGACTTAGCGGAAATTGATTGCTCAATGGCGTGCTTACCCCGTCTGATATAAGCGTGCCGGTGTATTGCGAGCTTTCAATGCGTAGCCCTGCCTGGTAATTAAATCTTTTTATTTGTTGAGAAAAAGTGCCGTATGCCGCATATACCTGATCGTTAAAAGTATAATTATTGCTGAGGGCAGGTATCAAGACATCGGGCGAATTGGCAGCTGCTTTTTCGTATGTATCGCTAAAGCTTGTAAAATTTCTGATGGCTGCCCGGGCACCCATCTCGATTTTTATTTTAGCGGTAATAGGATTTACAAAATCTGTTTGTGCCGTATAATAATCAGATGATCCCCCACCCGCGCCACTTTGGTAAAACAAAGGAGTTTTATAGCTGGCATTATAATAGTTGGTAACAAAGTCACTGGCATTATCATTTTTACTATGGCTATAATTCAGGTCAGCAGTGATGTTTTTATTGGCTTTGGCAAAGTTGTGTTTAAAGCTAACGGTTGCACCAAGGTTTTTAAAATTGAAATTTGTATTCGCCGTTCTTCCACCGTGATCGGCGCCTAACAGGGTTCCCAGTGAAGTGGTATCTCTTGCAATATCAAAAGAGTCTTTCGAATTAAAATGGCCGCGCACGATATTACCGCCGATCGTTAAGGTATTTCTATTGTCAATTAAATAATCAAACCCTGCTCTCCCAAATGCAAAATATCCTTCGTTGACCGGGTTATCATTTTGTGTAAGGTGTGATGTTGTATCTGGACTTAAAAAATTCTCTCTAAAAGTATTGGCGATCGTGATCGATTTTCTGTAGCTTAATTGTCCGGCCCCAAAGAAATTTATTTTACCTTCTTTGATATTGATGTTGCCACCAAGATTTGGCTTACCCCTGCTATCGACACCCGCACGCAGATTTCCATTGTAACCGGGTTTACGGTTCTTCTTCATCACAATATTCAGTATGCCTGAGCCTCCCCCCGATGCATCAAATTTTGCAGATGGGTTGGTGATGATCTCCACGCTTTCAATTTCATCAGCAGGTATCTGATCTAATGTAAGTGTGGATGGACGGCCATCCACAAATATTTGTGGTGGTGCATTCCTCAACGTTACATTGCCATCAACATCCACGCTTACACCCGGCACGTTTTTCATTACATCCTGTGCCGTACCACCAACGCTTGTTAAATTCTTCTCTACATTAAAAACTTTTCTATCGATCGATAAGGATAACAATGGTTTTTCAGCAACAACGGTAACATCTTCCAATTGCTTTTGATCAATTACCATTTTGATATTGCCCAGGTCTTTATCAACCGCATTTATCAAACTACTATAATCGCCATTTTTTACATTGTCAAAATTCAGGTTAAAGGCAACTCTCTGTTCAATAGGTTTGTAGCCTATCGCAGTTATCTGTAGTTTATACGTTGCCGTTACATTCAGGTTCTCTAAGCTGAATTCGCCTTTTTTATCAGTGAGCATTCCTGTAACTACAAAATCTTTTCTTTTTTTTGTAGCGGTATCTAATTTGGTTTGCAATAATTCTACTGAAGCATCTTCGATCCCTTTATCTCCATCCATTACCCTACCATAAAAGTGGCCGCCGTTCATATTTTGTGTAGCTCCACCTCCGGGAATTTGCGCGTAAAGATTTGTTGTAATGAATAATAAAACGGGTACGATAAAATATTTACTGATCTTTTTCACTATTGGCTGTTGGTTATATAATTGTAGACGACAAAGTTGCCTTCATATTTTAAATATGCCATACCCAAATGATGAGTGGTAGTATGGCTTTACAAAGCAAGTACAGAATCTTGCTAATAAAAAGTTATTATTTTGTAAAAAGGATGAACAATATCTGAACGATGCCGATCAAAAAACCAAAAAAAGCGCCGCTGACCTCTAAAAACTTAAACTCTTTTTTAGTGATCTGGTCCAGCATATCCTCTAATTTTTCGGCGGAGAAGCCTGCGATCTTTTCAGTAACAATTTTTTCAAGGTCCAGGTCATTTTGCAGTTTGTTCATGTACGTTTTCATTAAAACAGGAAAAAGGTTTTCCAATTCTACAATAAAGGCCCCTTTTAATTGTTCGATCGTTTTATCCCCGATCAGCATGGCCAGCATTGGAAAAACTTCTTTTAGTTTATTGCGCAGAAAATTATCAATATGCGCTTCTATTTCGGGCTTTAATTTTTGAAGGTTATCCGGATCGGTTATCTTTTTTTCTATCTCATCAAAGGATAATAATTCTTTGCTGACCACCTGCCCCAGTTTTTGCGCTATTAATTGTTGGTTCTTAGGAAATATACCCTGGATGGTGAAACCAAAAATCGGGATGGGCCTTCTGGGGTGAAAAAGCATTTTAATAGCTATCCAGGTGGTTACCCAACCCGTAAAAGTCGATAATAAAATAGTGATGATGTAGCCTGTCCAATTCATTTTTGCCGATTTGTTTGCAAAGAAACCGATAATAAAATAAATGCAAATGTAATTTTGATAAAGAGAGGTTTTTTGCTACTTTTGCACTCCGCTAAACGGTAGTCGTAGCTCAGTTGGTTAGAGCATCAGATTGTGATTCTGAGGGTCGGGGGTTCGAGCCCCCTCGATTACCCATTTAAAAGTCCTGCAATATTGCGGGACTTTTTTCGTTTTGTCTTGTCTAAACTTTAAGAAAAGTTTTGCTGTAAACTCTTTGTTAACGTCTTAAAAGCCAGCTTTTTTCCGTTAATTTTACTACGATGTTCAAAATTCAACACTTTATTATGAGTAAAAAATTTTTACCCGTTTTGGCAATTTTAATCGCTGCCGGTCTTTTTATAGCGCTGCAAACACAGGGAGGTACTGCAGATGATACACCAAAATCGAAAAATGAAAAAATCTTACACGAGGTAGGCCTGTTATTAGTGCAGGCTCATTATAGCCCGAGAAAATTAGATGATGGTTTTTCTAAGCTGGTCTTAAAGAATTTTATCAATGAATTAGATGGCGATAAATTCATCTTTTTACAAACTGATATTGATAGCTTCAACAGGTTTTCAGGTACCATTGATGATGAGATACGTGGCAGTACCCCTTTGTTATCGGTATACTATATCGGCGACCTGTATAGAAAAAGGTTAGCTGAAACTGCAGCTATGTACCCGGCAATACTTTCCAAGCCGTTTGACTTTACAAAAGATGATAGTATCACGATCGATCCTGATAAACTGGATTTTGCAAAAAATCAGGATGAAAAAAATATATTATGGTACAAGCGTTTAAAATATATGGTGCTATCAAAATATGTTGACCTGTTAGATGAAAGAGATAAGAATAAAGATAAAAAGGACTTCGTATTTAAAGCAGACTCTACTTTGGAAAGAGAAGCGAGGGGTTCTGTACAAAAACAAATAGGCCGTTATTTTACTACTTTAAAAAATCATAATACTGAAAACGAGATATTTGGTTCATTTGTAGAAACCATTACTAATACGATGGATCCTCATACTGATTATTTTCCTCCGGTAGATGCGCGTTCATTTAACGAAACAATGAGCGGCGCCTTTTTTGGCATTGGCGCGCAGTTAAAAGAAGATGATGGTGTAATAAAAGTGTCAAGCCTGATCGTTGGCGGACCGGCATGGAAATCCGGCGAATTAAAAGTAGACGATGAGATAATAAAAATAGGCGAGGGAAAAGCTGAACCGGTAGATGTTACAGGCTATGCAGTAAGCGATGCTGTAAAATTAATACGTGGTTCAGAAAAAGGAACAGAAGTTAGGCTGACGGTAAAAAGAGCAGATGGAACAATTAAAGTAGTACCCATCATCCGTGATCAGATAAAATTGGATGATACGTTTGCAAAGAGTGTGATCATCAACGGTGCACACAAGATCGGTTATATAGAATTACCTGAATTTTATTTGGATTATGAAAAAGCCGATGGCGCTAAGTGTTCTGAAGATGTTGCCAAAGAAGTACAAAAATTAGAAGATGAAAAGGTAGAAGGCATCATTATCGATCTTCGTGATAATGGCGGAGGCTCATTACCCGAAGTGGTAAAAATGGCCGGCCTGTTCATAGAATCAGGACCAATATGCCAGGTAAAGGGAAGAGGCGAAAAAGCAGTTCAATTGGACGATAGAGACCCAAGCGTTTTATACAGCGGCCCATTAACTGTAATGGTAAATGAGAACAGCGCATCTGCATCTGAAATATTTGCTGCAGCTATACAGGATTACAAACGCGGATTGATAATAGGCAGCACTTCTACTTATGGTAAAGGAACTGTACAACGTAACGTACCTTTAAATCCTGATGCGGATAATGGCCCGTTTGTCAATGATTCTGATGACCTTGGTACGGTTAAACTTACTTTCGAAAAGTTTTACCGCATTAGCGGTGCTTCTACACAATTAAAAGGTGTGACTTCAGATGTAGTGATCCCTGACAGGCTTGAATATGATAAGTCTCGCGAAAAAGATAACCCATCTGCACTGAACTGGGATGAAATTGCCAGAGCAGATTACAAAACATGGCCCAATAATTATAGTCCGGATGCCGTTGCTACTGCTGCAAACAAAGAAATTAAAAACAGCACTACGTTCAAAGCGCTAAAATTAAAATTAGATTCTATCGCTAAGCTTAATGATAAAGTGTATTCTTTGAATATAGATAAGTATAAGGCCGATGCGGTAAAATTAAAAGCTACTTATAAGGAACTGGAAGATCTATATAAAATACCTAAAGAGTTAGATGTAGTAAATAACAGTGCGGATACAGCAGCTGTCAATTCTAACGTAGAAAAACAAGATAAAAACAAAAAATTTATCAGCAGCGTTAAAAGCGATATCTATATTGATGAAACTGTGAAAGTGATGAATGATATGATCACGCAGGGAATAGCCAAAAAGAATTAGTACAGTTATTGATATAATGTAAAATAAAAACCCACTTGATCGTGGGTTTTTATTTTGCCTGAATTTTTATTTCTATGTACTACATCTTCTTTTTACGGATCCTGTAATTAACCCCAAACTGAACACTGCCTGTATAAGTCCCCGCATCGACCTGCACAAAGCCCGTAACATTTTTTCTTGTAAGGTGAAAAGTGTTTTGTAAATAAATTGGGTTGGCATGCGTGGCATATCCATAAATACCACCATGTTCCAGCGCTGTGCCACATCCTATTTTATATCCTACCTGATTATCATTTTTTAATTTCCAAATTATCTCGCTATATCCTCCGAGCGTTGTTGTCCAATTACTTGTCTCGATCAAACTGTTAGTAGAATCGCTGAGCGATCTTCTTAATTTTAAATAATTTCCAAACTCATTTTGTAAAGATGTCTCAATACCTATTATGCGCCATTCGCTTCCCCTGTTACCAAGCGGGATAACAAGATTGATGGCGCCATTAAATCCAAGCGCGCCGTAAAAATTATCTGTTGGAGGGATCGTGATATCTGTCTGTGAATTTTGTTGTATTAGGTAATTACCTACTGTAAGCCCTACTCCATAATATGCCTGAAAACATCCAAGATTATGGCTTCTGCTGATATTGCCATCGAAAGAATAAATATTATCCCTGCCACCCTGGTTAGCGCCGCCCATTGTTACATTACCATTTGCGTAGATAGCTGATCGCACAGAATCGGATCGTAACGGTATAGCATGATATGTTTGAGAAGTGCTATTAAGCGGACTTAAAAAATAATAAGGCTCCGCGCAACCCGCAAAACAAACAACGATCAATAAATAAAATAGCGATGAATTTTTCATGGCTGGATATCACTCAACAAATTTTACCAATTTAAATTAAGCACGTCGTTATGCTGATCAGTATCTGCCATTCGTTTGCTTGGATCTATCTCAATTTTTTTAACATCCGTTAACCGGTGTTTTATTTCAACGATATAGAATGGGTTTGTCCAATCCCATTCTTCATGTACTATTCTTTTTTCTGCAGGATCTTCATTTGGTTTTTCTCCAAACATTAAATTAAGCGGAACATATTCCATTTCCGTTGATCCATCTTTAAATGTAAGCTCCAGGTCGATCGGCATCGGTATCTGCCCAATTCTTTTTAAACGGATCTTGGACACACCATCTTCTTCCCACAAACTATCAATTTTATAATCGATCGTTTTTGTAGTATTGATCCAGTATTCTTTATACCAGTCCAATTTTATACCACTAACTTTTTCTGCTACCTGAATAAAATCATTGGCGTTAGGATGTTTAAACCGCCACTCCCTGTAATACTCCATTAAAATACTATCCCGAACACTGGCACCTACAATATATCCCAGCTGCTCAACAAAAATAGCGCCCTTATAATACGAGCCTACGCTATATGCATAGTTAGTATTAAAATGATCGGCATGTGTAGTAAGCGGTTCTTCTAAACCGCTTTTTGTTAATGCATAATATCCTTTGTAATGATCTGCCTGCGCAAAGCCCTGCTCTTTATTTACAACTGCGTTTACCCTTCTTCCACTATACTGTGCAAAACCCTCATCCATCCATGCATATTCAGATTCATTGGTGCCTAGCATTCCCTGGTACCAGCTATGCATCAGTTCATGCGTAGCGCCACCCGGACTAGCCAATAATGTTGCCATTGGATATTCCATGCCGCCATCACCACCTTCAATAAAAGAGTATTGTTTGTAAGGATAAAGACCGAATGTTTTTTCAATATAAGGAAATGAATTTTGTGCCATATCCAAAATGCTTAACCATTTTGCATTGGAAGCAGAATCTGTTTCTTTGTAAATAAGATGGATAGTTAACCCCTGTCTTAGTTTGCGTGAAATATGCGTATAACCCGGATCTGCGGCCCACACAAAATCATGTACATTATTAGCAATAAAATGCCAGGTGCGTTTTGCTGTACCAATTGATCTTAATGGTGTGCCTGTTGTATCATACCCCCAGCCTATTTCGCCGGCATTCATTAAATTTCCCGAGCCTCCTAATTTGTATGTTTTATCAATTGATATAGTAACATCATAATCTCCCCATACGCCATAAAATTCCCTGGCAACATAAGGTGTTGGGTGCCATCCTTCATAATCGTATTCGCACATTAACGGATACCATTGACTCATACTGTAACGGACATTTGTTTGTGGATTATCTCTTCCGCTTCTGCGAATTTGTAAGGGCACTTGCGCTTCAAACTCCATCTCAAACACTACTGTACTCTTTGGTTGAATGGGCGTAGTAAGGTCAACCTCCAATATCGTTCCATGGTATTTAAATAGCTGAGGAACGCCGTTCATTTTTAAAGAGATGATCTTTTGATAACCGATCTGGCTGCTATCTAATTTTGATATCCTGTCTGTTACCCTTGGATCCCAATCGGGCCTCTGGCCATTAATTAATATTTTGCCTAATTCTTCACTGCGGTTATCCATTGAACTGCCCGGCTGAAAAGCATTCCAGTATAAATGATAGAAAACTCTTTTTAAACTGTAAGGAGAATTATTGCTGTATTCTAATTGTTGCTTACCTGTAAAACGATTGGTCGTTACATTGACATCAATATTCATTGTGTACTTAACCCTTTGCTGCCAGCGATCAGGCTGTGCAAAAGATGACAGGTAACAAACAAAAAATAATAGGAGTAAAAAAAATATTTTCTTCATGCCGAATATTTTATAATTAAAGTGATCTATAACAATCTAACTATTCTTCATGTATTTTTAAGGACAATAATTTAGGTGAATCATACCCATATTTATATTGATAACAACCCTGATCGTCAGAAGTAAACACATCAAAGGATTTTGTTATGGTGTTGCCTATATAAATTATTGGATGATTAGTAGAATCGTTTTCTTCCGAAACACCCACCATTATAAATGTAGTGTTTGTTGTCCAAATTACCTCCTGAATTCTTTCTGCATACCCACAAAAAAATATCCTCGTCCATTTTTTTGTACTAAGATCAAAAAGCGTTGCAGCCTGCTCTGGCTCTCCGCCATGTGAGATTATTTTTGATTCCTTTCTTTCGAGGACTAACCAATAACTATAAATATCAATAAATTGGGCACTGTCGTTAGAGAAAGTGAGTGCTGGTTTATAAATAGAATAAAAGTCTTTCATGCTTGACCCATCAGCATAGTCTATCTTTTCAAATGCTAAGACTCCTGTTTTTTTAAATGCACTTAACTTAAACCTTCGGATTGTCTTTGTCCATCCTGCTAACTGATTTTGGAAATAGGTATCATAGAAACGCAAACTACCTTTTTGAGCGATAGAAAACTGAAAGCTACATAGGCAACAAATTAACAGAATAAAATGAGGAGTAATGCGTTTCATAATTAAAATAAATTTAATAAATAGTCATCGCAACTATTCCTTTCCCTGCACAACAATTACAATCTCGCCTTTTACCGGTTTGGCATTAAAGTGATCATGCACTTCCTGTAAAGAACCTCTTTTATTTTCTTCGAACTTTTTGGTCAGCTCGCGGCTAACACTGCATTGCCTTTCAGCGCCGAAGTACTCAATGAAGTTATGCAATGTTTTTACTAAACGCATCGGGCTCTCGTAAAAGATCATGGTGCGTTCTTCTTCGGCCATCCTTTTTAGAAAAGTCTGCCGGCCTTTTTTCAAAGGAAGAAACCCTTCAAAACAAAAGCTATTAATAGGTAACCCACTATTTACCAGGGCGGGAACAAAGGCTGTTGCACCGGGTAAACATTCTACGGTAACATTTTTTTTAATGCATTCTCTTACCAACAAAAAAGCAGGATCGCTGATGCCGGGTGTACCTGCATCTGTCAAGAGCGCCATTGTTTTGCCGCCTTGTAACTGATCCGTTAAATGAGCAATTATTTTATGTTCGTTATGCTGGTGGTAAGGCGTGATCGGTTTTTGTATCTGGTAATGTTGTAACAATACCGAAGACGTTCTGGTATCTTCTGCCAAAATAAGATCGACATTTTTTAAAACATCGATCGCTCTAAAAGTGATATCGGCCAAATTACCAATAGGAGTTGGAACGAGGTATAACATGATGTACGATGTTTGATGTAGGACGTACGATGTTTTGAAATTCTTTGTACATCGTACGTCGAACCTCGTACATCGTACTTATTATTAACTTATTGAAACCTCAAACATTTCCATCACTGGATTTGCGAGTAATTTTTTTGCAGCTTCTTCGGCCATTTTCTTTGCATCTGCAGGAGAATTAGCTTCTATTTGTAGCGTGATGCTTTTTCCGATACGGACATCCTGAATTCCGCTTAAACCCAAATTACCCAATCCGCTCATTACAGCTTTCCCCTGAGGGTCTAACAATTCTTTTAGTGGCATTACTTTTACTTCTGCAGTGTAAGTCATGATGTAGCTTTATTTTTAAGTGCCAAAGATAAAATAATATATGCAATGAAAACAATCGGAACCGCAAACCATTGCAACACAATACCGGCTACCAGCGTAATGCCCGCTAATAACAGGATCGGGAGGTTATTTTTAGGCTTAAAATCTTTAAATTTTAGCGCCATTAAAGGGATATTGCTCACCATTAACCAGCTTAAAAATACGATCAGTCCGTATAATAGCCACTTATTAACCATCCAATCGTTCACGTTATCTGCCATAAAACTATTGATAGCAGGGAACACATTACCAAAATGCAATATCAAAGGAAAAGAAGCGATCAATAACCCTGCGGCCGGAGTTGGTAACCCTTTAAATCCATATGCCTGGGAAGCATCTAAATTAAATTTTGCTAATCGATAAGCGGCTGCACAGCTATAAATAAAAGCAGGTAACAATAGTAATATAGATTTATCAAGGCCATCTTCTTCGCGCATATAACTCATACGAAGCAATTGGTATAAAATTACTCCCGGTGCCACACCAAAGCTTACTACATCTGCCAGTGAATCTAACTGCTTTCCCATTTCTGAACTGGCTTTAAATAATCTTGCAACAAAGCCATCTAAAAAATCTACTATGGCTGCAGCAAATAAAAATAAGGCCGCGGCAGGAATACTTTCAGGGATATTAAAACTGCTGGTCAGTTCATCATTCATGGAGATATTTATATTTTTTGTTTGTAAGGCCAATACTATTGCGATGCAACCAAAAAATAAATTCAATAAAGTAAAAATATTAGGTATCTGTTTTTTCATATTTTAATGCGACCACCGACGACCGATGATACTGATTTACTACAGTTGTTAATTATTTTTTAATACTTTTTTAAACGCTTGAATTTTTAAATAATCATCGGCCGTCATCTCTTCATTAAGCTTTCGATCTCTTCAACCGTTATAGGAATATTTTTCATGAGATCTTTATTACCGGTTTTGGTTACCCAAAAATTATTTTCGATCCTGATACCCATTTTTTCTTCTTCGATATAAATGCCCGGTTCAATGGTGAAGACCATCCCTGCTTTGATCGGTTCCGTTCTTGTTCCCAGGTCATGCACATCTATTCCTAAATGATGAGAAATGCCGTGGTACAAATATTTTCTATAGGCTCGGTTGGCTTTATCTTCGTTTTTAATATCTTCTTTTTTTAACAGGCCGATCTTTAAGAATATTTTGGTTGCTTCCTCTCCTACTTTATCAGAATAATCAAGGATGCTAATACCCGGTTTTAAAATGCCTGCAGCGTAATGATGTAAATGCAGACAAGCATTGTACACAATTTTTTGTCTGGCTGTAAATTTTCCATTTACCGGAACTGTCCTGGTAAGATCTGCATTATAGTGCCCATACTCTGCACCAAAATCCATCAAGATCAATTCACCCGATTTACACTCCTGGTTATTTTCTACATAATGTAGAGTCCTTGCTCTATCGCCGCTTGCTATGATAGAGCCATATGCCTCGCCTGTGGCACGTTGTGATAAGAAAGAATGGTATATCTCTGCTTCGATCTCGTATTCCATTACACCGGGACGGATGAAGCGTAATAATTTTCTAAAAGTACTATCAGTGATATCAATTGCTTTTTGGATCACTTCGACTTCCAATGAAGTTTTTATTGATCGCAGTTCTTTTAAAATAACCGCACTGCGTTTATACGTATGCAAAGGATAATGTTGCTTCATTGTTTCGGCATAGCGATAATCTCTTACCGGAACCCAATTAGCTTTGCGGTCATTCTCGTTTGTATTAAGATAAATAGTATCAGCGATATGTATCCATGATTGCAGTAAACTATCCAGTGTATCTAACCAAACGATAGCAATAATTCCTGAAATAGTTTTTGCCTCAGCAGCTCTTAATCGATGGCCATCCCATTTTTCTTTCAATTCATTCGGGCGAACGATGATCAATACTTCTCTATACTTTGCATCGGGGTTATCAGGGAAAAGCACCAGCATCGTATCTTCCTGTTCAATACCGGTTAACCAAAAAAGATCTGAGTTTTGTTTGAATTTGTAAGTGGCGTCTCCATTGCTTGGCAATTCATCATTACTATTAAAAATAGCGATGGATCTTTTTTCCATCCGTTCAACAAAACGCTTTCTGTTTTGAACAAATATGTTGCTATTTAAAGGAAGGTATTTCATCAATAAATTGATTTATGTTGCAATATACTAATTATTCCCCTGCAGGATGAAACATATGCGTTGTAATCGCGATCCTGTTCCAAACATTGATCGTACCGATCAACATGATGATCTGGGCGATCAGGTTATCGCTGTAGTATTTTTTTGCATTTTGAAAAGTAGGTTCTGATAAACCTTTTTCTGCGATCCTGGTTACTTCATCCGTCATTGCTAAAGCAGCTTTTTCTTCTTCGGTAAATAAGGGCGATTCCCACCAGGCGCTTAGTGCATATATTCTCTGTTCCGTTTCACCATATTTTCTTGCATCAGTACTATGAGATTGAATACAATAAGCACAACCATTTATTTGTGACGCCCTTATCTTGATCAATTCTTTTAAGAGCTTATCAATGCCTGTTGTGGCAAAATATTTCTCTAACCCTAATAGTGCTTTGTATGATTCTGGTTCCAGATCCTTGATGCTTAGTCTTTGTTGCATTGTATATAATTTAAAATATCATTTCAGGAATATCCCCTTCTACAATTAGCTTACCCGCTGTCTTGCTTACAATTTCTTCTACGCTTACACCAGGAGCACGCTCCAATAATTTAAATCCGTTGGGCGTTATGTCCAACACTGCGAGCTCTGTAACTATTTTTTTAACACAGCGTACACCCGTTAACGGTAGTGTGCATTGCGGCAATAATTTTGATTCGCCTTTTGGATTGGTGTGCATCATAGCCACAATAATATTTTTTGCACTCGCTACCAGGTCCATAGCGCCGCCCATTCCTTTCACCATCTTACCGGGTATTTTCCAATTGGCTATATCGCCGTTCTCGCTTACTTCCATAGCACCTAATACTGTAAGGTCTACCCTGCCTGCTCTTATCATACCAAAACTCATAGCGCTATCAAAAAAAGCAGAACCAGGTATTGTAGTAATGGTTTGCTTTCCTGCATTGATCAGATCTGCGTCTTCTTCTCCTGCAAAAGGAAATGGCCCCATGCCTAATAATCCATTTTCGCTTTGCAATACAATATTGGTTCCTTCAGCTATGTAATTTGCTACCAGCGTAGGAATGCCAATACCAAGATTAACATAGTATCCGTCTTTCAATTCTTTTGCGATCCGTTGCGCTATCTGGTTTTTATCAAGCATATAAATAATGTGCTGATTTGCTAATAAGCTAATGTGCTAATTAAAAAAGCACATGGTAAATCGATTATAGAAATTATTTAATTATTAATAGAATTAGCAAATTATCACATCAGCTAATTAGCTAATTGTTCTTACAGTTAACTTTTCGATCCTCTTTTCATAATTCACTCCTTTAAAGATCCGGTGCACATATATTCCCGGCGTATGAATATGATCAGGATCCAGCTCGCCGGGCGCAACCAATTCTTCTACTTCTGCGATCGTAATTTTTCCTGCCATCGCCATTAAAGGATTAAAATTTCTGGCTGTTTCTTTAAAGATCAGGTTGCCATCTGTATCGCCCTTCCATGCTTTTACCAATGCAAAATCAGCATCGAAAGCATATTCTAATAAATATTCTTTATTATTAAATGTTCTTGTTTCTTTTCCATTGGCCACTTCTGTGCCAACCCCTGCTGGTGTAAAAATAGCAGGCATGCCATAACCTGCCGCCATGCATCTTGTTGCCAAAGTTCCTTGCGGAATTAATTCTACTTCTAATTCACCGCTTAATAATTGTCTTTCAAACTCTTCATTTTCTCCGACATAAGAAGCGATCATTTTTTTTACCTGCTTTTGTTGCAGCATTAAACCAATACCAAAATCATCTACACCTGCATTGTTTGAAATACAGGTAAGGTCCATTATTTTTTTTTGAACGAGGGCCGCTATGCAATTTTCCGGAATACCGCACAAACCAAATCCACCAAGCAATAATGTTGCGCCGTTGGGGATATCGGCTATTGCTTGCGCTGCATTTTGGTATAGCTTTTTCATACTATGGTTTTTTTAGTATAACAGGATTGCTTTCGCGCTGATGTTGTCTAAGCAATGAATCTTTAAAAAAAGGCATATGCCCATGCCTGTCAGAAAACTGTCCATGGAACGGAGAAGTGCCACCTTGATTTATTCTTCTGGTGCTGGACGAGCTCATGCTATCTAATAGGGCAGACATTAGCTCAGGATGCATGGTGTAATAATCATAGCTGGCGTAAAACTCCTCTTTTGTTGTATTGTGAATAACAAATATCTGGTGCTGCAATTTTGCATCTTCCAATGCAGGATCTTTTTTTGTTGAATCTCTTTTTGTATAGTTATTTGTATAGGCCTCCGCACTTATAACATCCCACAACACAGCCTGCATTTTATTTCTATCCAAAATACCGGGAGGCAATGCATTTCTATTTTGACAAGAGGCAAAACAAAATGCTAACAATAATATAAAAATGATATTTCTCAATTCAATTCGGATTTATACCTTGAAAAATTTGTGATATCTACTTTTTGTAATATTTCTGATGCCCTGGCTTTATCATCCGGCGCAGCTTTTGAAAATACCTTGATCAGCTCTGTTGCCTTGCCCTGAAAGAAAAAAGATTCGATCATGGTATTAGGGTTATCTGTATTGAAAGTATTTATTTGGTTCAACACATTTAGTATAGCTGTTCTGCTGGCATCGGCGTTGTCATACAATTGATCCATGCCTTTTCGATAATAATTATAATATATATCGTGCATAATAGTGTACCGGCTATTCGTCATATTTTCTACCAGCCAATAACGGTTACGAATACCGTCGAAGGCCTTCCATCCGGAAATGCCGCCATCTTCGGGTGCATTGTTTACAATATTTTGTGCCTTTTGAAAATAAATATCTCCGCCCCGGGGAGAAAAAGAATCGCCATCAAATGCCAGGATCATATAAGCATAGTAAGCAACTACGGCCGTAAGATTCGATGACAAAGCATCTGGTCCTCCTGAAACCCTAGTATCACTAAAATCAAGCTGTTGAAACTCAACGTATTTAAAGTTGACGTCCTTATCCTGAAAATTAATGATCGGCGAAACATACGAAGCGTTGAATACCGGCCTTGCTGCCTGTATTGTTAAAGAAGCGCTGAAAATAGTAGGATCACCTGTTGGCTGCAGGTTAAAAAGAAAGCTGCAATCAATTTTTTCATTAGGCAGATAACTGTTACTTGTCCAGCTCCGGGTATTTATAAATGTAGTTAGCGCGCTTTGTAAAGTTTGGAAAACATTTTTATTTACATTAGTACCAACGCTGCCACTATTAATAGTAACGCGTGCATTTAATTCCTGTGCATTAGCAATAGTTACTGCCAGCAACAGAAAAACAACAATACATTTAAGCTTATGCATGTAATAGTTGTATGATAGTGTTTACAATATCTACGGCCACTTCTTTCTTCGACTTTGTATCAAACTGATATTCCTTTCCCGCCCTATCAAAAATAGTTACCTTATTGGTATCGAGCCCAAATCCCGCGCCTTTGTCATTGAGCGAATTAAGCACGATCATATCTGCATTTTTTGATTGAAGCTTTTGTAAGGCATTTGCCTTTTCGTTATTTGTCTCCAATGCAAAAGCTACTAATATTTGCTGTGGTTTTTTTAAAGCGCCCAGGCTTTTAGCGATATCTTTCGTCTTCATTAAATCAACCGAAAAAGTTTCTGTCGATTTTTTTATTTTTTGAGTAGCTACTTCTATAGGTGTATAATCTGCTATGGCTGCACTCATAACGGCAATATCTGTCTGTGCAAATATTTTGGTACAAGCCGCATACATTTCTTCTGCAGAAACAACTTTAACGATGGTGATATTTTGCGGCAACGGTTCGTGTGTTGGGCCTATGATCAGTGTTACGGCTGCGCCTCTTTCCGATAATTCCTTGGCTAATTCAATACCCATCTTACCCGAAGAATGATTGCCGATGAACCGCACAGGATCTATTGCTTCATAGGTTGGGCCGGCAGTTATTAAAGCTTTTTTACCTTTTAATTCCTGGCTGCCTAAAAAAAAATCGCTGAGCCATTTTACGATCGTTTCCGGTTCGGCCATTCTTCCTTCACCAACCAAGCCGCTGGCAAGCTCGCCACTTTCTACAGGAATAATATGGTTGCCAAAAGAAGCAAGTCTGGCTAAATTACTTTTTGTTGACGCATGGTGCCACATATCTTCATCCATTGCCGGTGCAACAACTACAGGACAGGTTGCAGATAAATAAACGGCCTGCAATAAATTATCACATAAACCTGTGGCGATCTTTGCGAGTGAATTACAGCTCAATGGCGCTATCACCATTATATCTGCCCACCTGCCTAACATTACGTGGTTAGACCAGGAATCATTATTGGAAAGATCTGTCAGTACCGGATTTTTTGAAAGGGTTGATAAGGTAAGGACAGAAACGAATTCCTTTGCAGCAGGTGTCATTACCACCTTCACTTCTGCGCCGGCTTTTATTAATAAACGCACAAGCGTTGCTGTTTTATATGCAGCAATGCTTCCTGTTACTCCTACTAATATTTTTTTTCCTTGTAGCATAAATAAAAATCCCGTCTTAAAGACGGGATAAAATTATGATTTGTTAGGTAAACTAATTGCTAAAATGTTGTTTAACTTACTACTAGCTAAATAAATCAGCGTCATTTCTACGGAAATACACTTTGTCTTCCATAAACTCAGTTGAAGCCAATAAAGCCGGATTTGGCATACGCTCGTATGCTTTAGAAATTTCTATCTGCTCTTTATTTTCGTGGATCTCCTCCAAGCTATCGGTATGACTTGCAAATTCTTCCAGTTTATTATGCAATTCTTCTTTAATTGTGATATTGATCTGATTGGCACGTTTTGCAACGATGGCAATAGATTCATACAGGTTACCTGTTTTTTCTTTCAGATCAAACAGGTTTTTTGGCTCTACAACATTACTTGTATTTGCGCTAAGTTGACGTCTTAATTTGCTCATATTTTTATTGCTTTAAGTTCTTTATTAATTTTTGTTGATAGCGTTGATACCGCTTTGACTTAGGTCGTTATATTTTTCTGCTTCTTTTAAAAGCTTACTATCAGGATACCTGTCTGCAAAATCCCTGTATTCCGTCATCACTTTTTCGTACCGCTCTTCCTGTTTATCCGCTATACTTAGTTTTGCGAATTTGTAATACGACCTTACTTCTTTCAGTTTATATTCTTCGCCGTTGGCAGATCCCGGGAAGTCATTCATCAGATCTGCATAAGATAAAGCTGCTGCCCTGTATTGTGATATCTTATAATACAGATCTGCTGCCTGTGCCTGTTTTAGTTCAAGTTTCGTTCTGCACAGATCGATGATACTATTAGCGCTATCAATTCTATCAGATCCCGGATGTGCATTGATAAAAGTCTGCATCATCCCAATTGATTTAACCGTATTGGTTTGATCCAATTCCAGCTTTGGAGATGCATCATAAAAACAAAGCGCATGCATAAAAGAAACTTCTTCTGCTTTTGGACTATTGGGAAAAACATCTAAAAATCCTTTAAAGAAATTTTCAGCGTCTTTGTATTCACGCATATAGTAAAAACAATATCCATCCCTGTAATAGATCTCTTCAAACTTATCCGTTCCTTTATAAACCGGATATAACTGCTCATATATCTGTTGTGCAGCATGGTAATCCTTTTCTTTATAAAACTTATCCGCCATAGAAAGCTTATAAGCATTATCCGGGCTCTTTAACACCTTGCTATAATTATTGCACGATGATAAAAGGAATATAAAAAAAAGCCCCGTCAGCGATACTTTAAAAAACTTCATAAAGGACTGCAAAATTAATGATTTAAAGCCAAAAATCGCTGTAAATTATTATTTATCAAAAAACAAGCAGTTAAGGTTTTGATAAACAGCTGAGAAACACCTGTAAAGCTACAAAAAAGGCTTCCCGGTTACCCGGGAAGCCATATTGTTATCATTTAGCAAATGAGGTTATAAACGCTTAGTTTGATTTGATATCGATAATATCTGCATCACCTTCACCAATAACTGGCTCAGCAACTGTGATCCTATCTTCACTGATACCTAACTTTTCAGTCAAATATGTTTTGATCATACCTAATTTTTTAATTGCTGTTGCCTGTGCTTTTTTGTTAGGACCAGAGTAACCAGTGATCGTAATGCTACAATTTGGACTAGCCTTTAATTTTTCAGCAACACTTGCCAACATCGCTTTAGAGTCGTTAGTTAAAGCAACTTTTAAAGAAATGCTTGGGTAATCAGTTGGGCAGCTTGCCGCAGTGCTATCGCCACCTCTTTTCATTGATGAGCAACAAGCAGGATCCGGGCATTTACCAACACCATCCGCATCAACCGGTTGACATTCTGTTGGCGTGATCAATTGTTTATCCTTACAATCCGGTACACCATCACCATCTGTATCTTTAGTTACACCATGTGTATCAACCGGGCAACCTGCTGGTGTATTCGGTTCTCTATCTAGCTGATCGACCACACCATCACCATCAGCATCATCAAATACCGGTTTAGGTAACCTGATATGTTTAGGATTATTCAATTCGCTGTAAGCGTAATCTAATGGGTTCAACCACCATAATGGTTCTACTGATTTGCCACCAAGGTTAAAGTTGATACCTAATGAAAGCACATTATAAGAATCGAAATCACTTGTTAGAACAGCATCTCCACGAGGTTGTTCCTGCCAACGCTGACCATCTAACAGATCAGATTTTACGAAAGTTTCCCTGTCTTCTAATGCAATATTTATTCTTCTGCTTAATTTATAGGCAAGTCCGATCAATACGGTACCAGAAGGTTTAAGCGTATAGTTACCAATTACAGGGCGGCGACCATGTTCACCATCGGCGCTTTCTGCGTTTGTTTCGTAAGTATTATCCATACCGGGGTTACCACCGATACCATTCTTCAGGTCTTTTTTAATTTCTTTCCTGTTTTTGTATACATCCTCGCCTGTCGTTACATATTTGGCAGCCACTGCATCGAATAATGCTTGATAGGTATCGCCATTTGCGTTAGTAGTATTGATCATCGCTCTATATAAAGTAGCGCCGATACCAGCACCGCCATATAATGTTAAGCCAGTTTTTTGTTTGTGGAAACGAATATTATTTAAAGTAATGATACCTTGTAAACTCAGGTCCTGGATATTTGTTTTATAGTTATAAAAAACATAATCCAACGCGCCGCCAGTACGAGTGCCATTTGCTGTAAACGGAGTAGGTGGTATTGGATTATAATAAGGATTGTATGCATTCCAGGCCGGATTTCTTGCAAAGTTATTGGCTGCCTGCCAGTCTAAACCTTTAGAAACACCATTAACATATTGTAACCTTAAAGAAACAATATATCCTAAGGCTTTTCTAACATGTACTTCAAAACCAAAAGTCGGAAATATACTTGGTACGTCACCACTCACGGTAACTGTAGCTAATGAAGCTCCTACTTCCCACATATTACGTGGTTTTGCAGGGAAGTTATACGTATTGTTCCAGAATTCATTCTGTTGAGGCATTCTTCTTGAAGGGATAACAGAAGAATCGTAGACAGTATAGCTTTTGCTCATTTGAGCGAAAGTTGAAATTGTCGTTAATGTAAGTACAAAAACTACTAATAGCAGCTTGTAAATTTTACTTGTCATAACTTATAATCTTAATTAGTAAAGTTTCCGAATATTGGTCGATTGACAGCAAAAGTATCTCTTTAGTATCAAAAACAAAATTTTTTTAGTATTTATTTAAGGTTTCGATAATCGCATAGTCCCAAATTATCCGTAAGGAAGCAAAAATAATTTTAGCTGTTTGAACCAATCCTATCAGAAAGGATATTAACTATATTCCTACAAGATTCTTTTGCATTTTAAAACACCGTTCAACATTTACTTTGCAATAGTTATCAACTATACTATATTGCCTTTTATTAACGATGGATTTTGTAAAAAACATAATAGGAGAAGAACTCAACATTTTTGAGGAGAAGTTTGCCCAGGCCGTAAAAAGCCAAACAGCATTACTGGATAGAATAATGCAGTATATCATAAAACGAAAAGGGAAACAATTAAGGCCCATGTTCGTTTTTTTAAGCGCCAAATTACAGGCGCCGATAAATGAAAGTACTTACAGGGCCGCAGCTCTGGTAGAGCTGTTACATACCGCAACACTGGTGCATGATGACGTAGTAGATGAGTCTTTTGAAAGAAGGGGGTTTTTCTCTATCAATGCCACCTGGAAAAATAAAATAGCCGTATTAGTAGGCGATTATTTACTCTCAAAAGGTTTGTTATTATCTACCACGAATAATGATTTTGAACACTTGCATATTTTATCAGATGCCGTACGACAAATGAGCGAGGGCGAATTATTACAAATTGAAAAATCGCGTAAATTAAATCTTAAGGAAGATATTTATTTTGAGATCATCCGGACCAAGACAGCTTCCTTATTGGCTTCTGCCTGTGCTGTAGGTGCATGGACAACAAGCAAAGACCAGGCCATTACGGATAAAATGAAATCATTTGGTGAAAAAGTAGGTATCGCTTTTCAAATAAAGGATGACCTGTTTGATTATGGAAAAGAAGATATCGGCAAACCAACAGGCAATGATATCAAAGAAAAAAAACTGACGCTTCCCTTGATCTATACCCTCAATACAATTGATGCGACCAAAAGAAGAGAGCTGATCTATATCGTAAAGAATAATAACAAAGATCCTAAAAAGATCAAGATAGTTATTGATGCAGTGATAGCAGCAGGCGGTATTAAATATGCTGAACAAAAAATGAATGAATACAGGGACGAAGCATTGTCTATTTTGTACCAGTTTCCTGATACCGATGTAAGAAAAGCTTTGGAAGAACTGGTTAGGTATACCACTGATAGAAAATATTGATCCTGCCCTGAAAATTCACAATATCCTATTTTCGCTTTGCCCTTTAATTCGTACCGATTATATTTACAACTATGGATGCCTCTCTTGATCCCTTACCGCCTTCTATTACCCCTTCATCAAAAAGATGGAATCTTTTGCATGCCGATGAGGAAAGATCTATTGCATTAAGTAAGGTGTTACATATCAATCCTATGCTTTGCAAAATATTGGTGCAACGGGGCATGGATGATTTTGAAAAAGCCAAAACATATTTTCGCCCGGATCTGTATACACTACACGATCCTTTTTTAATGAAGGATATGCAAAAAGCAGTTGACAGGATCATTGCTGCCTTTGATAAAAAAGAAAAAATTCTGGTCTTTGGTGATTATGATGTTGATGGTACTACTTCTGTTGCCAGCATGTACCAGTTCCTGGCAAAAATTTATGATGCCACACTATTAGAATTTTACATCCCCCATCGTTACAAAGAAGGATACGGCATTAGTAAAATAGGTATTGATTACGCCAAAGAAAAAGGCTTTACACTGATCATCTCTCTCGATTGTGGCATTAAGTCTATTGAGCTGATCGCTTATGCAAAAACACTAGGAATTGAATTTATTGTGTGCGACCACCATATGCCTGATGTAGAGCTTCCGCCGGCAGTTGCCATTCTTAACCCAAAACAAATTGATTGTCATTATCCATATAAAGAATTGTGTGGTTGTGGCGTAGGCTTTAAATTGATAACGGCATTGGCCCGGCATTTTAATATTGATGAAGAGTATTATTATACCTACCTCGATCTTGTTGCCACAGCAATTGCCGCAGATATAGTACCGATGACCGGCGAGAACAGGGTATTGGCTTACTATGGTTTAAAAAAGATCAATGAAAACCCTAATCCCGGCATAAAGGCGTTGATAAAACTAGGCGGCATACAAGGCCCTTTAAGTATCAACAATGTTGTGTTTGTTATTGCACCAAGGGTTAATGCCGCCGGCAGAATGGATGATGCCTGCAAAGCAGTAGAATTATTTATTCAACAAGATCCGGTAGCGGCCATGAAATTTGCCGAACTGTTGCACAGCGACAACACCGATAGAAAGGAGGCAGACAGCAGCATAACAAAAGAAGCGCTTGAGATCATTGAAAGCGATCCGGCATTATTAAATAAAAAAACCACCGTGGTTTATAAGGAAGACTGGCACAAAGGCGTTGTAGGAATTGTTGCCAGCAGACTGATCGAAAAATATTACAGGCCAACGGTTGTACTTACCCGAAGCGGAGAAATTGCAGCAGGCAGTGCAAGAAGCGTTGTCGGATTTAATTTGTACGAAGCCATTTATGCTTGTCGCGAACACTTGCTTGGTTACGGTGGCCATTTTGCTGCTGCGGGGATGACATTGCTACCGGAACAGGTAACAGCCTTCAGCAATAAATTCGAAGAAGTAGTGGCACAAACAATTCCGCCTCATTTATTGATCCCTGAAATTATTATTGACAGTGTTATTGAACTAAAAGGCATCAACAGATCTTTCTACAATATCCTTTGCCAGATGGAACCATTTGGGCCAGAGAATATGCGCCCCGTATTTATCGCAAAAAATGTACGGGACACCGGTTATTCAAAAATTGTAAAAGAAGCACATATCCGTTTTGTGATCAAACAGGGTCAAACATCTATGACCGGTATTGGTTTTAACATGGCACAAAAATTTCACTTATTACAGCAACAAAAACCCATAGATATTGTCTTCACCATCGACGAAAATGAATGGAACGGAGAAAAAACATTGCAATTAAAAGTCATTGATATAAATTTGGCTTCCTGATTAATCTACCGTTATGAAATTATTTAAATACCTGTACTATTTTTTTTATGTTGCGATAAATTGGAATTTCAAATTGGCATTTTTTATTCTAAAATCTGAAAGAAAAGGAGAAAGAAAATACGATATTGATACCACAGGATTTGATCAGCTAAAAAGATTAAGAAAAGCCGGGGCAAGCATTTCTCATGCTACTATATATATGCCGGTAAGCTATTATCTATTAAGCAAAGCATTTAAGCATTTGCCTTTAACAACCAAAAATAATTTTGTAGATATTGGCTCGGGCAAAGGAAGGGCCTTATGTGTAGCAGCCAATAAAGGATTTAAAAAAGTAACAGGGGTTGAATTTTCGGGGAAAATGTGTGATAGCGCCAGGATCAATTTAGAAAGTACAAAAAAAAGACTTCCCCTTTTAGAATACACTGTTCACAACATTGATGCAGTGGATTTTGTAATACCTGATGATACAGATTGTATATTTTTCTTCAATCCTTTTGATGATGTTATTATGGCGCAGGTAGTCAATAACATAAAAATATCCCTCGAAAAATTTCCGAGGGATATGGCTGTTATTTATGCAAACCCCTTGTATAATAATTTACTATTTAATATCGGGTTTGCAGAAAAATATTATTCTTGCGAGATGGATTTCTTAGAATTAAGCATTTTATCAAACCGCAAAAAACCTTCAGATTTTAAGGAGTCGTAAAATTATTCGATCACAAGATCAGCTTGCTCGCTTTTACTCATTAATTCAACGCTTCTGTTGATAAAATTAGTAAGGTCATTCCCTTTCAATAATCCCTGAGATAAAAAGGCAAGGTCAGCCAGGTTCTTCACTAATTTCACCTGTTTGTCTTTATCGCTTTCGTTCAAAATATTTTTATAGATAGGATGATTGCCGTTCACAGTTAAGTTCACTTCATCCGGCATCATGGCATAAAAACTACCCATTCCACCGCCGCCCATTGCAGCCATATCTTTCATCCGGCGCATTTGTTCCGGCCTTGTTGCGATAACCGGAGCCGCATTGCTGCTTAACCCTTTTACTTCCACCGTCACATGTAATTCAGATGGTTGCAGTTCAAACATTTCTTTTAATGTTGTTGCATCTTCTTTACTTAATACGCTATCGGCCGTATCAGTTTTATCAATGATATTATCGGTGATATCGCTATCAACTCTTACAAACTGCACATCGCTCCATTTCAATTCGATATTGTTGATGAAAGCAGAATCAACCATTGTTTCCATCTTCAACACGATATAATCTTTCGCCTCACAGGCTTTTACATAGGCATCTTGTTGTACCGCATTTGTTGTGTACAAGAAAATATGTTTGCCGTCTTTATTTGTTTGTAAAGCAGCGGTGGCTGTTTTGTATTCTTCCAGCGTAAAGAATTTTCCTTTTTCCACACTTTCGAATAAATTGAATTTATTCGCTCTTTCTAAAAATTTATCGTCGGTTATCATACCATATTTAACAAACAAACCAAGACTCTCCCATTTTTCTTCGAAAGATTTTCTATCGATGTTAAATATCTCTTCTAATTTATCGGCCACTTTTTTAGTAATATGCGAGTTGATCTTTTTTACATTCGGATCGCCTTGTAAATAACTACGGCTCACGTTCAACGGAATATCCGGACTATCCAACACACCTTGCAACAGCATTAAAAATTCCGGTACAATATCTTTCACTTCATCCGTAACAAAAACCTGGTTGCTGTACAATTGAATTTTATCTTTTTGTACTTCGTACGATTGTTTGATCTTAGGAAAATATAAAATACCGGTTAGGTTGAACGGATAATCAACATTCAAATGGATCCAGAATAATGGCGCTTCATTGAATGGATATAATTCTTTATAAAAATTCTGGTAATCTTCTGGGGTAAGGTCAGCCGGTTTTTTTGTCCAGGCCGGCGTTGGGTTATTGATCTGTGTTCCTTCAAACATGATCGGCACCGGTAAAAAGCGACAAAATTTGTCGAGGATCGCTTTTACTTTATCTGCCTCTAAAAACTCTTTGCTGTCATCGTTGATATGCAAAATGATATCAGTACCGCGGGTTTCTTTTTCAATTTCTTCTAAAGTAAATTCGGGGCTTCCGTCACATTCCCATTTAGCGGCTTTGGTATTTTCTTTAAAAGACTTCGTCCTTACTTCTACCCTATCGCTCACCATAAAAGACGAGTAAAAACCTAAACCAAAATGGCCGATGATATTGTTCTCATTCTGGCCCTTGTATTTATCTAAAAACTCTTCGGCGCCGCTAAAAGCTACCTGGTTTAGGTATTTATCAACTTCTTCGGCTGTCATACCGATACCCTTATCGGAGATGGTTAATGTTTTTTTGTCAGCATCAATAGTTACATGAATGGCAATATCACCCAGATCACCCTTTGCTTCACCTAAAGACGATAAAGTTTTCAGCTTTTGCGTAGCGTCCACCGCATTACTTACTAATTCACGTAAAAATATATCGTGTTCGTTGTATAAGAATTTCTTGATAATGGGGAAGATATTCTCTGTCTGTACCCGTATATTTCCTTTTTGCATAATTCGTTTTTTCTTGATTAATCAAATGCAATGCCAGTAGGTCTTTGCTGACATGATGGCGCAAATATAAATACTGTTAGTATATTTGATTGCACCCTTTCATATTTTTTAATAATTATATACCGTGAAAACCTTAAGAAGATCTCCGCTCCTTATTTGCTTGATAATTAGCTGCTTTGGCTTGCAATGTAGTATTGGGCAATCATTTTCAAAGCCTAAAATTTACACTTCGGATATTACTAATTATTGGCATAGCGTATGATAGTGTTTTAACGACAAAAGATAGCTTAAAACAAGTCCAATTTATACAAACTCTTTATATTGATAAGGCAACGGATGGCCTGAAAAAATTTATACAATTAAAGGATCTGTATACTGAAAAGTACCGATCAGATATTTTAAAATATCCTGCATTCTGGAACTCCATAAGGCCGAAAACTTTGCAAATAAATTTACAAGCTCTGGCAATTGAAAAAGTAATAACCCGTTTCAAAAAACTTTATCCTGAATACAAGCAACCCTCTATTTATTTTTCAATCGGTTGTTTAAACTCAGGAGGAACAACTACCTCCGATGAAATATTAATAGGCACTGAAATTGCCGCGGCCGATAGTACTGTCAATGTTTCAGAATTAAGTTCTTGGCACAAAAGCGTTTTTAAAGCTAATCAAAACGTTGTTTATTTAGTAACCCATGAAATGGTGCATACACAACAAAAAACTAAGGATGACAAAAATCTCTTAGGCATATGCCTCAAAGAAGGCTCTGCAGATTTTGTTGCAGAATTGCTGCTTCAGCAACCTCTGGTTTCACCATACATTATTTATGGAAATACAAATGAAAGGTCGCTTTGGGAGAAATTCCAAAAAGAAACGAATGGAACTAATTATAAAGACTGGGTATACAACGGCACTTCGGTTGAACATGCAGATCTTGGCTACTTTATGGGATACGCTATCTGCAAAACTTACTACATTAATACTTCAGACAAAAAACAGGCAATAAAAGATATAATTACCTTAAACTATGCAGATAGTTCTGCAACTACTAATTTTTTGACAATGTCTAACTATCCCAATAAATGGCAGTAAATTAAGCGAGTATTTGTCTGAATTGGGATTCGTCTGATTATAGGATTAATGGGATTGGAATTTTAGGCACTATTATCTTCGCTAATCCGATAATCCCTAAATCCAAAAATCCCAATTCAGAAATTGGCAGCTCCTTTTAAAGGAAGGCTTTTAGGAATAGAAAACCATTTTATTGAATCGAATGAAATAAGTTTCGATCTCACTATTGTAACTAACTCATTATAATAGTCTTCGCCAATATCGCTTCTTGAAACGCTCATTGCACTGTATAAGCTCCTTTTATCTGGATAAATATAAATATCATCCTTGCATTCAGTATAATATTTGAAAAAATCCCAATTATGTTCCACTGAGATATTATTAGTGATAGTGGTAAACTTATCAGCATCAAAAGCAATAAAATGAGTTTGATCAACATGCCCGAATTGCTTAAGTTCACGATGCATTACCAGAATTTTTCGCTTTAAAAATTTAACTAAAACAAATAGTAAAAAAATCAAACTAAAAACCCAGAAAACGAGGGTGATAATGAAACATAGGTATTTGGATAATGTTAGATAGCTTTCTTTAGATAAAACAAACACAACAATAGTGGTAAGCGTAACACCTGACAAATAGAATAGCAATTTGCTATATCTCCGATATGATAAAAGAAACTCTTTTTTAAGTAAATAGTTAGTATGTCTTTTAACAACTTTTCTACTGGTTATAACTTGAATAGGTTCCAATTTTTATTACGTATTAGACGATTCTTTCAAATATAATATTATCCAGTAAATAATTTTATTTCTCAGTAATTATTTCTCTCCCCTTAAAATTTATGAACAGCGCTCTATACCACAAGGCTTCCACAAAAATTGCGGCCACTGTATGTTTGGGCGAAAAAATGAATGTCCCGGTTGAGTCGGCAGCTACCCATAGAGAATCTCGACTTCCTTTATACAAAACTTCAATTTTTGCTTCTCGTACTGATTCTAAAGTTTTTGCATCTTTTACATGGCCTATTATCTGAGAATCATTAAAAGATTTCATAGAAAGATATATTTGATCTTCTACCATACAACCGTCAGTTCCGGCAATACCATAATGTGGAACCCGAAACTCGATCAATGAATTATAATACCTATGATTATACGAGAATTTTGATAGCTTAATACCATCATAGCTTGCAGTGCATCCGGAGATGCACAGATAAATACAAAATATAGCCCCTACTCTCCACATTTCACAAATATACAGGGTAGAATTACATAAACTTCTTCCCTTTATTTTGTCTCAACTAAATATTACCTTCGCAGCTCAATTATGGAAAAAATACTAATTCTTGATTTTGGCTCTCAGTTCACCCAATTAATTGCGCGTGCGGTAAGAGAGGCAAATGTGTATTGCGAAATAACCCCCTTCAATAAAGCCATCGTTTTTGAACCCGGTCTAAAAGGTATTATTTTATCCGGCTCGCCCTTCTCGGTTAACCAGGATGGAGCTCCCGATCTGGATGTAAAATTACTGGCCTCAAAAGTGCCGGTTTTAGGTGTTTGTTATGGTGCTCAGTTAACTGCTAAAAATTTCGGCGGCAGGGTTGATAAAAGTGAAAAAAGAGAATACGGCCGTGCGATACTGGAATTAAAAAAAGAGGATGTTTTTTTAAAAGGTGTTGCACAAAACTCGCAGGTATGGATGAGCCATAGCGATACGATAAAAGAATTACCAACTGGTTTTGAATTATTAGGCATTACAGAAAGTATTCCCGTAGCAGCTTTTAAACGCGCTGATGGAAATGGTTGTCCGCTATATGGCATTCAATTTCACCCCGAAGTATACCACTCTGTTGAAGGGAAAAAAATATTGAAAAATTTTCTGATAGATATCTGCGGCTGTAGCCAAAGCTGGACATCAGAACATTTCATCACTGAAACAGTAGCTAAATTAAAAGCGCAGATCGGCAATAAAAAAGTGATCATGGCATTGAGTGGTGGTGTTGATAGCACTGTTGCGGCAACTTTAGTACACAGGGCGATCGGTAAAAACCTGTTCGGGATATTTGTTGATAACGGCGTTTTAAGAAAAGATGAATTTCAACAGGTGATTAAAATGTATGGCGAGCTTGGATTAAATGTAAAAGGCGTTGATGCCAGGGAACATTTTTATACAAGACTAGCAGGCAAGGATGATCCCGAAGAAAAAAGAAAAATAATCGGCAAAGGCTTTATAGAAATATTTGACCAGGAAGCTAAATTATTAGACGGCATTGAAATGTTAGGCCAGGGAACCATTTATCCTGATGTAATTGAATCGGCTTCGGTACACGGGCCATCGGTTACGATCAAGTCTCACCACAATGTTGGTGGCTTGCCGGAATCAATGAAACTGGAACTGGTTGAACCATTGCGTTCCTTATTTAAAGATGAAGTAAGAAAAGTAGGATTAGAATTAGGCATACCTTATGATATGTTATACAGGCATCCTTTTCCAGGGCCAGGATTAGCGATAAGAATTTTAGGTGAAGTGACAGAAGAAAAAGTAAATTTACTGCAACAAGCAGATGCGATATTTACCAACATGTTAAAAAAGCATGATCTGTATTCAACCATCTGGCAGGCAGGCGCTATATTATTACCGGTAAAAAGCGTTGGTGTAATGGGTGATGAAAGAACTTACGAATTTACCTTAGCTTTAAGGGCCGTAACATCGGTAGATGGCATGACGGCAGACTGGGCGCATTTGCCGTATGATTTTTTAGCGAATGTATCGAACGAGATCATTAATAATGTTAGGGGCATTAACCGTGTGGTGTACGATATTAGCAGTAAGCCTCCTGCAACAATTGAATGGGAATAAAATTTAAAGTCAAAATTTAAAAGTTAAAAGCTAAAAGCTAAAAGTTAAAAGTTAACCCAATTCTGGGTTTTGACTTTTTACTTTTGATTTTGAAAAACGATCTGCATGATGCAAATAAAGAAAACAGCTATTACCGTAAGTTTTATCGTTGCCATTTTTATTGCAGCAATATTTCCTGCAAATGCCCAGAAAGGTACTATGCCGCCAAGCCCTCTGGCTGGGCTTATTCCTCCTCCTGTTACCATCAAGACATACCATATCGCGATCTTTGCGCCATTATACTTAGATTCAGTTTTTACCGGAGCTAGTAGTTTCCGTTTTAAACAAGGCATGCCAAGATTAATTGTACCCGGATTGGAATTTGTGCAAGGCGCAGAATTGGCACTGGATTCCTTATATCTGCCGAATACGAATATTGTAGTAAGTATCTATGATTCTAAATCTTACAACGAACCTGTTGCAACATTGATCAAAGAAAAAAAATTAGATAGTGTAGACATTATTATCGGCGCTATAAAAGATGCAGAGTATAAAGAGCTGGCGGATTTTTCTTTAGAAAAAAAGATACCATTTATTTCTGCTACCTATCCTAACGATGGAGGTGTTGCACAAGACCCGTATTTGGTAATTATGAACCCTACATTGAAAGCGCATTGCGAAGCGATCTACAGTTATCTTTTAGAAAATCATGGAACTGACAAGATCTTTTTAGTAAGAAAAAAAGGTCCGCAGGAAGACAAGATCGCCGACTATTTTAAAGAGATCAATATGCAGGATGGCAAGCCATTACTGAATATTCAAACATTGAATTACGAAGCATCACAACAGGATGCAGATAACCTTAAGAAAAAATTAGACAGTACTAAACAAACCATTATCATTGGTGGAAGTTTGGATGAATCTTTTGCTACAAACCTAACGCTGGCTTGTCATGATCTGTTTCAAAGCTATCCTATTACTTTGATCGGTATGCCTAACTGGGATGGTTTTAAACAACTAACCAAAAGCGATGTGTTTGCCGATTTTCCTGTCTATATAACCAGTCCGTATTACAATGATAAATTGGATGATAACAGCAGGAAATTAATGAATGGCTATCAGCTTAAATATAAAGGCAAGCCAACTGATATGGCTTTTAAAGGATATGAATGCGCTTTGCTTTTTACCAACCTGCTTATCAAATATCCTACAGCCGTGATCGATAGTATAAATGATAAAAGCTTAAAAGTTTTTTCTGATTATAATATTCGCCCGGTAATGCTCGGCAACTACGATCTTCCCGATTATTACGAAAACAAACACTTGTATTTTATCAAGATACAGGGTGGAAATTTCAGTAAAGCCTGGTAATTTTCAATAAAAATGGTATCCGGCAAATAAAACAGCAATAAATATATACATTTACAGCAGCGATCGTCTCCTGGATTTGTTTTATTCTAACGCAGAGTCAACTCCCCTTTTCGCTTTTTCATTCAACAACTCTTTTCAAAAATTACTGTTCATACAATGAGCCCATCTAGTGAATTAAAGAAAGTGACCACCAATACGCTTCAGAAAATGAAAGCGGCAGGAGAAAAAATATCTATGATAACAGCCTATGATTATTCTTTTGCAAGAATATTTGATGCGGCAGGTATCGATATTATTTTAGTAGGCGATAGCGCCAGTAATGTGATGGCTGGCCATAGTACAACCTTGCCGATTACTTTAGATCAGATGATCTATCATGCGCAAAGCGTTACCCGTGGCCGTGACAGAAGCCTTGTAGTGGTTGATATCCCTTTCGGTTCTTATCAATCCAATTCAGAAATTGCCCTGGCTTCTGCCATCAAAATAATGAAAGAATCTGGCGGTAATACTGTTAAGCTGGAAGGCGGTGAAGAGATCATCGAATCAGTAAAAAAAATAGTGAGTGCAGGCGTTCCGGTAATGGGGCATTTAGGCTTAACGCCACAATCCATCAATAAATTTGGTACCTACACCGTTCGTGCAACAGAAGATATTGAAGCAGAAAAATTAAAGAAAGACGCCTTGTTACTACAGGAAGCTGGCTGCTTTGCGGTAGTACTGGAAAAGATCCCTGCAGCTTTGGCTAAAGAAGTAACAGAAAGCCTTACCATACCAACCATCGGCATTGGCGCCGGCGGCGATTGCGACGGACAAGTATTAGTGATGCATGATATGCTGGGCATCAATACTGATTTTAAACCACGTTTTTTACGCAGGTATTTAAATTTGGATGAACAGATAACAGGTGCTGTAAAACAATACATTAGCGACGTAAAAAGCAGCGATTTCCCGAATAAAGATGAACAATATTAGCACGTACGATGTTTGATGTACGACGTACGATGTAATACACTGAGCGGAAGCACACATCGTACATCAAACGTCGTACATCGTACATTCGATTTTTAATTATATTTGCCTAAAGCTAACACGAACATGGAAGTAAGAAACAACTGGACACTCAACGAGATACAAGAAATATACAATCGTCCGCTATTGGACCTGATCTTTGATGCAGCGATCATCCATCGCCAGAACAAAGCTTACAGCGAAGTGCAGGTAAGCAGCTTGATCTCTATTAAGACAGGCGGTTGCAAAGAAGATTGCGCTTATTGTCCGCAAGCGGCACGATACAATACCGGCGTTGAAGTAGAACCTTTAATGACCGTTGAAAAAGTAAAAGCAAGAGCCGAAGTGGCCAAAGCAAACGGCGCCTCACGTTTATGCATGGGTGCAGCATGGCGTGAAGTAAGAGACAATAAAGATTTCGACCGTGTATTGGATATGGTTTCTGAAGTAAATGAAATGGGTTTAGAAGTTTGCTGCACATTAGGTATGCTGACTTACGAACAAGCAGAAAAATTAAAAGCAGCAGGTTGTTTCGCCTACAACCATAACATCGATACATCAAGCGATAACTACGAAAATATTATTACCACAAGAACATTCGACGACCGTATCAACACATTGAATAATGTACGTAAAGCAAAGCTCAGTGTATGTTGCGGAGGTATCGTTGGTTTAGGCGAAACAGATGATGACCGCGTAAAAATGTTACACACCTTATCTACGATGGAACAACATCCAGATTCTGTGCCGATCAACAGGTTGGTTCCGGTTGAAGGAACACCTTTGGCAAAAAACCAACAAACACCGATCGATGAAATGTTACGCATGATCGCTACAGCAAGAATTTTAATGCCGAAAAGCGTAGTACGTTTATCTGCTGGAAGAAACGAAATGAGTATTGCTGAACAAGCACTATGTTTTATGGCAGGCGCTAACTCGATCTTTGCAGGAGAAAAATTATTAACTACGCCAAATCCTGATTTCGATACGGACATGCAAATGTTTAAATTATTAGGATTGACTGCACGCAAACCGTTTAAAGACAGAGTAGCTGCGCAGGAAACAGTAACAGCATTGGCGTAAACTCCATAGGAGTTTCATCTTTGTAGATGAACATGTATCTGCGCCATTGAACTCCATAGGAGTTCCACCTTCGGGAACTAATTGTGTTACTCCTACGGAGTAATATCTTATTATCAAACATATTGCTACAAAGGGGTTGCCCCGATGGGGCAAATCGAAGATCGAATTGTTTTATTTTCATTTCTTATTCATTGCATTACTAACAAATAACTGTGAGTACAAATAACAGCTTTGATAAATTTTTGCAGGACAAATTGGACGAAAGAAAAGCCAGCGGACTATTACGAAGCCTGGTTTCTTACCCCGATAAAATAGATTTTAGCTCCAACGATTATTTAGGCTTTGCAAAACTTCCTCAATTAAAGCAGTCACATACCGAACAGCCATCAGGCGCTACCGGCTCAAGATTAATTACAGGCAATCCAGTAATAGCTGAAGAGACGGAAAAAATAATTGCCGCATTTCATGATGCGGAAGCCGCTTTAATTTTTAACTCCGGCTATTGTGCCAATGTTGGCTTATTCTCCTGCATCGCACAAAAAGGCGACACATTGATCACGGATGAATTCATCCACGCAAGCATTATTGATGGCGCAAGGTTAAGTCATGCCAACAGGTACAAATTCAAACACAACGATATTGCCGACCTTGAAAAAAAATTAAAACAAGCCACAGGTAAAAAAATAGTTACCGTAGAATCCATCTATTCAATGGATGGTGATGAAGCGCCATTAAAAGAAATTGCAGCGATCTGTAAAAAGTACGATGCTATATTAATTGTTGATGAAGCGCACGCTATAGGTATTTTTGGAGATAAAGGTGAAGGCCTGGTTTGTAAATACAATTTGCAAAAAGAAGTATATGCCTGCATTTATACTTTTGGTAAAGCGCTTGGTTTACACGGAGCAGTCGTTACAGGAAGCAACACACTAAGAGATTATTTGATCAATCATGCACGGGCATTTATTTATACAACAGCATTGCCTCCACTCACTTATTCGCAAATTCAGGAAGCATATAAATTATTACCAACAGCCAATCGTAAAATACTATTCGAATTGATCGATCATTACAGATCTGTGGTTCAAATAATAAAAAACATTACATTTATTGAAAGCAACTCTTCAATACAAACAATAATTATTGGTGATAACAATAAAACAAAAGAGCTCGCCAATCATTTGGTTGACAAAGGATTTTTTGCTAAAGCTATCTTATCACCAACAGTTGCTACAGGAACAGAAAGATTAAGAATATGTTTACATTCATTTAATACCAAAGAGCAGATCGATCTACTTCTAAAAGAAATTGAAAGCAAGCTTGATAACTAATGATCAAAAACATTTACAATTAACCATTAACAATTATCAATGAGCATCATCATCGCAGGCATACACACAGGAATTGGCAAAACAGTTTGCTCTGCAGTAATTTGCCAGTCGCTCGGTTATGATTACTGGAAACCAGTGCAGGCAGGCGACTGGGGAAATTCAGATAGTGTGTTTATTAAAAAAAATGTAACCAATCCAAAAACATTGGTTCATCCTGAAACATATAAATTAGTAACAGCCGCATCACCACATTATGCGGCAAAACTGGATGGCATTGAAATAATGAGGGAGCATATACAACTGCCCCGATCAAAAAATAATATTGTTGTAGAAACAGCTGGCGGTTTAATGAGCCCATTGGCAAAAGGGTTTTTAAATATTGATTTGGTAGAACAACTGCAATTACCCGTTGTATTGGTATCAAACAATTACTTGGGAAGTATCAACCATACTTTGCTTAGTTACGAAGCATTACAAAACAGAAAAATTACAATAGCAGGCATTGTGTTTGATGGCGAAACAGTAACGGCAAGCCAGGAGTTTATTGTAGAGTACATTAAATTGCCTGTACTATTTTCGATTCCGCAATTTCCTAATTTGAATGCACGATCGATCAGCGAATTTGCTGCAACTATTTCTATAAAATTATAACCGTGAACTTAGAAGAAAAAGATAAAAATTACATATGGCATCCTTTCACACAAATGAAAATTGCCGATACGCCCATTCATATCGCCCAGGCAAAAGGAACAATATTGTATGGCGCTGATGGCAAAGAATATATCGATGCTGTTTCATCCTGGTGGGTAAATATACATGGGCATTCTAATGAATACATCGCAGCAAGTATTGCACAACAAGCCAAAGTATTGGAGCATGTGATCTTTGCAGGCTTCACGCACACACCCGCTATTGAGCTGGCAGAAAAACTGATCAAGATCTTACCTGATAATTTTTCTAAAATATTTTATTCTGATAATGGTTCTACTGCTGTTGAAGTGGCGTTAAAAATGGCGCTGCAATACTGGCATAACCTGGGTGTAAAAACCAAGACAAAAATAATTGCATTGGAGAACGCTTATCATGGCGATACTTTTGGCGCCATGAGCGCCGGTGCAAGAAGTGCTTTCAATGCAGCCTTCAATCCTTTGTTGTTTGAAGTATTCCATATCCCTGCTCCGGATAAAAATAATATTGACGCAGTTAAAAAACAATTGCTGGCATATGCCGCTGATGATACAGTGGCCGCTTTTATTTTTGAACCCTTGATACAGGGCTCTGGGGGTATGTTAATGCACGAAGCAAAATATTTAGATGAACTGTTAACCATCGCGCAGCAAAAAAATATTATTTGCATAGCAGATGAAGTGATGACTGGCTTTGGCAGGACAGGAAAAAATTTCGCGATCAATTATTTAGAGAATAGGCCCGATATTATTTGTTTATCAAAAGGCATCACCGGTGGTTTTATGCCTTTGGGTGTAACAGCCTGTTCGCAAAAAATATTCGATGCTTTTTATGCGGATGAAATGGAGAAAACTTTTTTTCATGGGCATTCTTACACAGCTAACCCGTTGGCATGCGCCGCAGCAAATGCAAGCATTGATCTGTTATTAAAAGAAAGTTGTCAGCGGCAGATAAGAATGATAGGCGATAGTCATAAAGAGTTCGCGAATAAAATGGACCAAAGCGATCTTGTGAAAGAAGTTCGTCTCCAGGGAACGATCATTGCCATCGAGCTCAATACTTTAGAAGATACTTCCTACTTCAACTCTATAAAAAAAGAAGCCTACAAATTTTATTTGAACAATGGCGTATTGCTTCGTCCGTTGGGTAATGTGGTCTATATCATGCCGCCGTATTGCATCACAAAAGAAGAACTGGACAAGGTTTACAGCGTGATAGAAGCTTCCCTGACGCATTTATTGTAATTGTCTGAACCGTTGATTAAACAGATTTGTATGATTTAATTGATTTTACCTATTTGTAATTAAAAAAATCAGGTAAAATCAATGCTTAGGATTAATTTTGGCAATTATGGAAAACATTTTCGAATTAGTAGTTAAGGATAATAACACACACGCACGTTGGCTCAACACACTTTCCTTGATGGAAAATACGGGAGCCAAAAAGATCAAGCGTTGTGAACATCCTGTGCTGACTACCGAAATGATCCTAAAACATGCTGCTGAAGAAGCAAGGCATGCCTACTTTCTAAAAAAACAGATTCAAAAAATAGATAAAAATAGCTGTCCTACCTACGAAAGAAAATATTTGTTAGCGCCGGATATGAGCCACTATTATTTACATGTATTGGATGTAAAGGTTTGTCGCTTTTTAAAAGACAAATTCGGCTACAAAGGGAACGACTTAAAATATGCAGCTTACTTATTGGTTACTTATGCCATTGAAGTAAGAGCTGATGAATTATATCCACTATACCAGGAAGTGCTGACAGGTATAAAAAGCACGGTAAATGTAAAAACCATTATTGCCGAAGAGATCAACCATTTACACGAAATGACCGAACAATTAAAAGCATTTTCACCTGATTATCAGGAGCTGTGCAGTGTTGTCTGCGCCATAGAGAAAGAGCTGTTCACAGATTGGATCGATGCGGTCAAAAAAGAATTATCGAATTAAAATTATCAACAACTTTAATAAGAAATGCTCCATTGATAATGGAGCATTTCTTATTAATCGATGCTATAATTATTTTACAATAAATTTCTTCACTTCTCTTTTGTTAGTATCCATTGCTATAATTACATAGTCTCCCGCAATTAAGCCCGGAACATTTACTATAATATATCCGTCTTCAGTAATGGTGGCTGTGCCTCTTTGTACCAACATTCCTATAAAGTTTCTGATCTCTATATTCACGGTTTCTTCTTTTGGCCATCCCGGAAGTGTCAATTTAAAATGACCCTCTGTAACAGGGTTCGGTGTTAAATCAGAAGATTTGGAAACACTTGCTACTGTAAGTGTCAATACTTCTGTACTGGTTCCAAAAGAATTGGTAGCTGTTAGCGTTACTGTAAATACTCCCGCTGTTGTTGGTGTTCCACTGATTATACCTGTTGTTGGATCGACCGTTACTCCTGCCGGTAATCCTGTAGCTCCATAAACGGTTGGCGTATTCGATGCATCAATAGTATAAGTAAATGATTCACCTTCGGTTGCCGTTGCCGTATCTGCACTGCTAATAAACGGTACAGGCGGCGCGGTGATACTGATAATCAGTATATTATTTGTTGTGCCGCTGGCATTGGTTGCGGAGATCGTTACCATTGTAGTATCAACTGTTATGGGGGTTCCTGTAATTTCTCCTGTTACCGTGTTGATGCTTAAGCCCGGTGGCAGGTTAATAGCATTATAACTGGTTGGCGTATTTGTTGCAGCTATTGCATAGCTAAATGAAGTTCCCACGACTCCGCTCACAGCTCCATTACTTGTTATTATAGGGATACCCGGCAGACTGTTAATTGTTATGGTTATTATTTCGGTACCTGTTCCCGACGAATTGCTTGCCTTTATTGTATCTGTAAATGTACCGGATGCTGTTGGTGTGCCACTTATCAAACCTGTTGCGGTATTGATAGTTAAGCCAGCCGGTAAAGTTGTGGAGCCATAACTTGTTGGGGTATTCGTTGCCGTTATGCTATAAGTAAATACGGTACCAATAGTTCCATCCGCTGTCAGTAAACTGGTTATTACAGGTATAGTTGGATTGATCGTTATTGTTAATGATTGCGTTCCTGTTCCACCAGCATTCGTTGCTTTAACTGTTATTGCAAATGTACCGGATGCTGTTGGTGTGCCACTAATTACTCCCGTTGCCGTATTGATGGTTATACCAGCTGGCAATGCGCCAGTCTCTGAATAGCTCGTTGGAATATTTGTTGCCGTTATCGTATAGCTAAACGCTGAACCTACTGTACCGCTTGCTGTTTGAGAACTCGTAATAACAGGCGCATTTGGTAAGATCGTTATTGTTAATGTTTGCGTTCCTGTGCCGCCTGCATTCGTTGCTTTAATTGTGAACGCAAATGTGCCGCTTACTGTTGGTGTGCCGCTGATTACTCCTGTTACTGTATTGATTGTCACACCTGCTGGTAATGTACCAGTTTCTGAATAACTCGTTGGCGTATTCGTTGCAGCTACTGTATAACTAAATGCAGTGCTAATTGTTCCGCTTGCTGTTGGTGCACTTGTAATAACAGGCACGCCAGGTATTGCCGCATTAATCGTTATTGTTAATGACTGTGTTCCTGTTCCTCCTGCATTCGTTGCTTTAACTGTTATCGCAAATGTGCCGGATGCTGTTGGTACGCCACTGATAACTCCTGTTATTGTATTGATCGTTACTCCTGTCGGTAACGCTCCTGTCTCGGAATAACTTGTTGGTGTATTCGTTGCCGTTATGCTATAACTGAATGCTGTACTGATTGCGCCACTTGCGTTTGTTGCACTCGTAATTACCGGAGCATTTGGTAAGATCGTTATCGTTAATGTTTGCGTCCCTGTACCACCTGCATTCGTTGCTTTAATTGTTATTGCAAATGTGCCGCTTACTGTTGGTGTGCCACTGATCACTCCTGTTGATGCATTGATGGTTACACCTGTCGGTAATGCGCCCGTTTCTGAATAGCTCATTGGTGTGTTCGTTGCCGTTATGCTATAACTGAATGCTGTGCTGATTGTACCACTTGCGTTTGTTGCACTCGTAATTACCGGCGCATTTGGTAAGATCGTTATTGTCAACGCCTGAGTTCCTGTGCCGCCTGCATTCGTTGCTTTAACTGTTATCGCAAATGTGCCGGATGCTGTTGGCGTTCCGCTAATCACTCCTGTTGATGTATTGATCGTTACTCCTGTCGGTAATGCACCCGTTTCTGAATAACTTGTTGGTGTGTTCGTTGCTGTTATGCTATAACTGAATGCCGTACTGATTGTACCGCTTGCGGTTGTTCCACTCGTAATTACCGGAGCATTTGGTAAGATCGTTATTGTTAATGTTTGCGTTCCTGTACTACCTGCATTTGTTGCTTTAATTATGATCGCAAATGTGCCGCTTACTGTTGGTGTGCCGCTGATCACTCCTGTTGATGTATTGATCGTTACTCCTGTCGGTAATGCGCCCGTTTCAGAATAACTTGTTGGTGTGTTCGTTGCTGTTATGCTATAGCTGAATGCCGTACTGATTGTACCACTTGCGGTTGTTCCACTCGTAATTACCGGAGCGTTTGGTAAGATCGTTATTGTTAACGCCTGGGTTCCTGTACCACCTGCATTCGTTGCTTTAACTGTTATCGCAAATGTGCCGCTTACTGTTGGTGTTCCGCTGATCACGCCTGTTGTTGTATTGATCGTTATACCTGCGGGTAATGCG
>Ga0193726_1000085_pt1 | contig 164443 bp, 142 predicted proteins | sample H2c1metaG_FD_144928 | JGI IMG/M metagenome (GOLD analysis project Ga0193726, IMG submission 144928) | Soil microbial communities from a riparian zone of the East river system, Colorado, United States - H2c1 | ecosystem: Environmental > Terrestrial > Soil > Riparian zone | place: USA: East...
TGCAATAACACCAGACTCATCTGCAGCAGAATTTTCAGGCGCCTGGCGATATTGTCGGACTCGCAATCCGCGAAACTCTCGGCGCAGTCTCCGCCCTGCAGCAGAAATTGCTCGCCGCGCTGCGCCTGCGCCAGCTTCGCGCGCAACGCCTCGATTTCCCAGGACACGACCAAGGGCGGCAGACGGCTCAAGGAGGCGACGGCGCGCTCCAAGGCCTGCGGGTCGGAGTATCGGGGTTGTTGGGTGGCGCGGCGGCTATGCCAGCTGGCCGGATGCCAATTCGTCAAGGCGGGGCTTTTCGACATGCCGAGGATGCTAGCGTTGCGGGCCGGGCCAAGTCAAAATGCGGCCCCCTACGACCGACCCCATGGGACCTCTATTATGCAGCACAGCACCGCCCCCTCGCATTCACCCGCCGATGATCCCCTGCAGGTACTCGGGCTTGGCGATGTCAATTCGGGAACCTGGTCCGGCAGCCATGGCTGGAGCAAGCTTAAGGATGGGCCGCTCATCGATTCGATCAATCCATCCACCGGCAAACGCCTGGCGCAGGTGCGCGGCGCCACCCTCGAGGACTACGAGCAGGTAATGGCCGCCGCCGTCGCCGCCGCTGCCGCATGGCGGCAGGTGCCGGCGCCGAAGCGCGGCGAGGCCGTGAGGCTCATGGGCGAAGAACTACGCCGCTACAAAGACGCGCTCGGCAGCCTGGTGTCCCTGGAAAACGGCAAGATCAAAGCCGAGGGCGACGGCGAAGTGCAGGAAATGATCGACATTGCGGATTTCGCCGTCGGGCAGTCGCGCATGCTCTACGGTCTCACCATGCACTCAGAACGGCCGCAGCACCGTATGTACGAGCAGTGGCATCCGCTCGGGGTGGTGGGCGTCATTTCCGCCTTCAATTTCCCGGTGGCCGTGTGGTCCTGGAACGCGTTCCTGGCGGCGATCGCCGGCAATGCCACCGTGTGGAAGCCGTCGCCGAAAACCGCGCTGTGCTCCCTCGCCGTACAGCACATTTGCAATCGAGTGCTGGAGCGCCACGCGCTGCCGCCGATCTTTCAGATCTTCATCGATGCCGGCACCGAATTGGCCCTGCGTTTCGTCGACGACCGCCGGGTGGCGCTGGTGTCGTTTACCGGCTCGACGCACGTCGGCCGGCAAATCGGCGTGAAAGTGGCGGAACGCCTCGGCAAGAGCCTGCTCGAGCTCGGCGGCAACAATGCCATCATCGTCGACGACAGCGCGAATCTAGACCTGGCGGTGCCGGGCATCGTTTTCGGGGCGGTCGGAACCGCCGGCCAGCGCTGCACGACGACGCGGCGGGTGCTGGTGCATCGGTCGCGTGCGGCCGAACTCGAACGGCGGCTGGTGGCCGCCTACGCGCAGGTGCGCATCGGCGATCCCTTGATCGCCGACACGTTGATGGGTCCCCTGATCGATACCGGCGCCGTGACGCGCTATTCGGCGGCGATTGCCGCGGCTCAGGCCGACGGCGGCGTCCTGCTGTGCGGCGGCAAGGTCCTGCAGCGTCCGGGCAATTTCGTGGAGCCGACCATCATTCGGGCGCAAGCCGGCATGACGGTGGTGCGCACCGAGACTTTCGCGCCGATCCTGTACCTGATTGCCTACGACACGCTGGATGAGGCGGTGACCATGCAAAACGACGTTCCCTACGGTCTGTCGTCCGCGGTGTTCACCGATCGGCTGCAAGTGGCCGAGCGCTTCCTCTCCGCCGACGGCAGCGACTGCGGCATCGCCAATGTCAATCTCGGCACTTCGGGCGCCGAGATCGGCGGCGCATTCGGCGGCGAGAAAGATACCGGCGGCGGGCGTGAAGCGGGCTCGGATTCCTGGAAGGCCTACATGCGCCGCCAAACCAACACCATCAATTGGAGCTCGCAACTGCCGCTGGCCCAGGGGATTCGCTTCAACGTTTGAAACGCGGCGCAGTTCAGCGGGAAATCCAAGCTTCGATGTCGGCGACGCGCGCCTGTAGGCGCGCCGCCGAGATCGGACCCAGGGTTTTCAGTTCCTGCGCATAGAGCGAGACCCGGTACTCTTCGATCCAGCACTGCAAATCGTCGAGCGGCGCGATCCAGCGCCTCTCGGCATCGAGCTTGCTTGCCAGTGCCTGATAGCGCGCCGACCATTCACGAAGCTCGCGCACGATGTGCGGCGGTTCGCCGCCGCGCGCACCGCCGCGCTGCCAACGGCGCTGTTCGGCCTTCAAGTAGCGCGGCACCTGGCGCAGCCATTCCGCCGTCAATGATTCCAAGTGGTCGGCGCCCAACAACCGTCGCAGGTGCTCGCCGCTCTCGGCGACCGCATCCGCCGCGGCCTTGAGCCCCGGCTCATCGAGCCGGCGGCGCACCGCGCGCGCTTCCGTATACCAATTGAGCGCTGCCGCAGCGATCTCGTCCAGGCAGGGATGCAATCGCGCGCGCCCTTGCTCGACAGCTTGATTGAATGCGTCGCGGGTGCGCGGCGCATCGGCATCAGCGAAGCAGGCGCGGCGAAAGACCAGTTGCAGCAAGGTCTCGGTCAGCTCGGTGTTCTTGGCATAGGGGCTGGCGGCCAGCAACAGTGCGGAGTTGCCGGCGATCGATTTGGCGAGGTCGCGCGCCTGCGCGCTCAGAATGCTGCGCGCCAATTGGGCGGCGCTGCGCCGCCAGCCGCGCGCGGCCTCCGCGGCGGACCACTCGTACCGCACCTCAAGACCCTGATGGGTGCCTTCTAGGGTCGGATACACGCAGATCGTGCCCTGCTCCACCGTCAACGGCACCGACTCGGGCAATGCGTCGATCTCGAAGCGGCGCCACACGCCGGCGGAACCGTAGGCCGCACGCGCGTGCTGCTCGAGTTCCGCGCGCGCAGCGGCCGCGCTGTCCCGCCGCAGAACCGCCAGAGAGTTGCCGCGCGCTTTGATCTCGCTGCCGGCCGCCACGGTCAATTGGGGCATCAGATGGGCGGGCACGGACGCCAAATCGAAGCGCAGCTGCGCCTCGGGGACGCCGCGTACTTCCTTGAGCCAGCCCTTGAGACCTTGCAGGTCCGCGGCGGGCGCGCCCGCGAGAAACTGCGCGGCGGTTTCGCCGATGGGGATCAGATGGCGCCGCGCATCCTTGGGCAGGGAGCGCAGTAGCGCCTCGATTCGCGGTCCCGCCAGCCCCGGCACGGCGGCCTCGACCGCGGCGCGGGACAGCCCGGGCAGCGCCAATAGAGGAATGCGCAGACTCGCGCCATCCTGCGCTTCGCCGGGCGCGAACCGGTAGTCGACCGGGATCGTCAGCGAATCAACGCGGACGAGGTCGGGATACAAGGCGAGATCCTCCGGCCGGGGTGCGCGTGCGAATATCTGTTCGGGCCCCAACACCAGGGTTTGCCGTTCGGCATCCGAGAGATGCCGTGTAAAGTATTCCAGGCTCGCACCGCTCGACACCTGGCGCGGCAGGGCGTGGTCATAGAACTCCACAAAGGCCTCAGTGCCGTGCAACAGATCCCGCGTACGCAGGCGCTCCTCCATCCGCTGCGCCTCGCGGATCGCCGCATCGTTCTCCAGCAGCCAATCCGGCCGGCGGTGCAGCCGTTGGAACACCAACGCCTCGCGCGCGAATATGCGGCGGGACTCTTCCGGTGCGATGGGTCCATAGTTCACCACCCGGTTGGCACTCAATGTCAATCCGAGAAAACTCACACGCTCGCGGGCGCTCACCTCTTCGCGCTCCTCATTCCAGTCGGGTTCGAGGTATTCGTGCTTGGTCAGGTGGGCGGCGGCCGCTTCGATCCAGTGCGGCTCTATGTCGGCGACACGGCGCGCGAATACCCGTGAGGTCTCGACGATGTTCGCCGCCATCACCCAGCGCGGCCGGCGCCGCGCCACCGGCGACCCCGGAAATAGGTGGAAATGAATTCCCCGCGTTCCCTGATAGACGCCCTCCTCCCCGCGCGAACCCACCATGGTGCAAAAGCCCGCCAGCAGCGAACGGTGCACGCCGGTGTAGCTGGCCGCTTGCCGCTGCGCCGTCAGGCCGAGCTCCGCCGCGCGATCGGCAACCTGGGTGTAGACATCATCCCATTCGGAGAGCCGCAGCAGTGAGAAGCGCCGCTCCTTGCACCAGCGCTTAAGTTCGCGGCGCGGACCCTCGCGCGCGGCGCGATAGGCCTTCCAAACCTTGACCAAGGATGAGAATTCCGATTTACCGTCCTCGAAGGCGGCATTCAAGGCGGGGGCCTCGGCCGCGCCGGCGGCGGCACCGGCAGCCGCGGCGTTCGCCGCGGCCGGATTCGAGGCCGCGGCGATGCGAAAGTCCGGGACGCTCAAGCCCGCTACGATGGCCAGCAGCTCCCCTTCGGCGCGAAATCGTTTGCTCTCGAGCAAAGCCCGCGCCAGACGAGGATCGAGCGGCAATCGCGCCATGCTGCGGCCGCGGCGGGTAATTGTCCGGTCGGCATCCAGCGCCTGCAGCTCCTGCAGCAGCCGATAGCCGTCGCCCAAGGCGCGCGCGTCGGGCGCGTCGATGAAGGGGAAATTCTCGGCCTCCCCCAAGCCATCCGCAGCCAGCCGCAGCAGCAATGCGGCGAGATTCGTGCGCAGTATCTCCGGTTCGGTGAAGGGGGCGCGCGCGTCGAAGTCGGATTCAGAATACAGCCGCATGCACAGACCCGACCCCAGACGGCCGCAACGTCCCTTGCGCTGGTCGGCGCCGGCCCGCGATACCGGCTCGATGGGCAACCGTTGCAGGCGATTGCGCGGACTGTAGCGGCTGATGCGCACCAGCCCTGAATCGATGACGGAGCGCACGCCCGGCACGGTGATGGAGGTCTCGGCCACATTGGTCGCCAACACGATCCGTTGCCGCGAGCCGGGCCGGAATATCTTGCTCTGCTGCTCCCACGACAGGCGCGAATACAACTCCAGCACCTCAACGCCGTCGCGCAGTTCACGCTGCAGTACTTCGCCCACGTCGCGTATCTCGCGCTCGCCGGGCAGAAAAACCAGGACGTCGCCGCCGCCAATGCCGGAGGGTTCGGCCGCGATTTCCTGGTAGGCATCGAGGACGGCGGCCGGCAAGTCCGGATCCTCCGGATCCTCCGCATCCTCCGGCGCCTCACGGTAGCGCACCTCGATGGGATGGCTGCGGCCGCTGACGGTGATGATGGGTGCGCCGTCGAAGAACCCCGAGATGCGTTCGACGTCCAGGGTCGCCGAGGTCACGATCACCTTGAGCTCCGGCCGGCGCGGCAGCAGGCGCTTGAGCACGCCCAGCAGCAAATCGACGTTGAGCGTGCGCTCATGCGCCTCATCGACGATGATGGTGTCGTAGCGGCGCAGCTGTGGGTCGGAGGCGAGTTCCGCCAACAGCAATCCATCGGTCATCAGCAGCAGGCGCGTCGCATCGGAGGCCTGATCGGCGAACCGCACTCGAAACCCGACGCTGCGGCCGAGCGGCTGCCCGACTTCGTCGGCGATACGTGCCGCGAGCGCACGGGCCGCCAGCCGTCGCGGCTGGGTGTGCGCGATGAGGGCCTCCATACCGCGGCCCAGCTCCAGGCAGTACTGAGGCAATTGCGTGCTCTTGCCGGAACCGGTGTCGCCGGCGACGATCAGGACCTGATGGAGCCGCAAGGCCTCGAGGATGGCTTCACGGCATGCCGAAATCGGCAAGTCGGCGTCGTGCTTGAAGACGAGCTTGAGGTGTGCGCGCGCCGCGGCGGAGGGTCGTTCACTCGCCACGCTTAACTTCTAACCAAAGCCTCTCTTGCGCATCGAGGTTCAGGTCAGCGAATACTTCGCCGCGCTGCGCCGCCAAGGATTCCATACCTCTGAATCGCCGCTCGAACTTGGCATTGGCCGAGCGCAGCGCCGCCTCGGCGTCGACATCGAGCTTGCGCGCCAGGTTGGCGGCCGCGAACAACAGATCGCCGACCTCCTCGAAGATCGCCGATGCGGCACCGGCCTGCTGGGCGCCGTTCGCCGACGCATGTTTCGCGGCGGCGTCGCGCACCTCCTCGAGCTCTTCGGCCACCTTATCCGCAGTCTGGCTGGCGTGATCCCAATCGAAGCCCACGCGCGCGGCGCGTTTGCTGAGCTTGAAAGCGCGCATCAGGGCCGGCAAGGCCCGCGGCACGCCGTCGAGATGACCGGCTGCGGCGCCGCCCGCCGCGCCGCGCTCGGCGGCTTTGATTTCTTCCCAGGAAACGTTCTGTTCAGCCGCCGTCATCGGGCCGCTGGCACCGAACACATGCGGGTGGCGGCGCAGCAGCTTGTCGCAGATCGCGCCGGCCACCGCTTCGAAGTCGAAGTGATTCGCCTCGCTGGCGATTTGGGCGTGAAACACCACCTGAAACAACAAATCGCCCAATTCATCCTTGAGATGGCGCAGGTCGCCGCGATCGATGGCATCGGCGACCTCGTAGGCTTCCTCGATGGTATACGGGGCGATGCTCGCAAAAGTCTGCTCCCGATCCCAAGGACAGCCATCCGCGGCCCGCAGCCGCGCCATGATGGCGAGCAGTTCCCGCACCCGCGTCACGGCCGGGACTGCAGCATGCGCCGCAAGGTCATGAGCATCCCCGCCGTCGCGCCCCAGATATTGCGATCGCCATAGGGGATATCGTGCACGTCGATGGTCAATTCGCCGAGTTGACGCCGGCGCGGCTTATGGTTGGCCGCGTCCAGGATGAAGTCGAGCGGTACTTCGAACACATCGTGAACTTCCTCCCGGGCGATGCGCAGCTGGTACTGGGGGTTGACGAAGCCGACCACCGGGGTGACCAGAAATCCGGTGATGACCCAGTGATCGGGCAAGTACCCGGCGAACTCGACAAAATCAGGCAGCAGCCCGATTTCCTCGTACGCCTCGCGCAGCGCCGCATGCCACGCATCCTGGTCCTCCGGTTCGATCCGCCCGCCGGGAAAGCTGATCTGCCCGGCATGATCCTTGAGCGTGGCGGCTCGTTGCGTCAGCAATACCGTCAGCCCGGTGTCGCGCTCCACCAGAGGAACGAGCACGGCCGCCGGCACGCGCCGCGCTGTGATCGAAGCCCGCACCTGGGACGTCACTTCCGCGGAGGCGCCTGCCAGCCATTGCATGTCCTCTTCCGGCGAAGTGACGTCCGCATCCAGCGCCTCGCGGATATGGGACTTGGAGTACAGAGAATCCATCAATTCTTGGAACCGGGGACACGGTCCGGAATGCCGCCGTCGGTCAGCGTCTTGGGGTCGAGCAGGCGGCGTAGTTCCTCGACGCTCAACTGCGTCATTTCCGCGGCGACGTCCAAGATCGGGCGGCCCTCCGCATAGGCCCGCTTGGCAATGGCCGCGCCCTGTTCATAGCCGATGACCGGATTGAGGGCGGTGACCAAAATGGGATTGCGCGCCAGCGCGTCATTCATACGCGCCTGATTCAGGGTGAAGCCGGCGAGCGCGTGATCGGCCAGGTTGCGGCACCCGATTCCCAGCAGCTCCAGGCTTTGCAGCAAGTTGTACGCGATGAGAGGCAACATGACATTCAATTGAAAATTTCCCGACGCCGCCGCCACGGTGATGGTCGCATCATTGCCCATCACTTGCGCCGCCATCATCGCCACCGACTCGGGCACCACGGGATTGACCTTTCCCGGCATGATGCTGCTGCCCGGCTGCAGCACCGGCAGCCCGATTTCGCCGAGGCCGGCCAGCGGTCCGCTGTTCATCCAGCGCAAGTCGTTGGATATTTTCATCAAGCTCACGCTTAGAACCTTGAGCTGCCCGGACAGTTCCACCGCCGTGTCCTGGCTCGACAGGGCTTCGAAATAATTGTCGCTGGGGCGGAACTCGACCCGGGCGGCGGCGGCGAGACGGCGCGCGAACGCGCCGCCGAACTGCGGCCGCGCATTGATCCCGGTACCGACGGCGGTGCCGCCCTGGGCGATTTTGTGCAGGCGCGGCGTGACCGAAGTCAACCGCGCCGTGGCGGCGTCGATTTGCGCGCGCCATCCGCCGAGTTCTTGGCCGACGGTGAGCGGCATGGCATCCATCAGATGGGTGCGGCCGGTCTTGACCACCGCGCCCAATTCAGCCGCTCGCTGACCCAACACGGTGCTCAGGCGCTCGAGGGCCGGCAACAGCTGTTCGTGCAGCAGCAGCGCGGCGGCGACGTGGATCGCCGTGGGCACCACATCGTTGCTGCTTTGGCTCATGTTGACATGATCGTTGGCATGCACTGGCCGCGACAACGTCCGCGCCGCGAGCGTCGCGATCACCTCATTGGCATTCATGTTGCTGCTGGTGCCCGAGCCCGTCTGAAACACGTCGACAGGAAATTGCTCGTCATGCCGGCCGGACGCGACCTCGAGCGCCGCACCCTCGATCGCCGACGCCAGATCCTCCGGCAGATCGCCGAGCTCGGCATTGGCGCCGGCCGCGGCATGCTTGATCAGCCCAAGGGCGCGTATGAAGGCCCGCGGCATGCGCAGGCCGGTGGCTGGAAAGTTCTGCACGGCGCGCTGGGTTTGGGCGCCCCACAGGGCGCTTGCCGGCACTTCGAGCGCGCCCATGCTGTCGTGCTCGACGCGAGTGGTTGCTGTCATCGCGGCTTACTCCGCGTTCATTGGTTTACGGTAATATTACGGATTCTACACTTAAAGCGACCGCTTCCCCCGATGGCCATTTCTTCCACTGACGCGCTTTCACCCCTCGACGGCCGCTACGCCGGCAAGCTCGCGGCGGTCCGGTCGATATTCAGCGAAGCCGGGCTGATGCGCGAACGGGTCCGCGTGGAATGCGCCTGGTTCCTGGCGCTCGCCGCCGGACCGGCCGCTGCCGCGCTTGCCGAAGTGCCGCGCGCGGCCCTGGATCTGCTCGGCGAATTGGCCCGCGATCCCGCTGGCGCCGATGTGGCGACCATCAAGCAGATCGAGGCGCGCACCAACCATGATGTGAAGGCGGTGGAGATTTGGCTGCGCGGCGCTCTCGAGAAACGCGGCGCCGCCGCCGCGCAGCTCGAGTGGCTGCATTTTGCCTGCACCTCCGAGGATATCAACAACCTTGCCTACGCCCTCATGCTGAAGAGCGCCCGGGCGATGCTGCTGCTGCCCATGCTCGATGCCATCGGCGCCACTCTCGACTCGCTCGCCCACGCGCACGCCGCGGCGCCGATGCTGGCGCGGACTCACGGGCAGACGGCGACGCCGACCACGGTCGGCAAGGAACTTGCCAATGTCGCGGCGCGCCTGCAGAGGCAGCGCGCCGCCCTCGAGCGCGTCGCCATTCTCGGCAAGATGAACGGCGCCGTCGGTAATTTCAACGCGCATGTCGCGGCGCTGCCGCAGGTCGATTGGCCGCAGGTAAGCCGGGTATTCGTCGAATCGCTCGGCCTGACGGTCAACCCGCACACCACGCAGATCGAACCGCACGATTGGATCGCAGAGTACTGCCACGCGCTGATGCGCGCGAACACCGTGCTCATCGACTTCGCGCGCGACATGTGGAGCTATATTTCTCTGGGCTACTTCAAGCAACGCCTGGTCGAGGGTGAAGTGGGCTCCTCGACCATGCCGCACAAGGTGAATCCGATCGACTTCGAGAACGCCGAGGGCAACCTGGGGCTGGCCAATGCATTGCTGGGGCATTTCGCCGACAAGCTGCCGCTGTCGCGCCTGCAACGCGACCTCACGGACTCCACCGTACTGCGCAATGTCGGCGTGGCCATCGGCCACTCGGTCTTGAGCTATGGATCGCTGGCGGCCGGCCTCGCCAAGGTCGAACTCGATCCGGCGAGCGTCGCGCAGGATCTGGATCGTGCCTGGGAGGTGCTGGGCGAGGCCGTGCAAACTGTGATGCGTGCCCATGGAATTGCCGATGCCTATGACAGATTGAAGACATTCACGCGGGGCCGGGCCATCGACAAGGATGCGATGCGCGAATTCATCGCCTCGCTGGATCTGCCGCCGGCTGAAAAGCAGCGGCTGTTGTACCTGGAACCGGGTACTTATCTGGGTTTGGCGCCGATGCTTGCCAAGCGATCGGACAGGCCGTAGCCTGCTATCAATGCCCGGCTGGCCGTCCGAAACGTGACGCAGTTAGCACGGGCCGCTAAGGGCCAAACGGTACTATCCCTCAGAGTACGCGAGGCCGGGCAAAATGCCCGTCACCTCCCATTGAGGCAAAGCGGATATGGCGGGTAGCACGGAAGAACGGACAAAACCGATCGTCGACAGGGTCGCTGCGCCTGGCGCAGAGCTGGCCTCAGGATCGGGCACCCGCACCATTCTCACGACCATGCCCGAGGTTCGCGAAGCCAGCCTCAAGGTCGCCAAGTCGGCGCAGCGGCTGCTGTCGATCTTCACTCAAGATCTCGAGCCCCTGATTTATGGCGAGGAACCGTTTCTCGAGGCCATCAAGCGGCTGGTTCTAGCGCGCTCCTACGCCAAAGTTCGGGTCTTGCTGGCCGATCCGTCGCGCGCCATGGTGGACAACAACCGTTTTCTGGCTCTGGCCCGGCGCCTGACCAGCTGCATCGATCTGCGGGCCATGAGCCCCGAGTACCCGGCAAGCGCCGGAGCATTCATCATCGCCGACGACAAGGCGCTGGTGTACCGGCTGCAAGCGGACCGCTGGGACGGCATCTCCGATATGAACGATCCTGCCGTGGTGCGCCGCTATTTGAATTTCTTCGATGAGGTCTGGCAAACCAGCATGCAAGAATCGCAAATGCGACAAATGCTGATGTAGCCGCGGCTACCTCAACAGCACCGCTGTCCGCAAGCGCCCGTATAATGGGCGGATGCAGGCCCTGCCTCCCGACTCTCCGCCTTCCCTTCCTGATCCCCAGCATGCCGGCCCGGTCATCGTCGGCATGTCGGGCGGCGTCGACTCGGCCGTGGCGGCGCTCCTGCTGCAGCGCGCCGGCTATTCGGTGCAGGCATTGTTCATGTCCAATTGGGAGGACGATGACGATGCCTACTGCACCACGGCGAGCGACTTCCAGGACGCGCGCCGCGTCTGCGAGACTTTGAAGCTGCCCCTGCATCGGGTGAGTTTTGCCGAGCAATATCGCGAGCGAGTGTTCGGGTACTTCTTGCGCGAGTACCAGGCGGGACGAACTCCGAATCCGGATGTTCTGTGCAATCGCGAAATCAAATTCGGGGTGTGCCTCGACTACATGCACCGTCTGGGCGCCTCTTGGGTCGCCACCGGCCACTACGCCCGGGTGCGGCGAACCGACGCCGGAGCGCAGCTGCTGAAGGCCACCGATGCGGCCAAGGATCAAAGTTACTTTCTCCACAGCGTGGCGCCCGCTGCGCTCGCCAAGACCCTGTTCCCCATCGGTGAGTTGCGCAAGGCAGAGGTACGGGAGCTGGCGCACGCGGCCGGGCTGCCGGTGTACGACAAGCCGGACAGCACCGGCATCTGCTTCATCGGCGAGCGCCCATTCCAAGAGTTCCTGAGCCGTTATTTGCATACCGAGCCCGGACCCATCGAATCCGACCGCGGCATGGTGCTTGGCGAACATCGCGGCCTCCCCCTCTACACGCTGGGCCAGCGCTCCGGCTTACGGCTGGGCGGGCGCGCCGGCGCCGCCGCCGCACCCTGGTATGTGGCCGACAAGGACATCGCGCGCAATGCGCTCATTGTCGTGCAAGACCAGGACCATCCCCTGCTGTTATCCGACGCCTTCGATGTGGAACAGATGCACTGGCTGAATTCCTGCGGCGCCGCGCAGCCGATCGACTGCACCGTCAAGACGCGCTACCGGCAGAATGATCTCGAGTGCTCGATGCGCCCGTCGGACGCGCTCAGCGGCGGCGATGCCGGACATTGGCGCGTGACCTTGAGCCTGCCCGCCCGCGCCGTGACTCCCGGACAGTACGCGGTGTTCTACCGCGGCGCGCATTGCCTCGGCGGCGGCGTCATTGCGCGGCGCTTCAATTCCCGCTTGGACGCCGCTGCCGGCGGAATCACTTATAATCATCATTTTTCCGTGGAGGGGTCATGACGGATAGCTTCAAGGCCAGAACGACGCTCGACGTGGGCGCGCAGAAGTATGAGATTTTCGCTCTCAATGCGCTGCAACAGCTCAATGTCGGGCGCCTGCCGTTTTCCTTGAAGATCCTGCTGGAAAACCTGTTGCGCTTCGAGGACGGCGTCAATGTCACCAAGAGCGACATTGAGGCGTTGGTGAAGTGGGATCCGAAAGCCGCGCCCAATCACGAAATCGCCTTCACTCCGGCGCGGGTCATCATGCAGGACTTCACCGGCGTGCCCTGCATCGTGGATTTGGCCGCCATGCGTGAGGCCATCGTGCGCCTCGGCGGCGATCCGCAGCGGGTCAATCCGCTCGCGCCCGCGGAACTGGTGATCGATCATTCGGTGCAGGTCGACGAGTACGGCGCCGCCGACTCGCTCAAACACAACAATGAAATCGAATTCAACCGCAACGGCGAACGCTACATGTTCCTGCGCTGGGGCCAAACCGCCTTCAGCAACTTCAAGGTGGTGCCGCCCAACACCGGCATCGTTCATCAAGTCAATATCGAGCATCTGGCGCGGGTGATTTTCTCGGACGATGCCGGCGGCACGAAGCGCGCTTACCCCGATACCTTGGTGGGCACCGATTCACACACCACCATGGTCAACGGTCTGGGAGTGCTGGGCTGGGGAGTGGGCGGCATCGAGGCCGAGGCGGCGATGCTGGGTCAGCCGGTGACCATGTTGATCCCGCAAGTGATCGGCTTCAAGCTGACCGGGAGGCTGCCCGCGGGTACCACCGCCACCGATCTGGTGCTGACGGTCACGGAGATCCTGCGCAAGCATGGGGTCGTGGATAAATTCGTCGAGTTCTTCGGCGATGGGCTCAAGGGCCTGCCGCTCGCCGACCGCGCCACCATCGCCAATATGTCGCCGGAATTCGGCTCGACCTGCGCCATCTTTCCCATTGACGAAGAAACCATTCGCTACCTGCAGCTCACCGGCCGATCCGCGGAGCAAATCGCTCTGGTGGAGACCTACGCCAAAGCGCAGGGACTGTGGCGGGTCAACGGCGCGCCGGCCGCCGACTACACCAGCGTGGTGGAGCTCGACTTGTCGACGGTCGAGCCTTCGCTCGCCGGGCCGAAGCGTCCGCAGGATCGCGTGCCGCTGCACAAGGCCAAGAGCATCTACGAGAGCAGCGTGAAGAAAATGGCCGAGGAGCGCGCACAGAAGAATCCGCAGGCGACGGGAAGCGCCAAGGCCACGGTCGGGGGCACGACGTTCGAGGTGAAAGACGGCGCCGTACTGATCGCCGCCATCACCAGCTGCACCAATACCTCGAACCCGGCGGTGCTGGTGGCCGCAGGCCTGCTGGCCCGCAACGCCAGCGCGCGCGGACTCAAGGCCAAGCCCTGGGTCAAGACCTCGCTCGCGCCCGGTTCGCGCGTGGTGACCGACTATCTGCAAAAAGCCGGACTGCTGAAGGACTTGGAGGCACTCGGGTTCTATACCGTGGGCTACGGATGTACTACCTGTATTGCGGCCGGGACCCCTGTTCTGCAGGCTAACGGAACGGCCCGCGCCATAGAGCAAATGCCGGCAGCCGGCGGCACCGTGGTCTACGCACCTGATGGTGAGAGGCGCCTCGCTCGAGCGGTTCAGAGCGAGATGATGGTTCAGGGCGAGCGCGAGTGCGTCACTCTGGTTCTTCAGGACGGGCGCCAGCTGGTTTGCACACCAGACCATCAGATCCTCTGCGCCGACGGACGGTGGGTGCGCGCCGATCAACTGACGCTGGGAGAGACCCGGGTCGTCGCAGCCTTGGAGGCGCCGCTCGATGAGATCCGCTCTGACGAGGCAAATTACCAGCTGCAGTGTGGCGAACGTACGTTGTCGATGGAGACTGAGAGCGAGCGTCAGTGCACATTGGCCTTCGCACGACTCGTCGGCCACCTATTAAGCGATGGCTCCATTAGTCGACGTGGGCAGGGCCGCGTCAATATTGGCCAGGCGCTCGATCGGGAGGCTGTACTCGCGGACATTGAACTGTTGACCGGCAAGCGCCCACGTGCAAACGCTTACGATGAGCGCAAATGGAGCATTGCCCTGCCGATGGAGCTCACCAACACAATCCTGTCCCTTGGGGGTGTGCGAGTTGGCCGCCGAATTGATCAGGAGCCAGGGCTACCCCAATTCGTACTGGATACCCGCTGCCCTGTTGCCGTCGTTCGCGAGTTTCTCGGCGGCTTGTTCGGCGCCGATGGCCACGCGCCGAGTTTGCACTACTTTGGTCCTGAGGAGGATCAGGCGAGCATCAAGCCGCCTGCCTACTCGCAGAGCGCCAAGCCGGAGTTTGTCGACGCAACCAAACGCATGATGAACCACATCGTCGCGTTGCTGGTACGTTGCGGTGTCAAGGCGCGCGGCGCAATGGTGCGCGAGTATCCAGTTCGCCGCTCGGCCTCCACCTATCCCGCTTCACGGGATGGTATTGGCCGCCGTGAAATCCGCCTCGAGCTTCCCGAAGGCCTGTCCTTCGTCGAACGGGTTGGATTTCGTTACTCTGTCGACAAAGCTCTGCGTGCCAGCGCGGCCGCAGTCTACTGGCGCACGGTCGATACCATCAACCGGCAGCGGCTATGGATGGCTGATCGTCTGGAAGCGCTCCACAATGAAGTACCTCTGTCCTTCAAACAGATACGAGCGCGCGCCGCCGCGGAACTGACTACTCTCGAGACGCCGGTATTTCCCCACTATTCGCTACTAGAAGGTCATGATCGGTTTGATCGCCTGCCAGCTACAGATGCGCGTTCGTTCCGACCGCTTCATCGCGACAGCTGTGACTTTCCATCTCCGCCACAACTGTTACGCGAACTAGGGGTCCGTGAATGGTTTTCACAGCGAAGCGGCAGCGAGAAACGCTACTGCGCACCAAAGGCCGCGCTCAGCTTGCCGACGCTGAATCTAAAAGTCGTTGATCGTCGCGACGCAGGCAAGCGTGCAGTCTATGACTTGGCAGTAAACGATTTGCACGCCTTCGTTGCGGGGACTGTCTGCGTGCATAACTGCATCGGCAATAGCGGTCCTTTAAAACCGGAAATTTCCGAAGCGGTACGCGCCGGCGACGTGGTTGCCTGCTCGGTGCTGTCCGGCAATCGCAACTTCGAAGGCCGCGTGCACCCGGAAATCAAGATGAATTTTCTCGCCTCTCCGCCCCTGGTCGTCGCCTATGCGCTGGCGGGAAGCCTGAGCGTCGACATCACCACCGAACCATTGGGAACGGGCAAGGATGGCGCCGCCGTCTATCTCAAGGACATCTGGCCTAGCGCCGCCGATGTCGCGGCCGCCGTGACCGCCTCGGTGGACTCGGCAATGTTCAAGAAGGGCTACGCCAATGTGTTCGCGGGCGATGCCAACTGGAACGCCATCAAGACTCCGGCGGGCAAGATCTACGCCTGGGACGGCAAATCCACCTACGTCAAGAATCCCCCCTACTTCGACGGCATGACCATGACCCCGGCGCCGGTAGCCGACATCAAGGGCGCGCGTGCGCTGGCGGTGCTCGGCGATTCGGTCACCACCGATCACATTTCCCCCGCCGGCAACATTTCCAAATCCAGTCCGGCGGCCAAGTACCTGGTGGCGCAGGGCGTGCAGGCGGTGGATTTCAATTCCTACGGCGCGCGCCGCGGCAACCACGAAGTGATGATGCGTGGCACATTCGCCAACATCCGGCTGCGCAACCTGTTGCTGCCGGGCACCGAGGGCGGCGTGACGGTGCATATTCCGAGCGGCGAGCAGATGTCGATTTTCGATGCGTCGGTCAAGTACAAGGCGGCCGGAACGTCCCTGGTCATTCTTGCCGGCAAGGAATACGGTACCGGCAGCTCGCGCGACTGGGCCGCCAAGGGCACCATGCTGCTCGGAGTCAAGGCGGTGATCGCCGAGAGCTTCGAGCGCATCCACCGCTCCAACCTGATCGGCATGGGCGTGCTGCCGTTGCAATTCAAGGAAGGTCAGAACGCGCAGAACCTGGGGCTCACCGGCAAGGAGACCTTTGAAATCGTCGGGCTGAATCGCGGCGCGGCAAAATTCATCAAGGTCATTGCCAAGAGCGATGCGGGTAAAACGACGGAGTTCGAGGCGCGCCTGCGCATCGATACCCCCAAAGAACTCGATTACTACCAACACGGCGGGATCCTGCAATATGTATTGCGGCAACTCGCCACAGCAAGCAAGGCGGCCTAATTTATGTCTCTCACCATGTATGCGGCCACCGTGCCGACCTGCACCCGTGCACTGAACAATCTTGCGGCAATCCTCGAGAAAGCCGCGGCGCACGCGGACGCGCGCAAGATCGCGCCGGCGGTGCTGCTCAACACGCGTTTGTTTCCCGATATGTTTCCGCTGGCGACGCAAATCCACATTGCCAACGATATTGCTCAGGGCGGCGCGGCTCGATTGGCCGGCGCTGAGGTCCCAGCCTTCGAGGCGAAGGAGCGCAGCCTCCCGGAGTGGATCGCGGCGACTCGCGCCACGATTGCTTATCTCGAATCACTGAAGCCGGCGCAGTTCGACGGCGCCGAGGACAAGACCATCACCTGGCAGACGCGCTCCTCGACCCGCAATATGCAGGGCACGCCCTACCTGTTCAATCACGTGCTGCCGAATGTGTTTTTCCACGTCACCACGGCGTATGACATTCTCCGGCAAGCCGGTTTGGAACTGGGCAAGATGGATTTTTTGGGAAGGAGTTGAACCGATAGCCGTTTGAATTGCGAGTCATTGGCACCATGCAAACGTCCACCACCTTCGAGATTTCCGGGTTTCGCATCCTGCGCTCACTGGGCGTGGTCCGGGGGATCACCGTGCGCACGCGCTCGCTTCCCCTGAGCATTGTCGGCAGCTTGAGGACTCTTTTCGGCGGCAGGGCCGGCATCTTTTCCGATCTGTGCGAGTCGGCACGGGAAGAGTCTTTCCAGTTGATGATGGCGCACGCCCGCAAGCTGGGCGCCAATGCCGTGGTCGGCGTTCGCTACGACACAGGGCCGATGGTGGGGGCTGCGGAAGTGCTCTGCTATGGCACCGCGGTGGTGGTCGAACCGGCGAATCCAACCACCCATGCGGCCTAGAGGGGGACTACGCGGCGCAGCAGCGCTCGCTCTGTGCGTCGTGGCCGCCGGCGCCGCCTCCGCGAAAGATCCGCCGCTGCTGTCCCTCAGCGCGGAGCACTTCAGGGATACCGCGACGGTCAAGGACGCGCCTTCCGGCGGCGGTGTCAGCATTTCCACGCAGAACGGTTTCGTGGAGCATTCGGGTCCGCTGCACATGGTCTGGCACGATGAATTCTTAACCGCTCTCATCGACCAGAAGACCGGTGAGAAATCGTTCCAGGTGCACGAAGAACTCACCTACAACGGCAACTGGCGCTACTACCAAAGCGCGGGCTACCAGGCAGCGGACGGACCACGGTCGGCGGCGGCGGTGCAGATCAGCAAGGAAGTGGTCAATTGCGCGGTCGGGGATTGCATCTACACTGAACACATCGCGTTCTCCGTCGATGAGGAAGTGCTGCGCCAGCTGGCGGCGGCCTACGTGCCCGCCAAGCCCGTCATGTGGCCTTTCAAGACCATGGCGAAATCAGGTCCCGCCTACGTGGGCGGCCTCTCAACCGCGGAAATCACCGGCCTGCTGCTCAAGGTCGACGAATACACCCGCACGCCCACCGTCGTCGGCGCGGGCGTGGCCGCCGCGCCGCTTCGGCTCGATCTGGGCGTCGGCGGCATGGCGGTCGCGGCAACTGCGGAGCAACCGACTCGAGCGGGCATCTTGATCATCGCCGTGACGCCGGGCTCGGTCGCGCACAAGTCCGGCATCATCGTCGGCGACATCCTCTACGAGATCGATGGGCATTCGACCAAACAGCTGTCGGACCTGCAGGCGGCCATCGCCGCCTGCAAGGCCAATACCGCCGTTCCCATCAATCTGTTTCGGGGCACGGAGCCGCTCGCGCTGACGGCGCGGTTCTAGCGTATTCCCGGCACGACGCTGCCGGCCTTGATCAGGACCATTCGGGTGGGGCTGATGTGCTTTCTGATTGCGGCATTGATCTGCTCCCGGGTCAGCGCATTGACCGCATCGGGAAGTTCGTCCAGCCGGCTCACACCGTAGCCGCGCAAAATGTTGGTCAAAATGGCGCCCGCCAGTCCGCCCGTGGTCGACAGGCCTACGCGGTAGCTGCCGATCAATCCCTGCTTGCGCGCCGTCACCTCATTATCGGTGACACCGTCCTGCCACCACCGCTCCACTTCGCGGCGGGTCGAGGCAATGCCTTTGTCGAGCAGAGCGGGCGCGAAACTGGCCGATACATCCCAGCTGCCGTCGACGATGCTGTCTTCGGCCATGGCCGCCGAGATGTTGTAGGTCAGGCCCTCCCGGTCGCGCACGATACCCATCAGGCGTCCGGTGAAGCCGCTGCCGAGAATCGCCGTGCCCACGCGCAGCGCCAAGGCGTCGGGGTCCTTGTAGCGCAGTCCCGTCGGTTGTCCCATGATCACTGAGACGCTCGGCTTGTCGGCCAGGGGCACCGACAGTTCGCGGGCCGCGGACAGGACGGCGGGCGCCGCCGGATGCGCGAAGTCTTGACCGCCGGTCCATCCGGCAAACGCCTTGCCCACCTCTGCCTGAGCGTCGGCCGCCGCCACGTCGCCGACCACCACCAGAGTCATGTGCGCCGGGCCATAGTATTTCGCATGGAAGGCTTTGAGCTCATCGAGGCTGGCAGCCTTCGCCGCGGCTTCATAGTCTGCCACCGTGTGGGGCCGGTTCGGATGACCTGGCGCGAAAACCGCGCGGGCGAAGGCTTCCTGCGCGCGCGCTTCGGTGTTCTGCGCCGAGGCCTGCAGCGCGCCGAAGAATTGTTGCTTTGCCTTGTCGAACTCTTGCAGCTGCAAGGCAGGGGTGCGCAACTCGGCGGCAATCAGCCCGATGATCAGCGGCAGATCCTTCTTCAGGCACTTGGCGCGGACATCCACGGTTTGCGTGCCCACACTGAAGGCGATTTCCGCGCCGACGTTGTCCAATTGCTCGGCGATCGCAAACTTGTCCAGGCTGGTGGTGCCCCGGTCGAGCATCATGCCGGTGAGCGTGGGAATCGCGATATTGCCCGGCTCGGCCATGGCATCCCCGGCCGGCAGGGAACCCAGAATGACCACCACGTCCTTTACGTCGGTGTGGTAGGTGACCAGATCGATGCCGGCGGCCTGCGAGCGGCTGCTATGGTCGAGCGCGTTGGCCCCGGCCACCGTGGCCGTGGCGGCGCCGCTCAGCAATATCCAAGCGGTCCATGCGTAGTGTCGCCTCATGTGCCCTTCCCCGCCGCCGGCACCGGAATGAACCAGCCCGTCGTGCTCTGATCCTCATTGAGATATTTCTTGGCGACGCGCTGCACATCCGCGGGCGTCACCTGCTGCACCCTTTGCGAGAAGGTCACGTACAAGGTCCAATCCCCCACGCCGATCCACTCGTTGATCTCGCCGGCCACCGCGGCGGTGCCGTCGCGTTTATACGCGTCGGCCGCAATATACTGCTGCTTGACTCGCGCCACTTCGGCCGCGGTCACGCCGTCGCTCTTGATCTTGGCGATCTCGGCCAGCAATGACTTCTCGACTTGCGCGTGCGCGGCGCCAGGCGCCATCACCGCGTACACCGTGTGCAGCGACAGGTCGCGGTGTAGATCCGTGCCGGCGCCGGCGTTCAGGGCGAGCCCCTGATCGACGAGCGCTCGGTACAGCCGCGCATTCTTGCCTGAGCTCAAGATGGCATCGAGCATGTCGAGCGCCGGCTGATCCGCATCCCGCCCGTTCGGCACCTTGTGCGCGATAATCACTGTCCCCAATTCCCCTGGTCGCTTCACCACCACGCGGCGTTCGCCGCTTTGCGGCGGCTCCTCCGTGTACATCGGCGGTATCGGCGCGGGAGAGTGCGGGTACACACCGTAGTAGGTCTTGACCAGGTTCAACGTCGCCGCGGGCTCGATATCGCCGATCACCGTCACCGTGGCGTTGTTCGGCCAGTAAAACGTGTCGTAGAAATCGTGCAATTTGGCGATGGGAACATGCTCGATGTCGCTTTTCCAGCCGATGGTCGGGTGATGGTAGGGCAATGCCACGTAGGCAGCCGCCGTCACCTCCTCCATCAGCACATTGTTGGGATCGTTCTTGCCGCGTTCGTATTCATTGCGCACCACCGTCATTTCTGACTGCCGGTCGGACTCATGCAGCCACAAATGACGCATGCGGTCGGCCTCGATGGCGACATAGCCTTCGAGGCTTTCCCGGCCGATGGTGGCGAAGTAATTGGTGCGGTCGAATGCCGTACTGGCATTGAACTGGCCGCCGACGCGCTCGAGGTATTGCTTGATGCTGTTGCCCTTGGGATCGTTGAAGCTGTCGCTGCCCTTGAACATCAGGTGTTCGAGAATATGCGTGGCTCCGGTGGTGCCCGTCACCTCGTTGCGCGAGCCGACCTGATAGGTCACCTGAAAAGTCACCACCGGCGCCGAATGGTCGGGCACCAGCAGCACCGTCAGGCCGTTGCTGTCGAGCTTGTACTCGTCGATTCCACCCTGCGACTTCACGTAGCTGAAACCCGCCACCACCGCGGGCGCCGCGGCGGCGGCAGTCTGCGCGGCCGCGGCGGACTGCGCGCAAAACGTGGCCGCGCTGAGCGCCGCAAGCACCAAACACTTGAACTTCTCCACCATGCGTCTCCCTAGCGGCAATGCGTCATTGTAAACGAGGCCGGCCGTCAGGGGCTGATCAACCGTGTCAAGCCGAGAATCGCACGCATGAAGGGCGCGGGCACCCCCAATCGTTCGGCGATCTCCACCACCGCGCCGAGCTGCGGGGCGAGCTCCAGAGGACGTCCCGCCTCGAGATCGGCGAGCATCGAGGTCCTGAAATCGCCGAGGCGCTGCGTGACCGCGATGCGCTCCACCGGCGTCATGCTCATCTGCAAATCCAGATGCCTGGCGCAGGCCTGCATTTCTTCCATCATGCGCACGCATAAATCGCGCACCTCCGCGGAGCCGAGCATCCTCGAGGTTCCGCAGCGTGTCAGCGCGCTCAGGGGATTCATGTTCATGTTGCCCCAGAGCTTGGCCCACACATCGTGGCGAATGCGCCGCGATGCTTCGGCGTTGACGCCGCCTTCCGTCAGTCCCTGCACCAACGTGTTCAGGCGGGCGGTGACGTCGCCGCCGGGCTCGCCAAGCAGCAGACGATCGGCCGCCACCACTTGCGCATGCGCCGGGGCGACGATCCGCGCAGTCGCGTGCACGACGGAACCCAAGGTGCGTTGCCGCGGAAACGTCCGCTCCTGCGATTGCTGCGGATCGACCGACTGCAGCGGCTGATTCGCCAATGAACCGCCGAAATCATGGAAGAACCACCACGGAATGCCATTGGTGCCGCTGACGATCACGGTGGTGGGGCCGATGAGCGGCGCCAGTGACGGCGCAAGCTCCGGCAAGACCTGTGCCTTGACCGTCAGGAACACGTAGTCATGAATTCCCAGTTCGGCCGCCGAGCCCACCCGCGGCCGGCTGCGGTGCGTCTCGCCGCCCCTCTCGACGATCAGACCGCCGGCACGCAGTGCGGCCAGCGTCGCCCCGCGCGCCAGCAGGGACACGCTCCATCCCGCCCGATCCAGAGCGTCGCCGATCCAAGCACCGATGGCGCCCGCCCCGACGACGGCGATCGATGGATTCATGCTAAACATGCCCCTTAAGTTAATCGGACGGGCGAAGCATGATGGGCATTCGAGATAATATCAATAACCAACTGTATTAATTAATATAATATCTCCTAATGACCACGCCGGCAGACTCGCAGCGCTGGGTCGCCGTCTTCGATCTCGACGGCACCCTCACCTGGCACGACACCTTGATGCTGTTCCTGGTGAGCTTTTTGCGGCGTCATCCCCGGCGCTTGTTCGGGCTGTGGCGCTTGCCCTGGGTAGTGCTTAGCTTCGCCGCGGGAAAACGCGATCGCGGCCAACTCAAATCACGGGTCATCGGCATGGTCATGAGCGGAGAGACCCGTGCCGTCATCGATCCCTGCGCCGAGGCGTTTGCAAGCACTCTCCTGGCGCGCGGCCGCTTGAGACCTAAAGCCCTTGCCGTGCTCGAACGGCATCGCGCCGCCGGCGATCACTTGATACTACTGTCGGCGAGCCCCGACCTGTACGTGCCGCGCATCGGCCGCTCCTTGGGATTCGAGCGCACCCTGTGCACGGAAATCGAGTGGCTCGGCGAACGGCTCGGCGGCGCGCTGAAAACGGCCAATCGGCGCGGCGCCGAAAAATCCCGCTGTCTCGCCTGGCTGCGCACCGAATACCCGCAATTGCCCTTCATCGCCTACGGCAACAGCGCTTCCGACTTGGATCATATGCAGCAGGCAGACAAGGCACTGCTGGTGAACGGCAGTGCCGCCGCGCGCGGCCTGGCGACGCGCCTGGGGATACCCACCGCGGATTGGAGTTAAACCCTTCTCGCCGTGCCGCCTCAGCGGCGCACGTTTTGCAACGACTGATGGAGCTTGAGCAGCAGCTTTTCGGTGGTTGGCCAGTCGATGCACGGATCAGTGATGGACAAGCCGTATTCGAGCTTGCTCAAGTCTTTCGGAATGGACTGATTTCCGGCCTTCAAATGACTCTCGAGCATGAGTCCGACGATGGAGCGGTTGCCATCGGCGATCTGCGTGATGCAGTTCTCCGCGACCAAGGGCTGCAGGCTGGGATCCTTGTTGGAATTGCCGTGGCTGCAGTCCACCACCACGGTCGCGGGCAGCCCCGCGGCCGTCAATTCACGTTCGGCCACTGCAATGCTCACCGCATCGTAATTGACCCGGCCGCCGCCGCCGCGCAGCACCAAGTGGGCGTGCGTATTGCCGCGCGTGCGGAACACCGCCGATTGCCCCTGCTGCGTGATGCCGAGAAAGTGGTGCGGGTGCCGCACCGATTGCAGCGCGTTGATGGACGTGGCCAGCGCGCCGTCGGTGCCGTTCTTGAAGCCCACCGGCGTTGACAGGCCGCTCGCCATCTCCCGGTGCGTCTGCGATTCGGTGGTGCGGGCGCCGATGGCGGTCCAGGTGATGAGCTCGGACAGATACTGCGGCATGATGGGATCGAGCGCCTCGGTGCCGGCGGGCAATCCCAGTTCGGCGACGTACAGCAACAGCTCCCGCGCCATGAGGATTCCCTTCTCGATGTGAAAGGAATCGTCCAGATCCGGATCGTTGATCAGTCCCTTCCAGCCCACCGTGGTGCGCGGCTTTTCGAAGTACACGCGCATGATGGGCAGCAGGGTCGAATGGACCTGTGCGGCCAAGTCCTTGAGACGGCCGGCATATTCGCGGGCCGCCGCCACGTCGTGGATCGAACAGGGTCCGACCACCACGAACAGGCGCGGATCGCGGCGCTCTAAAATCGCCCGCACAGCCTCCCGCGATTTGAACACCGTCTCCGCCGCGCGCGAGGTGAGCGGCAGGCGCCGCTTGACCTCCTCCGGGGTGGCCAACAAGTCGCTGGACGCGACGTTGACGTTCTGCAATTGATCTTGAATGGTCGTCACTTAAGCCTACATGGATGTTCTGATGGTCCAAAGCTCCGGAAAGAATTTCAGTTCCAATGCTTTGGTCAAATACGACACGCCGCCGGTTCCGCCGGTGCCGCGCTTGTTGCCGATGATGCGCTCCACCGTCTTGACATGGGCGAAGCGCCACAACTGAAATTTGTAGTCCAGGTCGACCAGACGCTCGGCCAGTTCGTACAAATCCCACTCCTTGACGGAGTTGTGGTAGACGCTGAGCCACGCCGCCGCCACCTGCTTGCTGGCCTGATAGGGCAGCGTGAAATCGCGGTCGATGGCCTCGTGCGGCACGTCGAGGCCGCGCCGGCTCAGGAGCCGCAGCACCTCATCGTACAGGCTGGGGGCCCGCAGCGCCCGCTCCAGCATTTCATGGACCGGCGGGTCGCCGTGGAATACTTTGATGGTGTCGGCGTTCTTGTTGCCGATCAGGAATTCCAGCATCCGGTACTGCGGCGACTGGAAGCCCGAGGATTTGCCCAAGGTGTTGCGAAACGCCGAGTAGTCGTACGGCGTGATGGTCGCCAGCACGTCCCAGGACTGCAGCAATTGCTGCTGGATGGTCGAGACGCGCGCCAGCATCTTGAAGGTCGGGCCCAAATCGTCGCGGCGCACGCAATCCACGGTGGCGCCGAGTTCATGCAGGCACAATTTCATCCACAGTTCGGACACCTGATGGATGATGATGAACAGCATTTCGTCGTGCTGGTAGGACAGGGGATGCTGGGCGTCCAACAGCTTGTCCAAGTTCAGGTACTGCGAGTAGCTCGGCGACGCGCCCAAGTCCCAATGCACCTGCTCGTCGCTCAAATCGACGAACGGCTTCGGCGGCGGTGTGGTCTCGCGGATACTCAAGTCTTGAAAACCCACCCTGGCACGGTGCGCCAGCTCGCCAGCAACTCCCGATCCAAGCGCCGGTAGTCCGGCTCGAGTTTCTCCACCAGGCGCCAGAAGCTGGCCGAATGATTCATGTGTTTGGTATGCGCCAGCTCATGGATGAACAAATAGCGCACGACCTCCATCTCCAGAAATACCAGGCAGCAGTTCAAGCTCACGGTGCCGCGGGTCGAGCAGCTCCCCCAGCGGGTTTTCTGGCGCCGGATCGACACCCGCGACACGGGACAATTCAGTTCCTTCGCCAGCTGCAGCAGCCGCGGCGCCAGGCGCTCATAGGCGGCGCGCTTGAGCCAGCTGCGCAGCGATCCTCTCGCGCCCCGCTCATCCTCCGCCTGCACCGTGATGCGGTCCGCGCCCTGCGCGGCGCGGCGTTGCGCCCCGCGGCGCCAGTCCACGGCGAACTGCTCGCCGGTGGCCGCAAACTCGATGCTCTGCGGCACGGACTCGCTGGGCGACGCCAAACACTGCATGGCGGCGACTTTGCGGTCGATCCATGGGGTGAACCGCTGCACGAAATCGCGCACGGTGCGCGCATTGACCCCGATGGGCACGACGATTTCCACGCGGCCGCCGACGTGCACGCGCGCGGTGAGCCGCCGCGCGCGCGGACTGACCCGAACGGCGAATGGGTCGCTGGAGCTACGCGACTCGAACAGCGATAACTGCGTGCCTTGTGGCTTCATCGCGCCGCATGATAGCAGGTTGGGCCGACGGAGCGTCGTCCGCGGGCCTACGAAGCCGGCCGCACCAGCAGCCTCAATTGCCGCTGCGCAGCCTTGTAGTCAGGCGCGGCAATCAGGGATTTCTCGATCCAGTTGCGGGCGCCCAATTGATCGCCGCGCAATTGCAGCTCCCGGCCGAGCGCGAGGTACGCCTCGGCGTGCCCCCAGCCCGGCGTATCGATGTTGGTGGCCGAACTCGCGTCGAATAATTGCGCGGCGAGCTGCAGCTGCGCAAATGCCTGCTGCCGCTGCGGGGTGCCCGGCTTTGACTGACGCATCCCCTCCATGCCGGACAAAAACACCGCGCGCGGGTTGCGCGGCGCCAATGTGAGCGCGGTCTTGAGGCGGTCGTCGGACCGCGACCGCAGCAGCACCGACTCCAGAGTCCGGTGATCGGCGAGGCCGCCATAGCAGGCCGACTGCAGAATCAGGGGTTCGGCCGACTTGGCGTCCTGCGTGAGCAGCGGCTTGAGCTCATCGATGCAATCGGAAAATGCGGATTCCGCCTCGTGACCGCTGCGGGCGCCGGAGAGCAAGCCCCGGCGGTACTGTGCATGCGCCAGATGGTAGCGCAGCGAGGCATCGCTGCCATCCGCCTTGACCTGGGCGCTCAGATCCTGGATCAGATTCGTCAGGCTGTTGCCATCCTCGGTCTGGTACGCATAGAGGATCTGCGCCTGCAGATCTCCCCCAAGTTGCGCCCAGGCCGCGGCAGCGGGCAGCAGCAGCGCTGCTAACAGGAGACTCTTGGCGGCATTCATCTAACGGCGGCTCCCCTGCGCGTCGACGGCGGCGCGCGCGTTTACAATGGCGTCATGAAGATATCACTAATTGACATCGGGTCGAATCTCACCCACGACAGCTTCAACGCGGACCGTGACGCCGTCATGGCCCGCGCCGTCGACGCCGGCGTGCGCCGTCAGGTTGTGACCGGCGCCGACCTGCCCAGTTCGCTGCGGGCGGCGGAGCTGGCCGGCAGACACCCCGCTCTGCTGTCGAGCACCGCGGGCATCCACCCGCATCATGCGCAGAGTTTCGATGCGTCCCGGCGCGAGGATCTGCAGGAGCTGCTGCGCCGGCCCGAGGTGGTGGCGGTCGGCGAATGCGGCCTGGATTATTTCCGCAATTTCTCCCCGCCCGATGCGCAGCGCGCCGCTTTCATCGCGCAGCTCGAGATCGCCGCCGCGGCCCGCAAGCCCGTGTTCCTGCATCAACGCGATGCGCACCGGGACTTCACCGCCATACTCAAGGAGTTTCGCGGCGGCCTAGCGGGCGGCGTCGCGCACTGCTTCACCGGCGGAGTGCCCGAACTGGAGGATTACCTGGCGCTCGATCTTTGCGTCGGTGTGACCGGCTGGGTCAACGACGAGCGGCGCGGCGAGGGCCTGCGCCAAGCCGTGCCGCACATCCCCGCGGACCGGCTAATGTTGGAAACCGATGCTCCTTATCTGCTGCCGCGCGATCTCAAACCGCAGCCCAAATCGCGGCGCAACGAGCCCTGTCATCTGCCGCACATTGCGCGCGCCGTGGCGGCATTGCGCGGCGAAAGCGTGGATGATCTTGCTGCGTCGACCACGCGCAACGCGATCCGGTTCTTCGGGCTCGCGCCGCTCCCGGACCTCGAGGCCTAGAGATTGGTGAACAAGTGCGGGCTCGGGCGCAACTGCGCCACCAGCCGCGCCCACTCGCCGGCGTACTCGGCAATCGCCGGCGAGTCCTTCAAGCCCTGATCGACGACGGGAAATTCCACCTCGATGCCGTCGAGCATCAGCACCCACTTCGGAATGCCCTTGGTGAACTTGCCGACATTGGAGAACAGCAAGCGCCCTTCCACCGGCAGCTCACCGACGAGCGCTTTGACGGCGGCGATGCGGTCATACAGCGCCGGCTGCGGGTTGTCGAAGGTATAGCGGCGGCTGCGGCCCATGACGGTCCAGTCGCTCATCTGGTCGCCGCCGAAGATCAGGCCGGCAACGCGGCGCGTGTCGAGCACCAGCACGCCGCGCGGCGTGAGCAGCAAGTGGTCGATATGGATGAATCCGCCCATGCCGTCCGGAACCAGCACCTGGTGCGCCGTCTCGAACGCGATGCTGCCCAAGCGCTTGAGCAGGGAGCGCCGGCGAGCGCGGCGCTGATACGCCCGGAAACCCCAGAAACTCAAACCCAGCAGCAGCGCCAGAACGGCGCCGATCCCAATCCACTGCGGATCTATTCCGATGTTGATCATTCGAGCGCCGCGGCCACAGCCTCGAGCGTCGGCGGCAAATCGACGGCGTGCTGCGGCAATTGCAGCAGCCTATCCAGACTCTGCGGAACCGCCACCGGCTTAGCCGTGAGAGGCTCGACGATTTCGTTGAACTTGGCGGGGTGCGCGGTCGCTACCACCACCCATGGGTGATCGCGGCGCTCGGCCTGCGGCAGGCGAGCGTAGACTTCCGCCGCAGTCGCCGTGTGAGGGCACCATTCCCGTCCATAGCGCATGAAGTCCTCTCCGATACGAGTGCGGATTGTAGCGTCATCGACGCTGTCCGCGCTCAATTGTTCGCGCATCCCGCTCAAGGTGGGATACAGCGCCCGCATGCGCTCCATATTGCTGGGATTACCGACATCCATGGCCGAGGCCAGCGTCGCGATGCTGGCGCGCGGCCGCCACACTCCCGTCTCCAGGTAGTCCGGTACCGTGCGATTGACGTTGTGGGCCAGAATGATGCGCGCGATCGGGAAGCCGAGCGCGCGTGCCCACACCGCGGCGAAGGCATTGCCGAGATTGCCGGCCGGAATGATGTACGACGCTTTGGCTCCCGCGCGGCGCTCGAGGTCGAGGCTCGAGGCGGCGTAGTAAACCATTTGCGGCAGCAGCCGCCCGATATTGATGCTGTTGGCGGAGCTGAACCGCAGCTTGCGGCTCAGCGCCGCATCGCCGAATGCTTCCTTCACCAGGCGCTGACAATCATCGAAGGTGCCGGCAATGCGCAGCGCCGCGACATTGCCCCCCCAGCAGCACAGCTGCTGCTCCTGCCGCGGACTCACCAGGCCTTTAGGGTAAAGGATCACCACGCGCACCCACGGGCGCCGGTGGAAGGCCGCGGCCACTGCGCCGCCCGTGTCCCCGGAAGTCGCCACCAGGATGGTCATCGGTGTGGGCGCGTTCGTTTCCAGGCGCTGCAGACTTTCGGCGAGAAATCGCGCGCCGAAGTCCTTGAAGGCCGCGGTCGGCCCATGATAGAGCTCGAGTGCGAACAAGGGATCCGGGCAGCCGGCAACCGCGGTTGCCGGGGCGGGCAGATTGAGCGCCGCGTCGGCAATCTCACCCAACGCCGGCCGCAGACGATCGCCCGCGAAGAAGCCCGCCAGCGCCACGCGCGCGATGTCCGGCAGCCGCGACAACCCCGCGCACTCCGCCGGATCGAGTACCGGCAGCCGGGTCGGAACGTACAGGCCGCCGTCCGGGGCCAGACCCTGCGCGATGGCGTCGCTCAAACTCACCGGCGGCGCCGCGCCGCGCGAACTGACGAACCGCAACTCTGACATCAAGCCTTCACCACTCGGGCACCGTAATTTTCCATGCCGGAAATCCAGTAGTCCGACTCCAGGCCATGGGCGGCGAACCCCGCCACCATGGCGCCGCGGACGGCCTCGGCATATTGGATTTCGGCCCAGGCGAACACCGTCGGACCCGCGCCGGAGATCGAGCAACCCAGGGCTCCGGCCGACATGGCGCCGCGCTGCACGTCCTTGAAACCCGGAATCAAGGAATGCCGCTGCGGCTCGATGATCACATCGTTGAAAGATTCGCGGATCATGTCCAGATCGTTTGAATAGCAGCCGCTGATGAATCCGGCGAGATTGGCGCTCGCCCAGACGAAATCCGAACGGCTGACGTTGGTATTGAGGATGGCGCGAGCTTCGCGGGTGCCGAGATACATGTGCGGATGCGCGAGAACACAGCGCAGCGACGGCGGCACTGGGATCTGCTTCACTCGCGGATGATCGATACCCACCGTCAGGGTCAAGCCACCGAACAGACAGGGCGCAATGTTGTCGATGTGCGCGGAACCGCTGGCGACGATCTCGCCCTCCATCGCGAATTTCAGCAGCCGCAGCCGCGGCACCGGCGTTCGCAGCAGTGCATTGGCCGCCACCACCGCCGCCACCGCGGAGGCCGCCGAGCCGCCCAAACCGGAACCGAGCGGTATCCCCTTCTCGATGTCCACTTCGAAACCGAAATCCAGCGCAAGGGCGGCATGCATGGCTTGCAGCGCGCGGCCCGCCGTGTTGTGCGCGGGCTCCACCGGCAAATCGCCGGCAATGCCCGTGATGGAGCGAATCCGCACCACCGGCTCCTCGATCCGCCGCAGGCGCACCCTGTCGCCGACCGCTTCCACCGTGTGTCCGAGAATGTCGAAGCCGATACCCACATTGGCGACGGTCGCGGGCGCGAAGGCCGTGACATCGGTAAGCATTACAGGTGAGCTCCCAGATAAGCCGACAGGCGCAACAGATCCGAGAACACGCCGGCGGCGGTCACTTCGGGGCCGGCGCCGGGACCCTGCACGATCAAGGGATTGTCGCAGTAGCGGCGGGTCGCAAAGCGCACCACGTTGTCGGTCAGGGCAATATTGCCGAAGGCATGCTTGGCCTCCAGCCGGGTCAAACCGACCGTGGCCGTGCCGTCGGCATCGATCCGCCCGACGTAGCGCAGCACCTGGTTCTTGGAACGCGCCTCGCTCAAGGTCTGCGCCATGGTGGCATCGAATTCCGGCAGGCGCGCCATGAACTCATCGACGCTGCAGTTCTCCAGAACCTTGGGCACCAACCCTTCCACCCGCACATCGGCCATCTCCAGGGTCAGCCCCATCTCCCGCGCCAGAATGATGAGCTTGCGCGCCACATCCAATCCCGAAAGGTCATCGCGCGGATCGGGTTCGGTGTACCCCTTGGCCTTGGCCGCGCGCACGATGGAGGAGAAGCTTTCGCTGCCGTCGAAGACATTGAACAGATAGGCCAGCGTGCCGGAGAAAATCCCTTCGATGCGCGTGATCTCATCACCCGTGTCGCGCAGGTCGCGCAGGGTCTGAATGATGGGCAGGCCGGCGCCCACCGTGGCTTCATACAAATAATGCGTGCCGGCCGCGCGCCGGGCTTCCTGCAATTCGCGGTAGTACGGCAGCGATCCGCTATTGGCCTTCTTGTTGGGGGTCACGACGTGAATGCCGCGCGTCAGCCAGCCGGCGTAGTGGTTGCCCACGTCGGCGCTGGCCGAACAATCGATGATGACGGTGTGGGGTATGTAATCCGCCTGCACATGATTCGCGAATTTCTCCAGATCCAGCGGCTCGCCCGCCGCCGCCAGGCGCTCGGCCCAGTGGTCGAGATCGACCGCGGCTTCTTCCAGCAGCATGCGCTTCGAACTCGCGATGCCGCGCACGCGCAAATCCAGGTTCAACGCGCGCAAACGTCCGATCTGCGTTTGAATTTGCGCCAGCAGTACCCGGCCGACCGTGCCCGGTCCGATCAGACCGATGGATAGAGTATTGGGCGACAAGTAGAAGGCGGCATGCACGGCACGCAGCGCCTTGGCGCTCACCTTGCCGTCGACCACCACCGAGATGTTGCGTTCGGAGGCGCCCTGGGCGATCGCCCGCACACTGATGGCGGCGTCGCCGAGAGAGTTGAACACCTTGGCCGCGACGCCGTGCGCACCGGCCATGCCGTCGCCGACCACCGCCAGAATGCTCATCCCCAAACCGACATCCACATGCTGAATCTGGCCGTCGCGCAGTTCCGCATCGAAGGCGCGCCGCACGGCCTCCTCGGCGCGCACCGCCTGGGCCTCCGGGATGGCGAAGCAGATGGAATGCTCGGAACTGGCCTGGGAGATCAAGATCACCGAGATGCCCGAATCGCGCAGCGCGCCGAACAAACGATTCGCGGTGCCGGGAACGCCGATCATTCCCGCCCCTTCGAGGTTCACCAGCGCCACCGGGTCGATGGTGGTGATGCCTTTGACTTTGAGCGCCGAGACGGGATTGGCGCAGATCAGGGTGCCGCGCTTTTCCGGCGCAAAGGTATTGCGGATGAAAATGGGAATGTCGCGCGCGACCGCCGGCTCCATGGTCTGCGGGTGAATGACCTTGGCGCCGAAGTACGCCAGTTCCATGGCCTCGTTGTACGACAGTTGATCGATGACCTGGGCATTCGGCACCAGCCGCGGATCGGCCGACAGCACGCCGTCGACGTCGGTCCAGATGATGATTTCCGCGGCACCCAGCAAGGCGCCGAATATGGAGCCGGAGAAATCGCTGCCGTTGCGCCCCAGGGTGGTCTGAATGCCCTTGACCGTGGTGGCGACGAAGCCGGTCACGATCAGCCGGCCGGTGAACCCCGGGGGCACCAGGCGCTGCATGTTCGCCTCGCTGGTCGGCCACTGCACCGCGGGTCCCAGCGAGCCCCACTCGACGATGACGACCTCGCGGGCATCGATCCACAGCACCTCGCCCTTGATGCGGCCGCGCTCGCGCAGGAAGGGGGCGAACAGCCGCGTCGACCAAATCTCGCCGTACCCGGAGATCACGTCGCGCATCGAGTACGTGGAGGAACGGATGAGGCGCACGGTTTGCAGCATGCCGGCGATGTCGCGGCAATCGCGGTCCAATTGCTCGCAATACTTGGTGAACGCCTCTTTGGAGACCAGGCGGCGGGCGAGTTCCACGTGCCGCTTCTTGAGCGCCTCGATGGCCGAGGGGAAGTAGCCATCGGGTTTTTCAGCCAGCGCCACCAGGCCGAGCAAGGCATCCGTGACGCCGCGGCAGGCCGACAGCACCACCGCTTCGCGCGGATTGGGCGATGCCTCGATGATATCGGCAACCCTGCGGAAACAGTCGGCGTCGGCGACGCTCGATCCCCCAAACTTATGTACGATCCAATTGTCCATGCTGCACACGAGCCCACACCGCGCTGGGCGTTCTAACCGCTCCTAAACCATGCAAGTTGATGAATTGCGGTGCGAAACCGCTAGACAGCCCGGAACTTTAATCGCAGCGCGGGGAGGCTAGCAAGCGATTCCGGTAAGGCCAGGGCCTCAAGGTCGGCCGCGTGGTTTGCCTGCGCCCGGACGCGAGCCGCGGCCCGATTTGGGCAGACCCGTGTGCTGGGTTCGGAACGGCAGGGTCGGCACCGGCCGCCTGCCTCCCGGCCGTGCTCCCAACCCCACCGGCTGATACGCCGGAATCAAGTGATGCTTGCCGTTGCCGATCAAGTCGGCACGGCCCATGCGCTTCAGGGCCTCACGCAGCACCGGCCAGTTCTCCGGATCGTGATAACGCAGGAAGGCCTTGTGCAGACGGCGTACTTTGATCCCCTTCGGAATCACGACTTCCTCGCTGGCGCGGGTGATGCGCCGCAGAGGATTCTTGCCCGAGTGATACATGGCTGTGGCGGTGGCCATCGGCGAGGGCAGGAAGGCCTGCACTTGGTCGGCGCGAAAGCCGTTCTTCTTCAGCCACAGCGCCAGCTCGAGCATGTCCTGATCGCGTGTACCCGGGTGCGCCGCGATGAAGTAGGGAATCAGGTACTGCTCCTTGCCCGCTTCCTTCGAGTACTTGTCGAACAGCTCCTTGAATCGGTAGTACGCGCCGACGCCGGGCTTCATCATTTTCGACAGCGGACCCTCGCCGATGGCTTCGGGTGCGATTTTCAGATAGCCGCCGGTGTGGTGGGTCGCGAGTTCCCGCACGTACTCCGGCGATTCGATCGCCAGGTCGTAGCGCACGCCGGAGGCGATCAATACTTTCTTGACTCCCTTCAGCGCCCGCGCCCGGCGGTACAAATTGATGAGCGGCGCATGATCGGTATTGAGATTGGGGCAGATGCCGGGAAACACGCAGGAGGGCCGGCGGCACGCGGACTCGATGGCGGGGCTCTTGCAATGCAGACGGTACATGTTCGCGGTCGGGCCGCCGAGATCGGAAATCACTCCGGTGAAACCCGCGACCTTGTCGCGGATGGTTTCGATCTCCCGGATGACCGAGTCTTCGGAGCGGCTCTGAATGATCCGTCCCTCGTGCTCGGTAATGGAGCAGAAGGTGCATCCGCCGAAGCAGCCGCGCTGAATCGCCACTGAAAAACGAATCATGTGATAGGCCGGAATCTTCGCCGTGCCGTATTGCGGATGCGGCCGGCGCGCGTACGGTAATTCGTAGATCGCATCCATGTCGGCTTCCCCTAAGGGAATGGGCGGCGGATTCAGCCACAGCTCCTGATTGCCGTGGCGCTGAACCAGCGCGCGGGCATTGCCCGGATTCGCCTCCAAGTGCAGGATCCGCGATGCATGGGCGTACAGCACCGCGTCGGCGCTCACCTGTTCGAACGACGGCAGGCGGATGACCGAGCGCTCGCGCCGCGAATTCGGCACCTTGCGGTAGAACTTCACCACGGTTTCCGCCGCGCCCGCGGGCAAAGCGGCGGGCGCTGCCGTCGTCGCCGGAGCGGCAGCCGCATTGACCGCGCGACGCTGCTCTTCGTCGGCATAGGGGTCGACCGGCGGATTCAAGGGTCCCAGGGCATCCAATTCACTCGAATCGATTTCCACCCATCCCGCGGGCATGCCGCGCCGCAGGTACGCGGTGCCGCGCACATCGCTGATGTCGCCGATGGCCTCGCCGGCGGCGAGGCGCTGCGCAATCACACCGATCTGCCGCTCCGCATTGCCGTACACCAGCAAATCCGCTTTTGCATCCACCAACACCGAGCGGCGCACCTGCTCCGACCAATAGTCGAAATGCGCGATGCGGCGCAGGCTGGCCTCGATGCCGCCGATCACGATGGGAGTCGATTTGAACGCTTCGCGGAGGCGCTGCGAATACACGATGACGCAGCGGTCCGGCCGCTTGCCGCCCTGCCCGCCCGGCGTGTAGGCGTCATCGCTGCGCACCCGCCGCTCGGAGGTGTAGCGATTCACCATCGAATCCATGTTGCCGCCGGTCACGCCGAAGAACAGCCTGGGTGCGCCCAGCGCCTCGAAGTCCCGGGTGTTGTGCCAGTCCGGCTGGGCAATGATGCCCACCTTGAAGCCGAGAGCCTCCAGCACCCGGCCGATGATGGCCATGCCGAAGCTCGGATGATCCACGTAGGCATCGCCGGTGACGATGATGATGTCGCAGCGATCCCAGCCGAGCAGGTCCATCTCCGCGCGGCTGGTCGGCAAGAACGCCGCCGGCTTGACGCCGGCGGGGTTCTCTCGAGGACTGCAAAATAAGGGGGTGGCGGCTTGCACGCCGGCGATTAGGCCTGAATCATCATCCTATGTCGACCGGGAAATACAGCTGGGCGTCCTCGCGCTGAATCAACAAGGCAACGCTATGGCCGGCCCGCGCCACCTCGCGCTTGAGGTCGGCCACCGACCCCACGGTTGAGCCGTTGACCCCCAGCACCACATCGCCCGCCTGCAGACCGGCGGCAAGCGCCGGGCCGCTCACGTCTTCCACCACCAGCCGGCCCTTGGTGTGCAGTTCCTGCTGTTCGTTGGGCTGCAGCGGCCGCACCGCCAACCCCAGTTTGCCGCCGCCGTCATCGCTGCGATTGCGCGCCGCCTGCACCGGCTCATCGTCCAGCAGCACGGTCTTGACGTCGAGCGTGGTCGCCTTGTGATCGCGCCAGATGCCGATGTGCGCCGTCGTGCCGGGCGGAATCTCAGCAATCGTGGTCGGCAATTCGTTGGACTCATCGATATTGCGGCCATTGACGCTGGTGATCACGTCGCCGGGCTTCAGGCCCGCGCTCTCGCTGGGGCCCTTCGGATCCACCGAACTCACCAGGGCGCCATGCGGCGTGCCCAAACCGAATGTGGTCGCCAGTTTCTGATTGACCGGTTGCACCGCGACACCGATGCGGCTGCGGCTGACCTTGCCCTTGGTCAGCAGTTGATGCTCGACGTTCAACACCAGATCGATGGGCACCGCAAAGGACATGCCCATGAAGCCGCCCGTGCGGCTGTAAATCTGCGAGTTGATGCCGATCACCTGACCGTCGACGTTGAACAGCGGGCCGCCGGAATTGCCGGGATTGATGGCCGCGTCGGTTTGAATGAAGGGCACGTAGGCCTCATCGAGCGGACGCGCGGTGGCGCTCACGACCCCTGCCGTCACGCTGTTTTCGAAGCCGAACGGCGAGCCGATCGCCACCACCCACTGTCCGGGTTTCAGGCGCGACGAGTCGCCGAAGTGCACCGTGGGCAGGCCGGTCGCGGCAATCTTGATCACGGCCACATCGCTGCGCTTGTCGACGCCGATGACCTTGGCGACGAACTCACGCCGGTCGGTGAGCTTGACCGTCACTTCCGATGCATCATCCACCACATGCGCATTGGTGAGCACATAGCCGTCCGAGCTCACGATGAATCCCGAACCGACGCCCTTCATCGGCGGCGCGTGTCCGGGCGCCGGCATTTGATAGTGGCGGAAGAACTGCGAGATGGGATCATCGCCCTCCTCCGGACCCCCCGGATTGCCCATCTTCTGGGGCTTCTCGACCACGCTGATATTCACCACCGCGGCGCCGTTTTGGGCGACCAGTCCGGAGAAATCGGGCAGGCCGGTCACCCGGCCGGCGGCCGGCGCCTCACTGATGGCCAACGGTGCGGCGGCGGGTGCCGCAGGCCCTGCGTCGGCGTTCGAACGTTGATGAGCGACAACCACAACGAAGATGCCCGCAACAGCCGCGAGCGACCAAGTTCTGAGACTTCCCATTGAAATAAGACCTCTCTTGAGCGATATGTCCGAATGCTCATTATGACCCGGCCGGGGGTCTTTGGTTCCGGGACCCCCGGCCAATGGAACCCCAAAATGTGAAATCCCGACGGGTCAATCCCGCGTAATAAGCGCTAGGCTCGGGTTTCCTGTGGCAGACCCATCTATGGCAGACGTGACCAGTCCAAACTTATTGGTGGTTGGAGGCGACACCAAACGCCTCCAGTGGCTTAACCACCATGTCACCAGCCATTGGCCGAACGCCCAGGTCACCACCCTGCCCGCCGGCGAGCCCGCCGCGGTGGGGCGGCTGATTACCGAGCGCGCCCCCGACGCCGTCATTTTGCAGGCCGACTTCGCCGACGAGGCGTCGGCCGGTATCGCGCTGCACGACCTGGCGCAGATGCTGCTGGTGCAGCCGACGGTGTATTGCATTTTTCTTGCGGACAACGGCAGCGAGATGTCGGCGGTGCGCACCCTGAAAAGCGGCGCCAAGGACTACCTGCCGCTGGCGCGCATTAGCCGCGATCAATTGCTGGCGGCGATCATGGAGGCCTGCGCCAAACGGCGCGCCGCCGCTCCGCCCGCCAAGGTCATCACGCCGCCCGACGCCGACGCCCCGGGCATCGAGGTTCCCGGCTACTCCATTCTCAAGGAGATTGCGACCAGCAATTTCTCGCAGGTGTATCTCGCGCGCAGCGAACGCCTGCGGCGCAACGTGGTGCTCAAAGTCATGAATCGCGGGGAAACCTCGCGGGAAATCGACGATGCCGAGCGCTTCCAACGCGAGTACGAAATCATTTCCAGCATCAGCCACCGTGCCATCGCCGAGATCTACGACTTCGGTTCCCTGCCCCGTCACTTGTACCTGGCGATGGAGTACTTCCCCTGCGGCGACCTGCGCGACCGCCTGCGCAATCCCTTGAGCGTCGATGAGAGCCTGTACTACCTGCGCGCCATCGCCGAGGCGCTGCGCGTGATTCACGTGTTCGGCATTCTGCATCGGGATCTGAAACCGGCCAATGTGATGCTGCGCGAGGACAATTCGCCGGTGCTGATCGACTTCGGGCTGGCGCGCCGCTCGATGGACGACGCCGGCACCACCGGAGTGGGACAGGTGCTCGGATCGCCGTACTACATCAGCCCCGAACAGTCGCAGGGACAACGGGTCGACGCGCGCACCGATCTGTACAGCCTGGGGGTCATGTTCTTCGAAATGCTGACCGGCCAGAGGCCCTATAGCGGCCGCAGCGCCGTGGCCATCATGGAGCAGCATGCCGCCTCGCCGGTGCCGATGCTGCCGCCGCCCACGGCAATGCAGCAGCCGCTGCTCGATCGCCTCATGGCAAAGCAGCAAAGCGCCCGGTACGCCTCCGCGGACGAACTGCTGGCCGACCTCGGACCTCTGGTGGCCGCGGTCGCGTGAATCGTGACGCGGGTCACAGTGGCTCGTGACTCAGTGCAGCATCTGTCATAAGCCCACCCGAGGCTGTGACACCCATCAAGCCCCTCGTCGCGCGCCTTTGGCACCCTGCGGATATGTTCATTTCCGTCAAACGGCATGAGCGCGAGAAGCAGGATCTGATCGGCGCCAGCAATCGGCTGACCGACGCCATCTTGAAGAACAGCGTGCAAGGCCTGTTTCTGCTCGACGCCAAGGATGGGATCCAACCGCAAGTGTCGGCCTCGCTCGCCGTCCTGTTCCGGCGCCAGGATTTCAGCAACTCAAGCTTCGAGAAATTGATCGCACCGCTGGTGAGCGCCAAGACCTTGAGCGCCGTGCGCGCCTTCATGACCCGGCTGTTCGACGGCGCGCCGAGCGTCGACGCCGCGCAGCCCAACTCATTGCCGGATGTCGAAGTGCGGCTCGCCAACGCCGACGGCGTGTTCGAGACCGCGCACTACTGCTTCGACTTTCATGCGGTCGATTCCGGCCGCGTGCCGCGTGCCTGGCTGGTTCGCGTCACCGACATCACCGCGCGCGTGCAGCAACAGCGCGAGCTCGAGGATCTGCGCACGCAGATGCAAACTCAGGCGGAGATCTTGCGCGCCGTGCTGCAGGCCGGCGGCGCACGCGTCAGCGCCTTTCTGCAGCGCACCGACGCCTCGATGAAGACCATCAACGGCGTGTTGAAAAAGCCCGCGCGCGAAGCCGATGCGTTTCGCAGCAAGCTCGAAGAGACGCTGGAGGAAGTGGACCGGGTGCGGCGCGACGCCGCGGCACTCAAGCTCACCGGCCTCGAGGTCGCGGCCCGCTCACTGGAGGATTCGCTGCAGGAGTTGCGCAGCCGCGGCGCGGTGAGCGGCAGCGATTTCCTGCCGCTGGCCGTCAAGCTCGATCAGTTGTATGGCCAGTTCGCGTTGCTGCGCTCGCTGTCCACGCAGGCGGGCCCCGTGGTCGAGCCCGATGCCGATGCGCCCGAGACCCGCATGACGCAGAACGGCACCCAGATCATCGAAGCGCCGAAGTTCCTGGCGGAGATGGCGGCGCAAAGGGCCGCGGCGGCGCAAAAATCCTCCGCGCCCAAGGCGCATCGCATGGCGGCCGCCGGCAGCCTCGACAGTACCCTCTCGGCGCTGACCGAACTGGTGGCGCAGGAGCATCAGAAAACCGTGGTGCTGGACTGCACCGGCATCGAACTGGTGCCGCCGCGCTACCAGGCCACCATCAAGAACGTCGCGATTCAGCTGATCCGCAACGCCGTCATGCACGGGGTCGAGCCGTCGGCGGCGCGCGTGGGGGGCGGCAAGCCGGCGCACGGAACCTTGCATCTCGAATTCAAGGCCATGCCCGATCAAAGCTATGAGCTGCATTTCCAGGACGACGGCTGCGGCCTCGATCCGGACCGGGTGCGCGCCACCGCCGTCGCCAAAGGTCTGCTCACCGAGGATGCCGCGACGCGTCTGCGGGATCGTCAGGCCATTAAATTGATTTTCAAATCCGGCTACACCACGCTGCAGTCGGCGCCCGGCGAAGCGCCGCATGGCAGCGGCATGTCGCTGGTGCGGCGCTATGTGCACGAAGCCGACGGCAAGATCGCGCTGGCCACCCTGTTGGGTCACGAGACCCGGTTCAAGGTCACTCTCCCCGCGCTCGCGGCCGCCGACGCACAAGTCGCCTAGTCGGCCGGCGACAGCTCCACCAGTGTCGCGCCGGCCGCGACCCGCTCGCCAACGCCAAACGCCAGACGCGCCACGACGCCGTCATACGGCGCCGTCAGCGTATGTTCCATTTTCATCGCCTCGACCGTCACCAGCGCGGCGCCGCGGGCGACTCGCTGGCCGGCGGCCACATGAATGGCCACCAGGGTTCCCGGCAGCGGCGTGAGCAAGGAGCCTTCCTCGGGGGCGGCGCTCACCTGCAACGCATCCTCGGTGCGCCGGCAGCGCAGGGTCACGTGCCGTCCGGCGCGGAACAGCTGCAGTTCCTGATCCGACTCGACCACTCGCACGCGCTGCATCTGTCCGTCGACGTCCACCTCCAATGATTGGGCGCCGCGTGCCGCGATGTTGAGTGCATAGTCGCGCCCGGCCACGCGCGCCACGTAGCGTTCGGGCGCCGCCCATTCGATGGTCGCGGTCCTGTCGCCGAATAGCCAAGTGCTGGTGGGCGGAGCGCCGAGGCGCCACCCTCGAGTGTCCGACCACAGGGCATCGCCGCCGCTCATGCGGCTCGCGCACCACAATCCCGCCAGCACGGCATCGATATCCGCCGCGCCGGGCTCGCCGAAGGCCAGCAGCGCGCGGCGCGCGTTCAGGAAATCGGTGGTCACGCCGCCCTGCCGGAAGACCTGGTCGCCGAGCACGCTGCTGAGCAGCGCGCGGTTGGTGACGACGCCCACGATCTCGATGTCATCCAGCGCCTTGCGCAGCACACTCGCCGCCGCGGCACGCGACTCGCTCCAGGCAATGATCTTGCCCAGCATGGGGTCATAAAAGGACGACACTTCATCGCCGGCATCGACACCGAGATCGAGACGCAGACCCGATGCGGCCTCGGGCCACCGCAAGTGCGTGATGCGGCCGACGCTCGGCAGATACCCCCGGGCGGGGTCCTCGGCATAGAGGCGCGCTTCCATGGCGCAGCCCTGCTGCACGATTTCATTCTGGGCCCGCGGCAGGCGTTCACCGTCCGCGACGCGCAGCTGCCACTCCACCAAGTCAATCCCGGTAATGAATTCCGTGACCGGATGTTCCACCTGCAGGCGCGTGTTCATTTCCATGAAGTAGAACTGCTGCGCGTCGTCCACCAAGAACTCCACGGTGCCGGCGCCCACATAGCCCACCGCGCGTGCCGTCTGCAGGGCGGCTTGCGCCATGCTCGCGCGCACCTCGGCGCGCAACTGCGGGGCCGGCGCCTCCTCGATGATTTTCTGGTGACGGCGCTGCACCGAGCAGTCGCGGTCGAACAGGCTCACGACGCCGCCATGGGAGTCCGCGAATACCTGCACTTCCACGTGGCGCGCCCGGGGAAAGTAGCGCTCCAACAGCAACCGGTCGTCGCCGAATGCCGTGCGCGCCAAGCGCTGCGCCGATTCCACGGCAGCGCCGACCTCGGCCGCGGAATTGACCACCTGCATGCCCTTGCCGCCGCCGCCCGCACTCGCCTTGATGATGAGCGGAAACCCCACGCGCTCAGCCTCTGCCATGAGCCGCGGCGCGGATTGCTCCGCACCGTGATAGCCCGGCGCCACCGGCACCCCGGCGGCCGCCATCGCGGCCTTGGAGGCGCTTTTCGAACCCATGGCGCGGATCGCGGACGCCGGCGGTCCGACGAAGATCAAGCCCGCGTCGGCGCAGGCCTGCGCGAAATCGGCGTTCTCCGAGAGGAAGCCGTACCCCGGGTGCACGGCGTCGGCGCCGACGCGCTTGGCGAGATCCAGGATTTTTGCAACGTGCAGATAGCTGTCGGCGGCCGGCGCCGGCCCCAAACAATAGGCCTCATCGGCGCTGCGCACGTGCCGCGCGTGGGCGTCGGCCTCGGAGTACACCGCAATGGCCGTGATCCCCATGCGTTGCGCGGTGCGCGCGATGCGGCAGACGATTTCGCCGCGGTTGGCGATGAGCAGGCGGCGCAGCATGGTCAGCTCACATCCGAAACACGCCGAAGCGCGTCGCGGCCGTCTCCTGAACGGCGGCCAGCGACAGCGCCAGCCCCAGCACCCGGCGGGTGTCGAGCGGATCGATGACGCCGTCATCCCAGAGCCGCGCCGAGGAATAGTAGGGATGTCCTTGGCGCTCGAACTGCTCGCGAATCGGCGCCTTCAGCTGCTCCTCCTCGGCCTCGCTCAAGGTGCCGCCGGCGCGCTCCAGCGCCTCGCGCTTGATGGTGGCAAGAACGCTGGCCGCCTGTTCGCCGCCCATCACCGAGGTGCGCGCATTCGGCCATTGAAACAGGAACCGCGGGCTGTACGCGCGCCCGCACATGGCGTAGTTGCCCGCGCCGAAGCTGCCGCCGATGACCACGGTGTATTTCGGCACCGCCGCGCAGGCCACGGCGGTGACCAGCTTGGCGCCGTCCTTGGCGATGCCGCCCGCCTCCGCTGCCTGGCCCACCATGAAGCCCGCGATGTTTTGCAAAAATACCAGGGGTATCTGCTCGCGGCAGCACAGTTCGATGAAGTGCGTGCCCTTGAGCGCGCTCTCGGAAAACAAAATGCCGTTGTTGGCCAGTATCCCCACCGGGTACCCGTGAATGTCCGCAAAGCCGCAGACCAGGGTGGTGCCGTACAGCGCCTTGAACTCATCGAACCATGAGCGATCAACCAGGCGGGCTACAAGCTCGCGCACGTCGTAGGGCTTGCGCGAGGTCGGCGGGATGATGCCGTAGAGTTCGCCGGGATCGTACGCCGGCGCGCTCGCCGCCGAGCCGCCGCCGAGCGCCGCAGCGGGGCCGCGCGGGCTGCCCTTGAGCCGCGCCACCGCGCGGCGCGCGAACGCCAACGCATGCGTGTCGTTCTCAGCGTAATAGTCGGTGACGCCGGAGCGCCGGCAATGCACGTCGGCGCCGCCCAAGGATTCTGCGTCGATTTCCTCGCCGGTTGCCGCCCGCACCAGCGGCGGTCCGCCGAGGAACACGCGGCCTTGATTGCGCACGATGACGGCGTGATCGGACATCGCCGGCACATAGGCGCCGCCGGCCGTGCACGAACCGTGCACCACCGCGATTTGTGCGACGCCTTGCGCGGACAACCGCGCCTGATTGAAGAAGATGCGCCCGAAGTGCTCGCGGTCGGGAAATACCTCATCCTGGCGCGGCAGGAATGCGCCCCCGCTCTCCACCAGATAGATGCAGGGCAACGCGTTCTCTCCCGCGATCTCCTGGGCGCGCAAGTGCTTCTTCACGGTCAGCGGATAATAGGTGCCGCCCTTCACCGTGGGGTCATTCGCCACCACCATGCACTCGCGCCCCGAGACCCGTCCGATGCCCGTGATGAGGCCCGCGCCCGGCAGATCCTCGCCGTAGACGCCCTGCGCCGCCAACGCCGACAGCTCCAGAAACGGCGAGCCGGGATCGAGCAGCGCCGCAATGCGCTCTCGGGCCAGCAGCTTGCCGCCCTTGACGTGCTTGGCGCGCGCCGCCGCGCTGCCGCCCACCGCATTGCGCTGCAGCGTGGCGCGTAGATCCGCCACCAACGGCTGCATGGCGGCGTGGTTATCGGCAAAGTCCGTCGAGCGGACGTCGATTTTCGAGACGATCTGGGCCATGGCTTTGTTGCCTTGAGAGTGGCAGAATTGTCCGACAGTCCGATTATCCAACGATTCAGGGTGCGAAAACAATGGGGGGCAGGTGAATGGCCAATTCTGCTTACCGTGAGTTCAATTTCGGGCTCGGCGACGTCATCGATGCGGTGCGCGACCAGGTGCAGCGTTTCGCCGAGGAGCGCATCGCGCCGCGCGCCAATGAAATCGACCGCAGCAATGTGTTCCCGCGCGATTTATGGCGCGAATTCGGCGAGCTCGGGCTCCTGGGGTTGACCGTGAGTCCGGACTTCGGCGGCGCCGGCTTGGGTTATCTGGCGCACACCATCGCGATGGAGGAGATCTCGCGCGCCTCGGGCGCGGTGGGATTGAGCTATGGCGCGCATTCGAATCTGTGCGTGAACCAGCTCGCCTTGAATGCCACCGATGCACAGAAGCGCCAGTATCTGCCCAAGCTGTTGAGCGGCGAGCACGTGGGTGCGCTCGCCATGTCCGAGCCCGGCGCCGGCTCCGACGTCGTCTCCATGCAGCTGCGGGCGACGCGGCAGGGCGACCACTATGTGCTCGACGGCCGCAAGATGTGGATCACCAACGGCCCGGAGGCCGACGTTCTGGTGGTGTACGCCAAGACCAATCCGGATGCCCGCAAGCGCGGCATCAGCGCCTTCATCATCGAGAAGGGCTTCAAAGGCTTCACGCCGGCGCAAAAGCTCGACAAGCTCGGCATGCGCGGCTCGAGCACCAGCGAATTGGTGTTCGACGGCTGCGAAGTGCCCGCCGCCAACCTCATCGGCGAGGAAAATCGCGGGGTCAATGTATTGATGCGCGGTTTGGACTATGAACGTGTGGTGCTGTCGGGCGGCCCCTTGGGACTGATGGCGGCCGCCCTCGACGTGGCCGTGCCCTATGTGCGCGAGCGGCGCCAATTCGGCCAGCCCATCGGCACCTTCGAACTGGTGCAGGGCAAGCTCGCCGACATGTATGCCTCGCTCAATGCCTGCCGCAGCTACGCCTATACGGTCGCCGCCGCCTGCGACCGCGCCGATGCCACCCGCAAGGACGCCGCCGCCTGCATCCTGTTCTGCGCCGAAGCCGCGACCCGATCGGCCTTGGATGCCATCCAGCTGCTGGGCGGCAACGGCTACATCAACGACTACCCGACGGGGCGGCTGCTGCGCGATGCCAAGCTGTATGAAATCGGCGCCGGGACGTCGGAGATCCGCCGCATGCTGATCGGCCGCGAGCTGTTCGGAGAAGGCTAGTGGCCGATCTATTCGTGCCACTGGACGATCATCCGGCCTACCGCCAAATCGCCAACGTCATCGAACAGCGCATCGTCGGCCGCTCGTTGCGCGCCGGCGATCCGCTGCCCTCGGAAACCGATCTGGCGCGGCAGTTCGGCGTCAATCGCTCGACCATCCGCGAGGCCATCCGCGAGCTCGAGATCCACGGACTGCTCGGCCGGGTGCGCGGCGAGAAGCGGCTGCGAGTGACGCACCCGGAACCGCGCCGGGTGAGCTCCGGCGTGAGCCGCGCCCTGGCGCTCAATGATGTGACCTTCCTCGAGTTGTGGGAAGCCATGATGGCCATCGAGCCGGTGGCCGCGCAGTACGCTGCGGCGCGGCGCAGCGCCGCGCAACTTCAAGCCTTGGTGCGCGCGGCCGCCCGCTTCAAGCGCGAGGTCGCGGACACCGCGGCGGCCGTTTCCGCGGTGGTGGATTTCTTCACCGCCGTTGCCGCGGCCAGCGGCAATCAGGTGCTGGCGCTGTCGCAGGCGCCGCTGAATTTATTGTTGGAGCCCGCCCTCACCCGCATGATCGACCGGCTGCCGCAGGCGCGCGCGCGCATCCAGGAAGCTCAGGGCAAGATCGCGGAGGCCATCAAGCTGCGGCGCCCTGAGCAGGCGCGATTCTGGATGGAGAAGCACATCCGCGATTTCAAGCGCGGCCACGAGCTCGAATCATTGGACCCCAAGGGCGGGTAATATGCAGGCGCGAATCATGAACAGTGGCGGACGATGAAAAAATCCCTCGACGATGCGGCACTCGACCTCTTGTTTCGCGAGGCCCGCTCCTGCAATCGCTGGGCGCCGGAGCCCGTATCGGACCAAACCCTGCACGAGTTGTACAACCTGCTGAAATTCGGCCCGACGGCGCTCAACTCCACGCCGGCGCGCTTCGTTTTCATCAAGGGCCCCGTTGCGAAGGCCAAGCTTATCGCCTGCCTCGCGCCGGGTAATGTCGTCAAGGTCGAGCAGGCCCCGGTGACGGTGATCGTCGCCATGGATGAAAAATTCTACGAGAAGCTTCCCATTCTCTTTCCGCACATGCCGGCAGCGAAGGACAAGTTCACGGATGCCTCGATGACTCAGCTGACCTTGATGCGCAATGCCACTTTGCAGGGCGCTTACCTCATTCTGGCGGCGCGGGCGATTGGGCTGGATTGCGGACCTATGTCGGGGTTCGACAATGCCAAGGTCGACGCCGCGTTTTTCGGCGGCACGCCGCTCAAGTCGAATTTCCTGTGTGCGATCGGCACCGGCACCGCGGAGCTGCTATTTCCCCGCAACCCCCGCCTGCCGTTCGAGGAGGCGTGCACGATTATTTAGAGAATCTGATCCCGCTCGGTGTCGCCGCCGGTCGGATCGTGCAGATTGGTGCTGAATGACACCAGCACCATCACAGCCTCGCCGGTATTGCGAAATGCGTGCACCACGCCGGGCGGTATGGTCAAACGCCAGATCTCCCCTGCCGGTACCGCGAGGTCGCGGATCACCCCGTCCTCCTTGAGTCGGATCAGGCAGGGTCCGGCCACGCTGGTGGTTTCCACGGCGGTGCGATGCACATGATTGCCGCGCACTTCATTGGGCTCGGTGAGCACCACATGCACGTTCTTCTGGCCGGCGAGTTCCGCGTCGTTCAGCGGTTCAAAAACGCTGCCGCGCGCATCGCGATGGGTCTTCACGGACTGCACGACGGCGCGCGTCGTTTGCGAGGTATCCATGTCCGCGATTATAGCCGAGCAGCACTCTTGCGCGCAGTTCGGATCAGCGCGGCGGGCGCACCGCGCGGCGCCGCGCGGCGAGCAGGACTCCGGCGACGAACATCATGTCCCACCAATCCAACTCGCCGCCGCCGCCGCTCTTTGCAGGAGCCGCCGCGGCCACCGGAGCCGTCACCGTCAGCGACGCAGAAGCAGTTGCTGCGTTGCCACCGGCCGGACCGGTCGACAGTGCGTTGGCCGCGATGTCGTTGGCGTAGTCGCCGGCGGTCGCGCTCTTCACGCTAACGGTGATCGAACAACTGCCCTTGGCCGGAATGTTGGCTCCCGCCAAGACGACGCCGCTACTCGAACTGCTCAGCGTTCCGGATCCTGAACAGGTCGTCGTCGGCGCAGGCGAGGTCTGAATGCTCAAGTTGGCGGGCGCCTTCTCTGTGAATCCCGACTGTGTCAAATCGAAACCGTTGCTGTTGCTGAAGGTGATGGTGAGGGTCGAGGCCACATTCTCGCCGACGCTGGCCGGCGAGAATGATTCGGTGATGGTGGGCGCCGCCGGTGTGACCGCCAACGAAGCCGGACACGCCGTGATAGAAGTGCCCGGAGATCCTGGAGCATGCACCGTTGCAACGCCGCCGGCGGTGAAGGTGACGTTGGCCGTGTTGTCCACGTGACCTGCCGAATCAGTCACGGCCAGTTTCAACGTGCCGGCGCCGCTCAATGTGACGGTCACCTGGGCCGTAGCCCCGCCGGAGGTGATCGAAACGCCGCCGGTTGCGGTCCACAGATAGGATGCAATGGTGAGATTGCACGCCGCCACGCTGGCGCTGGCATCGAACTCAGTAGTGCTGTTCGCCGAGATCGCCGCAATGGGGTTGAGCGCAGCCTTGACCGCGCTGAAGGCATTGACCATGCCCGCGCCGCATTGACTGCCGTCGTTGGGGCAGGCGCATTCGCCGGAGCTGGGGTCCGTGGCCGGACAGACGGGCACGCCGGCCGGCTGCGGATACGCAGTCGCACTCGATTTAATGCGCGCGATCAGTTGCGGCGGGGTCAGATTCGCATTGACCGAGCGCATCAACGCTGCGATGCCCGAGACAATGGGTGCGGAAAAACTGGTGCCCAGATTGGAATTCGATTGGTCGGTGTAGCTGTTGCCGGCGGGAGCCGTCGTTCCCAGGTTATAGGTCGTATCAATGGAGCGATAGCAGGCGCCGGAGGTGGTGACGCAATTGCCCGCCGGAGCGCCGATTCCCGCCTCGGCGCCCAGGCTGCTGTAGCCCACCTTGGTGCCCACATTGCGCAGCCCCACCACCGCCAGCACGCCCGGGCAATTGCCGGGCGCATCGACGGGGCCGCTCTCGTTGCCGGCGGAGGCCACCACCAGCACGCTCATGGCGGTCAAGGTGCTGACGAGATTGGTGTAGTCCGTGCCGCAGCTACCGCTGCCGCCGAGGCTCAGGTTGATGATGTCGGCGGGATAGGGATTATCCGGCACCCCGGTGACGGACAGCCCCGCCGCCCACTGAATGCCGGCGATGATGTCCGAGTCATAGCCCCCGCACTTACCCAGTGCTCGCACCGGAAGTATGTAAGGGTTCCAGGTCATGCCGGCGATGCCCGCACCATTGTTGGTGAGCGCGCCCAACACGCCGACCACGCGCGTTCCATGCCATGAACTATTGACGGGGCCGTTGCTGTTGTTGGGATCTCCGCAATCCGTCGCAGGGAACTGGGCGTTCTGCAAGTCGCTCATACTGACCCAATCACCCGGATCGCTGGGATCCGGATCCCAGCCATCGCCGTCGTTGGCGATGAGGAACGTGCCCAGGGGCATGCCCGACGTCCGATCGTAATCCTGGCCGACGAAATCGTAGCCCGGCAACAGCCGCCCGCCGAACCCGGCCTTGGATGAGTCGAAGCCTGCTCGCAATAAATCGGGATGGTCGAAGCGCACGCCGGTATCGACATCGGCAATGACCGTGCCGGGGCTGCCGGTGGTGATGCCCCAGGCGGAAATGGCGTCGGTCGCGGACAAGTCCTGTGTCGCAAAGCCGCCTACCGTAATGGTGGTTGCGCTGGGGGTCAGCATGTACCACTGGCCAGTGGCGCCCGGAGTGGGCACGTACAGCGGATCGTCGGGCGCGGCGTGCGGGTAGCGGCGGTGATCAACCTCGGCAAACTGCACCGCAGGATCGGCTCGCAGGGCCTTTAGCGCCCTGTTCACATCGGCGCCATAGAGCGTCTTCTGCAGGAAAAGCACGTGCATGCTTGGGGTGACCTGCCGCGACGTTGCTATCGCCAAACCTGCGCGCTGGGCCAGACCGACAGCGTCCGCGTCGGAGGTCTGGGCTTGGACAATCTTGCTGCTCTGCGCCCGCCCATGCAGTTTGACGGCCTTGACGACCGAGTTGCCGGCGGTGGCGCGAAATCCCACCACCAAGCGGCCGGCCTGCGGCCCAATCTGGACGGTGTGAGTTCGCACCGGATTCAATTCCGGGACTGCCGCAGGCACCGGGCTGACCGTCAGGCAAGCACCGCCGCCTAGCGCGAGAACGAGCAGCAGTCTTCCGATTCCTGACATAAACGCACCCCAACACCCATGTAGCGGACCGAAACGCACGGGATTTTGCTGGTAATTCCGCGCACGAAGACTAGCAATAAAGCCGTCGCCAGAGTGAGAACTGCGGCCGCAAAACATGTTCGAAATATCCGGTATTCCACCTGCCGGACCCAACCGTCGGCGGCTGGCGACATGGCCCCTGCGCGACCTCGAGCCAACGCGTAGAATGACGGCACGAATTCACGAATATGAAGGGGCGGTTAATGACTTACGACAATCGGCAGTTCTACATCGGCGGCGCTTGGGTTGACCCGGTCGAAGCGAGGGATTTCGAGGTCATCAATCCGGCCACGGAGACGGTGGCCGGGCTGATTTCGATGGGCAGCGCCAAAGATGTGGATCGGGCCGTGGCAGCGGCGCGGCGCGCCTTCGACAGCTATTCGCGCACCACGCCGGCCGAGCGCCTGGCGCTGATGGAACGCATTCTAGCGGCTTACAAGGCGCACTATGACGAGATCGCCGCGGCGATCTCCACCGAAATGGGCGCGCCGGTGACGCTTGCCAAAGGCTCGCAGACCCGCATCGGCGTCGGCCATATCAGCGCCATGATCGAGGTGCTGAAGCACTTCAAATTCGAGGAAATGCGCGGCACCACGCGGCTGGTGCAGGAACCGGTCGGCGTCTGCGCGCTGATTACTCCTTGGAATTGGCCGATGAACCAGGTGGCGGCCAAGGTGGTGCCGGCACTCGCCGCCGGCTGCACCATGGTGCTCAAGCCCTCGGAATATTCACCGTTCAGCGCCATTCTATGGGCCAAGGTCATGCACGAGGCGGGGGTTCCCGCCGGCGTGTTCAATCTGGTGAACGGCGATGGCCAAAACGTGGGCGCGCCGCTGTCCTCGCATCGCGACATCGACATGGTGTCGTTCACCGGCTCGACTCGCGCCGGCACCGAGGTGGCGCGCAATGCCGCCGCATCGGTGAAACGAGTGCATCAGGAGCTGGGCGGGAAATCGCCGAATGTGCTGCTGGACGATGCGGATTTCGAGCGCGCCGTCAAACAGAGCGTGCTGCATGTGTTTCAAAATTCCGGCCAATCCTGCAACGCACCGACCCGCATGCTGGTGCCGGCCGCCAAGATGGCGGCGGTGGAGGCGATCGCGAAGCGTATCGCCGAGACGGTGGTGGTGGGCGATCCGACCTCCGAGAAGACCACCGTAGGTCCGGTGGTTTCCAAACTGCAGTTCGAGCGGGTCGAGGGCTTCATCGAGAAGGGCATTGCGGAAGGCGCGCAGCTCATCACCGGCGGCGCCGGCCGGCCCGCGGGACTGTCCAAAGGCTACTTCGTCAAACCCACGATTTTCTCCAACGTGCGCAACGACATGACGATTGCCCGCGAGGAGATTTTTGGACCGGTGCTGTGCATCCTGCCTTACCAGAGCGAGGAGGAAGCCGTGCAGATCGCCAACGACACGCCATATGGTTTGGCGGCCTATGTATGGTCGCAGGACAATGTGCGGGCGCGGCGGGTCGGCAATCGCATCCGCGCCGGCCAGGTTGCCTTGAACGGCGCTTCGGGCGACATGCAGACTCCCTTCGGCGGCTTCAAAATGTCCGGCAATGGGCGCGAGTACGGGGAGTTCGGCCTGCGCGACTTCCTGGAAGTCAAGGCCATGATCGGAGTCGACGCCGCTTGAATGGCTGAACCCGCCGTTCTGCGGCTCGAGAGCCTGAGCAAACGCTACGCGGCGGATCGGCCGGCGATTCTCGAGCGGCTGGATTTCGAGCTGCGGCAGGGTGAATACCTTGCCGTGATGGGTGAGTCCGGAGTGGGCAAATCCACCCTGCTCAATTTACTGGCCGGGCTCGACCGTGCGGATTCCGGCCGCGTCCTGCTCGATGGCGTGGATCTTGCCACCTTGGATGACGACGCCGTCACCCTCTTGCGGCGACGCACGGTTGGATTCGTGTTTCAGGCCTTTCATGTGCTGCCCTATCTCAGCGTCGAACAAAATGTCGCCCTGCCGCTCGATCTGCTGGGCGTCCGTGAGCCGCAGCGTAGTCAGCGCACGGCAGAGATGCTGAACGCCGTAGGTCTGGCGCCGTTGGCACACCGCTATGCGCGGGAGCTATCCGGCGGCGAGGCGCAGCGCATCGCCATCGCGCGCGCGCTGGTGCATCGCCCGCGATTGCTCCTGGCCGACGAGCCCACGGGCAACCTCGACCCGCGCAGCGCGGCCCAGACTCTGGAATTGCTGCGGACGCAGGTGAAGTCCAATGCCGGCGCCGGGATCCTCATCACTCATTCGCGCGCCGCGGCCGACACCGCCGACCGCATCCTGGTGCTCGATGCCGAGGGCCTGCGGCCCTTGGTCCGCGGATGAACGCCGGCAGTTCCCGCGGCGCTTTCACGATCTGGCGGCTGTTGCTGTTGGCGCAGCTGCGCGAATCGCCGGCACGCTTAGGCGTCACCGTCGTGGCCATCGCCCTCGGAGTGGCGCTGGGTGCGGCGGTGTACCTGGTCAACAGCGCCGCGCTCAATGAATTCGGCCTGGCGACCAAACGCCTGGTGGGTGAAGCCGACGTGGTGGTGCGGGGTCCGCGCGAGGGATTTTCTGAACAATTGTTCGCGCGGTTGGCGCGCGATGCGGCGGTCAGCGTGGCGAGTCCCGTCCTGGAATTGGACGCGGCGCTGCCGGGACGGCGCGAAACCCTCCACGTGCTGGGGGTCGATCCGTTTCGCGCCGCCACGCTACAGCCCGCTCTGCTCGGCGAGATCGGCGACGGGCGTTTCGCACTGTTCCAAGCCGACGGCATTTATCTGAGCAACAGCGCCGCGCAGAATCTGCAATTGCGGCGCGGCGATGCATTGCCCATCGTCGTCGGCAGCACGCCGCAGTTGCTTCACGTCATCGGTGTTCTCTCTGAAGCCGCGTTTTCCCAGTCATTGGGCCTGATGGACATCGCCTCAGCGCAGTGGACCTTCGGCCAAATCGGCCGCATCAACCGCATCGATCTACGCCTGCGGCCGGGCATCGACGTCGAGGCCTTTCGCCGCGCCTTGGGTTCCACACTGCCCGCCGGCGTCCTCGCCGTGGCTCCCGAGGTCGAGCGCGATCGCGCCGTCAGCGTGACCCGCGCCTACCGGGTGAATCTGAATATGTTGGCGCTGGTCGCCCTATGGACCGGAGCGTTCCTGGTGTTCTCGACGCAGTCGCTCTCCGTGCTGCGGCGCCGCCGCTCGCTCGCCCTGCTGCGGGCGCTCGGGGTGACCCGCGGACAGTTGCAGCGCGCGCTCATCGGCGAGGGAGCGGCACTTGGAATGGCCGGGTCGATCCTCGGCGTCCTGCTGGGTTTGGCGGCGGCCGCCGCCATATTGCAGATCTTGACCGGAGATCTCGGCAACGGACAATTGCACGCCGTGGGCGCATCCATGCGCGCCGCGCCGCTGCCCATGCTGGCGTTCCTGGCGATGGGAACCGTCGTGACCGGCATTGGCGCCTGGTTGCCCGCTCGTGCGGCGGCACGCCAGCCACCGGCGCGCGCCTTAAAAGGAGGCGACGGCAACTACGCCACAATAGCTCGTGCAAGCGCTTATTCAGGTCTCGCACTGCTCGGTGCCGGCGCCGTGCTCGCGCGGCTTCCTGCCGTGGCGGGTTTACCGGTATTCGGGTACGGCGCCATCGCTTCGCTGTTGTTCGGCGCCGTGCTGCTCGTACCGACCCTGACCGTCAAGGGGTTGAGTCTGGCACCGCGCACCCATCGGATCACGCTGGACACTGCGGTGGCGCAATTGCGCGAGAACGTCGGGCTTTCGACCTTGAGTCTGGCATCCATCATCGTGAGTTTCAGTCTGATGGTGGCCATGGCCATCATGGTGTACTCGTTCCGTGTGTCCTTCGATCACTGGCTGGGCAAGCTGCTGCCCGCCGACATGCAACTGCGCGAACCCTTCGGCAGCGACACGGCGTATTGGAGCGCGGCCGATCAGGCAGGGCTGGCAACGGCCGCGGGCATCGCACGCATGGAGTTTCGCCGCAGCCGGCAATTGCTGCTGGATCCTGCGCGCGCGCCGGTGACATTGATCGCGCGCGGCGCCGGCGCCGCACAGGCGGCGCAGGAATTGCCTCTGGTGCGAAGCCTCAAGCTGCCGCTGGCCGGGCAGGCGGAGCCGGCGTGGATCTCCGAAGCGCTGCAAGACCTGTACGGCTATCGGGTGGGAGGACCGATCGAGGTGCCTCTCGCCGGGCGCATGCACACCTTCACGGTTGCCGGCATCTGGCGCGACTATGCGCGGACCTCTGGTTCCATCGTGATCTCGCGCCAGGCCTACATGGCCGCGACCGGCGATGACAGCGCCACGGAAGCTTCTGCGTGGCTGAAGCCCGGCGCGACCGCCCCACTCACCGAAGCGGCGCTGCGCGGCCGTTTCAAGCGCGGTGATTCCATCGAGATCCTGACCAGCACGGCGCTGCGCGAGCGCAGCCTGCGCATCTTTGACCGGGCATTCGCCATCACTTACGCCCTGGAAGCCATCGCCGTGCTCATCGGACTCACCGGCGTCAGCTTCGCAGCGAGTTCGACCGCCCTCGCGCGCCGCGCCGAATTCGGCATGCTGCGCCACATCGGCATGCTGCGCCGGCAGATCATCGGCATGCTGGCCGGCGAAGGAATTCTTATGAGCGCCTTCGGCGTAGCCTATGGCCTCGCACTCGGCACCGCGTTGAGTCTGGTCTTGGTTTACGTGATCAATCGCCAATCCTTCAACTGGAGCATCGATCTGGCGGTTCCGGCGTGGGAACTTGCGTTGCTCAGCGCCACGCTGATTGCGGCCGCGGCCATCACCGCCATTTGGAGTGGCCGTGCCGCCACCAGCCAGGATGCCGTGCAAGCCGTGCGCGAGGACTGGTGAGCACCCTGAGCGTCGGACGGACGCGATGGGCGGCGTGTGTGCTCGGCGCCGTGGTGTGGAGCCAGGGCGCGGCCTCGACTCCCGCCGCGCCCGCAACCGGCATTGCGGCCCCCGTCTTCGCTCCCGTCACCGCCGATCAGCCGTTGGTGTTTCCACGGGACTATGGCAGCCATCCGCAATTTCGCACCGAATGGTGGTATGTCACGGGTTGGCTGACGACCGAGCGGGGCGAGTCGCTGGGCTTTCAAATCACTTTCTTCCGCACCCGGCCCGGCATCGATGAGAACAATCCCAGCGCGTTCACGCCGCGCCAACTGTTGATCGCGCACGGCGCCGTCAGCGACCCCACGCGCGGCCGGTTGTGGCAGGACCAGCGTATCCGCCGCGAAGGCTTCGGTCTCGCCGAGGCCAACGCCGGCGACACCCACGTATGGATCGATCGCTGGTCGCTCGAGCGCCGCGGCGCCGTGTACTCGGCAAAAGTCGATGGCGAGGATTTTTCTGTCGACCTCGCGCTGGCGCAGACACAATCCGTGCTGCTCAACGGGGACTCGGGCGTCAGCCAGAAGGGGCCGGCGGCGCAGGCCGCGAGCTATTACTACAGCGTGCCGCATCTGCGCGTGTCGGGCACGCTCGTCCGCCTGGGGAGCAAGGACGCAGTGACGGGCGAAGCGTGGCTGGATCACGAGTGGTCGAGTGAATACCTCGACGCCGAGGCGGTGGGCTGGGACTGGATCGGCATCAATCTCGATGATGGCGCGGCGCTGATGGCCTACCGCATCCGTGCGGCGGATGGCACGCCGCGCTGGGCCGGCGGCACCCTGCGCGACAGCAACGGCGGGATGCAGATCCTGCGGCCCGCAGAGGTTGAATTTCACGCGGGCCGGCGCTGGACCTCGCCGCGGACGCGAATTTCCTATCCCGTGCAATGGCACATCCGCGCGGGAAGACGCGAGTTCGACCTCGAGCCCTTGCTCGATGATCAGGAAAACGACACCCGGCTATCCACCGGAGCCATCTATTGGGAGGGAGCGGTGCGGGCGAACGAGCAGCGCCGGTTCGCCGGCCGCGGCTATTTGGAAATGACGGGTTACGGAGAAAGACTGCGGCTACGCTGAAGGCTAGTTCTTGAACAAGCTACGGATCTGATTGACCCGCCGCCGCCAAAAAAAGGCGACAGATTTACGGTCGGAGCGCAGCACGCGCACCAGTTCAAGGAAGATTCCGCCGCGCAGCAGGAAACTCTTGCGCCGCCGCTGGTTGGCGCTGCGCAGATGCTCGAGCCACGGTGCTTCGCGGATTTCCTTGCTGATTCGGACCGGCGTGCTGTACTGCAGAATATACGCAAGCCGCGGCGTATTCGTCTTGTTGCCCGCCGATCCGTGAACGGTGCGCCCATGATGAATGATCATGGCACCCGCTGGAATGGGGCGTATTGCGGCCGTCTTCGGATCGAATCCCGCGTAGCATTCGATGGTGTTCGCTTCCTTCGCCCCGCCGTTCAATCGATGCGGGAGCACTCCCAGCAAATGCGATCTCGGGATGTACGCCATGGCGCCGTTGTCGACGGTGCTGTCCGTCAACGCGATCCAGATGCTGATTTCATCGTACTCAAAGCCGGGTTCGCGAAACGCCTCGTCCTGATGCCACGGCGTGGGACCGCCCTTGTGAACGGGTTTGAAGATCGTGTGATCTCCCGCAAAGGCGGCTTGCTCGCCGAGCAGCTGGCGCGCAATCGCGAGAGCTGTTTTCCGATACGACAATTTGCGCAATTCGGTTGCGTACAACGAAGGTTGCAGCACACTGGGAAGCGTGGTTTCCTCGCCGCCGTCTTTGGCGATCAAATCGAGATTTCTGCCTTCGCTGCGACCCTCTCCGCTCTCGAGCATGCCCATCAAGATATCCTTGCACCAAGCAAGTTCGGACTCAGGAATTTGTGGAGTCTCGATTGCAAGAAAGCCTTGCCTACGAAAGTCGGCAATTTGCTCGGCGGTCAGCGGATTTTCCAATGAACAGGGTCCTGAGTGAGAGAAGCGATCGCCTTCCTGGTCCACCATGATAATGGCTCGGGCAGGTAGTTGTCAGTCTGTCGCCGTTGTACAACGCGAAACACCAGCATTATGTGCGGGAGGTTGCGTTGCCGCCCGCACAGTGGGTAAATTTTACACTACGTCCGCTGGCCGGTCTTACCCTGGAATGCCCCGTCGAAGCGAACATTATGTCAAGGCCGTTGAGGCAGCGCGTTCAAGCAGCGCCGCGCGCCGCCTCAGGAGTTGATTTGCGAGCGATCTTCCAGACGACGAAGGAAAACGGCAAAACGGCAAAACAAATGGAAACCGCGGATGACGCCAACACGGCGCCTGCCGGACCCAAGTCTCGAACCAAAATCAACTTGAGCGGTATCGCTACACATGCGGTCAAGATCGACGAGATGACCTGGATGCGGATCATGTGCAGGCCGTTTAACAGCATCGACAGCGCATTCGACAGGGACTGAATGACGCACCAGATTCCAAGGCCGTACAGCACAATGGGATCGACGGGAACATTCTTGCGCATCCAAATTGTCACTATGAAGGGACCCGCGACCACAATGGAGGCGGCAAATGCCGCGCTGAATCCGATCGAAAGCGACAGAGAACGGCGCAGGGCCTTTCTCACCCATTCGGTATCCTTCCGTGCCCACGCCTCGGCGTATGCCGGCCAGATCGGCGTCAGCATTACCATCATCAGATTGACGCCAACCCCAAAAACTCTCTCATAGACGGAATAATAAGCGACGGCTTCGGCGCCCAACAATCGGGCGATAATCAGCTTGTCCGACGCGAAACTGATGGAAAGGCCGACTTGAAGCAATACGAACATTAGTCCCGTATTGAGGATTCTGCGTATAGCCGCCTTGTCGACGAATGCCCAGCTGGGCCGGTATTGGCGGTTCCTGTGGAAGAAGAAGAGTCCGTTGATACCGGAGACAACCTGCGGTATGCCCGACAAGGCGAGAATCAATAGCGGGACGCTGCCATGCTTGATGGATACCAGCCATATGGCGGATATGGAGGCGAGCTGCCCGATGGTGACCCACACGTTATAGATAAAACCATGCTGCAACGCGAGCTCGACTCGTGGAACGACCAGCGCCGAGACGCTGCCGGCCACGCAGAGCACAAGCGCGGCAATTGCCGGCGCCGCCTCCGCCTGGGCGGTCGGAGTATGAACATTGAAAACATGCGGCCAATCCACCAGCGGGTATGCCGTTGCAAAAAACAGCAACAACATGCATACGGCGATGGCGATCAGAATGGCAAATCCACTCGATATGTACCGACGGATCGCCTCCAAATCGTCCCGGCCGGAGGCCTCGGCGACTGCGGACAGCAATCCATTGCCGATGCCGAAATCGGCAAACGCGAGCATGGAAACGACGGAGGTGGCCGTCATCCAAAGACCAAAGCGTTCGTTGCCCAGGTAACTTAAGGTCAACGGCACCGATATGATGGTCACCAACATCGAGCTCGCTCGTGCCATGAGCCCGGTAAATACGGTGAACTTGATGTGCTTTCCGCGCCTGTGAGTCCGCTCACGGGCGTCGTTGGCGTCGATCATGTCGGTATGCGCGGTTTCTTCGCCTCGGCGGGAGGACTCCAGTCCCCGATGCTGAACTTCCAAGGGTAGGTGATTGTGGCGGTCGGTCGAATGTGCATCCTACGGCCGACTGTGGCGCCGAATCTCTTGAGCAGCCAATTTCTCCAACCGAACATGAGCTGTGGGGACAACCCAAATAGCGTAGCTTGCACCAGCCACCAACATTGCGCCACCCAAGCCGGGCCGCCGCGAAATCCCGACGGCACATGGAAGGCGTTCAGATCCTGCAAAGGCCCGGTCAAGAATCGACTCCCCGAGGCGCATCACGCGGCATCGGTAAGGATCTCGTTCACCAATGCCGACAGATGTCCGTCGGTCGAATCGCGCATCCGCCGAGCTTGCTCCAGCGACGCGTTCTGCGCCCGCCGCAACTCCACCCGATCAGCGTGAAACGCCCGGATGCGCTCCACCGCCGCCGCCGTGAAAGCTGATTTGGGAACCACCAGGCCTGCTCCGTTGGCCAATATGTCCGCGATCGCGCCGCGATCGCAGGCGATGACGTGAGTCCCGCTGCGAATGGCCTCATGGATCACCAGCGGCTCCGCTTCGTTCGGGTAGTCGCTCGGAAACAGAAGCACATCCAGTCCGTCGTAGAAATCACGCTTGGCATCGTCATACACCGGACCGCAATACGTGGTGTTGGAAGACGATGCCAACAGGCTCGAGAAAGTACTTTGCGCGGACGGCTCGATCGGACCCGCTATTTGCGCCTTATACGCAACCCCGAGGCGCCCCAGTTCCGCGAGCACCGCAAAGAATTCGCCTATGCCCTTCTCGAACGAAATATTCGACAGATATCCCAAACGAATTGGCGCCTCCAGGTTCTGCTGCTTTGTTGCGGGTTGCATGACGGCGCTGAAGAACGCAGCGTTGGATACCACCCTTACTTTGGCCGCATTCAATTGATAAATTCGCACTAATTCTCGACCCATATACGGACTCAAGACTACGTGAATCTGCTGGCGAAGACTCGCGAATATCAGCCTATTGAGGAGCGAAGGTGCGGTGATGTACGCAAAACTGTGATGATGCACGAATATAGGCCGGCCGAACATTCTGCTGCCGAGGACATAGAGCCAATCGATGAATTGCCCCAGACCTCCCGATAGGGCCAGATAGAGCTTTGCGTTGGGATTCTTGACCAGCCAGATGAGGTAGACGAATGGCATGGCCAGCTGGCGGAGCCTTGCAAACCCATTGGACTTGCCCGGCGCACGGTCGAACACGCTGACCGAGGCCTTCATCCTCAGCAGGCTGAGCATTGCGGCGCATATATTGGAGAAACCGTGCACCGGCGGGGGCAACGGTGCGACGAAGGCAACCCGAGGTATCAATTGGCGCCGCCGATCATACGGGTGCAACCATCTAGAATCTGCGTGGCGGCGCGTTCCGGCGTAAATCCGGCGATGACCTCGAGACACCGCTGCGCCACGGCGACTCTGTCCGTTGACATTTCCGCCGTCAGCAACATCGCCTTGGACAGGGCGTCGGTGTCCCCGACGGCGAATGAATAGCCGGTAACCCCGTCGATCACCAAATCAGGCACGCACCCACATACATTGCTGACGACGACCGGGCAACCGTAACTCAACGATTCGTTCACCACCAAACCCCAAGGCTCACTGTGACTCGGGAGAACCAATGCGGCGCTGGACATGAGGAGCTTGCCAAGTTCATCCATGTTCTTGGCGCCGAGAAACGACACCGAATCCGTCAGATTCAATTCTGACACGCGCCGGGTCAGTTGGTCCCGCAGGGGACCGGCGCCTGCAAGGTCCAATCTCACGTCGTGACGCTTCTCGCGAATTTGGCGGAACGCCTCCAGCAAGTCGTTCAATCCTTTTTCAATCGATAATCGGCCGACATACAGGAACCGGAAGATTCCGCCCGGATCGACCGCGCCGGACTGATACGCCGCCAACACATTCTTCGGATCGTACGAGTGAGGCAGCGCGGCTGCTTGGAGGCGATAGGCGATTCTGGACTCATCAACTCCGAAACTTAGGAGGTAGTCTTTGCTCCTGCGCCCGTAGCAGAAGAAGCCGTCGCAGCGTTTGAAGAAGAGTTGCTTTGCGACATCCTTCCAGCGCGATTGCGGCCGGTCGAATTCCGTCGAATCGCAGAAGACGGCACGTCGGCGGCCCACGAACATGCACGTAAGCAACATCGCCCAGTACTCGACGCGATGATAACCGGGCATCACGACCAGATCACAAGGATAGGCGACGACGTCGCGCACCAGCTTCATGACCCGTCGATACCTCCCTGGCTTGGAGTAGCCGCCGCGAAATAAAAGACGGAACGGGTATTGATGGTACGACATATCGACGCCGCCCAACGGCGTACGGTCATCATCGGTCTCTGCGATTTGAACGAATGATGTATGAATATCTCGCTCTTTACCTTGAATGTAGACCTGCGAAAAAACGCCTCCCTTGTACTTCGACCAGAGAATGTTGTGATAGATCGCAATGTGCATGGAATTCACTGGGCTCCGCTCACGCACGCGATCGCCGGGGCGTCCGCGCGGCCGGCAGGTGGGATCAATCCGACTAGATGCGTGATGTTAAGGTCCTTTGCTCGTGTTCACTCGTGATCACTCGTTTATGTTTATGCCAGCGATCGACTTGCAAATGCAAGCTCGATGACCGACCCATTCAATCATTCTCGCTCGTCGGCATTTCCCGACGGGTCGCTCACCCGCCGAGAAAGTTTGCCTACAACAATCCCGAAGACTCTTTATGCTTGGGCCTCCCCAATGCGAGTCTCTTCAGAGATCGCCCAATGGACCGAAAGAGAACGAAATAACCCGGCAGCGGCGTTCGGCAAAATGCCAGCTTTCGAATGTACTTGTCGACAGTCCACTCCGCACGGCTACCCGCCGGAAAAAACACCACATCTCCCGCACCGACGTGCCGCGTGCGTCCTGACGGTTCCTTCAATGTAACGGAGCCCTCCAGAATGTGCAGAGTCTCGTCGAAGCTGTAGTACCAGTTGAACCGCCCCGCAGTGCAATCCCAATAGTAGGTACTTGCGGTACCGTCGGCGCTGCTCGACAGCAATTCCACTCGAGCAATCGGATTGCCCTCAAGGATCCACTCGCCATGGATCGGAGAGGGTACAAAGCTGTTGGGCTCACGGGCTAGCTTGATCGAGGCTTCAATCGTCATCTCTTTTCCTACGCGCTACGTTGGACTGGACGCAGCAACCTGATCGTATCATACAGTTAAAAATATTCGCTGAGACCGGCCCCCCCGGGGGGGCGTGGGGGGGACAGCAACGGCGGCCGGCATGAGGTTTTCGGTGCAAAGCTTCAACCCGCACGATGCCTGCTCCTGGCTCGGCCTTCCGTGGTAATTTAGCTGCGGGAACGATGTTGTATTACTTACAAAATATGTCAAGAGTAAAATACCCGGCGTATTCTGGGTCACAATAGACGCGCGTCCGTTAGGCATAATTTGAGCTCTCATACCACCACCTTATTCGCCCAAGCATCGCGCAACTCAGCACGCGTGATTATTCCAATCAACGAGTGCGCGCTGCAAACGGATGGGCAACGCCCGGCATTTTACTGCGTGCATTCGGCATCGGGCGTCGTCGGCGCGGACTTCGCCGATCTCGCTCATGCCCTAGATCCGGATATCCGGTTTTACGGAATTCAGGCCCCGCCAATCCAAATTGTGAACTCCAAGTTCGGCGAATCGGTTGAATCGATCGCCGATCACTACGCGGAGGCCTTGGTCAGGTTTCAACCAGGCGGTCCGCTGGTGTTGGGCGGATATTGTTTGGGCGCGGTCATCGCGCTTGCGATGGCGGAAAATCTACGGTCGCGTGGGCGCGATGTCGGGCCGCTGGTCGCGATAGACGGCGTGCCTGAAAACACCGGCATTGCGCTGCGACGCTGGAATCCGCACTATTGGTTGGAGTTATTCCGCAATCTTCCGGGCTGGATGAACCACGGCGATCTGATGCGAAGTCGCACTCTTCGCTCCCTTGTCTGGAGCCTGACCAATAACGCATATGCCATCGGCAAGCGGATGATGGGCTTGAAGCGGGGCGAGAAGTTCGGCGGCGGCTACTCTATCGAGGGAGTCATGGATGTTTCCACATATCCGCCGGCGCATCGATCGTTCATCAATAGATTATTCGCAGCCATGTTTGAGTACGTCCCAGGGCGGTACTCCGGGAAAATCGTGGTGTACGAGGCGAAGATTACTCCGCTTCTGTATCTACCGTTGATCGGTCGGACGTGGCGTAGATTCGCATCCCAGTCGGAAATCGTCGGAATCGTCGGAACCCATATCAGCATGTTGCGCGAACCTTACGTCAATGCGCTTGCGAAGGATCTGCGCGCCCGTCTGGCGGAGTTCTTTGCGGCCCAACGCCCCTAACGGCTACCCCGCTGAAACTCTGGGGGCCGGGGGCCACGGCAGCCAAGTTCGGCCGCATCGACAGCGAGAACAAGATCAAGAGTGTCGTCAGGGATATAGGATTGCCGATCGCCAACAGATAGCGGTTGAAAAACGACTCCATCACCACAAACGTCATGAACGTCGCGAGCATCACCAGGGAGCTCGAGTGTCGAGTCGCTCGGTCCGTCAGCTTCAGCGCCTTGATCGGCGCATACCAGAATGCAAAGATGACCGCAGCCCCCAGGAACAGGCCACTGTCCAGCAATATGGTGATGTAGGAGCTTTCCGTGGAAAAGCCGATGCCACTTAGACCAGAACTTCTGAACCCGCCGCCCAGTACAAGTCTGGTCGAATCATCGAAAACCGCGGCAACGCCGCGCGCCCACAGTACGGTTCTCCCGGTACCGCCTGTAGCCACGCCGCGATAGCTGGAATCGACTTCCAGAATCTTGCCGAAGTAGGAAAAGATCTTGTCGCTGAAGACGATGCAGCAAAGCGCGAGCAGCACCCCACCTATTCTGACCCACATCAGCCCCAGTATGCGCTTCAGGCCAAATTCCACCGCGACCGACAGGATCACAGCGACCGCCAATGCGACGAGCGATGCCCTGGCGGACGCCGCCAAAACGAACAGAAAAGAAGCCAGCGTCCCGAGCGCCATAATCGCGCGCTCCATCAAGCTGTCGGTGATAATCGCGCGCCTGCTGATCAAGATGGCACCGGCGCCAAACAGATATCCGGTGAGATCGGGGTGCGTTCCCAGCGGTGCGAATCTCTCCAGGCCCCTTCGGCCGATGGTGATGGACAACGCCGCAATTGCTTCGTGATAATCCACGATGATGGAGGTAACCACGCCCATCAACGCCACGCATGCTCCGACATCCAATAACCGATCCAAGGTGAGGGTCCTCGAGACGATCGAAATCAAAATGATCGCGCTCAAGAAGGCGATCGACGAAAGCAGCGTGTCCGGGTCATTGAACACGGCGACCGAAACGTAGAGTACCCCCAGCGCAAACATGATCAACTCGGTCGCCGACACGGGCAAGGGCTTTATCTTGTTCATGACGACGGCGTACGCCGCGGCACAAGCCAGCAATGCCAGGCCCAATATCTGCATGATCGAACCCACGCCCGGCAGCACGGCATAAAAGGTGACGTAGCACGCCGCGCCCACCAGTAGCTCAATCATGATAGTCATCACAGGCCATACTGCCTCCTAACGACCTTCGGTGGAATGGTCGAAGCATTGACGCACCAGCGCCGAATATCGGCGCCCGCCCGATATTATCGCGCGCGGGAATTTCGCCGTAAACTCGCGGTGCGGTAGCAATGAATTCCCCTTCCGTAGTTTCGCGAGCGTCGAAGTCATAGGGTAGAAACCTGCTGAGTTGACCGCCCCACAGCGTCGTCGTTCCCCCGACCGTCCTGCCCCTGCCATGCGGCGAGACACGGCACGTCAATTCAGTGATCGGTCAGCACGCTGCCGATGACGTTCACTCCGCTCTCGGTGAGATTTCGCATCGCGGCGCGAAGCAGCGCCTGCCGAGTATGGTTTCGCCTCACCAGCATGATCGCACCGTCCGCTCGCGCCGAGACGATTTGAGCATCCGCCACTTCCGACGCTGCCGGGGTGTCGATGATCACGAGATCGTACTGATCGGCGAACAACTCGACGATCACTTCAAAAGCCGGGCGGCCGAGCAATTCTTGCGGATTCGGCGGCAGCGCGCCGGCCGGCAGCACGAATAGCCGCAATTGAGGGTGAATGCGGCAGACTATTTCCCGTCCGGCGCGTCCGGTCAGCAGCGCGGATAAACCCACTGCATTGTCCAGATTGAACAATTTATGCTGGTGCGGGTGACGCATATCCGAATCGATTAGCAGGGTCCGCTTACCCATTTGCGCGAACACCGTGGCGAGGTTTGCGGCAAGCCAACTGCGTCCCTCGCCGCGCTCGGCACTCGTCACGGCCAGTATTTTTTGGCCGTTGGTCCAACGAAGGCTCAATTGGCTTCGCAACGCGCGCAGCGGCTCGATCAACTCGCTTTGAGGCATATAAGCGGCGATGACGTCATCGGCTACACCATGAGTGCCGCCACGAGCCACTACCGGATAGTTGAACTGCTGCGCGATCGCAAGATCGACGTCGCGCTGAGTCAACAATCCCAGCATCTGCGCCGCTTCGCCGAACCGCTGACCATTGCCGGCGGCAAAGCGCTGAATTTCCTCAACGTCGTTGGGATTGAGGCGTCCCTGCTCCACCAGAATGGCTCCAAGGGCACGACTTCTATCGCGCACAGGCTCCACGGTGGTTTCGGCAGAAGGAGGGGCTTTAGACATATTTTAGTATTTCCCTGCGCGCGGATGCATTATGCTCATATGGTGGGCGCAAGACGAGTAAGTGCATCACCCGAATTGGGCACGTGTGGACCGGGAACCATCGTCTTGATCCGCCCCAACACCGGAACTCCGAGTAATCGGACGAGATCCTCCTCGTTTCGCAATCGCATATCCTTCATTTCCAAAAGCAATGCCACCCCAACTCCTGTTACCAGCCCCAAGAACACTCCCACCATCAAAAATATCAGCAACTTGGGGCTTGAAGGAATCACCGGCACTGCAGCCGTCGTCAATTGAACCACATTGGTCTGTTGAGTCTGGCTCTCAAGGTTGCTCATCGCCAGTCGTTGGTTCACGGCATCGAGATCACGCTGTGTGGTGACGACGTCGTTCTCCAGGACTGCCGCCGCATCATGGCTGTGCTTGAGGTCCATCACGCGCTTCTTCTGCGCTTCAAGCGCGGCGCGAACGTCATTCTCCCGGCGCACATTGACTTGCGTCGTATTGCCGAGCGAGGCCACGATTTTCTCGGTTTCCGCCGCGATCCGTGCCCGCAAACTGGTCACTTCTGAGACCGCGGCCTTGTAGTCCGGGTGATTCTTGCCCAAGCGCCCGGCAACTTCCGTCTGCGTGGCCTCCGCGGTCGTGAGATTGTCCTTCAATCCTTGGATAATCGGGCTCTGCAGAACCTCCGGCAGAGTTGCGTTGTCGCCGACCTGCTTCTGGCGCGATTGCGATTCCTGACGCTGGGTTTGGATCGTCACCAGCTGTGTCGATAGCTCGTTCAAACGCGCATTCTCGTCGTCCAATTTCTCGTCCGTCGCGACGATGCCGGTGGCGTTTTGGAAATCCGATAGGCGTTTTTGCTTGACTTGCAAGTCGGCGCGCAGCGCCGCTGAGCGCTGATTGAACCACGACGAATATTGCTTTGCGGGTTCGACCTTCAATTCGATATTTGTCTCAATGGCGATCTCGGCAAAAGCGTTGGCCAGGGCAGCGGCGGTCTTGGCATCAGGCCATTTGACCGTTATCTCAATGACGTTGGTTTGCCGAATCGCGGTGGAATTGGCGGCTTCAGCCACCACCCGCTTGTTGTCGAGCAGGTAGCTCGCAATCCAGCTGACGATATCGCCCTCACCCCCGGTCTTGCTCATCCATTTTTTCCGCATGTCCGGGTCGTGATCCAGCGCTAGTTTTCTCGCCACTCCTTGGGCAACGTGGTCGCTGGTGACGACATCGGCCTGCGTGTTGACATAGCTCTGCATGACCGCGTCCGACGGAACTCCCTGGCCGCCGACGGCTGCGTCCATCTTCGCATCGACGACGATGGATGACGTAGCTGTGTATTTATACGGCAGCACCAAGACGAGTATTAACGAAAGCGCAACCACACCTCCGAATATGGCAGCAGCCACCCGCCATCGAGCCCGTAGGATCATGACAAACTGGTCGACATTCACGTTGACGGTCCTTCTAAAACAAACTTTCCTTCACATAGATGACGTCTTGATCACGCACATCCTCGTCGAGCGAAACGCTCTCCTCCTTCACTTTCCCGCTCGCGTCGCGGCGATGCCGAACGATGCCCCTGCTGGTGCCTTTGCCCGTAACCCCGCCGCCGGCGGCCAGCGCCTGCATCACCGTCATCCCACGCTCCAACCGCACTTGGCCGGGCTTCTGCACCTGGCCGTAGATATAGAATAGGGGCGCGCGGTTGACGAATACAGTATCGCCGCCGGCGAGCGCGATATCCTCGGACGCAGCGGTGCCGAGGGACATAGCCACGATGTCTATCTCGCGCCGGAACGCTTTGCCGCCACGGCTACCGGTAATGATGACATTGTCGGAGCCTGTGGGTGCGATTCCACCGGCCACGGCAAGCATGCCCGACAAATGTCCGCCGGCTGCTTCGATCGAGTAGCGCCCGGGAGTGTTGACCTCGCCAATGACCGACACCAATCCCCCAAACACTTGCGTAACGAGGATATTGACTTGCGGATTCAGGACGAATCCGCCCTCGCGAAGCAGGTCGCCGATCTTCTTCTCCGCAGCCGGCAGGGTCAGACCACCGACCTGCACCGAGCCGATCAGCGGATAATTCAGAGTCCCTGCTTCCGACACCCGCGCATCCAAGCTCAAATCGGGATTTTTGAATACGCTGATTTTGAGGATGTCGCCCGGACCCAGCAGATATTGCTGCTGTTGCTGCTGCGCGCGAAGCGGCGTCACGGCAGCACCTAGCAACAACAGAGCGATGGCCAGCAGCGCGCCATAATTAACGCGAACATTCCGTCGTGCGCTGGTCAAGCTGCCTATGCCCATAAACACTCGAGTAGTTTCATGTTGGATACTGTAACCAAGACTGCGGCTCCAATGTGTTCATTTTGCACAAAATATCATTAAGTAAAACAACCATTTCCGTGCTACATCACGTGCAACAGCCTAGTATCAACCGGGCACGCTGAGAGGCCCACCTCACTAGGGGCTGGTTACGGTGTGTACCCCGGACGGCGGATTCGGCACCGGGCCAGCCGCCCATGCTGTGAAATAGCGGATGTACATTGTGTAGGGTCGATTCAGCCCATGAGTCTGGTTGGACATGATCAGGTAGTAATGGTGCTGTTTGATGATTGCAGGCAGGCCCGCCGTACTGGCCGAGCCGACCGATACGCCGTCGACATACCATGTTACCGTCGCCCTGACGGGGTCATAGCTCAACCCGAAGATGTGCTCCTGGGTGCGATCCATCGGCGGTGAGGAAACGGGGTCGTTCGCCCCAGATTGGCGCTCATAATGGGGATAAATCCCGTACCAATTGTGGACCGCACCGTGATGCCCCGACTTATTGAAGCCGCCCTCGTCCACATCCAGTTCCATCCAACGTTCATATCGCGGGGGATCCCCGGGGGCATGATCGGCTTGATGCGAATTGTGCTCCTGAGGCATCAACCAAACCGCCGGCCAATGGTCCGGATCGTTGTCCGAAATGCGCTCGGCGAACTCCACATAGAATCCGGAAGACGCGGGCAACAGCGGCAACAACCCCGGCAATGACTTTCTCGTCTGAGTAGTAACCACGGCACCGCTTGCGAGCGCGAGCCCTTGACCGCTCAAGGAGAACATGCTCATAGGATAGGGTTTGCGGTCGGACCATGATCCGCTGTAGAGCTTGCTGGGTACGCTGTCAGTGTCAGAGACGTCGGCGGTGGTGGGTGCTACGCAAAACACCTTGTAGTTGTATCCCAAGTGTTTCGCACCGGGCGGCGGCGCCATGTCAGAGCACGGATCCGTCTGCTGGCCGCGCGCCGATTCAGGAACCCACGCGGCCATCACCAAGCCAAGGGCTATGATCACCAAGTGTGCTGGATGGTTCGAGAATACTGTCATGTAGTCTCCTGGATGTTCACTGAAATATGAACTTCACGCCGGCAGTCGCCAATCCGTCGTTGAACGACCGCAATGGCTCATTGGAGTCGCGTTGTTCGTGACCGTATGAGAGGTCGAAGGCCAGAGCACGAATCGGCGTATACGCGAGGCTCAGCACCTGCGAGTTGTAGGTATCGTGCCGCAGCAACTGATTCTGCAGGCTGCTGCTCGAACCAATGTATCGCTGATCTTCGTGCGATACCTTGACCGACAACGATATTTTCTCCGACGGCGTCCAACTCGGCGCGATGCTGGCGGCGGTGCTTCGATAGTAGTTGCTTGCGTCCGTCAAGTAAGCCTCCAGGTCCCGCCAGACCGCCACGATCAATTGTGTTTTCTCCGTAGGCGCCCATCCCAGCGCGCCGCGCCAGATCGGGCCTGAAAATGAGCCGATAATGGAGTTGGCATAAGTGCGCTTCAATTCTCCGACGCTCAAATCGATCGTGGTCTTTTCCGTCAAGACGCGCTTCGCCAAGAATCGCACTCGATCTTCTCGATAGTCGGGATCGAATGCCGATTGCGATATCGTGATTGCATTCGGATACCGTGCGTCGGTGTACCGGTAGTCGATCCCGAATGAATCTTGAGTGCTGGTTTCCAACTCGGCACCCATGTCGACGGCTTTGCGCCGGAAATCGTTGTAACTTGTGGCAGGGTCCTCGACCGTGAGGTTGGCATCGAGAACTCCGCCGTACAGCGCCCAACGCGGGCCCACCTGGTAGCGACCCGCGGCAAAGTATTGGGTTTGCTGATAGGTATTGCGATCGTAGACCTGTGCGTTCACGAAGCTCAATAACGTATGCGTGTATTCAGCGCCGACCTGACCGGACAGTACACTGCCCAATCCCCAATTCCACGCGGCCTTGTCGATGCTCGAGACATTATTCAGATTGGTATTTTGCGAATAGCGGTTGTCGGCGACTTGCGCCTCAACAGAGAAAATCTGCCGACCCAGCGACCACTGGCCGTCGAGTCCGGCCGAAGGAGAATTGATGTGATCCTCTCTCGAGGCTGAAGGTCCCACGATAGCCTTCACATCGGTGCTGCTCGCGAGCCTGAACACGTTGTTATCGAACGTTTCGTGGTCTGCCGCATAGACATCGAAATACGGATCGGTGGATCCGTTGATGAGCCGCGGACCTTTGACCGCGTTGTCCAAGGTGTCCGTGATATCGGCAATTTGCACGTCCGCCAATACCGGCGTAAACAAGCCGGCGCCCATCGGCAATGCAGCCGCCACGAACGCGGCCAGGTGGGTAACTCTCGATTTATTGGTGTTCACGATGTTGGATGTCGGTGTCGGTCAGGCGGTCACATCATCCGGGATGCTGATTTCGCCGCTCTCGACTTGCGCAAAGACGCGCTCCAGCACGGCGTCACGTTCGAAATTGGCCTCGGCATAGGCTCTGGCACACTGCCCGAAACTTGCCCGCAGGACCGGATCGTCCGCCAGACGGCATATGGCCTCGGCCAACGCCGGCGGGTCCTCGGGTTCAACGACGATCCCACAGGTCGACACCACTGCGTGGAGTTCGGTGCCGGCGTGACAGGTGGCAATCACAGGTCGACCGCTCGCCAACATTCCCGACAGCTTCGACGGAAGCACCAGGTCCTCTGCATCCTTGCTCTGGGGCAGAAGATGGACGTTCGCCATACACAGCAACTCGCCGAGCCGATCGAAGGGTTGCAGAGGAATGAAGCGAGTGCCCGTCAGACCGGCACAGGCCGCCTGCAGCTGTGGTTTTATGACGCCGTCGCCGCAGATCACAAACACGATGTCATGGCGTGCCGCCAACTGGCGGGCCACGGCGGGGACGATCATGAGCCCCTGTTTTCCGCCCAAGGTGCCGGAATACAGCACCACGACGGCATCCTCCGCAACGCCCAGTTGCGAGCGATAGCTTCCCGGTCGGGCCGAGGGTTTGATATGGCCGATATCCACCCAATTCGGAAAGAAACTAATTCGCTCTTGGGGGACGCCTTTTTCGAGCAACCGTTTGATCATACGGCTCGATATCGATGAGACATGGTCAAATCGGCGCAGAATCCAGCGCTCCATGCGCAAAATCAGCCGCTGCAGCAGTGCCCCGCGCAGCAGCTTCATGCGAAACGCTATATCGACCTCGAAATCCTGCAAATGCAGCCAAACTTGCGCCCCCGAAAAGCGCGCGACCAGCAGTGCCGCCGGCGCACAAACAAATGCGGGGGCGACGCAAATCACCAGGTCCGGACGCCAGAACACCTGGCGCAGCGCCACGGGAAAGGATGTCAATGCAAATGACATCAGATGGAGAATCCGCTTGATGCCATTCGGCGATTTCGGCACCCACAGAGGGGCGCGCCACACATCGACTCCCCGCCACTCCTCGCGGCGGAACATCGGCCAGCGGTACTCACTGCTTACCTGCCAATTCGGATAATACGGCGGCGCGGAGATCGCCCGCACATCATGGCCGCGTGCCGCAAGCCATGCCGCCATCTCTCCGGAATACTTGCCAATACCTGTGGGTTCAGGCGCGAAGTTCGCACTATAGACGAGCACTTTCATCCGTTTTCGAATTCCACAGAGGCCTCGATTCATTCTGCTCGAGCCGCCGCATCTCGCGCAGGGATCGATCTGGTCATGCAAATAACCTCGTCACATAATACGCCAACACGTCGCACAACCCGGTTCACCGTTATCCGCATCGCAGGACGGATTTCTCCTACGTGACCACGCTCGACCGGGCAAACCACGACCTTCAATAATCGTGCGCTGGTTCTCCTTTCTACCATATACCAAGGCACGGTGAAGGTGTGTCGTGTCGGTTTATTGCGACTCACAGATGGACGTCGAACCGCAAGAATTACCGTAATTTCATGCAGTTCGCGTTGTTCAGCACGCCGGCAGTCAGTAAACAACGACATTTGTTCGTGCTTGTTGTGCGCTATAGATTGCTCGCCTCAAAATTGAGGTGCTGAATGTTTTACAAGCGATTTTCTTCCGCACGAACCGGTCTCATCGTACTGCTCGCCGCATTATGTCTATCGGGCTGTAGGGACGATGATCAGGTCGCCGCGCCCACCTCCGCGGCGGCACCGCCTCCTTCCACCTCTGCCGTGCAAAGCCTCGTGCTGCGGGGGGCCCCGCCGACCACCGCCCTCGCCGGCACTCAGTACTCATTCACCCCCACCGTCGCCGGCAGCACTACCCGCGTTATGTTCAGCATAGCGGGACAGCCCGCCTGGGCGCGCTTCGATACCAACACGGGTTCGCTGACCGGCGTCCCGGCGGCCAAGGACGAGGGGACCACCGGCAAAATCACCATTAGCGCTTCGAACGGGACCGGCAGCGCCTCGATGTCCCCGTTCATGATCGACGTCAAGGTTGCCGATGCGAACACCGACTCTGCAACCTTGTCGTGGACTGCCCCGACTGAGAATACCGACGGCACGCCGGTGAAAGATCTGGCCGGATACCACGTCAGCTACGGGACGAGCCCCGGTGAACTCACCAAAACGATTACGGTCGCCGGCGCCACCACCACCACGTGTATCATCAGCGGCCTGAGCGAAGGTACGTATTACTTCGCGGTGGTGGCGTACACGGAGACGGGGACAAAAAGCGGTGACTCGAACCTGGCGAGCCAAACGATCTAATTCTCCCGCGCATTATCCAGTCTTTGACAGCCGTCCTCTGCGCCCGGCGCAGGAGACGGTTTCGTGACGCGCGATCCCCGCTTCGATTGTCTGTTCGAGCCCGTGAGAATCGGGCCGGTCGTCGCCAAGAACCGCTTCTATCAGGTCCCGCATTGCAACGGCATGGGTTACGCGAGGCCGCAGTCCCACGCCGCCATGCGCGGCATCAAAGCCGAGGGCGGCTGGGCGGTCGTCAGCACCGAAGAAGTCGAGATTCACCCCTCGAGCGATCTATCCCCGTTCATAGAAGGCCGTCTCTGGGACGACCGCGACATTCCCGCCTTGGCGAACTTGGCCGGCGCCATTCATCGGCATGGCGCCCTGGCGGCGATTGAGCTGGTGCACGCCGGCATGAACGCCTTGAATTTGTACTCGCGCGAAGTCTCAATCGCCCCGAGCCATGCGGTCAATCCTCATAGCTATGCGCCGGCCCAGGCCCGCGCCATGACCAAGAAAGACATCCGCGATTATCGGCGCTGGCACCGTGACGCGGCTCTGCGGGCCCGCCGGGCGGGCTTCAACGTCATCTACGTCTATGCCGGCCACAGCCTGTCATTGGCCATGCATTTCCTGCAGCGGCGCTACAACCACCGCAGGGATGAATATGGCGGCAGCCTCGCCAACCGGGTGCGCCTGACGCGCGAACTGATCGAAGACACGAAGGATGCCGTGGGTGCGGAGTGCGCGGTCGCGCTGAGGTTCGCGGTGGATGAGCTGCGGGGAGCCGACGGAATCAGCGCCGGCGGCGAGGGTCGTGAAGTCGTGGAGATGCTTGCCGACCTACCGGATCTGTGGGATGTGAATGTCAGCGATTGGCCCAACGATTCGCAGACGTCGCGCTTTGCTCCCGAAGGGTTCCAGGAAGAATTCGTACGCTTCGTCAAGCAGGTGACGAAGAAACCGGTCGTCGGCGTCGGCAGGTTCACCTCCCCCGATACAATGGTGTCGCAGATCCGGCGCGGGATATTGGACTTTATCGGCGCCGCTCGGCCGTCGATAGCCGATCCATTTCTGCCGAACAAAATTGCCGCGGGCGACGTTGACGATATTCGCGAATGCATCGGCTGCAACGTGTGCGTCACCGGCGACCACACCATGACTCCGATTCGCTGCACGCAAAACCCGACCATGGGTGAAGAATGGCGCAAGGGGTGGCATCCGGAAACCGTACCTCCGCGCACGGGAGATGATTCGTTCCTGATTGTCGGTGGAGGTTCTGCCGGTCTGGAATGCGCGCGGGTTCTCGGGCGCCGCGGCTACACGGTACATCTGGCCGAAGCCCGCGAGCAGCCGGGCGGTCGAGTCACCCGCGAGTCGCGGCTGCCGGGACTCGCGGCCTGGGCGCGCGTCCGGGACTACCGACTGAACCAGCTGAATAAAATGCAAAATGTGCAAATTCTGCTTGGCAGCCGCGTGACCGCAGGCGAAGTTCTCGAATTCGGCGCCGAACGAGTGGTATTGGCAACGGGTGCGAGTTGGCGTCGCGACGGAATCGGTCGGGCAAATACCAGGCCGATTCCCGGATTCGACCTTGAACACCGAGTGCTGACACCCGACGATGCCATGGACGGTGTACAGGCCTCCGAGCGGGTCGTCGTATTCGACGATGACCACTACTATATTGGCGCCATCCTCGCGGAAAAATTACGCAATGACGGGTGCGAGGTGACGCTGATCACTCCGGCAGAGCGCGCGTCGGCGTGGACCGTGAACACCTTGGAGCAGCATGCCATTCAAAAGCACATTCTCAATTTGGGAGTAGAACTATTGTTGAATCGCAATGTCGTGGAGTACGACGGTGCTAGTCTTGCTGTGGAATGCACCTATACCGGACGTCGAACAATGATTGCAACCGCTACGATTATCACCGTGACTTCTCGGCTGCCGAACGAAGAGTTGGCGCTGGCGTTGGGTCAAATGCCCGAGGGAATTGCAGCCGCGCGAATCGCATCCGTCACATCCATCGGCGACTGTTTGGCGCCCGGCACCATAGCCGCTGCAGTGTATGCCGGCCATCGCTACGCGCGCGAGTTCGAGCTGCCGCCAGACGATCGAGAATTGTTCCGGCGAGAGTGGGTGGGGGCATGAAATGCTGACGCGAATCAGGAACCACATCGTGGATCGAGTGGTGCGGCGGAAGTACGCACCCCATATTGTGATTGACAAGCGAGCGAAATTGCTCAGGCTTGGCTCCCGCTACGGCGGCTGGACGTTTGAGTCGTCGGACCATCTCGAGCAGGCGACGATTGTGAGCTGCGGCCTGGGCGAGGATGCGAGTTTCGATGTCGAATTTGCTGCAGCATTCAATGCGACAGTGATCATCGTTGATCCCACCCCACGAGCGATCGCCCACTTTGCGCAGATGCAAGCCCGCCTCGGTCAACCGGCCGCCTGCCCTTACTCGAAAGGAGGGAAGCAGCCCGCGGCGGCCTATGATCTGAGTGCCCTCGCCGAGGGTTCCTTGGTGCTCGAGCCGTCGGCGCTGTGGACCGAGAACACGCGACTCAAGTTCTACGCGCCCCAGAATCTCGAGCACGTGAGCCACTCGATCGTCAACCTCCACAACAGCTCGTGCGACAGTGCGAGCCACATCGAGGTCACTGCCATCACGCTCGACTCATTGGTTGAAAAGTATCATCTCAGCTCAATTCCGCTAATGAAGCTTGATATTGAAGGTGCGGAAGGAAGGGTCATCGAAAGCGCCTTGCGGAACGGCATTTATCCTCGTCAATTGCTGGTGGAGTTCGATGAGATGAATCTTCCATCCGATCGATCGAAGAAGACCGTGGAAGATACGGATCGGATATTGCGGCAATCCGGATATGCGTGCCGCTATTTCGACGGGATGTCCAATTTTCTGTATACCCGCGACTAGCTCGCCGCTCGGGCAATCGGAAAATGCGTCAACCCGGGCACAGAATCAAAAAGGATATTAGTGTCTGACCCAGTCCAAGATCTCCGAAACTTCAGAACCCCTGATGGGTTTCGCGGCAGACCGGCTTGGTTTGTTCAGGTGTGGTGGGTGGTACAGGCGACATTTTTTCGCTGGTCGCCGATGTTCATGTATGGCTTTAGAAGCTGGCTGCTTCGAGTGTTCGGCGCCAAAATCGGCGAAGGGGTTCGGGTGCGTCCATCCGCACGTATTACCTATCCTTGGAAAGTGAGCATCGGTGACTGGAGCTGGATCGGCGAGGAAGCGGTGCTGTATTCCTTGGATCAAATCGACATCGGCAGCAACGTTTCCATTTCGCACCGTTGCTATCTCTGCGCCGGAAGCCATGACTACTCGAAGCCGGAATTCCCTTATATTGTAGATTCTACAAAAACGCGTATATCCATTGACGACGAAGTGTGGCTGGCAAACGACGTCTTCGTGGGCCCGGGAGTGAGCATTGGCCGTGGGGCAGTCGTTGGCGCCCGCAGTAACGCGTTTTACTCGCTCCCAGCCATGATGGTTTGTTTCGGCACGCCCGCCGAAGCCAGAAAACCCCGATTCCCGTCGTCGTGACTGTCCTACAGCGCTCGGGATGCGCATGCTGCAAATCTGTGTACTATATTGACATCTACTGTTTGTTGGAGCGGGTGCCCGCATGAATCAAAGCGCTAGAAACCTTCCTTCCGGCCACAATTTGTACGCCACCAAGACGTTCAATGGACGCGAAGTATTGATTCCCGAGGGCGTGGATGAGACTTCGGACCCGTACCTCAACCTCCACTCCGACGAGTCCGTAAGAAACTACTATGCCGACAACGGTTACGTGGTCATTCGAGGGGTGATACCTGCCGAGCTCTGCGACCATGCGCGTGCGGCGTACGAAAAGGAAGTGAAGGGATTCAAGCGTCCCTTGTACCGTCAAACGACCAGTGGCGCGCCGGAGAAGCACCGATTTACGTCGAGCGGCTTCATGGAGAACAGCATTCTCAATGTTCATGACCTGCGGACCGACTGGTTCCCAACATTCAAGCAGGATGCATTGGAAGTTCTCACGCATCAGAACATGCAAAAGGCCCTGAAGACGTTTTTGGGTGAGCCCGGGCAATTGGTGCAGAGCATGTATTTTGAAGGCAACCCGGCAACCTGGCCGCATCAGGACACGTACTACCTCGATTCGGAGAAAATCGGCAGCCTGGTGGCGGTATGGGTTGCGGTGGAGGATATAAAACCCGGTGCCGGTCGGTTCTACATTTATCCTGGCAGCCATAAAATCGATATCAAGAAAAATGGCGGCGACTTCGATATTGCTTTCAATCACGACCGGTATAAAAAACTCACGGCCTCGCTGATCGAAGACAAGCAACTAGCCGTCGAGGCGCCCGCGTTGCGTCAAGGTGACGTCTTGTTTTGGAATTCAAAGACCATCCATGGAAGCTTGCCGACTACCCAAGCTCAATATTCCCGGTCCTCGTTCACGGGACATTACATTCCCGAGTCCCACCGGTTCCTGCAGTTCCAATCGCGGATCAAGAGCTTCCGCAGTCGAATCACCAATAACATGCGCGTAAACCATCCCAAGGATCAGGATAAATTCGCCAATCGTTTGATGCTCGACATCGAGACGGCATTTCCGCGCAGTTTTCAGACAATGAAAAACGTTGCTATCAAGATTGTGACCCGCTAGTCGAAATCTAGTCGGGATCGCCAGGCCCCCGCACCAGCAATCTTCGGAAGTGTCGGAGAGCACGCCCGCTGGGCGGCGCCTGGTAACACGCCCAAACAGGCACGCAACGCACGCGAAGAGGAACGCTGGGACATAGCTCGGACGGGCCGAGACGCCGCGAGCTGGTTGCACGCGGAGCCAAATGATCGCAATCTACGTCCTCCTTCAGACCGCCTCCGTCCGATCGAGAGAGTCAGTTGATTACAAAGATCAATAATATACAGCTTCTACGGGCTTTCGCCGCCATTGCGGTCGCAGTGACGCATACGGGCTTTGTCTTTCCATATTTGAAGCCAGTCGGTACTTTTGGCGTCGACGTCTTCTTTGTCATCAGCGGTTACGTCATGGCTCGCATCTGCGAGACGAATAGCCGCTTCTTCTTCCGGCGACGGGTCTTGCGCATCGTTCCGCCCTATTGGGTGGCCACCATTCTGCTATTCATTTTCACCTATTACTTTCCGGCTCTCTTGCAGGCCACTCGTGCGGTGCCTTCTGAGCTGATCAAGAGCCTGCTATTTATTCCGTTCGAAAAATCAAACGGCCTGATTCAGCCCCTGCTGTTCATCGGCTGGAGCTTGAACTATGAGATGTTCTTCTATGTAGTGCTCGGCATCAGCCTGATCGTTTACCGCCGCGGCGCCGTTTGGCTGACCGCTGCTTTGGTCATCCTGACGATCGTCACCTGCAGTCAATTCGACGACCGCTCAGTAATCGCTCGATTTTACTCGCACGACATCAGCCTGGAATTCGTTCTCGGCTTGATTTCCTACTACCTCTGCCAGGCCGTTTCCGAACGACTCGCCGTCCGCATTCGACTACCGCTGTTCGTCCTGCTCATCGCTTCTATGCTCGGACTCGTGCTGTTTGAGGGCCTTGCAATTCACATCGATGCACCGCGATTCCTCACCACGGGAGGCCTGTCGTTCCTGCTCGTTTCCAGCAGCGCTCTTCTCTCCCGCGCCGGATGGGACACCAATGCGACGTGGGCGGTGCTGGTGGGGGACGCCAGCTACGTCCTGTATCTGATCCACCCTTATTGCGAGTTCTTCATCTCCCGCGTGATCGGGAGACATTTTCGCTGGCTGAATATCGCCAGCGCGCCGGGCATGCTGCTCACCGTCACGTTGGTAGTCCTCGCCGCGATTGCGGTGCACGTCAAGCTGGAGCGGCCCACCATTGCATTCCTCAACAGACACTTCGGCGGAAAGCGCAAATCAGCGGAGTTCGCCGTAGCGACTTAGAACACACGTCGTGCGCGCGGAGGCGAGTACAAGTGGTCATCGACCACGCCCTTGACTCCGTAGTTCGTGCATGTCGCGGCATTGATCGGGCACGATGTGCGAAAACGTGCAGACTGAGGCGATCATCGCCAAGCTCATGCATCATGAAACGAGCGTGCGCGGCGAATAGCTGCGGCCCGTGCGCATCGTAGAATGACCAACCAGCTGCGATTTATCGAGAGCTTAAGCAGTGAAAGTCTCTCTTTGTTAGCTCAGGCTTTTTATCCGGCTTGACATGAAGCGCGATAGAGGGGATCTTTTAATCAAGATCCACGTTGGGGATCCCTGTCAAACCATCGCGAAAGTTGACGGCCAAAGACGGAATCACCATCAAGAAAGGTGGTCATGTTCACAGTGATCTTGGAGACGCCAGTAATTGCGTTCATTCTGATATGCCTCGCAGCACTAGTTCTGGCCGAGCTCTTGATTCGGTGGAACGGAATCAAGAGCTTTGCGCTTTTTACTACCGATGATCGGTGTCACTATAGAATGAAGGCGTCGCAGCGTGGCCACTTCCTAAATCGGTATCAATGGGCTTACGACGAACGAGGAATGCGGACGAAGAACTATATTTCGACGCTCTCAGGCGCCGTTATTCTTTTGGGCGATAGTGTCGTCGATGGTGGCAATTACTTAACGCAATCAGAAACACTTGCTGAGCGCCTACACGGAGCAATTGGCAGGACAGTCTATCCCATCGCCTGCCATGGTTGGTCTATTGAAAATGAACTCGCGGCTTTAACTAGTATGCCGAGCTGGCAGGACGCAGAGAAGCTGATCCTCGTTCTCAATCGAGGCGATTTTGATTATACGAACGAAGGTTCGTCCCAATGGAGCTTTCCAAGGCGTCTACCGCTCTGGTTATTGCCTTGGTTCGTTTGCCGCCAGCTGTACCGTCGCTATCCGGCGTGGTGGCCGCCAGAGCGACCCGTCGCTACGGCGGAAGAGATAAGGCGTCTGCGCAACCAGAACCTCAAACGATTTAAAGATGTCGTGGAACAGTTTCGCGGAACTGTCACCATCCTTCGCTTTCCGTTCAAGGGCGAGAATACCGCTACCGAGACGTACTTTGAAGATTTGGCCGCCGTCGCAAAGAGCAAGGTCTCGCTGATTGATATAACTGACTCGCCAATGTGGACGGACGACTGTTACCTAGATAATATTCATCCTAACTCTAAAGGTGTAGATGCTTTATCAACATACATCAAGGAAAAACTTTTCTAAGTGTCATTCTATCTCGAAACTATTCGCAGCCTTGTAGCCGAAGGCCTACTCGATCCAAAGGCACAAACGCTTGTCGTGGCCGGTGGAACAAAAGATCGTCAGATCATGCTCGACGCAGGCTTTACCGACGTCACAATTTCTAATCTTGACTCGCGAATGACTGGAAACGAGTTCGCACCATACAGATGGATGTTTCTCGATGCGGAGAACCTTGACGTCGATCCGGGGCGGTTTGATCAGATTATCGAGCATATGGGGCTTCACCATTGTGGTTCGCCGCATCGTGGCATGCTGGAAATGTATCGATGCGCGGCCAAGGCGGTGCTGATTTTTGAAAATAGGGACTCGCTGGTAATGCGAATTGCCGTACGGCTCGGTCTTGTTCCGGTTTACGAATACGATGCGGTGGCGTGCAACGGCTACCAATACGGCGGCTACCGTAACACCGCAATTCCGAATGCGGTGTATCGCTGGACAGAGCGGGAAATCGAGAAAGCAATACGATCTTTTGATCCGGCCCATGAGGTGCCTATTCGCTTTTTCTATGGACTGCGGTTGCCACACCATAGAAGCAAGACGATCGGCAATCCAGTATTGCGGTTGTTGTTCAAGATGAGTCTTAAGCCGTTTTCCCTACTTGCCAAATTATTCCCGAGCCAGATGAACGAATTTGGCTTCTTTCTCGACAAGGGGCAACGGCAATATCAGCCATGGGTTGACCCCGCAACAGACGCGCTGACCCGAGATTTCTGGCGACACGGTAAGTGGCGGGAACCCGTTTAATCTGGCCTATACGGCGGTCATTGCCTAATGCGTTTTCAGCGATTCCAGTCCAGTCCGCTCCCTTTATCCACCGCCGTCTGCACGTTGTAGCCGACGATTCCCGTGCCTTTGCCTTGGCTCGCCATCGAACGCGCGTCGGGGTCGGTCAAAGAGACCTGGCCGTCGGCGCTGGCCTTCATTTGCAGCTCAAGGCCTTCGAGGCGGCGCATCTCCTCCTTCAGCGTCGCGATGAGCTCCTTGAGTCGCACCGCCTAGCGCACTGATCGCGGAGCTTCCTTGTGCGGTCCATCCGATCGGATACACCTCGTGGTGCGCCGCTATCTCGGCCACCGTCTTCTCCCCGCGGATCGCTCCAGCGCCACTCGCGCCTTGAGCGTCGCTGAATGGTTACGTCTTGACTTCCTCATGGACTTCGTTCCTCCGGTGACGTTGTCGCCCGTTAATCTTTTCGTTCAGCGTGCTCAAGTGATTCCTCGTGTCATGAATTAGAGACAGTGGAACTCATGTCGCTCCTACGCCTAAGCTTCCGCCCCGAATCCGCGCATCGCTCACGCCGATTCAAATCAGGGAGCACTGTGCCGGGAATCCCCTACCGAATGCTCCGATATATGCATCTTAAGTAGCAAGGACTCCTATGAAGCGTTTAATTTCCTTACTGGCGATGGCTCTAGCGGCGGTGGGTCAGCCCGCGGTGAGTCAGACGTGTGTTGGCTTACCTTCCGGCGCGGCGGCCCTAGGGTACACCGTCCAAATGTTTCATATCGTGCCGACCGTCGCCATGGTCAGCACTACCGATACCAATAGCACCTCCGCCCTGTATCCTGGCTTGGAATCCTCCTCAGTCGCTACGAATCTCCAAGATCTGAAGTTTTTATCCATGGTTAATGGGGTGTTCACGATCAATTATACGGGAGCGTTGGCCACCAGCTGGGTTTCCTCCGAAACCCACCAATCCACGCAAGGAACGATACCCCTCTTACCAGGCTCCAGTGGGTTCTATATCGAGGCCGGCATTCGTCTGTCCAGTAGCGATCCCGATAATTACCCGGCATTTTATTTAATGCCGGCTGAACACAATGGCACCCAAAGCGACCATATCGCCACGAGTCCCAAAGGCTATGAAAATTGGCTCGAAGTAGATGTCTTGGAGGAAGAGGCGGGAACGGCCCAGTCGAATTTGATCAACTATCAGGGGATCTATCCGAATTATACACGAGTGATGAATTATTGGCGGGCCCCGACTCCGTTTAATTGGACGGTCGAGCATATTTATGGCATGAGTTTCGACCCCATTGCGCGAGAAGTGCAGTTTTATCTCGATGGAAAGCCGACCTTAAAGGCGAGTATGGCCACGGCGCCGACGATCGTGGATACGTATAAGTATTATTTCATTTTGGGCGTCCGGAATCATGGGTTGAAAAAGCCGTATCAGATGTATGTGAGTTATGTGGCGGCCTATTCCAAATAAATGAGCCTTGAGAGTCATCTCGACCATAACCAACTCGATACATTGCATTCTAAGTAGCAAGGACTTATTCATGAACCGCTCAATACTCTTACTGGCGATAGTTCTGGCGGCGGTGGGGCAGCCCGCGGTAAGTCAGACGTCCTGTGTGGCCATACCTGCAGGCGCGGCGGCCCTTGGGTACACCGTCAAAAAGTATTCCATCGTGCCGACCGTCGCCATGGTCAGCACTACCGATACCAATAGCACCTCCGCCCTCTATCCTGGCGAGGAAACCTCCTCAGTCGCCGCGAATCTCCAAGAGCTCAAGTCTTTAACCACGGTGAATGGGGTATTCACGTTGAATTATACGGGAGCGGGGAGCCACTCGGTTTCCTCCGAAACCCACCAAGCCACGCAAGGATCGACACCCCTCTTACTAGGCTCCAATGGGTTCTATATCGAGGCCGGCATTCGTCTGTCCACCAACGATGCCGATCATTACCCGGAATTTCTCATCATGCCGGCTGAACACAATACCAGTCAAAGCGACCATATCGCCTCGAATCCCAGCGGCTTTGAAAATTGGCTCGAAATAAGTGCCATGGAGGAACAGTCGGGAACGGCGCAGTCGAATTTGCTCAACTGGGCGGGGATTTATCCTGATTACACGCACACGATGAATTATTGGCGGGCCCCGGCTGGCTTCAATTGGACGATCGAGCATATTTATGGCGTGAGTTTCGACCCCATCGCGCGAGTAGTGCAGTTTTATCTCGACGGAAAACCCACCTTAAAGGCGAGTATGGCCAATGCGCCGACGATCGTGGATACGTACCATTACTATTTCGATTTGGGTGCCCGGAGTCATGGGAAGAACGACCCATATCAGATGTATGTGAGTTACGTGGCGGCCTATTCCAATAAATAGGCCTCGAGGGTCGTAACACCGTAAGAAATTGGTCGGGGCGACAAGATTCGAACTTGCGACCCCTTGCACCCCATGCAAGTGCGCTACCAGGCTGCGCCACGCCCCGACCGAGGGACCGAATGATAGCCCAAATGGGCTCCGAGGATGAGACCGCTTGGGGCTAGCGGCGAAGAATCTTGATGAGTTCTTCGAGCTCGAGGCGCATCTGGTGAATGAGCTGCTGGCTCTGATTGAGGTCCACCTGCGCATCGTCGCCGGTGAGGCGGTTGCGCGCGCCGCCGATGGTAAACCCCTGCTCATAGAGCAGGCTGCGAATCTGGCGAATGATCAGCACATCCTGGCGCTGATAGTAGCGGCGATTGCCGCGCCGCTTCACGGGCTTGAGCTGCGGGAACTCCTGCTCCCAATAGCGCAGCACGTGCGGTTTGACGCCGCACAGGTCGCTGACTTCACCGATGGTGAAATACCGCTTCCCCGGGATCGGCGGTAGTTCGCTATTGTTGCTTGGTTCCAGCATACGCCTCGACGCGGGCCTTCAATTTCTGGCCGGGACGGAATGTAACAACGCGACGCGCGCTGATGGGAATTTCTTCGCCGGTTTTTGGATTGCGCCCGGGGCGGCGGTTCTTGTCGCGCAAGTCGAAATTGCCGAATCCTGACAGTTTGACTTGTTCGCCGGAGGACAACGCGGCACGGATCTCCTCGAAAAACAGATCCACGAGTTCACGTGCTTCGCGTTTGTTGAGCCCCAATTGATCGAATAGGGCTTCGGCCATTTCTGCCTTAGTCAGGGCTGCCATGCTTATTGATCTCTTATTGTGGCGCTCAATTCATCCCGTAACCGCGCAACCACTGCGGTCACTACGGCGTCTGCGTCAACATCAGTAAGAGTGCGGGAAGAGTCCTGTAAAATCAAGCCTAAAGCGACACTTTTTCGTCCAGATTCTACGCCAGTGCCCCGGTAGACATCGAACACCCGCAGTTCGTGTAACAGACCTGACGCACTAACCTTAACATTTTCCCGCAATACTGCGAGAGGCACGTTTTCATCGACCACGATGGCCAAATCTCGTCGCACGCTTGGAAACTTTGAAATCTTGTGAAATTGCAATGGTTTAGCGCTAAATGCTAAATCCACTTCTAGTTCAAATAAAAATGCCGTGTTCGACAAATTCACCGCCTTCGCGACTTGCGGATGCAGCTCGCCCAGCCAACCCACGGCCGTCGCGCCGCGATAGATTCGCGCGCAGCGCCCGGGGCGAAGACACGCCAGAGTGTCCGGCTCGAAACGCACTGAGCCGGCGTCGCCCGTCAGCGCAAGCACGCTCTGCACGTCGTCCTTCACGTCGTAGAAATCCAGTGCCTCACGCGCACTGCCCCACTGCTCCGCCAGACGCGCGCCGGTGGCGATGCCGGCCAGCGTTTCAATCTCCCGCAATTCGCCGCCGGGCTCGCGGCCCTGCACCTGAAACTTCTTGCCGATCTCGAACAGCCGCACGCGAGATTGTTGGCGGCGAAAATTCTCGCGGCAGGCCTGCACCAGACCCACCCACAGCGAGACGCGCATGTCGGCCAGATCCGCGGAGATCGGGTTCGCGAGCCGCAGACAGGGACTGTTTGGAAACAGCTGCTGCTGCAGTGCCGGATCCACGAAACTGTAGGTGATGGCTTCGCGGTAGCCGCGATCCGCCATGGCCGTCAGCAATCGATCCTGCGACACCCGCGACTCGGTCGCCTGCCCGGCGATCTGCGGCGCGACGGCGTGACTCTCGCTGATGCGGTCGAACCCGCGCAAGCGCGCAACTTCTTCGACCAAATCTTCCTCGATGCTCATGTCGAAGCGGTGCGGCGGCTTACGCACACGCCAGCCGTCGGGCATCGCCTCCACCCGATCGCTCACGGCGCCGAGCACGCCCGCCACCTCGGCGTCGGGGACGGCCGCGCCCAAGAGTCTTGCGAGGCGCGCGCGGCGCAAGCTCACCCACTCCTCCGGTGCGGCGGCGCCGGCGCGGGCGATCTGCACCGGCCCCGGTTCGCCGCCGACAATCTCCAACAGCAGCGCGGTGGCGCGCTCGATGGCGAGGGCCGGCAGCGAGGGATCAACGCCGCGCTCGAAGCGCTGGGCCGCATCGGTGAACAAACCGAGGCGCCGCGCGCGCCCGGCGATGGCGGCCGGCGCAAAGTGCGCCGACTCCAGCAATACATCGCGGGTTGCCGCGTCGATCGCCGTGGTTCGCCCACCCATCACGCCGGCAAGCCCGATCGCGCCGCGCGCATCGGCGATGACCAGGAAGTCCGGATCGAGCGCGTACTCCTTGTCGTCCAGCAGCGTGATGCGCTCCTGCGGCTGCGCCATTCTCACCCGGATGCCCTGCGCCACCCGCGAGAGGTCATAGGCGTGCATCGGCTGCCCCAGATCCAGCATCACGTAGTTGGTCACGTCGACCACGGGTGAGATGCTGTTGACGCCGACGCGGCGCAGGCGCTCGCGCAACCATTCCGGGCTCGCGACTCCCGTCTTGATGCCGCGAATCACCCGCGACGCGAAGATCGGGCAGGCTGCCGGCGCGTCGAGCACCACCGGAAAGGCCGCCGTACCGCGCGCCGCCACCGGCTCCGCGCGAGCGCTCAAGTAGCGTCGCTCCTGCGCCGCGGCGTAGTCGCGCGCGATGCCGAATACGCTCATGCAATCGCCGCGATTCGGGGTGGCGTTCACTTCCAAGGCGACGTCGTCGAGATCGAGCGCCGCGCGCAAATCTCCGCCCACCTTCAGCGTGGCGGGCAGCACCAGAATCCCATCATGCTCGTCGCCCAGGCCCAGCTCGCGCGCCGAGCACAACATCCCGTTCGATTCCACGCCGCGCAAGGTCACGCGCGTGATGGTCACGCCCTTCGGCAGCGACGCGTCAACCGTCGCCACCGCGACTTTGAGGCCGGCGCGCACGTTCTTCGCGCCGCAGACGATACTCAAGCGATTCGCGCCATCGGTCGTGACCTGGCACAGCGAGAGCTTCTCGGCATTCGGATGGCGCCCCGACTCGATCACTTCACCCACCACCACCCCGGAGAACGCCGGCGCCACGGGCGCCACCGACTCCACCTCGAGTCCCGCCAGTGTGAGCTGCTGGGCGAGCTGCTCCGGCGGCGCGAGCTGCACGTATTCCTTGAGCCAGGAGTAAGTGACCTTCATGGGAATTGCTTCAGAAACTGCAAATCGTTGTCGAAGAACAACCGCAGGTCATCGACTCCATAGCGCAGCATGGCCAGCCGGTCGATGCCCATGCCGAAGGCATAACCCTGCCAACGCTCCGGATCGATGCCGGTGGCACGCAGCACATTCGGATGAATCATTCCGCAGCCGAGGATTTCCAGCCAGCCGGTCTGCTTGCAGACGCGGCAGCCCTTGCCGCTGCAGAACACGCATTCGATGTCGCATTCCGCGGACGGCTCGGTGAAAGGAAAATACGAGGGCCGCAACCGCATACCCAACGGCCGCTCGAAAAAGCGTTCGACGAAGGTGTGCAGCATGGCCTTCAGGTTGGCGAAGCTGATGCTCTCGCCCACGGCCATGCCTTCCACCTGATGAAACATCGGGCTGTGAGTCATGTCCGAATCGATGCGGTACACGCGGCCGGGCGCGATCACCGCCAGCGGCGGGGGCTGCGCGCGCATGCTGCGGATTTGCACCGGCGAGGTGTGCGTGCGCAGCAGCCGCCCGTCGGGAAAATAAAAGGTGTCGTGCATCGCCCGCGCCGGATGATTCTTCGGAATATTCAGCGCCTCGAAATTATGGAAGTCATCTTCGACCTCCGGTCCCGAGGCCACTTGGAAGCCGGCCTGCTCGAAAATGCGTTCGATGCGTAGCCGCGTGCGGGTGATGGGATGCACGCTGCCGGGCTCCTGGCCGCGCCCCGGCAAGGTCACATCGATGGTGCCCTTGGCAAGCTCCGCCGCCATGGCCGCCTGCTCGAGGCGGATTCGATGCATCTCGAGCGCGGTCTGGATCGACGTCTTGGCTTCGTTGATGCGCTGGCCGGCAGCCGGCCGTTCGGCCGCCGACAGCTTTCCCAGGCCCTGGAGCTGCTCGGTGAGCAGTCCCTTCTTGCCCAATAGCCGCACGCGCACTTCGTCCAAGGCAGCGAGACTCGCGGACGAATCGACGTCCGCGAGCGCCTGCTCGACCAATGCGTTGAGGGAATCAGCCACGGCTTCAGGCCGCGAGACTGGCCTTGGCTTTCTCCGCAATGGCCGTAAAGGCCGGCATGTCATGCACCGCGAGGTCGGCGAGCACCTTGCGATCGATGGCGAGCCCCGCCTTGTTCAGCCCGTCGATCAACGTGCTGTAGGTCATGCCGCACAACCGCGAGGCGGCGTTGATGCGCGTGATCCACAGCGCGCGGAACTCGCGCTTCTTTTCGCGGCGGCCGCGATAGGCATATTGACCGGCCTTGATGACCGCCTGCTTGGCGGTGCGGAAGACCTTGCGCCGGGCATTGAAGTAGCCCTTCGCCTTCTTGAGAATTTTCTTGTGCCGACGACCTGCGACGACACCGCGTTTTACTCGTGCCATGTGTTATCTCCTGACCTTAGGCGTGCGGCAAACATTGCTTGATGCGCTTCACGTCGGATTCACTGACGTGCATCTCGCGGCGCAGTTGACGCTTACGTTTGCTGGGTTTCTTCGTCAGGATATGACGACGGTGGGACTGACCGCGTTTGAAGCCATTCGCTGTTTTGCGAAAACGCTTCGCCGCAGCCCGCTTAGTTTTCAACTTGGGCATATCGACTCCTAATTTTATGGCCCTGCTCACAAGCGTCTTGCGACGCCGCTACAGGCGGGACGGCAAACTGTTTAAGGTCTGCCGCTCACTTCTTTTTGGGCCCGAATACCATGACCATCTGCTTGCCTTCCATCAGCGGGTTCTGCTCGACCACCGAATACGGGGCGAGATCCTCAGAAATCCGCGTCAGGAGACGCCTGCCGATGTCCTGATGCACGAGCTCACGGCCGCGGTAACGCAACGTCACCTTGGCCTTATCACCCTCGGTCAGGAAGCGGATGATGTTACGCAGTTTGACCTGGTAGTCCGCCTCTTCCGTCCCGGGACGAAATTTCACTTCTTTGACCTGAATCTGCTTCTGCTTGCGCTTCGCCGCGTGCGCCTTCTTGTTCTGTTCAAACAAGAATTTGCCGAAATCCATCACTCGAACCACCGGAGGCTCCGCCATCGGCGAGACCTCGACGAGATCCAGTGTTTGCGAAACGGCCATTTGCAGCGCCTCTGCGCGTGACATGACCCCTGCTTGGCTTCCATCTGCCGCGATCACACGCACCGATGGTGCGGAGATCTCCTCATTGCGCCTGACACGCTTCGACGTTGCTATGTGCGATCCTCCAAAACAAGACGGCCGCGGCTCGCGACCTCGTCGCAAAGCAAGGTAGAGAGCTCAGTCAGCCCTAAACTACCTAGATCTTTGCCACCGCGCGTGCGTACGGCCAGGGTGCGTCCCTCCACTTCCCGATCGCCGGCGACCAGCAGGAAAGGAACGCGTTTAAGTGTGTGCTCGCGGATTTTAAAGCCTACCTTCTCATACCTCAAGTCCGTTTCTACCCGAAGCCCCTGATTTCTCAGGTTTTCCGCAACTTCCAGGCAGTATTTCTCCTGTCTATCGGTAATTCCGATCACTACCACCTGTACCGGGGCCAGCCAGGTGGGCAATCGGCCGGCATGATGTTCAATCAAAATCCCGATAAATCGCTCCAAAGAGCCGAACATGGCCCGGTGCAGCATGACCGGGGTGTGTTTCTGGCTGTCTTCCCCAATGTAGGACGCCCCGAGGCGCCCGGGGAGGTTGAAGTCCACCTGCAGGGTGCCGCACTGCCAATCGCGCCCAATCGCGTCCCGCAGCACGAACTCGAGCTTGGGCCCGTAGAACGCGCCCTCGCCGGGGTTGAGCGTGGTTTCAATGCCGGCCGCGGCAGCCGCCTGGCGCAATGCCGCCTCCGCCTTGTCCCAGATCTCATCCGACCCCACCCGCTTCGGCGGCCGGTCCGAAAACTTGATCCGCACATCGTCGAAGCCGAAATCGCGGTAGATGCTAAGGATCAGCTCCGTGACCTTGACCGCCTCCGCCGTGATCTGGTCCGGCGTGCAGAAGATATGCGCGTCGTCCTGAGTGAAGGCGCGCACCCGCATCAACCCGTGCAAGGCGCCCGAGGGCTCGTAGCGATGCACCTTGCCGAACTCGGCAAAGCGCAGCGGCAGTTCCCGATAGCTGCGCAAGCCCTGCTTGAATACCTGGACATGGCCGGGGCAGTTCATCGGCTTGATCGCAAACGTGCGCTCATCCGGCGTGGTCGTCATGTACATGTTGTCGCCAAAGGTCTCGATGTGACCCGACTTCACCCACAGCTCGCGGTCCATGATCTCGGGAGTGTTGACCTCCAAAAAGCCGGCCGCCGCCTGGCGCTCGCGCATGTAGGCGATCAATTGCTGGAACAGCGCCCATCCTTTGGGGTGCCAGAACACGGCGCCGGGGGCTTCTTCCTGCAAATGAAACAGGTCCAATTCCTTGCCGATACGGCGGTGATCGCGCTTCTCCGCCTCCTCGAGGCGGGTGAGGTATTCCTTGAGCTGCTTCTCATTGGCCCAGGCCGTACCGTAGATCCGCTGCAGCATTTCGTTGCGCGAATCGCCGCGCCAATAGGCGCCGGCGACCTTCATGAGCTTGAATGCCTTGAGTTTGCCGGTGCTGGGCACGTGCGGTCCGCGGCACAGATCTTCCCAATCGCCCTGCCCGTACAGGCTGATCGATTCGCCCGCCGGGATGGCGCCGATGATCTCCGCTTTGTAGTACTCGCCGATCTTTTTGAAGTGCGCCACGGCCTCGTCGCGCGGCATGACGCGGCGGTGTACCGGCAAATCCCGGGCCGAAATCTCGGCCATGCGCTTCTCGATGGCCGCCAAATCCTCGGTCGAGAATGGGCGCTTGTAAGCAAAATCGTAGTAAAAACCGTCCTCGATCACCGGGCCGATGGTGACCTGGGCATCGGGATAGAGTTCCTGCACGGCGTTTGCCAGCAGGTGCGCGGTCGAGTGCCGGATGATCTCCAGGCCGTCAGGATCCTTGTCGGTGACGATGCTCAACTTGGCGTCATGATCGATGAGGGCGGAGGTGTCGACCAGGACGCCGTCCACCCTGCCGGCGAGCGCCGCTTTGGCGAGACCAGGCCCGATGCTCGCGGCGACGTCCGCTACGGAAATGGCACGATCGAACTGTTTCTGACTTCCATCGGGAAGGGTGATTACGGGCATCGATCCATACTACCAAAGGGGGTGGTGCGCGCTAGTGGGATCGAACCACTGACCCCCACCATGTCAAGGTGATGCTCTACCGCTGAGCTAAGCGCGCTCGAAGGGCGCGAAAGATACCGGATTTCGCGCTAAAAAGCATCCGCTGATGCAGCCCTTTCATACGGCCGGGTCCAGCGGCTTCGGCTCGGGCGAAGGCGCGACGGGGCGTGCAAAATAGCGGAACTGGATCTCACCGATGGTCACGGCATCGCCGTCGCTCAAGGTCTGGCGGCTCACCTTGCGGCCGTTCACCAGCACCCCGTTGGTGCTGTTGAGATCCTCGATGATGGCCTCGCGCGGCCCCACCAGCACCAGCGCATGGTTGCGGCTCACCGAGCCGGATTCGATCTGCAATTCGCAGCCGGCCGCCCGGCCGATGCGCGTACGCCGCGACAACACGTGCGTCACCGGCCGATCGCCGTCGATCCGGATGAGCTCGGCCGACCAGTCCGCGGCGGGCGGTGCCGCGACCGCGGCGCCCGCACCCAGATTGCCCTGCACTGATCCCAGCCGCTCGATGCTGGTCTGGATCCGTCCGAGCACGTTGGCATTGTTGCTTTCACTGCGCTCCAGCCTGCGGATGAGAAACTCGCGCTCTTCGAGCTGGCCGCGGGTCCGTTCCAACGTCGCACGCATCGAACGGTTCTCCTCGTCGAGTTGCTGGAATGCGGCGCTTTTCGCCGCCAGCTCCTCGGTCAGGCGCTTGACGTCGGCTTCGATGGATTGGATCGGCCGCCGCGCCTCCTGCAAGTGCGCCATCAGCACGCTCATTTCTTGTTCATGGGTCTCGGCCTCGGATTGCAGCCGCGCGATTTGCGCAGTCTGTTCGCTGCGCAGGCCGGCGATTTGCGTGGCGTGCTCGGCCTGCCGCAGATGCGCGGCCTCGAGCAATTCGGCGACCTTGTGTGCATCGGCGCCGCCCTTCGCGCGCGCCTCCGCAATGAGCCGTTCGCGCACGGCGATCTCGGCGGTCAGTCGGCTGTGCTCGGAGTCCGCGGCGATTTGTTGCGCCGCCAGCTGCGATTCCAAGTCAGCCGCCCGCGCACGCAGGCTGTCGCGCTCCGACTCGAGCGCACTGCTGCCCTGATGCGCCGCGCCGACTTGCGCGTCCATCTCCCGGAACATATTTTGATCGAAGCCGCGGCGCCATTCGCGGGTGCGCAGCAACTCCAGATAGGAAACGGCCTGCGTTTTTGCCGCTCCCAGCGCGGAGCGCGCGGCATTCAGTTCGGATTCGCCGCGCTTGAGCTCCCCCTCGAGCGCCGCGGCGGAAGTGCGGCCGGACTCCAGCGCCGCCTCCAGCGCTTGAGTTCGGACGCGAGAACTTTGCAGTTCCGCATCGAGCTGCGTGGTTGACTTCGAGGTCGCTTCGAGCACCGGCACGATTTTCGCGTGTGCCTGCTGCAAAGCGGCCAATTGCGCATCGCGCTCACCCAGAGAATGCAGCACTTGGGCAATGGTCGATTCGCGCGCGGTCAGCGATTCGCGCAGCGTGCGCGACTCGCCTTGATGACGCTCCGAATCGCGCATAGCCTCTTCGGCGCGCACCCGCGCGGCCTCCGTGGCCGCGGTTCGGTCCGCCAAGGCGCGATCGATCTCGCGCGAGCGGGCCTGCTCGGCGTCGAGTGCAGAGCGCGCCGAGGCCAAGTCCATGGCCATCGCATTGGCGCGCGCGGCGGCGGTCAACTCGGCATCCCGCGCGCGCTCGAAAGCACGCGACAGGGCTTCGTACTCAGCGTTCTGCCGCGCGATGCGCTCCTCGACCGAGCGCACGCTCTCGGCGAGCGACGGCAGATCGACACTCGAGGGGCGCACGAAATCCGCCGCCGCGGCGGCGGCGAGCGTCGGCCCGGGCAGTACCGCGGTGTGATCCATGCGGACCGCATCGTCCTCGACATCCAGGTCCGCGAAACTGCCCTCGAGAATGGGCAGCTGATCGGTTCTGTCGAGATCCACATCCGTGGAATGAGTGTAAGTAATGGCCATAAATCCCCCGCCTCCAGACTTCCCGCGCGGCTAGCCCGCGCGCGTGTCAGGCACGCCGAACGCGGCCTGACGCAGTTTCTGTATCTGATCACGCAAGCGCGCAGCCTGTTCGAACTCGAGGTTGCGCGCCAGTTTCATCATCTCCGCTTCGAGCTTCTTGATGCGCTTGACCGCCTGCTCCGGGGCCAGCGCCAGTCCCTCGTCCGCCTCGTAACGCTCCCGCTCCTGCACCGAGCGAGCGCCCTCCATCACATCGCCGACCGCCTTGACGATACTGCGCGGCGTGATGCCATGCGCGGTATTGAACTCGATCTGCTTGTTGCGGCGCCGGTCGGTTTCGGCGATGGCCCGCTCGATCGAGCCGGTTCTGACGTCCGCATACAGAATCGCCTTGCCCTGGATGTTGCGCGCCGCCCGGCCGATGGTCTGAATCAACGAGCCTTCCGAGCGCAGGAATCCTTCCTTGTCGGCATCCAAGATGGCCACCAGGGAAACCTCCGGCATGTCGAGACCCTCGCGCAGCAAATTGATGCCGACGATCACATCGAACTTGCCCAGGCGCAGGTCCCGAATGATTTCCGAGCGCTCGACGGTTTCAATGTCCGAATGTAGATAGCGGACCTTGACCCCGTGTTCATTCAAATATTCGGTCAGATCCTCCGCCATGCGTTTGGTGAGGGTAGTGACCAAGACTCGCTCATTGGCCTGCGCGCGCAAGCGAATCTCCGACAATAGGTCATCCACCTGCGCACGCACCGGCCTGATCTCGACCGCAGGGTCCGTCAACCCCGTGGGACGCACCACCTGCTCGACCACTTGCGCGGATACCCGCTTCTCGTAGTGCGACGGCGTTGCCGAGACATAGATGGCCTGCGGCGCCATATGCTCGAATTCCTCGAATCGCAGCGGCCGATTGTCCAGCGCCGACGGCAGGCGGAAGCCATATTCCACCAAGGTCTCCTTGCGCGACCGGTCGCCCTTGTACATGGCGCCCAACTGCGGAATGGTCTGATGGCTCTCGTCGATCACCAACAAGGCGTCCTTGGGAAGGTAATCGAACAGACAGGGCGGCGGTTCTCCGGCTTCCCGCCCCGATAGATAGCGGGAATAATTCTCAATGCCCGCGCAATACCCCACCTCGTTCATCATTTCCAAATCGAACAGGGTGCGCTGCTGCAGCCGCTGCGCCTCGACCAGCTTGCCGGCGCCATGCAGCTCGAGCAGCCGGGTGCGCAGTTCGCCGCGAATGTCATCCACGGCCTTCTGCACCCGTTCCTTGGGCGTCACGTAGTGGGATGAGGGATAGACGGTGAGGCGCGGTACCTTGCGCAGCACTTCGCCGGTGAGAGGATCAAAGAAGCTCAGGGCCTCGACTTGATCGTCGAACAATTCGACCCGCACCGCTTCGCGTTCCGACTCCGCCGGAAAGATGTCGATGACGTCGCCGCGCACGCGGTACGTGCCCTGCTGCAGATCGATTTCATTGCGCGTGTACTGCATGTCGGCCAGCCGCCGCAGCAACTTGCGCTGCTCCAGCTTATCGCCGCGCGACATGTGCAGCACCATGCTCAAGTAGGCCGCGGGGTCGCCCAAGCCATAGATCGCGGACACCGTGGCCACGATGATGGAGTCGGGGCGCTCCAGCAGCGCCTTGGTCGCCGATAAGCGCATCTGCTCGATGTGCTCGTTGATCGAGGCATCCTTCTCGATGAAGGTGTCCGATGCCGGCACATAGGCCTCAGGCTGGTAGTAATCGTAGTAGGAGACGAAGTACTCCACCGCGTTCTTCGGAAAGAACACTTTGAATTCGCCGTACAACTGCGCAGCCAGCGTCTTGTTGTGGGCAAGCACCAGGGTGGGACGCTGCAGCTGCTGAATGACATTGGCGATGGTGAAGGTCTTGCCGGATCCGGTCACGCCCAGCAGGGTTTGATGGGCCAGACCGCTCGTGAGTCCATCCACCAGTTTTTCAATCGCTTGCGGTTGATCGCCGGCCGGGAGGTAGTCCGAGTACAGCTCAAAACTCATCGGGGCATTGTCTCATGTTGAGTACTTGCGGGACACGCTTCGTCGGGCGGGGCGATCGTGCACTGCCGCGTAACGTGGACTTGTCGACAAATCGGCTGGACATATGTCACTTCAGGCCCTGCCGGGCGGTGGCGCCTGGTGGCAATATTTCGTACACTCGCTGGCCGTTTTCAAGCACAGGAATTACCCCTTGGCTGTGTCACTTTCCAAGCGCGTTCAAAAGGTTAAGCCCTCCCCCACCCTGGCCGTCACCGCCCGGGCCGCCAAGCTCAAGGCCGAAGGCAAGGACATCATTGGTCTGGGGGCCGGCGAGCCGGATTTCGACACGCCCGTCTATATCGCAGATGCGGGCGTTGAGGCCATTCGCAAGGGGATCACTCGCTATACGGCCGTCGACGGCACGGCGGAGCTGAAAGACGCCATCATCGCCAAGTTCAAACGCGACAATGGTTTGGCTTACGAACGCAGTCAAATCCTGGTCTCCTCGGGGGCCAAGCAAACCTGCTTCAACGTCTGCGCCGCCCTCTTGGATCCGGGCGACGAGTGCGTGATTCCGGCGCCCTACTGGGTGTCCTACCCCGACATGGCGCTGCTGGCCGACGGCGTGCCGGTCAGCGTGTATGCGGGCCCCGAGCAGGGCTACAAGATCACCCCAGCGCAGCTGGCGGCGGCCATCACCCCGCGCAGCAAGCTGGTGTTCATCAACAGTCCCAGCAATCCCACCGGCGCCGCCTACACTGGGTCGGAGCTCGCGGCGCTCGGCAAGGTGCTGGCGCAGCACCCGCAGATCGTCATCGCGTCGGATGAGATGTACGAGCACATTTATTGGGCCGCGGAGCCGTTCACCAGCTTCGTGCAGGCGAATCCCGAGCTGTACGATCGCACCGTCACCATCAACGGCGTCTCCAAGGCCTACGCCATGACCGGCTGGCGCATCGGCTACTGCGGCGGCCCCAAGGCCATCGTGGCCGCCATGTCGACGATTCAAGGCCAATCCACCTCGAATGCCTCGAGCATTTCGCAGCGCGCCGCCACCGTCGCCTTGAACGGCGACCAATCCTGCGTCGCCGACATGAATGCGGCGTTCAAGCAGCGTCATGACTTCGTGGTCGCGGGACTGAATGCGATTCCCGGAATCTCCTGCCTACCCGGCGCCGGCACGTTCTACGCCTTCGCGCAGGTCGAGGGAGCCATGAAGGCCCTCGGGATCAAGGACGACAATGACTTCGCCGAGTACCTGTTGGTCGAGGGCGGCGTCGCCGTGGTTCCCGGATCAGGCTTCGGCGCGCCGGGTCATATGCGCATCTCCTTTGCCTGCAGCATGCAGACCCTCGAGGACGCGCTGGCCCGCATTCGGCGGGTGCTGACTCCCGCGGTCGCGAAACGCGCCTGACGTTTCAGCGCTGGTCCCCGACACGTTGCCGCGGCAACGTCGTCATAATTTACTTTTTATTATTCCCCTAAGAGTATGAAATATATAAATTTAGGGAACACGGGCACTAAAGTTTCCGAACTATGCCTGGGCTGCATGAGTTTCGGCGTCCCGCAGCGCGGCGATCATCCCTGGACCCTGCCGGAGGAGCCCAGCCGCCAAATCATCCGGCAGGCCCTGGACGTCGGAATTAATTTCTTCGATACCGCCAATGCCTATTCCGACGGCACCTCCGAAGAAATTGTCGGGCGGGCCTTGAGGGATTTCGCCCGCCGCGATGAGGTCGTCATCGCCACCAAGGTATTTTTCCCCATGGGGCCGGGGCCGAACTCCCGCGGCCTATCGCGCAAGGCCCTATTTACCGCGATCGACGCCAGCCTCACGCGGCTCGGAACCGACCACGTGGACCTGTATCAGATCCATCGCTGGGACTACTCCACCCCGATCGAGGAGACCCTCGAAGCCTTGCACGACGTCGTGAAGAGCGGCAAGGCGCGCCATCTCGGCGCCTCCTCGATGTTCGCCTGGCAATTCGGCAAGGCCTTGAGCGTGGCGCGGCATCGGGGCTTCACCCCGTTTGCCACCATGCAGAACCACTACAACCTGCTCTACCGAGAGGAAGAGCGCGAGATGATGCCGCTCTGCGTCGATGAGCGCATTGGCGTCATTCCGTGGAGCCCGCTGGCTCGCGGCCGGCTCACCCGGCCCTGGGATACGGAAACCGCCCGGACCCGCACCGATGCGTTCGGTAACAAGCTATATGAGTCCACCGTCGAGGCGGACCGAAAGGTGGTCGAACAAGTGGCGGCGATCGCCGCCGCCCGCGGAGTGTCCAAGGCGCAGGTAGCATTGGCCTGGGTCCACCAGAAGACATTCATCACGGCCCCCATCATCGGCGCCTCCAAACCGCAGCATCTGGACGACGCCGTGGCGTCCCTGACCCTGACGCTCGACGCCGCCGAAATCGCGCAATTGGAGGCCCCCTACGTGCCCCACGCCATTTCCGGGCATTCCTAATTCCTTGACTTCGAGGCCCGCCTTCCAGACAATCCGCGCCTCCTCCGCATTCCCCGGTAGCTCAGTGGTAGAGCGACGGACTGTTAATCCGTTGGTCGGCGGTTCGAATCCGTCCCGGGGAGCCATAAAATCAATAGGTTACGCGCGATTCTCTTGGTATCGAATCGCAGAAACCTGACCAAGTTGCAGTAGTGTTGCAGTATCAAACACCACTAGAGCCCCTCGTTTGCAGAGCATGATTCCGAGCCGATACAGGCACGCTTTATGGGGCGAGCATCGCTGTCGGCGCGAGCTTGTTCGATTCCTGAACGGCAGCGGCAATGAGCCCGGCTTAGACGCGGCCATTGCGGCGATGGATCGCCTCAACTGCTGGCCAGCGTGCATCGCTGCTCTCACTCGGGATCGGCGCCCCGACACCGAGGCAGGGTTGAGGCTATTGTCCTTCTGGCGTGCCCGTGGCTTGTGGAGCATCCCGCGCGGGCTCAAAAACGACTTGCCGTTGTTCGCCGATGCGCTCCGATACCATTTGCCCGCCTACACCGGTCCCGAAGTCATTCTGTACCGAGGTCAGAATAAAGAGCGGCACCTCGCGGGGGTCTATGGGATCGCTTGGACAACCGATGTTGTGTACGCGGGGATTTTCTCCCGACTGCGAGACACCGAAGGCGTTGTGGTGCGAACCGTGGCAACCCCGCCGATGATTGTCGCAGATGCTCCGACCTACGACGGCTACCTCAAAGAGGGCGAGGAGGAATACATCATCGACCCTCGCTTGATCCAATCGCTTGACGTGGTCCCTCCCTCAGAGATACCTGACGAAATTCGGCATTGAGGTCCGTCTCGCTGGACCGGCGCCCCCTTTTTATTCTGTGCCCTCTGGGTCGCTCGACCCGCTCAGAACCGAGCCACGTTGGGGTTAGATCCTAGGAACTTCGGTCCGAATTGCCGTATCCGATGGGCTCTTTTTCTCGAGAGGCTCGAACCGAATGATTTTGCGCTTCTTTGGAAATTTAGCTTTCGCAGCCGCCCTCAGGTCATTTGCGGCTGATGCGATTGCTGGGATTGACAGTTCCACCTCTCTTGCGATGGCATCCGTCAAGGTTTTGAGCGTTTGATAGATTCGCTGGCCTGCGGCATCAATGAGTTCGGCTTCGGTAGTCCCTTCCTCTGTAGCAGGATCAAATGCGAAATGCGCTTCGATTCGCGGCTGTAAGTCATTGGCATGAATTCTTGTTCGAGCGCTAATATCAGCACGTATTGTGGCGTACCGGTCCAACTCAAGCTGGACGACCGCGGGGATATCGGGCGTCTCACTCTCAAATAGAAACGCCAACGATGATGGGTCGAAGTTTAACGCCGATGAGCCGATATCCCCAGCCTGCATTTGAAACCATCGTGCCGGCGATTGTGCCGTTGGTAGGAGGCGGCTGTTTCGAAACGACACCAAGGCACTATGGGCTCTATGCAAGGCAAAGATGGCGACGTTCGTCGCGGTCACCTGATCGTCTTCGAGACGCTGTCGCCTCTTGCTGTCCTCGATAAAATAGAAAACTAAAGCGCCGACCGCTGTGCCAAGGAGGGCGGAAATCGCTGTGTTGACAAATGCCGTCCAATCCCAAGACGTCGCTTGTGCGGTTGTGTAACACCATCCCATTGGTTAATGCTCCTCTGCAGGAAGAATGCGTGGTTTGACTTGGCCACTTCGGTCCGCGATCTCTTCGCGCAACACCGTGACATCCTTCGGCGCGTCGATGCCGATCCGGCATTGCCTGCCGTTCACGCCGAGAACGACCACTTTGATATTGGACCCGATGGTGACGGTCTCGCCGATGCGGCGGGTGAGGATGAGCATGATGGGCCTCCTTGCGTAACGTGGCCCATTGTCTCGTACAATATTCCCCGATGGCAAAAAAGAAATTGACCAAGGCGGAGCGGATGGTCGATGAGGCGATGCTCGCGATGTTGAACTGAAGCCGCAACGCTAGGACGACCGTTCAATTCTGCGCGTGTTGGGTCGCTCAGCCTATCCAGAATCGAGCCACGATGAGGTTGCAGCGGCTTTAATCGGACAACATGAACGCATTCAGCCGCTCCTGACGCTCGCTTACCGGAGGGCGCTGGACTACCGGACGCGTCACCTTCTTAGGCTTCTCGTCCTTCTCACGTTTGAATACCCGTGCAAGAATCTCCGCGCTCGGCTGCCGTGGTGCTGTCCGCCACGCACGGCCGCCTCGGTGGGCGAACTGCTCGAATGCCTCGCACGCTAAAAGTTCCTTGCTACAGCGTCGCAGCCAAGGGCAAAGGTCACACGGTCCGATCGCCGTCAGTGCTTTCAGATTTTCCGCTACTGCTGACATTCGATTTCTCCCCATACAAAATCGTGATGACCACATCGGGGGCCAGGCGCAACGCCGTCGATATGTCCCTGGCCGTCAGACCACTCTGATGCATCCGCCGCACCTCGAAGGCAATCGCGGCCGGGTCTGACGGCCGGTATTGGTTCGCCGCGATGTCATACGCTGCGTTGGTCACGGCCCCGCCAACGATATCGGCGACGCGGTGAACACGGTCGACCATGAGTCGCCGTCGGCCTGGCGAAAATTCATATAGTGGTGCACGTCGCCAATGAAAAACTTCCCTTGAAAAGTCGTCTTGCTGGCCGCAGCAACACCGGGTATCGCGGCGGCCGGTGTCGTCTGCGCATACGGCGATTGAACCGCGCCGGGAGGAAATACAATCTGGCTGCCGGGCGCGAGATCGGAACGAAGCACGGTCTTAAAGCTAACCGTCTGCGGCTCGATCCACGTCGGCTGGCCGATGAGATCTTGGAATGCAATCATCTTCGGCGCTATCGGCACCGTGGTGTCATACGCGAGGACCGTGCTGCCGACGAACGTGATTTGCACCCCCGGATAGTTTTGGCCGTAGGTCGCCACGCCCTTCACCTGCGTCAGCCCGTTCAAGTACCCGGCGAATTGCCAAAAGTTGTCGTAGAGGCCGCCTTCATCGTTCGGCATCACCAGAGTCGCGATCTTGATGTCCTGCTTGAACTTCGGGAAAGCCTGCGACAGGGTGGCCGCCAAGGCGCTGGCCAACGGCGTGCCCGCCTTCCAACTAAGTACGATGGGCTGGTCTGTTTTCAAGGTCAACGCGTTCACGATGAGATCCAGCGATTGCTCGGGGCCTTGCCAATTCCCATAAGCGGCGAATACGGAACCCTGCGCAATGATGCCTGCCTGGCCGGCTTGTGCCGTCGCCAACGGCAGCCCCGGCCGCATGCCCGCGCTCAGCGTGAAAGCGGCACCATTCAAGTCGCTGGCCTGACTGATCATGCCGAGGCCCACTCCCGACACCTTGATGTGGGAGTTGCCCTGCGGGGCGTTGGCGTTCGCCGTGATCACGTCAGCCTCGATATTCAACGCACCCGGATCGGCGATGCCATTGTTGGGATGACTGGTAAAACTCGTCCCACTCCTGACGAGCGCGAAGCGACCACTCGCCGCGGGCTGATACACCTGGCCTGCCGCATTGCTAATTCTCAGATCGTAGTAGCGCACTAGCTCAGGGCCTTCAGTTTTGTACGGGCGAACACCTGCATCCGGTCGAACGGCCAGGCCGCAGCAGCGAGCGCGACATTCACGGCACCCGCCACGAAGATCAGAGCGCCGAGCCCCAGCACCGCCGCCCAGGTGATCAGCCACAACCATGCAATGCGCAACCGGATCATTGTGTCAACTGGCTCGCCGAGACGACAACATTACCGCCGGTGGCGTTTTCAATCTTGATGCCGGTCACGTACGGCACATGCGATGCCCATTTATTGCCGTACTGCGAGATGATCTTGTCGAGTGCCGGATCGCCCAAGTGATACGCCGCGATGCCTTTCAATGTGTCGCCGTGATAGTGCGCGATCTCTGCAGCAAGAATTTTCATCGCCTGCGGCATGGCCGAATCGAAGTCGTGCAGGTCCGCACCGCCGCCCATGGACGGCTTGATTTGAAACGGGCCTTGCGCGCCGTTCGCGCCGGGCTGGTCGGCAGGATTGAAGCTCTGGCTGGACTCTCGGCCCCAGATCACGTCGCCGATGCCGTGCGGCAGATTGAGGCGGTTTTCCCAGGTGTTGATCTTCGCATGCGCGGACCACTTGCCGATGGTGCTATCCCAAGCACTTCCGACCCCTGAGCCAATCCCGGAGATCAAAGTCTTGAGCCCCTGCAGCCGGATGTCCTGGCCGCTCGTCAGATCCCATTGCAGCGGGTTTTTTGCGAAATTCGCGATACCGTGAAACGCGTCGCCCAGAGCGCCGACGTCGGTGGCGAAGATCTCCACCTTCTTTAAGAATTCTGGCTTGCCGATCGTGCCCGCGAAGCCATCGAGATATTTGCCCAAGCTCTCGATGGCAGTCTGGATCGCGCCACCGTTGGCGAAGCGCTCGATCACATGGACCACGGAATCGGATAGCTTCGTCAGCGATGGGGCCAGCGGTTCGAGGCGCTGCACCAGCACCTTGAAAATGGTGTTACCGGCCCGCTCCATCTGCGACGTAAAGTCTTGCCACGCTTGTCCGGTCTTGTCGCTGAAGCCGAGTGCCTTCACGTCGGTTTGGAAATGAGACAACTGCTTGTTGAACTCACCCGGCGACGCGGAGCGCAGCCGTCGCAAATCTTCGGTCGAAATGCCAAGCGAACTCAAGTTTCGGCTGGATTCCAAAATGCCAAGCTGGTTGATCGGCGTCGCCAACGCCAAAGAACGCACTGCTTTGAGAGTGTCAATGGCGACTTTGGCAGTGCTTTGATTAGGATCAACACCGATACCATACAAGGGGCCTTGCTGGGATATGTTGGATGCGGCGCTATTGATGCCAGAGAGGAACGCGTGAGGGTCGACGAACCGGCTCATGTTCGTGCCGAACGCAGTCTGCTCACCGGTGGAGAGACCGAGCCCAAGACTCGAGCGCCGCTGATCGGCGGCACCGGATGCCACGTGTTCGAGACCCCACAACGCACCGCCCACAAGTCCGCCCGCCAACAAGCCGCCCCACTTCAGTACACCCACGCCGACATCGAGGACATTCTTCGCCAGTGCGCCCGACGATTTGCCGATGGAAGTCCAGAGTTTTTCGCTGGTCTTTAGGCGTTCCACGCGATGCTTGTCTTCATCGTCATTGGTCCGTGCTGCCTCCGCTTGCGTCGCAAGAGTTTCCGCCATTTTGGCGAAGTGGCTGGAAATTCCCTGCACTTGCTTGTCAGCGTCTTTCCATTGGCCGGGAGTTTTGGCGAGTTGCTTCTGGTACGCATCGAAAAGATCTTTGAAGCGGGTAAATTTCGCGTCATTAACATCGATGTCAATTACAGCTTTCGTCGTCACGATAATTGTTCCTTGTTAGCGCCGATGGTTGGCATATCGGCGACTGGCGGGGTGTTCAAGCCCGACCGCAATCGGCACGCCGTCAACATCAAAAACATAAGTGCGAGCCGTCGACCCGTCTTCGTGTAGCTCACGCTGGATGCGATCGGCTTCAGCGATGGCCGCGTAACGCGAGTTCAAGCGAATCTCAGTCGAGCAACGGCCATCAGAATCCACGACTCGCAGGAAAAAAGGTTCATCGGGTTGCTGCACGGTCTCACCTTAAAAGATCGCCGGGCGTGACGTGCCCGGCCCACGGCCGCTTTACTGCGCGAGGGTGCCCCCACCATCGTCAGGCAGGTTCGCGCGCTGCGGCAGCTGATCATTTGACACGCGCGGCTGATATCAGCGACGGCCGCGCCCAGCGACGTCGCCGGGGCCAGTGCACCTACCGAGAAAATCATATTTCCGAATCCGGGTCTGCGCGCAATTGCGCAGCGCGTGCGCGCCACGGCGCCGTCAGTGCAGCGAACCACTTTTCCTCGTAATTCGTCCCCTCAAGGCGATCGCTTGCTCGATGGTTTGCACGCTCGGCGTCAAAGTTTTTGATTTTCGCTCGCGTCAAAGCATCCGAAACCACTTGCGCACCCGGAAGGCTCGCGGCGCTTTTGTCGCCGTACTCGGGGTCGATCATGTGCATCAATGCAATGATCTCCGAGCGCACAGCCCGATACTCCACCGCGATGCGTTCGAAGCGCTCCAGGAGGGGCAATGCCTCGCTCGCAAGGATCAAGCCAATAGCGGTGCTGATCCCTTTTTCGCTTGCTTCAAGGCTGAACTGCCGCGACCGCGCCGCGCTCTCGGCCGAGGCGAGTTCTCTAGACGCGGCTTTCCCGTTCAGCGCCGCATTTTCCGAGGCGCGTGCGGTTGCGGCGGCGGCATCGTCGAGCAACTGCAGTTCGCGAGCATTCGCGACGCAGCCATCGCGGACCCAGCGCTGCCGCGCCTCACGTGCCTCGACCGCCGCCTTCGCCGCCAGCCGCGTCGCATCGTGGCTGGCCTGGATGACCGCAGACAGTCGCTCAACGAGTTCGCGGGAATCTGCTACCGCTGATTTCGCGGCATCGCGGTCAGCGATCTCGGCGTGCAGGGCCGCGCGATGATCACTGATTGCCGCAGGACGTTTCAACAGCGACAACATTAGGCGGCTCTGCCCGGCGTCATGAAGCGCCGCACGTGGCGCACCGGAGGATTGAACTGGTCCCAGCACGCATTCGGATCGCCGATATAGCGCGTGATTTCACGCCCTGCGTTATCTCGAGTGCGGCGCGGAATCAGCACGCCCGCGGTGATCTGCGTCGGATGCGAGGCTTCTGACAGCGCATCGTTATAGATCGCGGCCTCGATGGCGCCGAAAGCGCAGAGATCGCCAACACGATCCAAATTAACCTCTTTGCACTTGCTCGAATACTTCTGGAACTGTGTCGCGAGCCTCGCTCGATATTGCAGCAGCGACTCGCCTTGCAGGAATGGGTCCGCTCCGGCGCTGTCACCGAACGCCTGGAGCAGTCTGGAGGCGCGGGATTGCGCTGCGATGAAATCGGCCCGGGATTCTGTAGTCACTCGGATGTCTCCTAGTTTGATGGTGGTGTCGGCGCGTGCTTCGAATCGCGCCATAATTTGATCGAGCAAGGGTCCGCCGAGGCGACGCACTGCGGGTTGAACGCTATGATGGAAAATGTCGGGCGTGTTGTGTACTACGAGGTCGGGGTGCACCCACATGTAGTCACGGGCAGGCACCGGCGGCTCAAAGCGGGCGTCGAGCCGCACGAGGTCCACGCCATCGGTCCAGGGCTCGGCACTATCACTCAGGCGCTCGAATTCGCCGACGATCGGAAACCGCCACAACTCCTCGCCGTCCCGATACCAACGCAGCAGAAGGATTTCTGGATCGGCGTCGATCCGTTCGTGCGGCGGCGACTGGTGCCGTGAAGTTTTTTTCGCGGCAAACAGGACGGTGGCGGGTGTGGCGCTCACTTGCGACCGCCTGCGGCGATTCGATTCATGGCGGCCAGATGACGGCGGCCTCCTTCGGAAGCCTCGGAGATCGCCGCCGTCGCGTTCAAGGGCTTCTCCCGGGCCGCATCGTCGGCATAGGCTGCAAGCCCCAGGGCGGCGATCTCATCGAGGGCGGCCTGGCGGTCGGCTGCGGTAAAACCCAGCACCAGCGCCTTGCGAATCGCCAAGGAACGGTTTCCCTCTGTGGCTTTCGCAGCCTGATCAATCTTTGCATCGAGGTCGGGCGTCACTGCAAATGATGTGATTTTCGTCAGGGTCTTCATAAACCTTATTAAATGCTCACTATTTCGATGGGACCAATCAGCGAACGGTAGTTCCTCATTCTCGCGGCGGGTCCTCCAGCGCCATCAGCACACCCAGGTAAAACGTCGCAGCCAGCGCCGCCGCCGGATCGGGTTGCATCACATTGAACGCGGCCAGCTCCTCGGTGAGCCAATTCTGATTCAAGCCCCGGAAGGTCATGCGCTTTGCCCGAGCCGGCGCCGCCACATGTGTCTTTGCCTGCACCACATACCGCACCCCATCGAGGGCGCGAGTCGCGAGGTCCAAGCGAGTGAGCGTCTCGGGAACCGTGAAGACGTCCTCGTGCCCCGCGTCGACCGCTGCGCCGTGCAATGCCGGTCCGAGGCCGCCGGCCTCACACCAGAGGGCCGACCCACCGCTGACCCCGCAGAGCGTGCGCAGCTCGGCGAGGCGGCCGTAAACGCGCTGGACCCACGCGCCGAGACCCGGATCGAGCGGCCCCAGTTCCCAGTCGACGACGACGAACGGAGCCGGGAAAGCTGGGTCCTGCCCGTGCAGCGACAGTGCGACGTAAAGCACTCCGAGCCCGAAGGGCTGGGCGCCGAGATACGGTGCCGCCAGCGCCACAAGCATATTCACGTGCTGCGGATAGTCCTGCGGCGACGGTGCCGGACTGTCGGCAGGTTTGACGCCACTCATCGCGGCGCTGAAAAATCCGTCCGGTGTCGCGGGCTGGTAAGCGATCATCACGCTATCGGCGAGATTCGGCGAGTGCATTCCGTCCGGCGCCTTGTCTACCACGATCTTGCCGACGGCGTTGACACTGAACGTCGGCTGCGACAATTCCATTTGCAGCGGCAGCAGCTCGGGCAGCTTTGAGTCGATACTGATAATCGTGTCCGGGTCGAAGGGCTGTTTTTCAATCACAGCGCGATAGGTGGCCTCGAACCGTGCACGCAAGCTCCACCAACTCTGCGCTTTGGCATTGGCGAAAAAGTCCTTGTTTTTGCGCCCCGGCACAATCGAGCCATCAGGGTTCCACGGCGATGCGCTGCCGCGAAACGGGATGGCCTGAATATCCGGCTTACCCGCTTGCGCACGCTCAACGTTGATCTGGTTAGCGTCTCCGGTCACGCCTGCCCCTAGTCCGTCCTGGTCAAAGAAGAATGAGGCGAGGCGCAGCTCATCGCAGAGCCCGAAAGTCTTGATGGTCGTTTTGAAAATGTCGCTCTCTCGGCCGCTCCAGGACTTGAGGTAGTTGAGCAGCACGCCATGCCGGGCGGCGAATGCGCAATCGTCTTTGCCTTGATCCGCTACGTCGAGCGCACCGAATCGCCCGCCACTCGGTTCGATGCCGAGTTTGATATGTGCGTCGACGGCCGCATTGATCCACTGCGGCAGGATGAGCTGCCCCTCGACGCTGCCGCGGTAATCGAGATCGATCTCACTTGCCACCACATGTGGGGGCAACTCCTCGCGCTTTTTCTGATACCAGGCATCATCCTTGCGCGGGTCTGATTTCCAATGGAACGTGAATACCGGCACCTTGCCGGCGAATCGTTTTGCAGCAAAGGGGTTGTCGAGCCCGTTCACGCTAGAGACGTCGATTCGGCAATTGGTCGTTGCACTGAGACTCGCCTCGATCAGTTCGGGCCGCTCGATGAACGCGGACTCATCGAGCAGGAACAGTGAGCATCGAGCGCCGCGGCCGATCTGATCGCCTGCCTCGCCGACGATGGCGGAACCCGTCTCGGGGAACGTCAAGCGCATATGAGCGCTCGTCATCTGGCCGCGGAACTCGGGTGGCAATGCTTGATGGAACATCCTCGCTTTGAAAAACAGGCTCGACGGATCGCCCGCGTTATCGAGCAATTGCTCCTTGCGGCTGCCGATTCCAATGGTTAGCCCCTTTTGGAAAGTGCAGAGCGTGACGGCGAGCGACATGACCAGCCAGCTCGCACCGATATCGCGGCTTTTCTCGATGAGACCAGGCTCGCGTTGCTTCCACCGGGCCAAAATGAAATCAATCAAATCGACTTGACGCGGGAACAGCACGAACGGCACCGAGGCGGGGAGATCACGCTCAGGGTTGCGCGGGTCGAGCGTCATGCCGTGATCGCCGATGAACTGCGCCGAATTGTCCCGGTAGAACTGTACTAGTGCGGCCTGGTCTGTGGGAGTCGCGCGGCGGAAATTCTGCAATAAAGACGTGCGGCGCTGGTAGATGGGCAAATAATCCGGGCGCATCCAATCGAATGGAACGGCTCTGGGAACAGCGGACATCAATGAGATCCTCTTGGGTTCGGCAGCAGGTTTGTCGTACGTATTATCGAGAGCCCTATCGTCCGTGCGATGAACGCAGTGTCATGGCCAGCCAAGTGCAACCGCTCGATTTCAGACACGATATCGAGCGCGTAATTGGCCGCGTCATCGGTGATCTGCACCTCGGCTACGGCGAGTTGCTCAGGTGTGAATCGGTTGAGCAGATGCTTGTTCCAGCGTCGGCTATAGATCTGCAGCGGTTCCAATCGCCGGATGCGTGCCGCAGTGAGGGACTCACCTACTGCGCGTGTTGCATCCTCGGGAACGTCACGGCCGACCTTGCGCAGCAAGTGTGATATGTGGCCGATCACATCGCGGTAATGCGCTTCGCGCTCCACCTCGGAGCGGAGCTGCGGCATGAGCTTAGGCCGGCTCATCGCGCGCCCTCGCGTATGGCCGCATTACAAGCGCCAGGACAGGCGCACATCCGGCAGGGCACCGAGTGGCCGGGCGGGAAGGAATCGACGGAGACTAGGGGGCGGCGGACGTTCCTTTTTGTCTTCCCGTTTCCGGGACAACAGATTCCGCCTACATGCCCTTGAAGCGGTCCGGCGCCAGCTCGGTGTACCGCACCGTGTGCGTGATGTTCTTGTGTCCGAGAAAGCCCTGGATCGCCCGGGTGTCCTCCCGCTTGAGCGCCAGCCGATAGCCGGCGGCATGACGCAGCATATGCGGGTGTGTGGGAAAGCCGAGCTTCGCCTCGACACCAGCGCGCGTGACCATCTTGCGCACGTTGTCGGCCGTCATAGGGCCGCCGCGCTCGGAGCAGAACAGGAACGGGGAATCCGGCCACGCGTCGCGCAGCTTGTGCAGCACCCTGGACTCTTCGCCGCTCAGATAGTGCGTAGCGGGGGTACCCTTCTTGAGCCGCGTCACGGTGAGGGTGCCCTGCTTGAAGTCCACGGCATCCCATCGCAGGTTGATCGCCTCGGACACCCGCAAGCCGTGCCGCTCGATCACCAGCACCAGGGCGGCATCCCGTTGGCCGTACCGGCCGATGCCCTTGGCCGCCTTGATCAGGCGCGCAACCTCGTCCGGAGTCAGATGCTCCCGGGTGCGAACGGCTTTGTTCTTCGGCCGGCGCGCAACCGGTACTTTCCGGTTTTCGAGTATTGGCGTTACAGTTTTGCGAGCGCCTAAGTTGATGATGTTGCTCATGTGAGGGCGCACCTACTTTCCGGTTAAGAGTCCTTTTCCGGAAAGTATACACGCCCCTAGTGGACGCGCAAGTACTATGTTTTACGGCAAATTCTCGCGATTCAGGTTGACGGAGTACCGAGGTTGTGGGCGCGTTCATCGAATCAGCGTCGCGATTATGATGACGGCCAGCACGCACGCGTCGACGTAGAGCCACGCGGCGAGATACATAGAAAGCTCGGTTTTCATAGGGCTTAAGCCTCCTCTACAGAATTATCACGTGGACTGTGTTTGGACTTTTTAGTACTGGTCTTCTGTTCGATGAGAGCAGACCCAGTCGCGGCGAACTTGAGGGCGCTGATATCTAGCGAAGGATCGCGGCACAGCTCCGCGTAAACGCGTGCTGCCTCTTCGGCCGTGGCGATGGGCGCTCCGAAATTCAGATTGATCAGCGGCGCACCGCCGGGATTGCTGATCGGTTGAACAGCTTTTCCATATCCACGCTCAAGCAAAATTTTCGCGGCCATGATGCTGGCCTGCGGATCGGCGCTGCGCATCCAAAACGCGAGACGCTCAATCGACTCGGGGCCGTAGGTGCGGGCTGCCTCACGAATCTCCAGTGAAGCTGTGGCCTTCCACGGGCCGCCGGGATTGCCGCTGACACCCTTGATAAATCGCCCGCTCGCGTCGCGCGTGGAGACCGCACCCTTCTTCGGCGCCGAAACTTTTTTCGGCCGGCTCTCTCGCTCCTCAATTTCCCTCTTCTGAGGCCTTCCCTTAGACCCCTTGCGGCCAATATCCCGGCGCGGACTAGTGGCCATAAAGTGAGCCCTCAACCACAGTTGGAGTGAACTTGTGGAAGGCCCCCCTTACATACTGTTCTTTACTAGCAACGAGAGGGTGTGTGTGTGTCCCCGTTGCTAGTTTCGTTGCTACTCTCGTTGCTAGTTTCCGATGGGCCTTTTTGCCGTAAAAACCAGTCCCGGACGCTTCGCCGTTGCTAGAAAAGGGGGGTATATAAAGCGGGCACCCAAAGTGACAACGGAAACTAGCAACGGAAACTAGCAACGGACTAGCAACGGAGCCCCAAAAAAGTAACAACGGCACTAGCAACGGAAGTAGCAACCGTACTAGCAACGGGAGTGTCAACGGCAGCATCATTTCTTACCTCGCTTCTTGCCTTGCTCTGCGGCCTCGCGGAACCGCCGCGCGGCCTCCGCGGTTCGCGTTGCGTAGCCACCTTTACCTGTCGCCACAACAAACTTGTCATCGACCAGGGACGCCAGCGCGTGATGCACCTGGCCCCGATTGCGGTTGAGAGATTTTGCTAGGTCATTCGGCGACATCGTCGCCCCGCCTCCGAGCAGACCCATGATCCGTTGCCTCATCTCGCCGCGGACGTAGGCCTCCTCACTTCCTTTGAGTACAAAGCCCGCTGCGCCCTGCGCCATTTCCAGCATGTAAGTTCCCGGCTGCGACACGTTGCGCCCCGTCACGAAGAGTTTTCGCTGGATAGCCCCGCTAGTGTCGTCGCCTTCTTTGAAGAGCACTGCGATATCATCAACACTTGCCGCCAGCGCGTTGGTGCCCGCAATCGCCAGCATCGGATCGTCCGCGGCGTCGCGCTTGCCTTGGTGCGCAATCGTCATGATGTGTGTGTCGGTCTCGTGTGAGAGATTGGTCACTCCCTGCATGAGATCCGCCTCGGCAGCAAATACCGATTTGCCACGCGCTGGCATTGGGGCCATCCGAGTCAGCGAGTCGATGATCACAAGATCGAGCTTCTCCGCGACAATGAGGTTCCCGAGCGCATCGATGCCCGCCTCATCGAGCTTAGGGAACGCATCGAGGCGCAGAAGCCCGGGCATGCTCTTGACGGCGAACCGCGCGAACAGTTCCGCGGCTTTCCCTTCCGACTGCTCATAGTCAATGATGGCGATGCGGTGCTTCTTGCTGATATTTCCAAACAGCGCCCACTCCTCCATGAGCGCAGGGTTGCCGGCCAGCGCAAGGGATATCTGAGCGGCGAGCGTAGACTTGAAATTCTTCGGGCGGCCGACCAGCAATGATGAGTGTCCACGTGCGAGCCATCCTGGCAGGAGAAACTTAATGGGCGGCGGCGGATTGTCGATCAGATCTTGAACCGGCCGCATATGCTGACGGTAGTCGAACACCTTGGAATCGGGCGCGGCGTCGCCGGGCGGAGTCTTCTTTTTGTTCTTGGTTTTCGTCTTAGCTCTTGGCGTGCCTGACATGTCGGGCCGCTCCTCCGATTTGCCGTAGTAATCCGTTTTATCGGCGAGCGCCTTTGCAATCGTGCGCGTCAAGTAGCTTTTGTTCTCATCCCACTTGTTGCGCGCAAGCTGGGAGCCGCGCATCACGGATTCGATCTTTGCGGGATCCAGCCAAAACCAGAACCCAACATCACTCGCGGCGGCTAGATCGGCCTCGCTGCCGGACGGGTATCCGCTGATGTCGCCGTCGAGCAAGGTCTTGAGCCGCCCTCCATTCGCCGACGGAAAGGCGAATTGCTCGAGGATTTGCTCATCAGTCAGGCTATCGGCATACGGACGCTTGCCAACGACACTCGGCGCGGCCTTCGCGGGCGGCTGCTTCTCCTTGCGCATATCGAGGCGCGCCCGCACCAGCTGAAGAGTCTTCTTGATGCGTCCGATGGAGCGGGTTTCCGTACCGCTTAACGTCCAGCCGCTCAAGGTGAAGAATCGCCCGCGACAATACAGCTCGGCGTCGTTCGCTTTGCGGCCGTCGAATTTCTGAGGCCCCTTGCCGAAGATATGCACGCCGGTACCGCTGGGGCTCAGCTCGATATACGCGCCCTCCTTCGTCGCGGCTTCGATGATTTCGTTTGCCCAGGGCGCAATGCTGCCGGTTTCTCGATCTATCACATGATCGAGATCGGTCAGCGTGTAGGGGTCGGCGGAGGACGTGGCGAAGCCCACGCCATCTGCGCGGCCCTGTTCGTAGGCTGCGAAGCACTCGGCAAAGGTTGCCCATGTGTTGCTGTTGGTCGAGTCAGCCGGGCGCCCATCTGGGCGGATCGGAATTTTGGTGTACTTTATTGCGCCGGTCTTCTTGTCGAGGCGCTCGCCGTATTTCCAGCACACGAATTGCCACAGTTTGCGCAGCTCGGCTGGGATGCCTTCGACTTTCAGAGCAAGCGCCTTTGGCCGCATCGTGCGATTTGGAGCACCGATGGGCTCATGCGCGGCGCCGTTCAGAGATCCGTCGCTCATTACGCGGCCTCCTTGGATTGAGCGACACCTTTGATCACGTCGTCTTTCAGCTCGCCCATCGTCAGCCGGCTCGCGCATGTCGAACACAGACGCACGAGTACACCGCTAACAATGCAGGTGAACGGACCGGACAGAGCCGCGCATCCGGCGCAGGTATTACCGTCGCTCATGCAGCACACCCCACACGGGCATCGCGCGGCCAGACGCTCGCGCTGGAATTGATCGAGCGCCGCAGTGATGCTCTTGCGCACCGGTTCCGGGAGTCCGCGGAGTTTGAAGTTGAGCCACACTCCGCGCGAGCCATCGACCGAGCGCTCGGCGAACGGCGCAGCGAGATCGACGCTATAGGACAGCATGCCCAGCAGCGCCTCAACCGTATCAACCGCGAAAATGAACGACGCTGCAGAATCATCGGGAGGCCGCATGCCGCCGACGAAGCGCCGGCCCTGGACCTTCACCACGTCCGGCGGATTCAACCACTGCTCGAGTATTTCGCGCCCGGCCGCGGTCTCCGTGTCGAGAGCGATAATCATCACGTCCATGTTGTTAGTCATTGCGCCGGCCCTTCTTGGCAGCGAACGACCAATCGGCTCGGGCGCCGACCGGCTCAAATTTGTCTTGTAAGCGTTGGTCGGATAAATTAGCCACGTTGTTGTTCCTCGCTTGGTTGGTCGGAGATTGAGGGCGCGCCGTTTGCCGCGGCGCTGCTCTCTTCGGGGAAGTCCAGAAAATCACGCAGCAGCCGGCTCATCATGAGTCATCTGCGCCGGCCGGCCATCCACGCGCTGCGCCATGAGCTGCTGCACCAGCACCCGCAGCTCCTCCCGTGAAGCGCCGCCGATCTCTGCGCAATTCAAAGCGTCGATTTCATGGCTGGGCCATGCACTCAACTTCTCGCCGATGCGCACGGGCGGCGTCATGACACCGCGCTTGATATCGACATAGAGCTGCGCACGCGAACGGCCGCGACGGCTGATGACAGAATCGAGCCGCAAGAGAGATGTATTCAGCATTTAGCCTCCATTTCCGTCTATTTGGACGGTGTAGAGGCATCGTGGCGCAGGAGGCGCCGTGGGACCAATCAGCGGGCGGTAGTTCCGCTCAGCGTCCGCGCGCTAGGAGCTTGCGCACTCCGCGCGTGCTGGTGATTCCGATGGTAGCGGCGATCTGCTTTTGTGTTTTTCCCTGCGCCTTCAGTGCCCGAGCCTTCTTCGCGCGAGCGTCGGCAGTGCTCTTTTTTGCAGTCGTGGCCGTCTTCGCGTGATGGCGGCGCATGTACTCATCATCGTCGCGCAACGCCATCCACTCTGACCCGGATACACCAGGCGGGCAGCGTTCGAGCCATTCAATCGCCTTGCGCCCGGCCTTCTCATCTTTCTGTAACTGGCGTTGCCATCTCTGGCGAGCCTCCGGTACCAGCAGCATTTGCAACCAGGGGTTGCCTTTTGCCAAGCGGTATTTGCCAGTGCGGCTCATGCTGTTCAAGCGCTCAGCGTGTTGCTGGGCTCGCTCCTTGAGTGATGAGGCGCGCTTGGCCGGCAGCGGCTTTTGGTCCAGCTCTTGAATTCGCGCTACTGCCTTGGCGCGACTCGCATGCTCACTTTCTGCCTGGCCGTCATCTCTCACGACGATGTGTAGCGCTCCGCGTTTTTCAATTCGGTAGGTCATGTCGCTGGCCGCTCAGTGAGCAGCGCCCTCCGCTTTGCGCTCGAACTGCACAACCTTGGCGGTCTTGCCCGTCATCAGTGCGGTCAGATGGCGCGCCCATTTTTCGAGCGCCTGCTTTTTTTCCAGCACGTACGCATGGTGATCGTAATGGCGGTTCTGAACACCGCCGAGGCCGTGACTCTGTACCTGCGCCCGCACGTCGCTACTTACCTTGAGCCCCGCCAACAGTGTCTCAGCGGTCCGGCGTACATCGCGCAGTTGGAACGGTTCGCGCGCCTCCTTCTCCCCCACCATTTTCGTGGAGATCTCAGTTACCAAATTGCTTAGCGTCGAGATGGAAAGCTGCGTGTTTTTATCCGTGGAGAACAGCGGCTCGCCCTCACCGAGGTTATCGAGCCGCCGCGTGAGAATGGCGGCGGCATCTTTCACGAGCGGTATCACATGCTGGCGTGGCTCCTTGCGTCGCCCCTTGCCGTCCCACAACGTGATAGTGGCCCCGGCGGTGTCCACGTCTGCCGGGCGGGCGCGGAGCAATTGACTCGGCCGCTGGCCACCGAGCAATATGCACAGCCGCAGCGTGTCCTTCTGCGCCCCCTCCGCCATTGCATCGAGCCGCTTGGCGAACGCTGCCAATTCCGTGGCGCTCAGGGTGCGCTTGCGGGCGCGGTTGAATTGGGCGAGCGCATCGACACTCGCCAGCGGGTTCACTTCGACACCGAAGGCGCGCATGGCCAGCGGCGCCGATGGGTCGGTTTTGGCGCTGATCGCCAGGGCATAGGCGGCGCGCAGGTAGCTGCGCAGCTTCGCCGCCGTCCGCCCCTTGCCGGCTTCGGTCAGCTTGCCGATCACCTCGACAAATTCATTGATGCTCACGTCCGCGGCCTTGCGCCCGCCCAACTCCGGCGCCGCTTCGAATACGTTCTTTTTGAAGATATTTCGAACGTCGCGCACCGATTGCTTACCGAGCCGCTCCAGGTGGCCCACGTAGGCGTCGAGAAGCTGCCGCAACGTCGAGCGCCCGGCCGCCTCCTGCGCGCGCCTGGCGGCCTCCGCCGCGGCCTTCCGAGCCCGCTCCTCGGCGTCGCGCTGCCGTTCGAAATGCCCGTGTAGATCGGTGGTGCCAGCGCGGTATAGCGTCGAGAGTTCGGCCGCGCGATCCCGCGCCTTGGGCAGGGACAATCCTCGCGCTCCGGTAACGTCGAACGGTCCCAGCGGAAAAAATCGCTTGCGGCGCTTTTTGCCATCCGGCGCAAAATATTGGTAGAGGAAATTGACACCGTCGCGAGTGACGCGAGCGACCAGGCGCCCTGCCCCGCGCGGGCCGCCGTCCGAAAGCCATTTATCTTTACCGCGCCAGGTGGCGCGAAGGGTGTTGTTCGTGAGCTGGGCCATGCTGGTCTCCGTTGCAGTAGTCGCCCCTGCGGGTGCGGATTTCGCGCGATTCGGCGCCTCTAGTCCGTTGGTCATTTTCCCGTTGCAGTAGCGTTGCAGTAGTGTACAAGCTGGCGCTAGATTGAGCTAGACGCAAATAGACTGTGACTGCAGGGTTTTCAGTCACTTAGTCGCAAGGGTTAGACGTGACTAGTTGGCGCTGGACGGTTTATAAGGGACTGTTAATCCGTTGGTCGGCGGTTCGAATCCGTCCCGGGGAGCCAGTTTTAAAAAAAATCCCAATTAAGGCCGACCCCGTTCCCCGACTCGTCGGCGCTAATTCGAACCGCCGACAGAAAACAAGCCGGTTCGACAACTGGACCGCAGGTCCAGTTGATCGCCCTTCAGGGCGACCCTGAGCGTCAGCGAAGGGCGAGGCGCGCAGCGCCGAGTAATCCGTCCCGGAGAGCCAATCTAATAGGTTACAACCGGGGAAGCCGGTTTCGGCCCTAAAACATCAAGCCCGAAATTACGGCCATTATTATCTGCTGAGATTCTTCGTGCCCTCAGAGTGGCCTCTAAACGGGTTCGGGCAAGCTCAGGTAGACGAGAATGATTCCGAGGCTCGCGAACATCCGGAAGGCCGCGTCCTGACCGTTCCACATGCGCGACTGCCACATCAGGAACCACTCGCCGCCGACCGTGAGGAACGCCACGAACCATAGCAGGCAGCCCAGTGTGAGAGCCGCAATTCCCATGGACTTCGCCTGCTGGAACGTCGCGGCTGGCGCCTTGATGGCGCGGATCAGGCGAAGGCTGCCGGCGCAGCAGAGGACGCAGATCGTCGACTCCCACGCGATGATCGACCAGTAGAAGACGGTCTGCAGGCCGGGTTGCGGCAGGGCGCGCCACAGGCCGTGATTACCGGGAAAGGTCGAATCCATCAGCAGGACGTGGTGTACGAACTGGTAGTTGGAGTTGTAGTCCGTCAGGTTGTTGAACACGACGATGAGGGAGTAGAGCGCGACGGCGACCAGCAGCGAAATCTTCGATAGACGCAGGATCATTTGTGCGGTTTCTCCTCAGTAAAAGTGCGGAAGTAGGCGGTCAACGCGTGCAACGTCGCGTCGTCGTAGGTAGGGTTGCCCTCCATGTGGGCGTGCGGTTCGACCGACTGCGGATCGTGTACGTATCGCTCAAAAAACTGCGGCTGTTCGCGGGCCCAGGTAGCCAGCAAGGGCCAGTCGCGACCGGATTTCGTGCCGCCGACATCATTCAGGAAGTGGCAGCGCAGGCAGTTCTGCTTGGCAATGAGGAACCCCTGCGCGACCGGTGAATTCGGCGGGAAATCTCCGCGCGGCGTGATCGGTCCGTAGGTCGCGGCTACTGTGCTGAAGTTGAGACGCATGATGTTATCGGGGATTTGCGGCTGTTCCAGATACGTTAGGAATTTGTCGCGAGGGATGAAGTTGGCATGCCTGATGAAGTAGGGGCCGGGGTCGTACGCGTGCGTCTCAGCCGCCCACTGTGCAGGGCGCTCGCCGTTGATCTTGAGCGCGAAGATGGGGTGATGCGCGGCAATGTAATCCGCCGGATAGTGCGAGCGGTAGCGATCGGTACCCAGCGCGTCGATCAGGTCGGACTGCGGAAGCGCGCCGAGCGCCTTGGCAAGCTGTTCCAACCGAATGCCCGTAGTGCGTACTCCCCGGGAGGGCTTATCCGCGAAGTTCGAGTCGTTCTGGATCGTGGTCGTGATCTGCGGCAGCGCGATCAGTTCCGCGTAAGAGACGTATCCGACTGCTCCAGCCGACAGGGCGGCGACCATTCCGGTCACTTCCAGGTCGTCGTCGGCATGCCGCGTCGACGCAATCGTCAGCTTCTTTACGGGCTGAGATTGCGAAGCCGCTGAACCAGCTATCACACAGAGCACGAAGAAGATCGCCGCGAGTTTGCGTGGTGGCATATCGGCATCTTAGAGCACGCCGAGTCTAGAGCGACACCCGGCCGTGATACTTTTTGCGAAATGAACTCAGGATAGGAACGCTAAACCACCTGTTGCAGTTCTGGTCGGCATAATCCGAGTAGCCTGAGTAGTTCTTCATCACCTCGTCCGTGTCATCCTGGGGCTCCCCGCTCAGTCGTTCGGTACGGTGTTGCGCACTTCAAGCAAGGCATCGGTTAGAAATTCTGATATCGCCCCCTCGTGTTAACTGTGCGAGGGATTTTCGCGGGGCCGCGCTAGGAGACGCGAGAAGGGAGCGGTCCGGTATGAGATGTCATCCAGCAACGTCCGGTAGCAGCGACCTTTTAGAAGGGGTGCTTTTGAGATATCTGCGTACAGCTTCGGCACGAAAACGCTGAAATTACCGGCCCTCTCGCCACGATTTCGGTTCCGTCCCGGGGAGCCACATTCTTTAAAATTTCCTAATAACGCCGACCGCGGTGCCCAACTCGTCTTCCTCTGTGAGTTATGGGTTGGCGAGCTGGGCGCGCGTGGCGGCAGGCGTGAGCAGAATATTCGCAGTCCCTAGTATTTTGATCGGTTGCAGATCGCGCGCATTTCTGTCTCGGATTGCAATCTGGACGTCGCGGGCTTGATTGGGCGGCACCGACGCAGCGGATTGACCATGCTGGTCGAAGACCGTCGTACAGACGGCTCTTATGCAGTCTTGCACCACGAGATCGTAGCCGTAGTCGGTCAATGTGTAAGTCGCGGAGTCGTTGTAAAGTCGGGCCACAATCGTGCCGATGCTGCCGCGTTCGGCTCCAGGCTCGGCGCGTATTTGATCGAATCGAATTTCCGCGACGCGTATGCGGTTCTTTGCCTCCGGATCTGCCTTATCCAAATTCTCAATATGAAAGCGCTCGAAATCGACCGGCTTTTTCTCAACCGCCGCGGTAACCAGTACAACCGGTTCTCCGCGCTTGGCAAAAACGACGATAACAACAACCGCGACAATGGCCACGGCGATAGCGGAGAGGCTAAACGCTCGAGTTTTCGGAAAAAGGAACGCCAGCGCCACCAAGATGAAGACCAGGATCCATAGCATTGCTTCTATTCTCATTCGAACTCAATCCTCTGCGCCGCGGATATGTTTTGGGGCGGCCGGATATGCCCGCGCTTTCTCCTACGTAGTTGATTCTATAGTACTTATATCGAGCTAAGACACTCCCCTTCAACGCCGGGGTATGTTTGGGGCACCGCGCTGTGACGCAGTAAGGGTAAGTAAAGGGGCGGTATTATTCAGAACGCTTGTTGACACCTTAACAAGGAGTGGTTGTGATGAGGAAAGCAATTGCAATTGCTGGGTTCGCTCTCATGCTTTCGGGTTGCAACCTGCACCCAAATTTCATCCTGGTAATGACAACTCTCGATGTGAATGGCGTTGCAACCACGCAAACAGTTATCCAGGGATTCCGCAGCAAGGAAAAATGCGAGTTTGCAGGTGATCAATGGCACAGCTCACTGGGAGACATAAGGGGCAAGTTCACCTGCTTGGAGCCGAAGCCATAGTGGTCCGATCGCCAATCTGACCGACTCTCGTCACCGCTTGACATGCAAGCCTCTGCTTGCCTGGAGACCGGCTCCATCGTTCTGCAGAAGCCTTATCCCGCTGTCTCCCGCTGACGCTGTGTTATTTGAGCACCCAAACAATCGGGATGACCTGTGTGACTTCCACCGGTCTTCCATTGTCGGTTGCCGGAGGGAAGTGACCGGGAACCAAGGCCCGCATGCAGGCCTCGTCGAGCCGCGGAGACCCGCTCGAGTGCACCAGGAAGGCATCGCGCGTGTTTCCGTCGGCTGCGATCGTGATTCTAACCAGGCACCGACCTTGTTCTCGCAGGCGGACCGATTCAGGCGGGTAGTAGTCAGTTCCCACCCGAACGGGATGCCCAGGATCGAATTTCGCGATCGTTTTACCTGACGATTGCACCGTCACCGGTTCCAATACCGCCCGCGGTTCATTCGCGCAGGATGCGATCACGATCAGACTAGGCCACCCAAGAACACGCAGCGAACTTAATACCCTCATTTGGCATTTCCCTGGGCTATAGTCCGAATGGTAGAGAACAACTAATCCGCCGCTCAGCGGCCTTCAGCTTACCGGGGAGACTAACTTGAAAAAACCTATTCTGCTGCTGCTCGCAGCAATCCTGACCATTTCCGCCTCAGTGACACGCGCCGATGACGATCATGCCTACACCCAGGGGCCCGTCCTTATCGTGACTTTCATCCGAACGCAACCGGGCATGTTTGACGAATACATGCGTTATCTCGACAGCACCTACAAGCACCTCATGGAGGACAACAAGAAAGCGGGGATCATCGTTGATTATTCCATTTACCAGGCACGGCCGCGCGATCCGACGGATGCGGACCTGATCCTGACCGTGACCTACAAGAACATGGCGGCGTTCGATGATTTGCAGGTGCGGACCGATGCCTCGGCCAAGCAGACCTTTGGCTCACTGGCCAAAGCCGCTTCTGCCTCCGCGGAGCGGAGCAAGTTGCGCACCGAAGTCGGCAGTCAGGTGGTTCGTCAATTGATTCTGAAGTAGCCTCGACGGCGTGCGGCGGCGCCGGGTGCCACAGGGCACCCGGCGCTGCTGCTGATCAGTTCGGCGGGATCATCGCCATCTCGTGAAGCGTCTCTACGCCCGGCCGCCTGATGAGGTACAGGCCGTCTTGCGCCAGCAGGAACGTCGTACCCGTATCGGCCTTCGAGATTTCCTCGCGTACCTGTTTGACGTCGAAGACTCGCATCGGTTGCTTCGACGTCGCCGCTTCAACCACTTGAAAATCTCGCGGCAGCTGAACGTCGGCCGGAATTTCCGCGGCGCTGCTGACGGTGTATCCATCCTCGCCCAACTGCGTCGTCGCTCCTTTTAGATTGAGTCCTTGTACGCTCTTGAGCATCGGCCGCATTTCCTGGCGCAAGTCCAGAACCGCGTCTCCCCGGATTTGCCGATAGCGGACGAGTTCCGCTTGCGCTCCGGCAGGCGCGATGAAGTCGAACGCTCCGGCGGCGTCGAGCTGCACCGAACCTTCGCCCTTGGTGTGGGCCGGGTCCGTCACATCGAGAACTGCCAGGCGGGTGCCCTGGTCTTGCTCGATGTAGAGCAGCGTTCTTCCGTCTCTCGTTTCGTGAAGCAGCATTGCTTCGCCGGATTGGCGCGCCGCACTCGGAAGCTCCGCCGGCGGCACCACGACAATCTTGTCGAGAGAATTAGCGCGCGCCGCTGCGACCGCCGTGATTGCACTGGCGATCATTGCGCAGGACATCATGCGCAGGCGCACGCGCCACTGTCCGTTTACATTGTCATTCACCACATCATCTCCTTGTAGGTTCATTCGAGCGCGTTGGCTCTGTCGCTGAATAAGACTGCGGGCCCCGCTTTTTTATTCCCAACCTTCAGGAATCACGCAGTTCTTGCCGCCCTGCCCGGCCTTTGAAATACTGTTGGCGTGAAAACACACGGCACGATTCGGATCGGCATCGGCGGCTGGACCTACCAGCCCTGGCGGGGGACGTTTTATCCTGAAGGGTTGATCCAGAAACGTGAGCTCGAATATGCCAGCCGCCAGCTGACGTCGATCGAGATCAACGGCACGTTCTACGGCGCGCAGAAACCGGAGACCTTCGCCAAGTGGCGCGACGAGACGCCGGACGGTTTCGTGTTCTCTCTGAAGGCGCCGCGCTTCGCCACCCATCGCGAGGTGCTTGCCGACGCCGGCCGCACCATCGCACAGTTCTTCGCAGGGGGCGTAATGGAGCTGAAGGAAAAACTCGGCCCCATCAATTGGCAGCTCCTGCCCACCACGACGTTTGATCCCGACGACTTCGCGGGCTTCCTGAAGCTTCTTCCCAAAGAGATTGCCGGCCGTACCCTGCGCCATGTCGTCGAAGTGCGACATGGGAGTTTCCGCACGCCCGAATTTGTCGCTCTGGCGCGCGAACACGGCGTTGCCGTCTCGATTGCAGGGGACTCCGCGTACCCGCAGATCCCCGATGCCACGGCCTCCTTCGTCTATGCCCGCATCATGGGCACGCACAAGACGCCGCCCCTGGGTTATTCCGACGCTGCGCTCGACGTCTGGGCCGCGCGCGCCAAGGCCTGGGCTTCCGGCGCCGAGGTGACGGGTCTCGACTTTGTCGAGCCGTCGCGAGCAGACGGCAAGGCTCGCGACGTTTATCTCTATGTGATCAGCGGCCATAAGGTGCGAAATCCGGCCGCGGCGATGGCGCTTATCAAGCGGATCGGTTGACCCCGCGGGTATTTCTGAACCGAAGTCTCTCGGCGTGGTACATACGGGTATGCGAGAAACCCCGCACCACAGTCAGAAATCACCTACGCAGGTTCGGCCATCTCGTGCAGTGTGCAAATGGCGCACTGCGGCGTATTGTGCGTTTTGAGGTACCAGAAACATGACCGTAACCGTAATTGCTGGTGTATTGATGGGTGCGCTATTCATATTCGGTATAGCGCGCACCATCCGCGTCTGGGTTGCCTTGAAGGATCTCCAGACTTTGCCGAATCTCGTGCAAATTCACCGCGTCAAAAAATCGGCATCCACGCCTCGGACGCGCTGCATCCCTTCGCCCGGACCTTAAGTCGCGGGCGCGCCCTCCTGCAGATAAGTCGCCAGCCAGCCGTACACTTCCTCGTAGAAGTGCCGGCTGTCCTCCGGCTTGGTGATCCAGTGCCACGCGTCCGGCCATACCAACAAGCGGCTGGGCACATGCATTCGCTGCAAAGCGCTCCAGTTCTCCAGCGTGTTGCCGAGCGGCACGCGAAAGTCCCGTTCGCCGATGCTGAGCAGCATCGGTGTTTTCCAATTGGCCGCATACGTGATGGGACTCTGCTCCCGCCATACGGGACTGCCGCCCCAGGGCGGACCTCCATTGGTCAGTTCACGGCCATAGATACCGTCGCTGATGCCCCACTGCGTGGCGAGGTCCACTTCGCCGGCATGGCTGATGATGCACTTGTAGCGGGTGGTGGTCGCCTCGATCCAGTTTGCCAGGTGGCCGCCGTAGCTCGCGCCCGCAGCGCACGCCCTGCCGCCGTCGATGAATGAATAGCGCTTGAGCGCCTCGTCCACCGCCTGATTGATCTCATCGCCGGGTGTCTTCAAGGGATCGAGCTTGATGGCCTGCGCGAATTTCTCGCCGAATCCGGTGGATCCCGTGTAGTCGGTCATGAGGATCACATAGCCGGGCGCCGCGAGCATGTGGTAGTTCCAACGCAGTCCGATCTGATCCGGGTTGTTGCTGGCCGCGCCGCCATGAATCAAAACCAGCAACGGGTATTTCTTGGCGGCATCGAAGGCCGGGGGCAACACAATCATGTTGTGAATAGGGCGGCCCTTGGCGCTGATGAAATTGAAGTGCTCGGGCGGCTGCCAATCGATCGCTGCCGCCGCGGCGGCGTCAACCTGCGTGAGATTGACGTGCGCTCGCCGCGCCACGTCGATGCGCACGATCTCCGCCGGGTTCACGGAGCTGCCGTAGGTGGCGATCAGCACGGTCTTGGCGGCCTTTTCCGAAATCACCAGCGCGGTATAGCCGCCGATCGACGGCTCGACCACCAGGGCCGGCTTTCCGCCCTCCGCCGCCACCCGATACAGGTTCTCCTTGGCGCCGTCCTGCACCAGCAGGTAGGCCAGCTTGCCGTCCGGCGTCAATGCATAGTGCTGCGTCAGGCCGTCGAATTCGCGGGTCACCAGACTTGATTCGCCGCCGGCGGGCCAAGCAACCCGCATGAGCTGCCCCAAGTGGTACACCTCAGCGTCCAACGGTGCGTACTTGAAGAACAGCGCCCTGCCGGTGGGGCTGAACCGCACCTCGTCATAGTCGCCCGGCACCGGACTGATCACTCGTGGTTCGGCGCCTCCCGCCGCGGCCACGCGATACAGGTGATAGCCGACGTGACCGGATGCGGCGTTCCACCGTTCGGTCGTCGCCGTGAATACCACCTCGCGTCCGTCGGGGCTCCACAGGGGCGCGAGGGTCACGCTGGTTTCCGTCTCCGGTCCGGAGAATCCGGACGCGCGCGCCAAGACGCTGGACGCAAGAATGTCCTTCGCCGCCGAACCCGTTTCAAGGGACTGCACCATGACGGTGGGTTGGCGTTCATCCAACCATTGATTCCAATAGCGGACCGGGAAGTGCTCATAAATCCGCACGTTGTACTTGCGGGCCTTGCGGTCCGCGGCGATTTTCTTGTTTGCCTCGTCGTCCAAGGCGCCGGGGTACACGCTGGACTCGAACAAGATCGCCTTGCCGTCGGGCCGCCACTTGGGTTTGGTGGCGCCGGTGGAGACATTGGTGAGCCGGCGAGCTTCGCCGCCCGCCGCCAGGGTCAGAACATAGATCTGATCGACGTCGTCGCCTTCGCGCTTGGTGGCGAAAGCGATGCTGCCGCTGTCGGGCGACCACGCCACATCATCTTCCGCCGCCTTGGTATTGGTAATGCGCCGCGGCGCCTCGCGTCCGTCGGCCGGCACCAGCCACAGATCGCTGACGGCCTTGTCCGTGTCATACGAGGGTTCCACCACGGAGAACACCACCCACTTGCCGTTCGGGCTGACCACCGGACCCCCGACGCGCTTCATCATCCACAGGGCTTCGTGAGTGATGGGTTTCTTCGCCGGGACCGTCTGCGCAGAGGATGCCGGCGGCGGCATCATCAAACCCAACGCAATGGCGGCTGCACAGGTCTTGATTTGAAGGTTCATCTTAAAGTTCATCTTGCCTCACCTCCTCCTAGTCGACAGCGCTGAGCGAAGTCGCGCCGCTCGGTATCGGTATCCAATTCCGCGGCGAGCCGGCCCAGCAAGTCCTCGACTCCCGCCGCGCGCAACGCGGCCGCCTTCACCAAATGCTTGGCCACGGGCCCGATATATCCGGCCAGCTGCCGCTCGATGTGCTGCAGATGGACCGCATCAAACGCATGGGCGCCGGCGATGGCCACGGCCGGTGCAACCGCCATTCGCTCTGCGCTCCGCTGCGTCTTGAGGTAGGCGCACAAACGCGCGTAGTGCGGCTCACGCGGCGGCGGAAAGGCATCCATCCAATGCTGCGTGCTCAAGAAGAATTCCAGACTCTTGGACGGCAGGACGTCTTCAATACGAAACGGCAGAATGCTCAGCTGCTTGTGGAGAACACCAGAATCATCACACGCGCCGAAGAAATCGCGTCCATGATTTCCGCCGCCCAATCCGACGAGGGCGCAATATCGCGCGGCGCAATCCAGCAGTCGATTCCTTGCGCCTCGAGCCGCGCGACCAATTCGAAGGCACAGTCATGATCCGGCTGGGAGTAACTGATGAAAACCGAGCCGGCCATGCGTCATTTCTCGAGCAGGCGCAGCGCCTTCTCGAGACTCTTGCGCATGCGGTTGAAGGAACGCGTGACTGACGCGATTTCCTCGGCACCATGTTGCGGGAAGTCTTCGGCCGACATATCCCCCAGGCTCAGCCGATCCGCGACGCGTGCGATTTGCCGTACCGGCCGCACCACCAACCCGTAGAGCACGGCGTTCATGACCACGAGCGCCGCGGCAAGCGCAGCGGCCATGGACATCATGAGTGCGCGAAACACCCGGTAGGCATTCGCGGTCGCGCTGGCATAGGGCACCGAAACCACCTGCGCGCCGACGACTTCGTTCGCCTGCCAGCCGAAGCCGTTGCCGCCGCCGTATCGGGCAATCAGCGTCCGCGGCGCCGCCGCCGGCGTGCTGTGGCAGGGCCCGCACTGCGCCTCGTTGCGGATGGGCCGTGCCATGTAAAGGGATTTACCCATGGGGGTGTCGCGGTCGCCGACCATTTCTTGAGCCTGCGCATCGTTGCGGAATCGGCGAATGATGTCCTCTTCCCAGTCCGCGGCTCGATCGCGCGGGTTCGTCGGGTTGAGGGTCGCCTCCTTGTACGTGAACTCGGGATGGCGCTCGCGAAGCTTCAGGAAATTCTGGGTCGCCGCATAGAAGGGCACGCTCTGCGGCGGAAACTCGTTCTGAATGGCGCCGCTGAGCAAGGGCAGTATCTCGTTGGCGGTGTAGTCGCGGATCGCCAGCGCGCTGTCCATCATCAATCCGGCCTCGGCAAATACCTCGCGCCGCGCATTGGTTTCGAGAATGCTGCGGCAGGCAAATCCCGCCACCACGGCCGCGGCAAGAAACACCGCCGCGAACGCCAGGTTGATGCGAATCAGCAGGCTCATGTTGCAGCAATTGCGCCGGCAGTCATCATGATTTCCAAAGACATTGGCGCAGTCCGCAACGCTTTATTGGGTGTGTCGCCGCGCGACATTATTGTCCTATACTAAATGGTATGAGTCCCCACGTCAGCATCGATCGCCTGCGGATCGACAAAGCCCTGTACGACTTTGTGACTCGCGAAGCCATGCCGGGCACCGCCGTCGAGGAGCGGTCCTTTTGGAGCGGATTTGCGCAATTAGTGGCTGCACTCGCGCCGCGCAATGCGGCACTGCTGCGGCGGCGGGACGAGTTGCAGTCGGCCATCGATGCCTGGCACCTCCGGCAGCCCGGCGCCGCCTTCGACCACGCGCGCTACAAGGCGTACCTGCTCGACATCGGCTATTGGGTGCCGGAGGGCCCTGCATTTGCCGCCGACACGGCCAATGTCGATCCGGAGATCGCTCACATCGCGGGGCCGCAATTGGTGGTGCCGGTAAGCAACGCCCGCTATGCCCTGAACGCCGCCAACGCACGCTGGGGCAGCCTGTACGACGCCCTCTATGGCACCGACGTCATTGCCGAGGACGCCGCACCTCGCACCGGCGGCTACAATCCGCAACGCGGCGCCAAAGTCATCGCCTTCGCCCGTCATTTCCTCGACGAGCATTTCGCGCTGGCCGGGGGCTCTCATCACGGGGCAGCCGCCTACCGCGTGGCCGGCGGCGCCCTTGAAGTTTGTCTGCAAGACGGCAGCACCACCGGCTTGCGCGACTCCGCGGCGCTCCGAGGCTTCCAAGGCGACCCCGATTCGCCGACGGTGGTTTTGCTCGTGCACCATGGACTGCATGTGGAATTGCACATCGATCGCGCGCACGCCATCGGCCGCGGCGATCCCGCCGGCATCAGCGATGTGGTGCTGGAGTCGGCCGTCACGACCATTCAAGACTGCGAGGATTCGGTTGCTGCCGTGGACGCGGACGACAAGATCCATCTCTACCGCAATTGGCTGGGCTTGATGAACGGCAGCCTCGAGGCCGGCATCGAGAAAGGCGGCGAGGCCTCGGTGCGCCGCCTGAACGCGGACCGGCGCTACCGGACGGCGGGCGGCGGGGATCTCGTGCTCCCCGGCCGCAGCCTCATGTTGGTCCGCAACGTCGGTCACCACATGATGTCCGACGCCGTGACCTTGGATGGTCAGCCCATCCCGGAGACATTCATCGACGCAGCGATCACCGCCCTGATTGCCCTGCACGACCTGCGCGGCTCCGGCGCGGGGCGCAACTCCCGTAGCGGCTCGGTCTACATCGTCAAGCCCAAGATGCACGGCCCGGAAGAAACGGCGTTTGCCGATGAATTGTTCAGCGCTGTCGAGCGCTTGCTGAGCCTCGAGCAAAACACTTTGAAGATCGGCATCATGGACGAAGAACGGCGCACCAGCGTCAATCTCGCCGAATGCATCCGCGCTGCCCGGCACCGGGTGGTGTTCATCAACACCGGCTTTCTCGACCGGACCGGCGATGAGATCCACACCTCGATGGAGGCGGCGGCCGTTTGCCGCAAGAGCGAACTCAAGAAGGCGGTCTGGCTCGATGCCTACGAACGCCAAAACGTCGACATCGGTTTGGCCTGCGGCCTGCGCGGCCGGGCTCAAATCGGCAAGGGCATGTGGGCCATGCCCGATCTCATGGCCGACATGCTCAAGACAAAGATCACGCAACCCCAGGCCGGCGCTAACACGGCTTGGGTTCCCTCGCCCACCGCCGCCACCCTGCATGCCCTGCACTATCACCAAGTCGATGTTGCCGAGGTGCAGGCGCAACTGGCCGGCCGGCCGCGCGCCTCACTCGATGACATCTTGCGGCCGCCTCTCGTTGCGGATCCGCGGTGGAGCGCCGCCGACATTGAAGCGGAGCTCAACAACAATGCCCAAAGCATTCTGGGCTATGTGGTGCGATGGATCGATGCAGGCATCGGCTGTTCGAAGGTGCCGGATTATTCCAATGTCGCGCTGATGGAGGACCGCGCCACACTGCGTATTTCCAGCCAGCATGTGGCCAATTGGCTGCACCACGGCATCTGCTCGCGTGAACAGGCGATGCAGGCTCTGCATCGCATGGCCGCGGTAGTCGACCGGCAAAACGCCGCCGATCCTGGCTACCGTCCGCTCGCCGACGATCCTGAGCACAATGTGGCATTCCAAGCGGCATGCGACCTGGTATTCAAGGGGCGCGAACAGCCCAACGGCTACACCGAGGCGATCCTGCACGCCCGCCGGATCGAGCGCAAAGCGCGCGGACGCTGACCCCCGGAGCACCAACAGGCGCGCGTCGGCCTCGCAAAAGGTGAAGTACGCCCCTTGCCGGAACACTCGCCTGGACTCCGCAGCCCTGCTCCTGTACAGTGCGCGCAGCTTAAATCGGGTCGGTGCTCGGTCAGTGCCACCCTAAGCTCGCGGTTCGTCCTCGACGCAACGCTCACTTTTCCTCCTCGCTGCTGACCGCTGCGGAAGCGATTGCTCCCGTCGTGCGAGTCCACAAATCATTAAGGATTGTTTAATGTCATTTTCCGATCTCGGGCTATTGCCCGAATTGCTGCGTGCTGTCGCCGATAAGGGTTACGACACGCCTTCTCCCATTCAAATTCAGGCCATACCGGCGGTACTCGCCGGCCGCGATGTACTGGCCGGCGCGCAAACCGGCACCGGCAAGACCGCCGGGTTCGTGCTGCCCATTCTGCAGCGTCTCGCCGCCGACCAGGCGCACGGCACCCACCGTGCGCCGCGCGCGCTGGTGCTGACCCCGACCCGCGAGCTCGCCGCCCAGGTGGCCCAAAGCGCCCGCGATTACGGCAAGTACATGCAGCTGCGCACCTATCAGGTGTTCGGCGGCGTGAGCATCAACCCGCAAATCACCGCGCTGCGCGGCGGCTGCGACATCCTGGTGGCAACGCCCGGACGCCTCCTCGATCTCGCGCAACAGCGCTGTGTGGATCTGTCCAAGGTCCAAGTGCTGGTGCTCGATGAAGCGGACCGCATGCTCGACATGGGCTTCATCAACGACATCCGCAAGATCATCAAGCTGCTGCCGCAGAAGCGCCAAAATCTGTTGTTCTCCGCCACCTACTCGGACGATATCCGCGGTTTGGCGGAACGGCTGCTGCACGATCCGCAGTCCATCCAGGTCGCGGCGCGCAACGCGCCGATCGAGCTGGTCGAACAGCGCGCGTACCGCGTGCAAAAGGAACAGAAGCGGCATCTATTGGTGCATCTGATTCAAGAGGGCCAATGGCGGCAGGTTTTGATCTTCACCCGCACCAAGCACGGCGCGAATCGGTTGACCCAGCAGTTGGAGGGCGCCGGCATTCAGGCGGCGGCCATCCATGGCAATAAGAGCCAGGCCGCGCGGGTGAAGGCGCTCGACATGTTCAAGCGCGGACTGGTCACCGCCCTCGTGGCGACCGAGGTCGCGGCCCGTGGTCTTGATATCAAGGAACTGCCGCAGGTGGTCAATTACGAACTGCCCAATGTGCCGGAGGATTACGTGCACCGCATCGGTCGCACCGGCCGCGCCGGCGCCGCGGGCGAAGCCGTCTCCCTGGTTTCCAGCGATGAATCCGGCTTGCTCCGCGACATCGAGCGAGTCCTCCACCGCAGCATTCCGGTGGTCGCCACTCCCGTGTTCAAAATCGTGGAATCCGCGCCGCAGGCGGCTCAGGGCAGTCGTGGATCGAACGACCGTCCCCACGGCGACCGCCCGCAGGGCAACCGTCCGGCACAGGGTCAAGGCCGTCAGGGACATCATGGAGGGCGCGATTCGCGCCGCGCGCCGTCGTCAGGGTCGGGTACCCGCAGCTTCGGCCAGCAGCAGCGCGGGCGCTTCCGCTAAGGCAGGGTCGATACCAGCTGGCGCAGATAGCCGGCGAAGTCCCCGCCCAGGCTCGGATGCTTCAGGCCGTATTCCACGGTGGCCTGCAAGTATCCGAACTTGCTGCCGCAGTCGTAGCGCTTGCCTTCGAATTCGAAGGCATACACCGGTTCGCGCTGCATCAGCTGGGCAATGCCGTCGGTGAGTTGAATCTCGCCGCCGGCACCCTTGCCGATTTTTGCGAGGTCATCGAACACCGAGGGCGTGAGCAGGTAGCGGCCGACCACCGCCAGCGTCGAGGCTGCCTTGTCGGGTTTGGGTTTTTCCACGATGTGCGACATCTTGCCTATGCGCGGCGCGACCTTGCGCTCCAGAGTCACGATGCCGTACTTGTCGGTGTCCTGCCTGGGCACGTTCTGCACGCCGAGCACGCTGCCCCGGTGGGCTTCGAACACCGCGACCATCTGCTTGAGACAGGGCACCTCCGCGTCGATCAAATCGTCCGCGAGATGCACCATGAAGGGCGCGTTGCCGACGACGGGTCTCGCGCACAGCACGGCATGACCCAACCCCAAGGGCGCCGGCTGGCGGATGTACACGCATGACGCCCAGCTCGGCAGGATCCCGTGCAGGGTATCGAGCAATTCCGTCTTGCCTTGCGCCTGCAGGATGGCCTCGAGTTCAGGGTTGCTGTCGAAATGATCCTCGATGGCGCGCTTGGAGCTGCCGGTGATGAAGACCAAGGTATCCGCACCGGCGGACAGCGCTTCGTCGACCGCGTACTGAATGAGCGGTTTGTCCACCACGGGGAGCATTTCCTTGGGGCTCGCCTTGGTGACCGGAAGGAATCGCGTGCCGCGGCCGGCAACGGGGAATACTACTGTTTTGACGGCTTTGTTCGGCATGTGGAAATAATAACGGATTTGGCCGGCGCGCGCCGTCGGACAAATCTCACACGCTAACGGAGTTTGACGATGGCATACGCCTCGAAGGTTGCCCAGGAATGACAGGCCGGGCAATGCCAATAAAAGCTCCTTCCAGAGAATCCGCATTCGCTGCAGCGGTACTTCTCGGCGTGAGCGAGCAAGGCGCCGATTTCGTGTGCGGCGCGCTCAGTGTGCGCGGTACCCGCCTGCCACACGTCCTGCAGCGTGGGATCCTGCGAGAACACTTTTTCGATCGGCGCGCGCAGCGGCGGAGCATCGACCAATCCGGCCGCGATCGCGGCGAACACCAGACGCTTCAGTTCGCTGAAATCATGCGCCTCGGCCTGCGTCACCAATTCGGCGAGCACGGCGTCCCGCGACTCCGGCCCGACCAGCCTGAGCAAATGCGGCAGCTCATCCTGCAGCAGCTCGGGTGAATCGATCATCGCCTGCCGCAGCAGCCGCACCGCCAACTCGGTTTGCAGGTCATGCTCCGCAATCTGGGCGCGCAGAACGGCCGCACGCGGGAACGGCGCCGCCTCGCCGCGCGCCTGGCGCAGCAGATCCCGCGCATTCTGCGTGTCGCCGCGCTCCACCGCGAGGGCCGCCAGCTCGCACAGGTAGTGCGCCGCGACCGTGCTCGGCGGCGCCGCCCCGATGGCGGCCAGTTGCCGATAGACGCCGAGCGCCTGCTGCCAATCATGCTGCCGCTCGTAGACCAGCCGCAGCGCATCGAGCGCGCAGGCGCGCAGGCGCGGAACCTCGCTGACTTGCTGGAATAGTCCTTCCGCGCGGTCCAGAAGGCCGGCGCGCAGGTAATCCTGCGCCAGCGCCAGCAACGCCTGTTCGCGATGCTCGGGAGCCAAGGCGTCGCGTGCCAACAGGTTCTGATGAATGCGAATGGCGCGTTCCACTTCTCCCCGGCGCCGGTACAGGGTACCCAGGGCGAAATGTGTTTCGATGGTGTCGGCGTTCGCATCCATCAGCTTCAAGAACATGTCGAGCGCCCGGTCGGGCTGCTCGGTCACCAGGTAGTCGAGTCCCGTCAGATAGTCGGGATGCAATTTGCCGAATGCGGGCGGCCAGCGCTTGCCCCAGCCGAAGTGCCCGGCGAGTATGCCGAGCACCAGTGCCGCAATCACCAGAACCCAAGTGAGCAGCGGTAGGTCGGTCATCGGCCGAAGACCGACTTGGCTTCCGAATCAGTCGCGGATCGGTTGATCCGCACCGTCGTTGACCCGCTCACGCAGGTCTTTGCCTGGCTTGAAGTGCGGGACGTGCTTGCCGGCCAGCGCCACCGCTTCGCCGGTCTTAGGATTGCGGCCCTGCCGCGGAGGCCGAAAATGCAGCGAGAAGCTGCCGAAGCCGCGGATCTCGATCCGCTCGCCGGTCGCCAGCGCGTCGCTCATGATTTCCAGCAGCTGTTTGACGGCAAGTTCGACGTCCTTGGCCGGCAAGTGCTTCTGTTTGGCCGAAATGATCTCGATGAGTTCCGATTTCGTCATTATCGATCCGTGGGCATCGCTAGACATGCTTAAGAGGGCAGGCGCAGCGGTTCACCGCGCCTGCCTTGGGTCCTCTCAATCCTGCCCGGAGATTTGCTCTTTGAGAAGATCTCCGAGACTGGTTCCGGTCGGTGAATCGGTCCGGTAGTTCTGCATGGCCTCTTGTTCCTCGTGAATATCCTTCGCCTTGATCGACAGCGAGATACTGCGGCCCTTGCGGTCCACACCGGTGAATTTGGCTTCGACTTCCTGACCGACCTTGAGGAGCAGCCGGGCGTCTTCCACGCGATCGCGCGACAAGTCGGATGCCCGCAATTGGCCGTCGACTCCGTTGCCCAGATCGATGATCGCGCCCTTCGCGTCCACTTCCCGCACCACGCCGGTGACGATGCTGCCCTTGGGATGCTCGGCAATGTAAGCCGAGAAAGGATCCTTCGCGAGCTGCTTGATTCCGAGGCTGATGCGCTCGCGCTCCGGATCGATCGACAGCACCATGGCATCGACCTGCTGCGCCTTCTGATAGCTGCGCACGGCCTCTTCGCCCGGCATATCCCACGAAATATCCGATAAGTGCACCAGGCCGTCGATGCCGCCGGCGAGTCCGATGAAAATTCCGAAGTCGGTGATCGACTTGATCTGACCGCTGACTTTGTCGCCGCGGTTGTAGTTCTCGGCGAATTCCTTCCAGGGGTTGGTCTTGCACTGCTTCACGCCGAGGCTGATGCGGCGGCGTTCCTCGTCGATGTCGAGCACCATGACTTCGACTTCCTGGCCGACGTGCACCACCTTGGCGGGATTCACGTTCTTGTTGGTCCAATCCATCTCGGACACGTGCACCAGACCCTCGACGCCCTCTTCGATTTCGACGAAGCAGCCGTAGTCGGCGATGTTCGTGACCTTGCCGAACAGCCGCGTGTTGGCCGGATAGCGGCGCGCGATGTTCTGCCACGGATCGGCGCCCAATTGCTTGAGGCCCAACGACACGCGCTGACGCTCGCGATCGAACTTCAGGATCCGCACGTCGATTTCTTCGCCGACCTTCACGACCTCGGAAGGATGCTTGACGCGCTTCCACGCCATGTCGGTGATGTGCAGCAAGCCATCGATGCCGCCCAGGTCGACGAAGGCGCCGTAGTCGGTGAGGTTCTTGACCACGCCTTTGACCGCCGCACCCTCCTGCAAATTATCCAGCAGCGCGGAACGCTCGGCGCTGTATTCCTGCTCGACGACTGCGCGGCGTGACACGACCACGTTGTTGCGCTTCTGGTCGAGCTTGATCACCTTGAATTCGAGCGGCTTGTTCTCCAGGTAGGAAGGATCGCGTACCGGACGCACATCGACCAAGGATCCCGGCAGAAACGCCCGGACATTGTCGATCTCGACCGTGAAGCCGCCCTTGACCCGGCCCGTGATGATGCCGATCACCACCTCTTGTTTTTCGAATGCCGTTTCGAGGCGCGTCCACGTGCGGGCGCGCTTGGCCTTCTCGCGCGACAGGCGCGTCTCGCCGGAACCGTCCTCGACGCTGTCCAAGGCGACTTCGACGGTCTCGCCAACGACGACCTCGATCTCACCCTTCTCGTTCTTGAATTGATCCGAAGGAATCACCGCCTCGGATTTCAATCCGACGTTGACGATGACGTAGTCCTGGCCGACTTCGACGATCAAACCATTGAGGATGGTGCCGGGACGGATGCGCTGGCTAGCGATGCTCTGCTCGAACAGTTCCGCAAAACTTTCTGTCATGTTTTCTCTTACTATTCCCTAGCACAATCCGCTGTGCTCGAGGGGTTACCATAAAATAACGGCCATCATTCCATGAAGGCCGCAACCATTAATCTAAGGCTCCACGCGACAGACGCCCGCGGGCCACTTCCAAGACGCGATCAACCACGGCATCGACGGGCATGCCCGTTGTGTCCAGCAGGACCGCATCAGCGCTGGGTGTAAGAGGCGCCACCGCGCGATTCATATCGCGAAGATCGCGCTCCTCTATCTCCAGCGAAAGGGCGGCAAGGGTAGCAGCAACCCCCTTTTCTTTCAACTGCTTATAGCGCCTGCCCGCCCGCTCAGCCGGGCTCGCGGTAAGAAAAATCTTGACCTCGGCCTGCGGGAATACCACCGTCCCCATGTCCCGGCCGTCCGCAACCAGACCCGGGGCTACGGCAAAGCGCCGCTGGCGCTCCAGGAGCGCGGCTCGCACCACGGGAAGGGCCGCCACCTTGGAGGCGTCATTTCCCGCCTCCTCGGTCCGGATCGCGTCCGTCACCTGCTGACCGTTCAGCCAGACGATTTCCTCCCCGGACCGCCCGGAATCGAAGCGGATGTCGGCGCGTTCGGCCAGGCGGGCAAGCCCCGGACCGTCGTCCAGGGTGACGGCTGCCTGCCGCCCCGCCAGGGCGACCAGCCGGTACAACGCACCACTATCGAGCAGGGCCCAGCCGAGCGCGCGTGCGGCGGCGCGGCTGACCGTGCCCTTGCCGGACCCCGAGGGGCCGTCGATGGTCATGATGGGAACGGCGCCGGGCATATCCTTAGGCCGCCGACTCATGTACATCGAGCCCGATCGACCGGGCCAGGCCGACAAACCCCGGAAATGAGGTGGCCACGTTGGCCACGTCGCGAATCAGCAGGGGCGCGGCGGCCCGCAGGCTGGCAATGGCGAAGGCCATGGCGATGCGGTGATCACCGACACTGTCGATCGCACCGCCGCCGAATGCCGGACCCTCGCTGCGGCCCGTGATCCGCATGCCGTCGGGCAGCACGCTGTGCACCACCCCTAAGGCGGCGAGCCCGGTGCTCATCGCCGCGATGCGGTCGCTTTCCTTCACCCGCAATTCCTCCGCGCCGGTCACCACCGTCTCGCCGGCCGCACAGGCGGCTGCGATGAACAAAATAGGCATCTCGTCGATGGCGAGCGGTACCAGATCGACGGGGACTTGGATGCCGTGCAGGACGGACGCCCGCACCTGCAGATCCGCCACCGGTTCCGACCCGCTGCTGCGCGGATTCACGATGTCGATCTCCCCTCCCATGCTGCGCAAAATATCGAGCAGGCCGGTACGGGTCGGATTCAAGCCCACGTTTTGTATCAACACGCGGGATCCCGGCGCTGCCAACAGGCCGGCGACGATGAAAAAAGCCGCCGACGAAAAATCCCCCGGCACGTCGATGCGTTGCGGGGTCAATTGCTGCGGCGGATGCAAGGTGGTCCGCAGTCCCTCGACATCGAGACGCACGCCGCAGCTCGCCAGCATGCGTTCGCTATGGTCGCGGGTAACGTTCGGCGCGATGACGGTGGTGGCGCCCTCGGCGTAGAGTCCGGCCAGCAGCACGGCCGACTTCACCTGCGCGCTCGCCACTGGCATGCGGTATTCGATGCCGCGCAGACCGCGTCCGCCGCCGATGTCGACCGGCGGCGTGCCGTTGTGGGTGCGCACGTCGGCGCCCATGTCGCGCAGCGGCCTCGCCACCCGTTCCATGGGACGTTTCATGAGGGATGCGTCGCCGATCAGTTGCGAATCGAAGGATTGCGCCGACAACAGGCCGGTGAACAGGCGCATGGCCGTACCGGCATTGCCCATGTCCAATGCACGGCCGGCGGCGCGCATGCCGTGCAACCCCACGCCGTGAATCAACACGTGAGTGGGGCTGCGCTGCTCGATGCGTACCCCCAGGGCGCGCATCGCCGCCAGCGTCGCGAGACAATCCTCGCTCGCCAGGAAGCCGGTCACTTCGCTCAGCCCCACGGCCAGCCCCAACAGCATCAACGAGCGGTGCGAAATGGATTTATCTCCCGGCACCGCCGCCGCGCCGGACACGCTGTTGGCCGGCCGCGCCTCGAAATTGCGCATCAGAGCACGGCTCGCGGATACGAGCCCAGCACTTTGAACAGCGACGCCCGCTGCTCGAGCGCGGCGAGCGCTTTGGCCACCGGCGGATCGCTGACATGTCCTTCGACATCGATGAAGAACACATAGTCCCACTTGCGCTTGCGCGAGGGCCGCGACTCGATGCGCGTCATATTCACCCGATGCTCCGCAAGCGGTTCGAGCAGGCGAAACAGCGCGCCTGAATCATCGGTGTCCGCGCCGGAGACCAGCAGTGTGGTGCGGTCGACGCCGCTGGCGCTGAATAGTTTTCTGCCCACCACCAGAAACCGTGTGGTGTTGTCCGAGCGGTCCTCTATTTCGTTGGCCAGCAGAGTGAGGCCGTAGATCTCGGCCGCCGCATGGCTGGCAATGGCCGCGGTGCCGCGCTCGTCGCGGGCGCGGCGCGCCCCTTCGGCATTGCTCGAAACGGCCACCCGCTCGGCGTCCGGCAGCTGCTCATCCAGCCAGGCACGGCATTGCGCCAGCGCCTGCGGGTGGGCGCACACGCGCACCACCGCCTCGGTACCGTGCATTTTCCCCATCAAGTGATGATTGATGCGCAGCTCCACCTCGCCGCAGATCTTGAGCGCCGAGGTCAGGAACATATCCAGGGTATGGTTGACCGTGCCCTCGCTCGAATTTTCGATCGGCACCACGCCGAAATCCGCGATGCCGCCCTCCACCTCGTGAAACACCTCATCGATCGCCGGCAGCGGCAGCGCCCGCACCGACGAACCGAAGTGCTTGAGCACTGCGGCTTGAGTGAACGTGCCCTCCGGCCCCAGGAATGCGACCTTGAGCGGTTCCTGCTGCGCCAGACAGGCCGACATGATTTCGCGGAACAGCCGCGCAATTTCTTCGTTGCGCAGCGGCCCTTGATTGCGCTCCAGCGCCCTACGCAGCACCTCGGCCTCGCGCTCCGGGCGGTAGAAATCGACCGCCTTGCCCGACGCCGTTTTGGAGATGCCGACCAGCTGCGCAAAGCGCGCGCGCTCATTGAGCAGTGCGTGAATGCGTGCGTCGATGGCGTCGATGCTGTCGCGGATGCCGCCGAGTCCGCCGCCGGCGGGCTCGATTCCCGCGACCGCCTTGCCGGGCTTGGCGGTCTTGACGCCCTTGGGCGCCTTGGACGCCGGCGCCTTGCCCGCGGGGGATTTACGGCTTGCCATACTCGCACCTCATGCGTAACGGTTCTCGAACTCACGCATGAACGCGATCAACGCCTCGACGCCGGCGAGCGGCATGGCGTTATAGATGCTGGCGCGCATGCCGCCCGATACACGATGACCCGCCAGGCCATGCAGGCCGGCGGCGGCCGCCTCGGCGACGAATGGGCGGTCCAACTCAGGTTTGGCCAAGGTGAATGTGACGTTCATGCGGGAGCGGGCATCCTTCGCGAGCGAATTCCTGTACAGCGGCGATCCATCGATGGCGGCGTAGAGCGTTTGCGACTTGATGCGATTGCGCGCCGCCATCGCCGCCAGCCCCCCGCCCTTCTTCAGCCATTTGAACACCAGACCGGCCATGTACCAAGCGAAAGTGGGCGGCGTATTCAACATGGACTGATTATCGGCGATCGCTCGATAGTCGAAGACCCGGGGCGTTTCCGGGCGCGCATGGCCGATGAGGTCGTCGCGCACGATCACCACCGCCAATCCCGAAGGCCCGATGTTCTTCTGCGCGCCCGCATAGATCAGACCGAATTTACCGACGTCGATGGGCTGCGACAGGATGCTGGACGACATGTCGGCGACCAGCGGAGCGCCGCCGGTCTGCGGCTCATAGCCGAATTCCACTCCGCTGATGGTCTCATTCGGCGTGTAGTGCACGTAGGCGGCGGCCTCGCTGAAGCGCAACTCGCTCTGCGGCGGAACACGTGTGTAGCTGCCGCCGGCGTCGCCGGCGACGTGCACGGTGCAGTAGCGCTGCGCCTCGGCGATGGCGCGCTGCGACCAATGTCCGGTGTTCAGGTAGTCGACGGTCGACTGCGTCGCCGCCAGATTCATGGGCACCAGTGAAAAATGCGCCGACGCCCCGCCCTGCATGAACAGCACCTTGTAATGGGGCGGGATGCTCAAAAGATCGCGCAGGTCCGCTTCGGCCTCGGCGGCCACTTGCATGAAGGCCTTGCTGCGGTGACTGATCTCCATGACCGACATGCCGCTCGCCTGCCAGTCCGGCAATTCAGCCTGTGCCTGCTCCAGAACCTCGAGGGGCAGCACGGCGGGTCCCGGGGAGAAATTGAACGCGCGCACGTGCGGGAAAAATCAAGATTCGGACGCGGGGTCCGCGGCCGGCGCGTCGTCGGCGGGGTCCGCGGGGCCGGGGTCGGCGTCCACGTCTCCCGCCAAGCCGTCGATGCGCTCGAGTCCGGAGAGCAAGTCGCCCTCCTCCAGCCGGATCAAGCGCACCCCTTGGGTGTTGCGCCCCACCACGGAAATATCCTTGACGGGCGTGCGCACCAGAACGCCGTTCTGGCTCATGAGCATGATCTCGTCATCGACGCTCACCTGCAGCGCCCCCACCATCCGCCCGTTGCGGTCGGTGATTTGCAGGGCGATGACGCCTTGGCCGCCGCGGCCATGCTTGGGAAAATCGTCGAGCGGCGTGAGCTTGCCGAAGCCGTTTTGCGAGGCGGTCAGGATAAAACCCTGCTCCGCCACGATCAATGCATTGACGCGCTGCTCGTCGCTCAAGCGCACTCCGCGCACGCCCGCGGCCTCGCGGCCCATCGGACGCACCTCGTCTTCGACGAAGCGAATCGCCTTGCCGCCGGTGGTGAACAGCAATATGTCCTTGGTGCCGTCGGTAATCGCAACCCCGACCAGTTTGTCGCCCGGATCGAGCGCGACGGCGATGATGCCGCTCGCCCGCGGCCGCGAAAACAGCGCCAGAGAGGTCTTTTTCACGGTGCCTAGGCTGGTCGCCATGAAGACGAACTTGCCCTCCTCGAACTCCTTGATGGACAGCATGGCGCTGATGCGTTCGCCCTCCTGCAAGGGCAGCAGATTGACGATGGGTTTGCCGCGCGACCCGCGGCTCGCCTGCGGCAGCTGATACACCTTCAGCCAGTACAGTTTGCCGCGGTCGGAAAAACACAGCAGCGTGTCGTGGGTGTTCGCCACGAACAGCTTGTCGACGAAGTCCTCATCCTTGACGATGGTGGCCGCCTTGCCGCGGCCGCCGCGGCGCTGCGCCTGATAGTCCGACACCGGCTGCGCCTTGGCGTAGCCGCCGTGGGACAGGGTCACCACCACATCTTCGGGGGAGATCAGATCTTCGGTCGTCAGGTCTTCATGATTGACGAGGATTTCAGTCCGCCGTTTGTCGCCGAAGGTATCGCGGATATATTCGAGCTCGTTGCGGATCACTTCGAGCAAGCGTTCCGGCCGCGCCAGGATATCCGACAGATCCCGGATCTGCCCGAGCAGTTCCTGGAACTCCGCGATGATCTTGTCCTGCTCGAGCCCGGTGAGCCGGTGCAGGCGCATCTCGAGAATCGCCTGCGCCTGTGTGTCGGTCAGCCGATAGCCGCCCTCGACGATGCCGAGGGCCGCGATTTCTCCGTCCGGCCGGGTGCTGATGGCCCCGGCGCGCGCCAGCATTTCCGGCACCGCGCCCGACGCCCACGGCCGCGACGTCAGCGCGATTTTCGCCTCGGCGGGCGACGGCGATGCCTTGATCGCCGCAATGATCTCGTCGATGTTCGCCAGCGCAATGGCCAATCCTTCCAGGATGTGCCCGCGCTCGCGCGCCTTGCGCAATTCGAACACGGTGCGGCGGGTGACGACCTCGCGCCGGTGCCGCAGGAACGCGTCCAGCATTTCCTTCAAGGAGAGCAGCCGCGGCTGGCCGTCGACCAGGGCGACCATGTTGATGCCGAATACCTGCTCCATGGGGGTCTGGGCATACAGGTTGTTGAGCAGAATCTCCGGCACTTCGCCGCGCTTCAGCTCGATCACCACGCGCATGCCGTCCTTGTCCGATTCGTCTCGCAGACCATCGGAGGCGATGCCCTCGATGAGTTTGTCGCGCACCAGGTCGGCGATCCGTTCGATCAGCCGTGCCTTGTTCACCTGGTACGGCAGCTCGGTGATGATGATCGCCTGCCGATCGCCCTTGCCGACTTCCTCGAAGTGGGTGCGCGCGCGCACGTGCAGCCGGCCGCGGCCGGTCTTGTAGGCCGCGACGATTTCCTGGGCGCCGTTGATGAACCCCGCCGTCGGGAAATCCGGACCGGGAACGATCTGCATCAGCTGGCCGAGCGTGATCTCGGGGTTTTCAATCAGCGCAATGCAGGCCGTGATGATTTCCGTCAAATTGTGCGGCGGGATGTTGGTCGCCATGCCCACCGCAATGCCGGAAGATCCATTGATCAACAGATTCGGGATGCGGGCGGGCAGTACCGCGGGCTCGCTCTCGGACTCGTCGTAGTTCGGATTGAAATCGACCGTTTCCTTGTCGATGTCGGCGAGCAGCTCGCCGGCCAGCCTGGACATGCGGACTTCGGTGTAGCGCATCGCCGCCGGCGGATCGCCATCCACGGAACCGAAGTTTCCCTGTCCGTCGACCAGCAGATAGCGCATCGAGAATTCTTGCGCCATGCGCACGATGGCGTCGTAGACCGACTGATCGCCGTGCGGATGGTATTTGCCGATGACGTCGCCGACGACGCGGGCGGACTTCTTGTAGGGCTTGTTGTAGTCGTTGCTCAATTCGCGCATGGCGTAGAGCACGCGCCGATGCACCGGCTTCAAGCCGTCGCGTACATCGGGCAAAGCGCGGCCGATGATGACGCTCATGGCGTAATCCAGATAGGATTTGCGCATCTCGTCTTCGAGATTTACGGGCAATATTTCGCGAGCGATCTCGGCCATTTGCGAGAGTCCGGTGCAGCCTTCGGGGCTTTCTTAAGCGGGTTTAAAGGAGGCGAGACATGGTCTCAACATGGACGAATTCTAGCACATATCCTCATCGGTCTTAAGCCGGCGGCGCGGTTTAGCCGATATACTTGGGAATGCCCGCTGTTCTTGCCGATTTAAGCATCGAAGCCCGCTGGATCGTGCCCATGACCATGCCCGGCAAGGTCCTCGAGCAGCATACTTTAGTGGTGCGCGACGGCCGTATTTTGGACCTGCTGCCGAGTCCCGCGGCGGCCGCCCGCTATGCCGCCACGGTGGTCGTGCAACGGCCGGAGCATCTGCTGATGACCGGCATGATCAATGCCGCGACGCATGCCGCCAAGTCGCTGTTTCGCGGAATGGGCCGCGGCGTCGACGCTCTCGAACAGCGTTTCGTCGGACCCGAATTCGTGCGCGACGGCACGCTGGCGGCGATCGCCGAGATGCTGCGCGGAGGGATCACCTGCTTCGGCGATCGCTATTATTTTCCCGACGAAGCCGCCCGCACTGCCTGCGACCAGGGCATGCGCGCGGTGATCGGCCTGCCCGTCGCCGACACGCCGAGCCCCTGGGCGCAGTCGGCCGCGGAATACCTGACCCGGGCGCTCGCCGTGCGCGACGAATACAAAGGGCACCCCTTGATATCGACCGCCTTCGCGCCGCACGCCCCCGGCCTGGTGAGCGACGCCACCTTTGGACGGGTCGCCACGCTGGCGGATGAACTCGATGCGGGAATCGTCATCGACCTGCACGCAACCCAGGATGACATCGACCGCAGCGTCGCCGTGCACGGTGCGCGGCCGATCGAACGGCTGTGGAATCTGGGTCTGCTGACGCCCGCCCTGAATGCCGTTTACATGACTCACGCCGCCGCCGCGGACATCGAATTGGCGCAGCGCACCGGCATCGCGATCAGCCTCTGCCCCCAATCGAGCATCGAGAGCGAGCGGCAGCTGCCGCCGGCGGCGGCCGTTGCGGCATCTGCCATCCGCCTGGCGCTGGCCTCCGGCGGCGGCGCATGCCGCGCTCAAGATCTGTGGCGCGAAATGAATCTACTTGCGCTGCTGTCCGGATCGGCCTGGGATGCGCTGAGCGCGGCAACCCGCGGCGGCGCCGCGGCCGTGGGGATGGAGGCGGACATCGGTGTGCTCGACACCGGCAAATGGGCCGACGTGTGCTGCGTCGATTTCGGGACCCCCGGCGCGCGGCCGCTCGGCGATCCCGTGACAGAATTGGTTTTTTGCGGCGGCCGTGACATGGTGAGCGATGTCTGGGTGGCCGGCCGCCCACTGCTCGCCGACGGCGAGCTGATTCGTTTGGATTGGGCGGCGGCGGCGGCGCGGGCCCGCGCTTGGACCGAGCGCTTCCAATCTTGAGGTGACCCCCATGCAATCTTCGACTCGAAATGCCGATCCTGCGGAACTCGCAAAATTCGCGGCGCTCGCTCAGAGCTGGTGGGACCCCAAGGGTCCTTCCAAACCGCTTCACGATCTCAACCCGGTGCGGCTGCAGTACGTCGAGCGCGCGCTGGGCCTGAACGGCAAGCAGGTGCTCGACGTAGGCTGCGGCGGGGGCATCCTGTCGGAAGCCATGGCGCGCGCCGGTGCGCGCGTGCTGGGCATCGACCTGTCGCGGTCCGTGCTCGACGTGGCGGAGCTGCACGCGCTCGAGGGCAAGGTGGCGGTGGAATACCGGGCAGCCGCCGCCGAGGAACTGGCGCAGGAGAGGCCGGCCGCCTTCGACCTGGTGACCTGCATGGAAATGCTCGAGCATGTGCCCGATCCGGCGGCCGCGGTCCGTGCGCTGGCGGTGCTGGTGAAACCCGGCGGCGATGTCATCGTCTCCACGCTCAACCGCAATCCGATGGCGTTCGCGGTGGCGATCGTCGGGGCCGAATTGATCACACGCGTGCTGCCGCGGGGCACCCACGAATATCTGAAATTCATTCGTCCCTCCGAACTCGCCCGCTGGGGCCGCGCCGCAGATCTGGAACTACGCGATTTGACCGGCCTCACTTACAATCCGTTGACGCGCTCGTTTCGCCTCTCGCCGAACACGAGCGTCAACTACCTGGCGCATTTCAAGAGGCTGAACAACGGATGACGCTGCCGCTGCGGGCGATCTTGTTCGATATGGACGGTACCGTGCTCGACACCGCACCCGACATGGCCGGCGCGCTGAACGTGCTGCGCGCCGAGGAAGGCCTTGCGCCCATGCCTTTCGAGACGGTGCGCTGCGCGGTGAGCCATGGCGCGGCGCGGGTGGTGAAAACCGGATTTCCCGAGGCCGAGGGCGATAAGTTCGCGGCTCTGCAGCGGCGCTTCCTGGACATTTATCGCGGCGCCCTGAGCCGCGGCACCCAGCTGTTTCCGGGTATGGGGGAGGTGCTCGATGCGCTGACGAAGCGCGGCCTGAAATCGGGAATCGTCACCAACAAGGCAGGATGGCTCACCGAGCCTCTGCTCGAGGAATTGGGACTGCGGGCCCGCTTCGACTGCGTGGTCAGCGGCGATACGCTGGCGGAACGCAAGCCCCATCCGCTGCCGCTGCTGCATGCGGCGCAACTCGCCGGCGTGGCGCCCGGCGAATGCATCTACGTGGGCGACGCCGAGCGCGATGTACAAGCGGCGCATGCGGCGGGCATGGCGGCGCTGGTCGCCAATTACGGCTACCTGCACGCCGACGAGGATTCGACCGCCTGGGGCGGCGACGGCTATTTAGGACGCGCTCTGGATCTGCTCGCCTGGCTCGAGGCCAGCGGCCGCCTATGAGCGACGCCGTGGCGTGGGCGGCGTTGTTGCTGGGTGCCGCGCTCGGCGGACTCACCGTGCTGGTGTGGCGCTCGCGCCGCGAGCGGGCCATGGCCATCGAGGCCGAGTTACTGCGGGCGAAGCTCAAGACCGAGGAGGCGCTGAGCGCGGAACGGGAACAGGCGCTGCTGCGCGCCCGCGAGCAGTTGCAGGGCGTGTTCGGCGAACTCGCGCGCGAAAGCCTGCAGAGCAACAGCGCGGTATTCCTGCAACTGGCGGGTGAACGCCTCACGCGGCAGCAATCGGACGCCTCGCAGGCGCTCAAAGAACGTGAAACCGCGATCGACTCCCTGGTGCGGCCCATTCGCGACGCGCTGGCCAAGACTGAGGCGCAGATCCAAGCCATCGAGCGCGAGCGCATCGACGCTTTCGCCACCATCAAGACGCAAATGGAAGGCATTGCCGTCAGCCAGAGCTCGTTGTCGCGCGAGACGCGCAACCTGGTCACCGCCTTGCGCCGGCCCGGCGTGCGCGGTCAATGGGGGGAGATCACCCTGCGCCGGCTGGTGGAGTTGTCCGGCATGACCTCGCGCGTCGACTTCACCGAACAGCTGCATCAGGTGACCGACTCCGGGGCCGTGCGCCCCGACATGGTGGTGCACATGCCGGAGCAGCGGGATATCGTCGTCGACGTCAAGACGCCGCTCGAGGCCTATTTGGCGGCGGTCGAGGCGCAGAGCGACGAGGAGCGCACGACGCAGCTGCGGCGCCATGCGCAAATCGTCGGCGCGCGGGTGCGCGAGCTGTCCTCGAAGCAGTATTGGTCGCAGTTCGAGCGCAGCCCGGACTTCGTGGTCCTGTTTCTGCCCGGCGATCAGTTTCTGACGGCCGCGCTGCAGGAAAATCCGGGTCTGATCGACGAGGCGCTGCGGCAGAACGTGATGTTGGCGACCCCCACGAGCCTGGTGGCGCTGCTCAAGACCGTCGCCTATGGCTGGAAACAAACCGTGCTGGCGGAGAATGCCGCAGAGATTCGCCGCCTCGGCGAGGATTTGTACAAGCGCCTCGCGGTGTTCGGCGAGCACCTCGGCAGGCTGGGAAAATCCCTGAGCGGCAGCGTCGACTCCTACAACAAGGCGGTCGGTTCCCTGGAACAACAGGTGCTGACGGGCGCGCGCCGCTTCGAGGAACTCGGCCTGCGCCCGAGCCGCGAAATCGAACTGCTCGAACCCGTGACCAGTCTTACGCGCATCCCGCGCGCCGCCGGCACGGACGCCGACACCGCGGGCGAGGCCGATTCTGAAACCACTTGATGCGAGCTACCAAGCACGGGCGGTGCCGCCCGGCACCGTACGCTACTGGAGCTGGTTGTTCGCCGCCTCCGAGGCGCGTGCTCCCTTGCTCGGCATGTTTGCGCTCGGCGCTGAATGGCAGGCGCTGATGGATCCGGCGACCGAATCCGGGGTGGCGCGTCTGAAGCTGGCGTGGTGGGCCGAGGAAATGCAGCGCCTCAATGCAGGCCGCGCGGTTCATCCCATCAGCACCTATCTCGCCTCACTGCCGCGCGCGGCCTCGGTCGGGTTCGCGCCGCTGCTGGCCGCGGTCGAAGCCGCCGCCGTCCAAGTGAGCGGCGTGCCGCTGGAAAGCGGCGCCGATCTCGAACCGCAATCGCGCGCCTTGTGGGGCGAACCGCTGACGCTCGCCTCGCACCTCGCCGGCGAGGTGCCTGACGAGGCCGCGCTGCGCCGCTGCACCGGCGCGCTGGCAGCCGCCGAGTTTCTATGCCGGGCGGCCCGCGGCTACCGCAGCGAGGCGCGCGCCGGGCGAACGGCGTTCGCGGTCGATGAACTCATGGCGGCGGGAGTCGACAATGCCGATCTGCTCGCCGCCTCGCCGCCGCCGCATCTCGAAGCGTACCTGCGGCAATTGCGCGAGCGGGCGGCGGGTTATTTTGAAAGCGCCGCGCAGGCGCTGCCGCGCGCGCAGCGCGCTGCGCAGCGGCATCTGCTGGTGCTGGCGGCACTCGGCCGTGCCCGACTCCAGGAGCGTGCGCCCAGCGGAGGCCGCCGATTCAAGGATATGCTGCTCGCCTGGACCACGGCGCGGCGCGCCTAGCCGCAACGGAGCTTTCGATGATACCCAGACCGTTCATTCCCGAGCCCGGCTTACTGGCCGACCGCGTGATCCTGATCACCGGCGCCGGCAGCGGCTTGGGTGCCGCCCTGGCCCGCGAATGCGCGAAAGCCGGCGCCAGCGTGATTCTGTGCGGCCGCGGCCAGGCGAAACTGGAACGGGTGTACGACGACATCGCGGCCGCCGGCGCGCCGCAACCGGCGCTCGCGGTGCTGGATCTCGCCACCGCCACCGCCAAGGACTACGACGACCTCGCAGCCACCATCGGCCGCGAGTTCGGCAAACTCGACGGCATCGTGCATGCCGCCGCGCTCCTGGGGGACAGGACCCCGCTCGAACAATACGACGTGCCGACGTGGTGCCGCGTGCTGCACGTCAATCTCACCGCGCCGTTCATCTTGACCCAGGTCTTGCTGCCGAATTTGCGCAATTCCCCGGATGCCTCGGTGATTTTCGTCAGCAGCGGCGTCGTGACCAATCCGCGGCCGTTCTGGGGTGCCTACGCCGTCGCCAAGTCCGGCTTGGAGGCGGTGCGCAGCATGTTCTCCCAGGAACTGGAAGGCGAAGCCAATATCCGCGTGAACAGCGTGAATCCCGGCCGCATGCGTACGCCCATGCGCGCGGCCGCCTATCCGGCCGAGGATCCGAACACCGTGCCCTCGCCCGCCTCCGTCAGCGGTCCGTTTTTGTACTTGCTGAGCGCCCGTAGTCGCGGTATTGATGGGCAATATATCGAAGCGCAGTAGCGCTTCAGGGGAAACATCGATGCATTCATGGCGAATTCTACCGGCGGCCGTACTCGCCGCCGCAATGTCCCTGTCGCTCAGCACCGCCCGTGCCGCTACTCCCGCGAGCAGCGCGCCGGCCATCGAAGGCGATTACGTCATCCGTGATTTCCATTTTGCCTCGGGCGAAACCCTGCCGGAATTGCGCCTGCACTATACGACCCTGGGCAGGATCCACCGCGACTCGCACGGCCATGTGGACAATGCAGTATTGATCATGCACGGCACCGGCGGCTCCGGCCACAACCTGCTCAGCGATCATTTCGCTGGGGTGCTGTTCGGCAAGGGACAGCTTCTCGACAGCAACAAATACTTCATCATCTTGCCGGATGGAATCGGGCACGGAAAATCCAGCAAACCCAGCGACGCGCTGCACGCGCACTTCCCGCAGTACGCCTACGCCGACATGGTGGCCGCGCAGCATGAGTTGGTCATGCAAGGACTGCAGGTGGATCATCTGCGGCTGGTGATGGGCACCTCGATGGGATGCATGCACACCTTCCTCTGGGGGGAGACGTTTCCCAATTACATGGATGCCTTGATGCCGCTCGCCTGCCTGCCCGTGCAGATTGCCGGCCGCAACCGCCTGTGGCGCGCGCTGGTCATACAGGGTATCCGGCTGGATCCGGAATGGCAGCAGGGCGAGTACAAGAGCGAACCCGCGGCCGCGTTGCGCACCGCGGCCGGCCTGCTGATGATCGCCGGCAGCGCGTCGATACAAATGCAGCTGTCGTTGCCCACTCGCGATGCCGCGGACAAATTCCTCGAGGAATACATGCAGCGCCAACTCGCGGATCTTGACGCCAACGACCTGCTGTTCGCGGTGGCCGCATCTCGCGACTACGATCCCTCGCCGGGACTCGAGAGCATCAAGGTGCCCTTGATGCAAATCAACTCGGCCGACGATTTCATCAATCCGCCCGAGCTCGGCATTGCGGAACGTGAGATCAAGCGCATCAAGAACGGCCGCTTCGTGCTGCTGCCGGCTTCCGACCAGACCCATGGCCACGGCACGCACACCTGGGCCGCCGTGTGGCAGCAGTATCTGGCGCAATTGCTGGAGGCCTCGAAGCCCGCGGCCAATTAGCCGGCGGCCGGCTAACCCGCGGCGTCGGGCTCGGCGACGGCGGGTCTGGCGGCGTCGATTTCGTTAATCAGCGCATTGCGCTCGCTCGCCAGCATGGCGCGCGAATGCCCACGGGGTAGTTCGCGCGACAGATGCACGGGGCCGAACCGCACCCGCATGAGCCGGCTCACGATGATGCCGCGTGCCGCCCACCAATGGCGCACCTGGGCCGAGCGGGTCGCGCGCACCGTGACGTTGAGCCAATGATTGAAGCCCTCGCCGTACTGGGCATCGGCCTGCAAAATGCTCATCGCCTCGCCCTCGCAATCGGTCGCGGCACGGAATTCCTCGACCAGATCATCCTTGAGCGGCCCGCGCATTCGCAGCACATAGTCGACGGTCAGCGCATGCACCCCGCGCGACACGCGGTGCGCCCAGGAGCCATCGTCGGTGAGAATCTCCAGGCCGCCGTCGACCGGCGGCATGGGCTGAATCGCCAGCCACCGTCCGGAGGAGCGCGGCAAGTTCAAGTGCTCCGCGGCGCGCGAGGTGGCGGCCTTCAGATCGAGAGTATCGCCCGGTGAACGGTTGAACAGCAGGACGTGCAGTTCCTTGAGCGCAGGCGTGTGTAGTCTGACCGGACGGCCATCCAATGTGATCTTGTCGCGCGGCGCGAGTTTGGCTCCCAAGGCCGGTACTTCGCCGTTGACTTGCAGGCGCCCTTCGCGAATCCAGCGTTCCACTTCACGGCGCGAACCGACGCCCGCCGCCGACAGCAGCTTTTGCACCCGCTCCGTCGGCGGCTGATCTTTTCGCGGCGGTGATGGCTTGCGTGGCGGCCTGGGTCGCATCAATTCGCGTCGTCTTGCGCACCGCTCGCCACCAGGCCGTGAGGCTGGGGCGATGCGCCTTCGGCGTCTTGCACGCCGTCCGCGTCGATGGTGCCGGCCGCCTCCTGCTCCTCGTCGTCGTCGGACAAGGAGGCATCCGTGTCGGGGGCGATTGCCGCTGCAGCCTGCGGATCCGCGCCCGGCAAGCTCAGCTGCACCCGCAAATCCTCGAGTTCCTTGAGCTGCGCCAGCGTCGGCAAATCATCGAGCTTCTTCAGGCTGAAGTAGTCGAGAAAATCGCGCGTCGTCCCCAGCAATTCCGGCTTGCCCGGCACGTCGCGATGGCCGACCACGCGTATCCAGCTGCGTTCCAGCAGAGTCTTGATGATGTTCGGATTGACCGCGACGCCGCGAATCTGTTCGATTTCGCCGCGCGTGATCGGCTGGCGGTACGCGACCAGCGCCAAGGTTTCGAGCAGCGCTCGGGAGTATTTCGCCGGCCGCTCCTGCCACAGGCGCGCCACCGGCTGCGCCACGGCGGCGCGGATTTGAATCCGATAACCGCTCGCCACTTCCAGCAACTCCAGCCCGCGGGTGGCATATTCCGCGATCAAGGCCGTGATCGCGGCACGCACCTCGTCGGCATTCGAACCGTCGCGCTCGTCGAATACGTTGACCAACTCATCCATCGCCAACGGCCGGCCTGCCGCGAGCAGCGCCGCCTCCACCACATTCTTCACGTATTGGTCGTTCATTGGGTACTCGCAATTTCGTCGTTGGCGGCGCCGTCGTCGTCGGCGACCAGTTTGAGGTGCCTGGCAGGATTGCCGAGCCGCACGTGCAGCGGCGCATACGCCTCTGCCTGCGCAATTTCTATCAGTCCCTCGCGCATCAATTCCAACACGGCGACGAAGGTCACGGTCACGCCCCGGCGGCCTTCTTCGGGCCGGAACAATTGCACGAAATCCACGAACGCGCTCGCGGTCAGCGACGACAGCACGTCGGCCATCCGCTGGCGCACTGACAGCGGCTCGCGCTGCACGTGGTGATGCGCGAACATGTCGCTGCGCGACAGCACTTCCTGAAAGGCCAGCAGCATTTCCTGCAGACTGACCTGCGGCGGAATGCGCACGACTTTGCGGTCCACCAGATCCGCGGACGCAATCCAGGTATCGCGCTCCAGGCGCGGCATGCGGTCGATGCCCTCCGCGGCGCGCTTGAAGCGCTCGTATTCCTGCAGGCGGCGCACCAGCTCGGCGCGGGGATCTCCTTCCTCGGCCGCTTCGTCGCTGCCGACGCGCGGCAACAGCATGCGCGATTTCACTTCCGCCAGCGTCGCGGCCATCAGCAGGTATTCCCCCGCCAATTCCAATTGCAGCACCTGCATCAATTCGATGTAGCGCATGTACTGGCGGGTGATCTCGGCAATCGGAATGTCGAGAATGTCCAGATTCTGCCGCCGTATCAGGTACAGCAGCATGTCGAGCGGCCCCTCGAAGGCCTCGAGAAACACCTCGAGAGCCTGCGGCGGGATGTACAAATCGCGCGGCATCTCCGTAATCGGCTGCCCCTCCACCATCGCAAACGGCATCTCACCCTGCGCAGGCTGATGAACGGCGGCGGGCGGGGCCGCCACGGTGTTTTGCACGAGAGTTAATTCAGGTTTCATCAACGATAGTCCATGCCCATGGCCTGCCGGACGGCGTCCAGCGTGTCGCGCGCCGCTCCCCGGGCACGCTCGCACCCCTCGGCGATGATACCGCGTACCAGGTCGGGATTCTCTTCAAACTCCAGCGCGCGTTTGGAGATGGCCGACACTTCCTCGACGATCTTGTCGATCAGCGGCGCCTTGCATTCCAGGCAGCCGATGCCGGCGCTGCGGCAGCCTTGCTGCACCCAGGATTGGGTGTCGGCATTTGAATACACCTTGTGCAAGTCCCACACCGGGCATTTGTCGGGATCGCCCGGATCGGTGCGGCGCACGCGTGCCGGATCGGTCTGCATTGCCTTGAGCTTACGAACGATGGAATCAGTGTCTTCGCGCAATCCGATGGTGTTGCCGTAGGACTTCGACATCTTGCGTCCGTCCAGGCCGGGCACCTTGGGGGTTGCCGTGAGCAACACCTCGGGTTCCGGCAATATCGCAATGCCCGTGCCCTCGAGAAAGCCGAACAGGCGATCGCGATCGGCGACCGTCAATCGCGCGTTGGCTTCGACCAGTGCGCGCGCCTTGGCCAGCGCGTCCGCGTCGCCCTTTTCCTGGAACTCTTTGCGCAAATTGCGGTACATGGCCGAGTTGCGCGTGCCCAGGCTCTTGATGGCCTTCTCGACTTTTTGCTCGAACTCCGGCTCCCGGCCGTAGATGTGATTGAAGCGCCGCGCCACCTCGCGCGTGATTTCCACATGCGCCACCTGATCTTCGCCCACCGGCACGTATTGCGAGCGGTACAGCAGAATATCCGCCGACTGCAGCAGCGGGTAACCCAGAAAGCCATAGGTGCTGAGGTCGCGGTCGGCCAGCTGCGTTTGCTGATCCTTGTAGGACGGAACGCGTTCCAGCCAGCCCAAGGGCGTGATCATGGACAGCAGCAAGTGCAGTTCGGCATGCTCCGGAACTTTGGACTGAATGAACAAAGTGGCGACGCCCGGATTCAGGCCGGCCGCCAGCCAGTCCACCGCCATGGTCCAGACATGCTCCTCGAGTTTGGACGTGTCCTCATAGCCGGTGGTCAGCGCGTGCCAGTCGGCGATGAAAAAATAGCACTCATACTGATACTGCAGCTCGATCCAGTTCTTGAGGGCGCCGTGGTAATTGCCCAGGTGCAGCTGGCCGGTGGGCCGCATGCCGGATAGTACGCGCCGATTTTGTATGGGGCCGCTCATGCGATGGACCCGGCGACCGCGTTGATCACGTGTCCGATGGCGCGATAGGCTGGATTGAACACAATGTGCAGCATCGGCTGGAACATCGGCAGCAGCGCGATGCTGGCCACGATGAACAAACCGAAGGGGTCAACCTTCTCCAGGCGCGCGCTGAAGCGCGGCGGCAGCAACCCCGACAGGACCCGCCAGCCATCGAGCGGCGGAATGGGGAGCAAATTGAACACCGCGAGCACAATGTTGATGAAAATACCCGCCTGCGCCATGAGCGAAATCCAATTGTCCAAGGTCACGATGCCGTTGATGCGCGTGATCACCGCCAGGACCACGCACCACAGGGCCGCCATGAGGAGATTGGCCGCGGGGCCTGCGAGGGCGACCAGGATGATTCCGCGGCGCGGATAGCGCAGCGCGCCCGCCGCCACCGGCACGGGCTTGGCCCAGCCGAACAGCGGACCGCCGACGGCCAGCAGCAGGCCCGGCACGAGGACCGTCCCGATGGGATCGATATGGCGCAGCGGATTCAAACTCAAGCGTCCGAGCATCTCTGCGGTCCGATCACCGCAGTATCTGGCCATCCAGCCGTGCGCGACTTCGTGCAGCGTGATGGCGGACAGGACGGGGATGGCCCAAAAAGAGATCTTGTGAATATAGGCAAGTAAATCCAATGTTTACACTCGTTAATTAAAGTCAATTTCAGCTCTATGGCCCCCGCTGCGCCGGCATTATACGGGGGCTCAAGTCGCAAAGGGGCTCAACGAACCGCGTCCCGACCTGACCACGACGGCACGATCACCCGACAAATCGATCACGGAGGTGGGGACGAGTCCACAATTGCCGCCGTCCAGCACCAGATCCACGCTGTGTTCGAGCTTGTCATAGATCTCCTTGGCATCGGTCCGCGGGAATTCCTCGCCGGGCAGCAGCAGCGTTGAGCTCATCACCGGCTCGCCCAACTCGCCCAACAACAAGGCGGTCACCGGGTGATCCGGCACGCGCAAACCGATGGTACCGCGCCGCTCGTGCTTCAAGCGCCGCGGCGTCTCACGCGACGCTTTGAGCAGGAAGGTATAGGGACCCGGCGTGTGCGCACGCAACAACCGGTACTGCCAGTTGTCGACCAGTGCGTACTTGCCCACGTCCGCGAGATCGCGGCACACCAGGGTGAAGTGATGGTTGCGGTCGGTTTGCCGAATGGCGCGGATCCGCTCGAGCGCGGCTTTATCGCCGATGTGGCAGCCGAGCGCGTAGCAAGAATCGGTGGGATAGACGATCACCCCGCCGCTGCGCAGCACTTCGACGGCTTGACGCACGAAGCGCCGCTGCGGGGACACCGGATGTAGTTGCAGATAGAGGCTCACCTGGTCGGCTATGATACGCGGATGACTCAGCTACTCGAATTCTCGCCGCTCATCATTTTTTTCGCCGTTTTCAAGTGGAAGGACATCTATTGGGCAACCGCCGCGCTGATGATTGCCTGCGTGCTGCTGTTGCTGGTGAACCGGCTGCGGACCGGAAAATTCAAGACCATGCACATCGTCACGGTGGCGGTGGCGCTGGTGCTCGGCGCCGCCACGCTATGGAAACACGACAGCCGCTTCATTCAATGGAAGCCCACGGTGCTGTACGCGATCACGGCGGCCGTTTTCTTAGGCAGCATGTTCATCGGCAAACAGCCGCTGGCGCGGCGCATGTTCGGGCCGGCGTTCGAGGGGACCGTGGACATCTCCGCGCGCGCCTGGGCCGCCATCAATTCCCTGTGGGTCGCCTGGTTCGTTCTGCTGGCGGCCGCCAATATCTATGTGGCGCGGAACTTTGACGTAGCCACCTGGGTCCACTTCAAGTTCATCGGCGTGCCCATTGCCATGTTCGTCTTCCTGCTGCCCCAGATATTCTGGCTGAGCGGCAAGACCAAAGCGGCGCAGACGGACCAGAGCCTTGAGCCCTAGCCGCGAACAACTGCTGCGCCGGCGCCTCGAGAGCCGCTTCGCGCCCACGCTGCTGGTCATCGAGGACGAGAGCCACCTGCACGCCGGCCATGCCGGTGCGGCGCAGGGTCACGGCCATTTCCGCGTGACCATCGAGGCGGAGGCGTTCCGCGGCCTGGCCCCCGTGGCCCGCCACCGCCTGGTGTATGCGGCGGTCGACGACCTCATGAAGACGGATATTCACGCCTTGGCCATCGAGGCGCGGCCGCCCGCCTGACCGCCGGGGTTGTTCGTTAAATGACCTTAATTGGAGAGATCCCGCCGTAAAGGCTAAACTGCCGCCCCCGGGCGCGCCGGCCATGTCGGCCATAGCGGCCCTTTTCGTGTGTAGAGGATACAAATGACGCAATTCTTCAGTGCCCATTGGACCCGCGTATCCACTGTGGCAGCGATTACCCTATTGCTGGCGGCCTGCGGCAAAGGCCAGCAGGCGGCGGCACCCGCACCTGCAGCGGACAAGCCGGCCTCGGCGCCGCCCGTGGCCGTCGTCGACGGCACGCCGATTTCGCGCGACTCATTTGAGGACTATTTGAAGGGCTTGCTGCGCGGCAAAGCGGAAGCGGACGTAACCGCGGAAGAGAAGGACAAGGTCCTCGATCAGATGATCAACATGCAGCTGATCGCGACCCAGGGTGAGAAGGAAGGCTTGGATAAGGATCCGGAAGTCGCCACGCGTCTGGCACTGGTGCGAACGCAAATCCTCGCCGACGCCGCCGCGCAGAAGTACGTGAAGGCCAACGAACCCTCGGATACGGAGCTGCACGCGGCCTACGATACGGCCACCGACAAGACGGAGTACCGCGCCTCGCACATTCTGGTTCCGACCAAGGAAAAGGCCGAGCAGGTGATCAAGAAGCTCAAGGGCGGAGCGAAGTTTGAAGACGTCGCCAAGGCCGAGTCGACCGACAATTCGAAGGCCAACGGCGGCGATCTTGGTTGGTTTACGACGGCGCGCATGGTCAAGCCCTTCGGCGATGCCGTCAAGAGCCTGAAAAAAGGCGACGTCACCACTGAACCCGTGCAGACGCAATACGGCTGGCACGTCATCAAGCTCGTCGATACGCGCGATGCACCCTTCGACACGTTCAAGGGAACGCTCACCAACGGCATCATGCAGAAGAAATTTCAGGACTACATCGAGACCCTGAAGAAGACTGCGAAGATCGAAAAGAAGCTGTAACGCGCCAGGCTGCGGAAGTAGCGGATTCGAGAGGGTCCGCTACTTCTTCAGCATTTTCAGAAACTGCGCTTCCTCCAACACTGGAATGCCCAATTGTTGGGCTTTCTTGAGCTTGGACCCCGCCTCGGCGCCCGCCACCACGTAGTGCGTTTTCTTCGATACGCTGCCGCTCACCTTGCCGCCGAGCTGCACGATGGCCTCCGCCGCAGACTCGCGCGTGAGGGTCTCGAGCGTGCCGGTGAGCACGAAGGTCTTCCCCGCTAATTCCGAGTCTGAATCCACCGGCGCCGGCGCCGGCCAGGTCAATCCGGCGGCGAGCAGCCGATCGACAATGGATGAGTTTTCCGGATCGCGGAAATAAGCGGCGACGTTTTTTGCCACGACCGGACCCACGTCCTGCACACGCTGTATCTCCTCTTCCCCGGCGCGGCGCAATGCCGCGATCTCGCGGAAGTGCTGGGCCAGCGCCACCGCGGTTGCCTCGCCCACGTCGCGTATGCCGAGGGCGTATAGGAAGCGCGGCAAGCTGGTGTGTTTCGACGCCAAAATGGCCGACTGCAGCTTCTGCGCCGATTTGTCCCCCATCCGCTCGAGCGTCGCCAGCTGATCCGCCTGCAGGGCGAAAAGGTCCGCGGGAGTGCGCACCCTATCGCGGTCCACCAGCTGCTCCACCAGCTTGTCGCCGAGTCCCTGAATGTCGAGAGCGCGCCGCGAAGCAAAGTGCTTGATCTCCTCCTTACGCTGCGCCGCGCAGGTTCGCCCGCCGGTGCAGCGTGCGACCGCCTGGTCGGCTTCGCGCACCACGGGGGACCCGCATACGGGACACTTGCTCGGCAGCTGCACCGCTGCGGCGCCCGCCACCCGGCGCTCCGGCAGCATTCGCACCACTTCGGGAATCACGTCACCGGCGCGCCGGATGACGACGGTGTCGCCCACCCGCACGTCCTTGCGCTGAAGTTCGTCCATGTTGTGCAGGGTTGCATTGCTGACCGTAACCCCGCCCACGAATGCCGGCTCGAGGCGGGCCACCGGGGTCAGCGCGCCGGTGCGGCCCACTTGAAACTCGATGCCGCGCACCGTCGTCAGCGCTTCTTCCGCCGGGAACTTGTGCGCGACCGCCCAGCGCGGCGCGCGTGAAACGAAGCCCAGGCGGCGCTGCAGCTCCAGATCGTCGACTTTGTAGACGACCCCGTCGATTTGATAGGGCAGCTTCGCACGCTGCTCGCCCATCTCCCGATAGTAGTCCAGGCACCCATCGACGCCGTCCACGACCCGCGACTGCGGGCAGATCTTGAATCCCCAGCGGCGCAATGCCTGCAGGGTCTCGCTGTGCAGCGCGGGCAGCTCGGCGCCCTCGACGATTCCCAGCGCGTAGATGAACAGGTCGAGCGGCCGCGCCGCGGTCATTTTGGGATCGAGCTGACGCAGGCTGCCTGCCGCCGCGTTGCGCGGATTGACGAAACTCTTCTCGCCGCGGGCGATCGCCTCCTGATTGAACCGCTCAAAACCGGCCAGGGGCATGAACACCTCGCCGCGGACCTCGAGCTGCCGCGGCGGCCGATCGGCGCGCAGCTTCAGCGGCAGCGCCTTGATGGTGCGCAAGTTCTGCGTGATGTCCTCGCCGGTTTCACCATCGCCCCGGGTCGCGCCCTGCACGAACACGCCGTTCTCGTAGCGGGCGCTGATGGCCAAGCCGTCGAGCTTGGGCTCCGCTGAATACCGCACCGAACCACCGTACTCCAGCCGCTCGCGCACGCGGCGATCGAATTCGCGCACATCCTGTTCGCTGAAGGCATTGTCCAAGGACAGCATGGCAAGACGGTGTTTCACCGCGCCGAATGCTGCAACGGGAGCGGCTCCCACCCGTTGGGTCGGCGAATCCGGCGTCAAAGTTTCCGGGTGCTCGGTCTCCAGTGTGCGCAGTTCGAGCATGAGCCGATCGTATTCGGCATCGGGAACTTCTGGATCGTCGAGCGCATGGTAGCGATAGTTGTAGCGATCCAGAGTCTCCCTGAGGGTCGCGGCCCGCGCCGCCGTTGTCGTGCCCCGCCCCGTTGCTTTCTGCGCGCACACCGCCCCAGACCCCTCAAGCATTCCGCGAGAACAGCACGCTCTGGAATCGCGCCACGTCTTCGCGCAAAGCGCCCGCGCGCTGCGGCGACAAGGGCATTCCCTTCGCGTCCTGAATCATGCCCGACAATTCTTCAGCCAGGCCGCGTGCCGTCCGCAGCAGTTCGTCCACCGCCTCGAGAGGCGCGACCGGCCCCGGCAACACGGCGAACAGCGTCACGCCGCGAAACTCCTGGTTCACCATTCCGGCGAGGTCGAAGGTTCCGGGCTCGATGAGGCTGGCAACGCAGAACAGGCTGCGCCCGTCGACATGCTTGCGGTGAAATACTTGGTAGCGTCCGAATGCCAGTCCGTGCAGCTCGAGCGCCGCCATCAACTGGGTCCCGGACCATAGCGCCTCGCCGACGCAGCAAACACGAATGGTGATTATTCTCTGCAGCTCCGCGGCATTCGCCGTGGGCGCCGCCGGCCCGGCAAAGCGATCGCTGTTGTCCGCCACGGGCCCGGTCGTGAACACCGGTCCCCGGGCGGGCGCCGCGATGGGCGGCGTCATCGGCTGCTCCGGCGACGGTGACGGCGGCGTCGACGTCATCGGCGCCGGCGCCATCATCGGCGACGAAATCATCGGCGGCGACATCATCGGCGGCGTCGATGCCATCGGCGCGGAGGTCATGGACTCGGATGGGCTCGGTGGGGTCGCGGCGGGCTCGTGCGCCTCGGACGGCGCCGACGCGGCGTGCACCACCCTCGGCCCATCCAGCACCGGCACCCGGTCGAATTCGGCGGTGCGAATATTGAGAGGCTCGAAGGGCGGCACCCCCCAGTCGCGCGGCGGCGGTTCGGCCGGCGCTCTCGGGCCGGTCTCCGCGGCGTCGGGGCGCCGCGGTTCGCTGGGGGCGGTCGATTCTCGAAGCTCGGCGTTGCCCGGTGTTTGGCCCGCGCGCCGCGCGGTCCACCACCAAATGGCTCCTAGCAGCGGCAGGCTCAGTCCCAGCAATATCCAGCGCAGCTCGGCCGCCAAGTGCTGGGCTCCCCGCCTTACATCGCCGCCATGCGCACGGCCTCGTCAACGTCGACGGCCACCAAGCGCGACACTCCGGGCTCGTTCATGGTGACGCCGACCAATTGCGAGGCCAGCTCCATGGTGCTTTTGTTGTGCGTGATGAATATGAACTGCACGTTGCGCGACATGTCTCGCACGATGTCGCAGAACCGGCCGACGTTGTTCTCATCGAGCGGCGCGTCCACCTCGTCCAGCAGGCAGAACGGCGCCGGATTCAAATCGAATATGGCGAACACCAGCGCGACGGCCGTCAAGGCCTTCTCGCCGCCCGACAATTGGCTGATGGTGCTGTTGCGCTTGCCCGGCGGGCGCGCCATGACGGACACGCCGGCCGCAGCGCCTTCTTCGCCGGTGAGTTCCAGGTAGGCGTGGCCGCCGCCGAACAGCCGCGGAAATTTTTCTTTCAGACCGGCGTTCACCTTGTCGAAAGTATCTTCGAAGCGGGTGCGCGTCTCGCGGTCAATTTTACGCATCGCCGACTCGAGGGTTTCCAGGGCGTCGGTGAGATCCTTGCACTGCCGGTCCAGATATTCCTTGCGCTCGGATTGTTCCTTGAATTCGCCGATGGCCGCAAGATTCACCTGACCCAGGCGCTCGATCTTGCCCTTGGTCTCCTCCAGCGTCGCCTCCCAGCCCGCCACCGTCGCCTCCGGCGCCAGTTGATCGATCAAGCCGGCCAATTCGAAATGGGTTGCGGCAAGCTGCTCGGCGACGCTTTCGCGGCGCACCCGGACTTGCGATGCGGCCAAGCGTGCCTCGTCCAGACTGGCGCGCGCGGCGTCGACGCCCTCTTCGCACCGCGAGCCCGCGTCGCTGCGGCCGCGCAATTCCGCATCCAGCTCATCGCTCGCGATCCGCGCCGCCTGCAGTTCGCCGTCGATTTCCGCGCGCAGGCGCAATGCCTGCTCCAGCTGGCCTTGCGCGGCCGCGAGCGGCCCTTCGCCTTCCGCCAGCTGATTGGCCAGCTCGTTGCGCCGCGTTTCCAGGCCTTCCAGCTGGGTTTCGATACGCGACAAGGTCGTGGTCAACGACGCGTGCGAGGAACGCCGCGACTCCACTTGCAATGCCAGTTCCCGCGCCAGCTGTTGCGCCGACAGTGCCGCGGCGCGCGCCGCCGCAACGTCGGTCCGCAACCGGTCCCGTTCCTGTTCGAGCTCGACCCGCCGCGGCTCGAGCGCAGCCAGGCTGTCGATCGCGACTTCCATGCGGCCTCGCGACACGCGCACGTCCGACTCCGTGCGTGCCAGTTCGGCCTGCAGGTCGGCCAGTTCGGTTTCCAGCTGCGTCATGCGCCGTGCGGCATCGAGCTTGCGCGCCTGAGCGGAATCAAGTTCCGCCCGCCGGTCGACGTGTTCGCGATGCAGGCGGTTGACGTCCGCCTGAAAGCGGTCGCGCCGGTCCTCGTGATCGCGCACCTGCTCGCGGGTCAGCTCCAGCCGGCGTTCGAGGTCCTTGACCTCATCCGCGAGCGTGCTCGCCAGAGTGCGTATGGCGCGCAATGTCTCCTCGCGCTCGATGACGCCGGTGTGCGGATCCGCATCGCGCGACAACCGCAGCCAATCCGGCCCCAGCCATACGCCGTCGCGCGTGACCACTGATTCGCCCGAGCCCAGGCGGCGCTGCACTTTGAGCGCTTCGTTCAGGGTCTCGGCGGTGTACACCGCCGACAGCATCGAGCCGAGCACCGCGGCGCCCTGCACCTTGGCCTGCAGCGACGCCGGATTTCGCGGCACAGCGCCCGCCTCCCCCGTGCTCACGACGGTCAAGTGGCCGCCGTCGAAGCCCGCCAACAGATCGGTGACGCTGTCCAAGCCGTCGACGCACACCGCCTCCAGGTAGGAGCCGAGCACGGTTTCCACGGCGCGCTCCCAGCCGCGATCGACGCGCAGCTGCTGCGCCACGCGCGGCTGCCCGTCGAGCGACTTCGATTTCAGCCACTCCGTGACCTTGCCGGAGGCCTTGCCCAGGGCGGCCGCCTGCAGCGCTTCGGTCGATACCTGCGAACCCAGCGCTTCTTGCCAGCGGTGGCGCAGGGCATTCAGGGCCTGCGACTCGACCCGTTCACGATCGCGGGTGACGGTGATCTCCGCCAATAACTCTTGCAGCTCCGCCGCGGCTCTCTGTCCCGCGTCACGGGCCGAATCGGCTCGGGCTTGCAACGCGTCCAACGCCATGGACGGCAGCAATTCGGCGAGCGCGGCGCGTTCAGTCTCCTGACGCTCCCGCTGCTGCAGCAGCCGTCGCAACTGCCCCTCCAGCTGCTCGATGCGCGCGCGCTCCACCCCGGTTTCCCGCTGCCCCAACGCCACCGCCTGGGCGTGCGCCTCCCAGGTCTGCTGCCAGGCAGCCAGCGCCTGCTCGCAGCCTTCCAATGTCTGCGAGGTTGCGAGTTCTTCGGCGTGCGCCGCGTCGAGGCCGGGTACCATGGTCCCCAATTCCTGCGACAGCGCCTCGAGCTGCCCGCGATCGCGCTGCAGAACCTCGCTCAAGTCGGCCACCTGCGTCTCGGCCTGATCGAAGTCCGAACGCTGACGCAGGCGCAGCTCGCGCGTGAACTGAATGCCCTGCTCGATCCGCGTGACCTCCGCGCCCGCCTCATAGAAGCGGTTCTGGATCACGCCCAGGGCGTCGCTCTTGGCGCTCTGCTCGGCCCGAATTCTCTCGATTTGCGCCTCGACTTCCCGCAGATCCGCGAGCGCCGACTGCATGGCCGTATCGCAGCTCGCGGTGGCCGCGTCGCGCACCCCCGCTTCCGCGTCCAGGCTCTGCAGGCGCAATGCCAGCAATTCGCCCTGCAGCTTGCGCTCCTCTTCTTTCAGCGATTGATAACGGCGCGCCGTCGCGGCCTGCCGCTGCAGATGGCGAATCTGCTTTTCCACCTCTTCCCGCAAATCGTTCAGACGGTCCAGATTCTCGCGGGTGTGGCCGATGCGATTTTCGGTTTCGCGCCGCCGCTCCTTGTAGCGGGAAATGCCGGCGGCCTCCTCGAGGAACGCCCGCAAATCGTCGGGCCGCGCTTCGATGATGCGCGAGATCATGCCCTGTTCGATGATGGCGTAGCTGCGCGTCCCCAAGCCGGTGCCGAGGAACAGCTGCGTGATGTCCTTGCGGCGTACCTTGATGCCGTTGATGAAGTAGTCGGAGGTACCGTCGCGGCTCACCGCGCGGCGCAGCGCCACTTCATTGTAGCTCGCGTACTCGCCGCCGATCTTGCCGTCGGAATTGTCGAACACCAGCTCGACCGATGCCGCGCCCAGCGGCTTGCGGGCGGCCGAACCGTTGAAGATGACGTCCGCCATGGATTCGCCGCGCAAATGCTTCGCGGAAATTTCGCCCATCACCCAGCGCACGGCGTCGATGATGTTGGATTTGCCGCAGCCGTTCGGGCCCACGACGCCCGTCAAACTGCTCGGAAAAGTGACCGTCGTCGGGTCGACGAAGGATTTGAAACCGGCGATTTTGAGTTTCGTTAAGCGCATTCTTTGGGTGAACCTAGGCGCGTGGCCGTCAATGTGGCGCGTAGTGTAAAGTAATCGTCACTTTCGTAAACCCCTGTATGCCGGCAGCCAAGTCCATGACCGAACCCTCCACCACACTGGAAACTTTTGCAAACCCGGCGCCGGACCGCGACTACACCATTCGCATGACCATCCCGGAGTTTAGCTGCCTGTGCCCGAAAACGGGACAGCCGGATTTCGCCACGCTCAAGCTGGCCTACGTGCCCCACGAGCGGTGCATCGAGCTCAAGTCCTTGAAGCTCTATATATGGTCGTTCCGCAGCCGGGGTGCCTTTCACGAGGCCGTGACCAACGAGATATTGGGCCATTTGGTGGCAGCAACGGCGCCGCGGTTCATGCGGCTATTGGCCGAATTCAATGTCCGAGGGGGCATTTATACGACGGTGACCGCCGAACATCAGCAGTCCGGCTGGACCTGCACCGCCCCCGTAGCCCTGCCTTAGAAGGCGAAGCGGCGCACGCCCACACCCTCTCCGCCCACGGCTCCAGGGTTTTGCTTTTCAATCATAGGCTTAAGCGGAGCAAATATGTTGCTTCGGCGGCCTGTACACGCCTGATTGCGTCGGTATAATCGCGCGCTCTTTCGTTAGGAGGCGGAGACTTCAAATGCCCTCGAAGAAACCCAATAAAGCGGCTAAACGGCCAGGTAAGGCGTCCCCCAAGAAAGCGGCTCACAAGGTAGCCGCTCCCAAGAAGGCGGCGCGGCCTCAACCCAAGGCTACGCCCCCTCGTTCTACATCGAAGGTAACAGTGAAACCCAATAAGCCAGCCCCCAAACCCATGATCGCAAAGCCTGTCGCGGTCAAGCCTGTCGCGGTCAAGCCTGTCGCGGTCAAGCCCGTCGCCATCAAGGTGCCGCGCGCGAAGCCGGAAACACCGGTCAAGGCCAGCAGCGAAAAAATTGCGCCGATCAAGTTCGACACTCGACCGTTGGTTCTGACCCGTATGCCGCAGAGCGATGAAGACGGCGACGTCGAAACCGTCGCTTCCGCCAGTTTGCTGGCGGGTCCGCGCAATGTGAAGCCGTACATCGCCCGCCGCGGCGAGCAGTACATGAACAAGGAGCAGTTGGAGCATTTCGCCCGCATCCTGCAGAACTGGAAGCGCGATCTGATGGTCGAGGTCGATCGCACCGTGCTGCACATGAAGGACGAAGCAGCCAACTTCCCCGATCCCAATGACCGGGCCACGCAAGAAGAGGAATTCAGTCTCGAACTGCGCACCCGCGACCGCGAACGCAAATTGATTCGCAAGATTGACGAGGCCCTCAAGCGGATCGAAGACGGCTCGTACGGCTACTGCCTGGAGACCGGCGAGGAAATCGGCATCAAGCGACTCGAGGCCCGGCCCGTCGCCACCTTGTCGGTTGAGGCTCAGGAGCGGCGCGAACGCCGCGAGAAACAGTACGGCGACCGCGACGACCGCTACCGCTGATACGCCGCCGCCCTATGTAGGCAGATTCGCTCCGACTCCCTCGGGCGATTTGCACCTGGGCTCTCTGTACAGTGCGGTGGCGAGCTTTCTCGACGCACGCGCGCACGGCGGCCGCTGGCTGCTGCGCATCGAAGATCTCGATCGACCGCGCGAAGCGTTGGGTTCCGCCGACAGCATCCTGCAGACTTTGCAGGCATTCGGCCTGCAATGGGATGGGGAGGTCGTGCGCCAGCGCGACCGCAACGAACTGTATGTCGATGCCCTCCAGAGGCTGCAGTCCCGCGATCTGACCTTCGAGTGCGCCTGCAGCCGCCTGCAACTCGAGGATGAGAGCCGCTATCCGGGCACTTGCCGCCTGCGGGCGCCCGCTCCTGGCACAGCGACCGCGACCCGCTTGGCGGTCGAGCCGGGGCTCATTCAGTTTTCCGATCGCATCCAGGGAACATTCCGCCAGGATGTCGCCGCCGCCGTGGGCGACACCATTCTCAGGCGGCGCGATCGGGTGTTCGCCTACTTGCTGGCCGTGGTGGTCGACGATGCCGCACAGGGGGTGACGCATATCGTCCGCGGCGCCGACCTGCTGGACAACACGCCGCGGCAGATATATTTACAACGGCAACTGGGGCTGCCGCTGCCGGCCTATGCCCACGTTCCGGTGCTCACCGAGCCCGATGATTCCAAACTCGCCAAGTCGCGCCGCAGCGTCCGCGTGGATGTAGGACAGGCGCTGCCGCAACTATTGACGGTGTTGTCGATGCTGGGATTGCCCACCCCGGCCGTGCTCGCTCGAGCAACTTTGGCGGAGGTTTGGGACTGGGCCATCGGGAATTGGGACGTGGGACGGGTCCCAAAACGCCTCAACCTGCGCGTAAACGGCTAAAAGATATACGATTAAATGCCGATTTGCCTTCGCGCTGCATTGCGTTATCCTTGGTCAGCAATCCATTGAGGATTGGTAGCGTGGTCAGGCACGAACCGGCATCTTCCGGCGTCGCGTCGGCCAACACGAGCGAGGAGCCCTATGAGCGAACCGCGAGTGATAAAAAAATATCCGAATCGTCGCCTCTATGACACTGTCGAAAGCCGGTATATCACGCTGGCGGACGTCAGGCGCTTGGTGGTCGAAAGGATCGAATTCGTCGTCGTCGACAAGAAAAACAACGCCGACATTACGCGCAGCATTTTGCTGCAAGTGATCGCTGAACAGGAAAATCTTGCTGAACCCATCCTGAGTCAGGAATTCATGGTGAATGTGATCCGCGCTTACGGCACGAGCCTGCAAGGCCCCGTGAGCGGTCACTTGGACCAGAGCCTGAAGCAGATCATGAGTCAGCAACCAACGAGCCGCTCGCCGCGCACTCGATCGCCGGCGGACGATTCGTTCAAAGCCCTGTCACCGATGCGCGCGCGCGACGCCGAGAAGGATCGAGACGAGCACGTCGACACCAAGTGAGCGCGGCGAGGACGAGCGACGGAGCGGCTGCGGCAGCAGGGGCTAAGCGCGGGCGCTACCAAATGACGCAGCGCTTGGCCTTGACCATCGGACTGGGGCTGGGAATCGCAAACGACGCCTGAAATTCCGGATCGTTGGCCAGCGAGCCATTGGTGCGGAATTCGGCGGGCGGATGCGGGTCCGTGGTCACCAATTCCTGGGCCTGCTCCGGACGCATCTGTCCGGCCCAGGAATGCGCAAATGCGAGGTAGTACTGCCGGTCCACCGCGCGATCCTGCGCCGCCGACGCCGATGCACCCGCGGCTGCCGAAGCGCCGGCAACCGGCGTCATGGCGTGCAATGCGCGCCGCGCCAAAATCAGGCCGCCGAGATCCGCCACCGCCTCGCCCGTCACCAATTCACCTTGCACATGCATGCCGCCGGGCACCACGTAGCTCGAAAATTGCTCGGCGACGCAGCGCGTCTCCGCCTGAAATCTCTTCAAGTCCTGCGGCGCCCACCAGTTCTTGAGATTGCCGCGTCCATCGAACTTCGCCCCCTCGTCGTCGAAACCGTGGGTCATTTCATGCCCGACGGTGGTGGCGCCCGTGGCGCCGTAGTTCACTGCAGCGGGCCAATTCTTGTCGAAGTATGGCGGCTGCAGGATGCCGGCGGGAATGTTCAGGCTGTTGAGCGACGGATCGTAGTAGGCGTTGACCGTTTGCGGGGTCATGGACCATTCGCTGCGGTCCACCGGCTTGCCGATCTTGGCGAACTGGCGCCGCTGCTCGAATTCGCGGGCGCGCAGGACATTGAGCACGTAGGGGCCGCGGTCGATCTTCAGACCCGAATAGTCGCGCCAGCGGTCGGGATAGCCGACACGCAGTTCCATTTGCTGGAGTTTTTCCAGGGCTGCCGCGCGCGTCGCCGGCGACATCCACGCGAGGGTGCGCAGATCATCGCGCAATGCATCGCGGATCCGCTCCACCATGTCGGTGGCCGCCCGCTTGGCATCGGCAGGAAACTTCCGCGCCACATACAGCTCGCCGATCGCAAAGCCCAGCGCCTCGTCCTCGGCAACCAGCACCCGCAGCCAGCGAGGCTGCAGCTCTTGCGCGCCGGTCAGCACTTTGCGCATACGGAAGTTTTCGTCGACGAAGGCCGATGAGAGAAACGGTGCGTACGCGTCGATCAATTGCCAGCGTAGATACGACTTCCAAACCTCGAGCGGCGTGCCCGGCACTTCCCGGTCCAGAGTCTTGAAGAATTCCGGCATCGCGACGTTCAGCGACTCGATCTCGGGGTGCCCGAGGCCGCTCAGCAGGCTGCGCCAGTTCAAGTGCGGCGTGAGCGCCGCGGCGCGCGCCACCGTCATCAAATGATAGATCGCCTGCGGATCACGCTGCTCCACGTCCGGCATCGAGCCGTGGGCGAGCCGGGTCTCCAAGGCCATCACCGCCTTCGCTTCGGTCCCGGCCGCCGCCTGCGAATCGCCCAGCAGCGCGAACATGCGCGTCAGGTGCATCACGTATTCGGCGCGCGCCGCGACGAAGACGGGGTCGCTCTTCAGGTAGTAGTCGCGATTCGGCAAGCCGAGGCCGCCCTGCAGCGCCAGGGCGATCACCCGCGAGCTGTCCTTGAAATCCTGCATCTGGCCCAGTTGCAGCGGCGCCGCGACGCCGATCAGCTGCAGATGGGCGAACTCGGCGCGCAGATCGTCGAGGTTGCCGATCGCCGCGATGCGCTGGAACTCCGGCTGCAGCGGCGCGACCCCTGCCGCCTCGATGCCCTGCTCATCCATTCCGCTGCCGTAGAAATCACCCAGCTTAGCCTGCACCCCGGCCTTCGCACCCGCATCGTCCTTGGATAAGGACAACAGCAAATCGCGGATGAAAGTTTGATTCTCCTGCTCCAGGAGGGTGTCCACCCCCCAGTACGAACGGTCGCGCGGCATCGGATTGGCGTTGAGCCAGCCGCCGTTCGCGAAGCGGAAGAAGTCCAGGCGCGGCGGCACCGCAGGATCGAGCCATTCGGCGTATTGGCCGTCCGGGCTTGCCAGACTGCCGGCGCCGACCAGCCCGCCGGCATCCGCGGCGCACCCGATGAACGACGCTGCGAGGGCGATCCCCAGCAGCGTCCTGCGTACCCTAGGCGGCGTCCACATTGCGCATCGACAAGCGCACGCGCCCTTGACGATCGACTTCGAGAACCTTGACGCGCACCACATCGCCTTCCTTCAGCTTGTCGCCGACGCGTTCCACGCGCTCTTCGGAGATCTGCGAGATGTGCACCAGGCCGTCGCGGCCGGGAAGAATGGTCACGAAGGCGCCGAAATCCATCAGCCGCGCAACCTTGCCTTCATACACCCGGCCCACTTCGACGTCGGCGGTGATCAGCTCGATGCGGCGCTGCGCCTCGCGGCCCGCCGCGCCCTGCACGGACGCGATTTTCACCGTGCCGTCATTTTCAATGTCGATCGAAGTGCCGGTTTCTTCCGTAATCTGGCGAATCACCGCGCCGCCCTTGCCGATAACATCGCGGATCTTCTCCGGGTCGATCTTCAGGGTGATGATGGTGGGCGCCCACTCCGACATGTTCTCGCGCGGCTTGGAGAGGACTTTGTTCATCTCGCCGAGAATGTGCAGGCGTCCGTCGCGGGCCTGATCCAGAGCCACCTTCATGATCTCGCGCGTGATGCTCGTGATCTTGATGTCCATCTGCAGCGCCGTTATGCCGTCCTTCGTGCCGGCCACCTTGAAATCCATGTCGCCGAGATGATCTTCGTCGCCGAGGATATCGGTCAGCACTTTGAAGCGCTCGCCTTCCTTGACCAGTCCCATCGCGACGCCGGCCACCGGCGCCTTGATCGGCACGCCCGCATCCATCAGCGCGAGGCTGGTGCCGCAGACGGACGCCATGGAACTCGAGCCGTTCGATTCGAGAATTTCCGACACGACGCGGATCACGTACGGGAATTTCTCGACGCCCGGCATGACGGCCTTGACGCCGCGCTTCGCCAGATTGCCGTGGCCGATCTCGCGCCGTTTCGGCGATCCCATCATGCCGGTCTCGCCGACGCTGAACGGGGGGAAATTGTAGTGCAGCATGAAGGGCTCTTTCTTCTCGCCCATCAGGCCGTCAATAATCTGCGCATCCCGCCCGGTTCCCAACGTCGTCACGACCAGAGCCTGGGTCTCGCCGCGGGTAAATAACGCCGAACCGTGAGTTCGCGCGAGCACGCCGGTGCGGATATTGATGGCGCGCACCGTCTTGGTGTCGCGGCCGTCGATGCGCGGCTGGCCATCGAGAATTTTGCCGCGCACCAATCGATATTCCAAATTGGAAAACTCGGCGCCCACTTGTTCGGCGGTAAATTTCGGTGTCTCGCCCTTGGCTAGTGCTTCGACCGCTGCGGCTTTGACCTCCTTGATCTTGGCGTAACGCTCCATCTTTTCGGTGAGTGTGTACGCGGCGGCAACGGCCGTCTCTGCGAATCCGTTGACTGCGGATTGCAGTTCCTTATTCGGCTCCGGCGCGTTCCATGACCACTTCGGCTTGCCCGCTTCCGCGGCGAGTTCGTTGATGGCCTTGATGGCGATCTGCATCTGTTCGTGACCGAAGGTTACCGCACCGAGCATGACTTCTTCATTGAGTCCGGCGGCTTCGGACTCCACCATCAGCACGCCTTCCGCGGTGCCGGCTACCACCAGGTCGAGCTGCGACGTGGCGAGTTGGGCGGTCGTGGGATTCAGAATGTACTTGCCGTCGACATAGCCGACGCGGGCGCCGCCGATGGGCCCCAGAAACGGCATGCCGGAAATAGCCAGCGCCGCGGACGCACCGAGAAGCGAGG